>ERZ773009.2608-NODE-2608-length-11422-cov-3.781209_pt1 | contig 11422 bp, 11 predicted proteins | sample MGYA00580663_ERZ773009 | MGnify/ENA primary metagenome ERZ773009 (study PRJEB29015, sample SAMEA2737969) | human oral metagenome | biome: human oral; feature: human-associated habitat; material: dental | place: China | collected 2026 ... | reverse complement strand
ATGCAAACCGTATAACCTGTTCATCCGCATCAACTGTCGCCTCAACGCCGAGTGGAATAATATCATATCGATAGATAGATTGGGAAGTATTCAGGGAATACCGTTGATAAACCCCTATTTTATAGGGTATATTGTAAAGTGTAAGATGAAAAGGGAATCTATAGAAACTCCATCGTTTACGAAAAAATGGTTTGCACTAGGATTTACTGATGATGATTTAGCTGAATTACAGCAATTCCTGCTTAAAAATCCGGAGGCAGGCGATATAATGGTTGGAACAGGCGGTTTGAAAAAAATCCGTTTTGCTTTTCAGGGCAGAGGTAAAAGCGGAAGTTCCAGAGTTTGCTATGTTGATTTTGCAACTTTTGCAAAAACATACCTGATTCAAGTATTTTCAAAAGAAGAACAATCAAACCTAACCGATGCGGAAAAAAATGCGGTTAAAAAAGTTATCGGTATTTTAAAAATAGAAGCTGCAAGGAACTGGAGGAAAGAACATGAGTGAATTTTTTGATAGTTTAATGACTGGCTTAAATGAAGCAGTGGCTATTGAACGGAGGGAGTTAAAAGGTCGTAAAACCGTGTATGAAATTCAACCTATAAAAAAATATAATAATATTGAAATAAAACACATAAGAAATTCCGTTGGGATGACACAGGTTTTGTTTGCAAATTACATGGGTGTTTCACTCAAGACGGTAGAAGCATGGGAAAAAGGAACAAATCGTCCAACCGGTACGGCTTGCCGTTTAATCAGTATGCTGGAAAATCATATATTTGAAGCCTTGCCTTTTGTAAAATGTTTATCTTAGGACTTTTATGCAAACCGTATAACCTGTTCATCCGCATCAACCGTAGCCTCAACGCCGAGCGGAATAATACACCGCGGTGTTGCGTGTCCGATATTAACGTTGTACACAATTGGTAAATCCGGTTTGTTGATTTCGCTGATTAAAAGGCGTTTGTAGTCTTCGTAATATACTTCGTCCATCGGTTTTCCGACAAGGATACCGTTTATAACTTCAAAAATGCCGGTAGTGTTTAAGGCTTGTAACATCTTTTGATAGAGCTCAGGTTTTGTACGTTCTTCGCTCGATTCCAAAAGCAGTATTTTACCGTTCCAATCGTCAATGCTCGGAAAGAGATTATACCGGCGGCACAAAGCAGGGCTGTCACTATGGCGGGTGTTGTCAAACATATCATACATTGTTTCAATACAGCCTCCGAGTATTTTACCGGAGAATACGGACTTCCCTTGTAATAATTCAAATCCATTGTTCCGGTGCCGCATTCTTTTTACACCGATCTGTGATTCATCAAATGCGGTACGCTCGCCATACCACATATCGCTCGGGCGGATTTCTTTTATTGTGCCGGTTGTAATCAATTCTTCAAAATACTTTTTTGAATATGACAGCATTTCATCTTCAAGTTCGCAGATATCCGCCACAAACGACTGACCGTAAAAAGTGTTCACGCCGACGTTATGCAGCATAAAATGATTCATCGTTGTATCGGAGAATCCGAGAAAAATCTTTTTGCTATGCTGTACCGCCTTCCGTAATTCACCGTGTTCAAATAAATACGGCAGCAGCTTGTATGTGTCGTCTCCGCCGATTGCGCACAGAATCATATCAATAGACGGATCGGAGAAAGCATCCAATAAATCCTGCGCACGGGCTTCGGGATGACTTTGAAGAAAATCAATTCCTTTACAGGCATTTGCAGTAGTAACGACTTCTATCCCGTATGAACGTAAACGCTTAAAACCTAATTCTTCCCCGTGCTTAATAAACGGCTCGCCGAGCAAGCCCCGCGAAAGACTGATAATCGCTATCTTTTTTACTGTTTTTCCACCTTTACTCCTTTGCGGCATATTTAATCTCCTCCAATGCTTTTTTACGCGTATGTATAAGCTTTTATTTCTTCCAGCTGAGACGCAAGTTTCATTTTTGCATTTCTTATATCAATATCGTCTTGCAAAGACATAAAATATCCATCCGACAAACTAAAAAACTTTGCAAGGCGTAAAGAGGTATCTACTGTTATTTTCCTACGATTATGAAGAATATCTTGAATGCGGGAAGTTGGAACATTTATTTCCTGAGCCAATTTATATGCAGAAATTCCAAGAGGAATAAGAAATTCTTCGTTAAGTATTTCTCCAATAGTAGGTGTTTCTATAAAATCAGACATAGCTTTCTCCTAGTGGTAATCCACAATCTCTACATTATAATAATGTCCGTCTTTTTCTGTAAAACAGACACGCCATTGGTCATTTATGCGGATAGAATGTTGAATTTTCCTGTCACCCACAAGTTGTTCCAGATGATTACTTGGAGGTACTCTTAAATCTTCCAGACACTTTGCATTGTCTAACATCATTAATTTACGCAGGGCAACTTTCTGAATTGTAGTAGGCAACCGACTTGAAAATCGCTGAGCATAGATAAGTTCAGTTTCTTTATCCGCAAAACTCTTTATCATATCTTTATTATATATGAACTACGTGTATATGTCAAACAGACAAGATAAACCATTCGATTTCTTATTCGTGCGACGAATTTAATTTTTCCCTATTTCTTAAAAAGCTCTGAATGTGAGCCAAGTCTATAAAGCATAAGTACGAGTACATCATTTCTAATTTCATACACCAACAGCCAATCCGGTTCTATGTGACACTCTCTGGTTCCTTAAAATGCAACAGCCGAACAAAGTTTCAACTTTTGAGGGTGTTGCATTGGTGCACGATAGCGAACACGTTAATAGGCGATGTTTGCGATCAGCAAACTCGAGTGTTTTTCAGCCGCGCAATTTGAGTGGCTGAAAATAAACCTGCCTTTATAGCTGCCTGATAAATCGTGAACTCTATACTTAGCTTCAAGTTTTTCGCCATTTGAAAGTAAATTAATAACTTCTAACAGCTTATCTAAGTTTTTGTTCTGTTTTTTTGCAAGTTTAGGTCTTTTTTAAATTGAGTTGTAAATTTTACTTCGTATTTCATATTTCCAATGCTTTTCTTAAATCGTCTATATTCGAATATCCTTTTACACTATCATCATAAGCAATTTTTCTACCTTCTTCTATTGCTGACACTGTAGTTGCATTGGGAATATCTAATTTTAAAGCAAACGGGATTCCATTTTCTCTAATGGTTGTTCTTAAAAACATATTGATAGCAGTTGTCATAGTAAGCCCCAATTCAAAACTATCTTTTTCTTGCTGCAATATAAAATCGATGAATTTTTCCTTCTATTACTCCGTCTCTTTCCAATATCTCTTGTGCCTTATATAAATTATCTAAATATGTATCTACTTTAAAATTCACAAATTCCCATTCGATTATTCTTGCAAACCATACTAATGCCCCGACATCAAAAAACTTGATCGGTTGAAAAACTTCTCCGCAATCTACGATTTCAAATCCTTTTTCTTCCAACTCTTTTTTTCGTATATCTAAATACTGATTAGGAAAAGCTACTTTTGTAATTTCCGGCTGCAAAAGTTTAATCAATTCCCAATCATTTTCTGCGCCGACCTGTTGGGTTAAAAATAATCCGTTTGCTTTTAGCACTCTTTTTACTTCTAAGCATGTATAATCACCGTGCCGATTGGTAACTATATCAAATTGTTTATCATCAAACGGAAGAATACTTATTCCATCCGCTTCTTTGAAATCGATTCCCAAAGGCAATAATTTATTTTTACAAAATTCAACATTGGGTTTATATCCTTCAATTGCGGAAGTCTTTGAAACGGGATGTTGTAATTCAAGTAAAAATTCTCCGCCACCTGTTTCCATATCTAATAAGCTCATTTCATCTGTTAAATAGCTTTTAATCAGAGCTTTAAAATCCCACGGTAGTTTGTCTTCTTCAATATATCTGTTTTTGATATGCGAAAAATCCCATCCTTTAATATGTGCGATCTTCTCTTCATTTTTCCATTCCATGTATAATTTTTTTAACCTGTTATCCATTTTCTTTATCCAATGCTTTTTTCGTTATGCGGATTGCACCGCCGCTGTGAATACGAACAACAGGATGCGGATCATGTTGTGCAAACCATGCTAGTTTTTCCAAGTACGGTTCTACAGAATGCGGCAGCCGTTTTCCCATTACCCGAAACATTTCAGGTGCCTCAATTCGTACGCGCTCTCCCTTATCCGATATCAACTCATAGAATAAATCCAATGTGTCGCAAAAAAGTTCCGGTGCGCCTGTTGCAATATTTTCACAAGCCCACACAAACGCAAGCCGTACCGCTTCTACTGTGTCGGAGCGCATATTCATCATTGTGTCAAAATAAGGAAGAATCAAATCCTTGTTTGCCCTGCCTATTCGTCCCAATGCGTTTACCGAGCGCTCCCGCAGTTTCGGATTACCGTCTTTTAAATAGCCAGCAATTTGTTCAATATAAGGCTGCACCGATAACGGATACTGTAATCCCATTTCACCGAGAAGCCACAACGCTTTTGCTTTTACATCCGCTGAATACTGTTCGCCGAGTTTTGCTGCGACATCATCAATCGCTGTCACCCAATTTGCTTTATTTTTTGTTATTGTTCGTAATTCGTCCAGTATCTCTTTGTCTGTCATTATACCTATTCACATAAAATTTTCTATTGTACTTTCTCAGCCTTATCCTTCCGATGCCGTTTCCTCAGACGCAGTATGATGATAATTGCGGCTATTCCCAACGCGATAAATACCCAGCCGTACAGCAGTGCGATACAGACTGCGGCAAATGCCTGTACTCCGCCTTTTATTGCATCCCATACCGGCATAAAAAGTGAACCGGTTTCCGATGCGGCTTCTATCTGCTGGTACATACTGATATGCAGCGTACTGAAATTAACGGAATTTTTCAGATACCGCAGTCTGCCTTCTATCGATTCTATATCCGACCGTATATCCTGCAGTTCATTTTGAATATCGAGGATATCTTTGATTGTTTTTGCTTGGTTGAGCAGCCGCAGGTATCCTTGTTCCGTTTCTTTTTTGACGGCAAGGCGTGCGGTACTATCGATAAACTCTTCCGTTACATCCTGTACGGTAATGGACTTGTTATCAAATTTTTTAATATCACCGGACAGTTCCGACAAAAATGAATCAAAGTGCGTTTTGGGTATTCTAACGGTAATATCCTGATAGATTCGCGAAGCAGTAGTCCGTTCGTCTTCTTGACTGATATAGGCTTTGTATTTTTGTACGAGCGATTCGATGTGCTGACGGGTTTCCGCTATATCGTGCGTTTCAAAATTGAGCGCGCCTTCTTTTATGAGCTGCCGTTCGAGCATTGCAGCGGTATTTGCAGCCTCTGTGTCGTCTAAGGGACGCTGCATATCGGCTAAGGCATTGTCTTCCATATAGGCGGTATCTGCCGCCGCTTCTTCTTCGGGTAAGATATTTTTTGCAGCTTCCGTACGTTGTGCAAAACTTGTGCGTGCCAATGCTTTCTGTTCCGCAGCATTCTTTGCACAGGAGCTGCAGAGCGTTATTCCTGCAAGCAGTATAAAAAATAATTGGAAAATACAATGACGTTTCATACGATAATGCTCCCTAGTTTTTCGAGATGACTTATTGGGAACCTCTAAAAACTTCAGTTTTCAGAGATTTCCCTTAGATGTAATTTGCGGCAGTAATGATTGAATGATATTCGTCTTTTGCTCCAAAGTCTACGGAGAATATAGTGCATAGAAAAAAAGCCGTCCCGATATTTCCCGTACAAAACAACTCGCATCACAGAATTGACTACTTAAAACGACCTGCCGCCTCCGCCGTGTGTGCGTCCGCTTGAGGATGTGTGAGTGGAGCTTCCGGAACTGCCGCCTGAATTGTTGTTTTTAGGTCGCACCGTGCTGACCGTATTGGTGCTGATAAGCGGGTTGTGTGTAGAATCAAAGTGTACTGTCGTTTGTTCAGCTCTATTGTAATACGGTTTTGCACCGGCGATTTTATAGCGCTTACATAACACCAAGAAGCTGACTAAAAATACAAAAACACCGGTACCGAGCGCAAATAGCAGGCTGCTTTTCAGCTTTGCAGCGGCTGCTTCTTCCGGTGATTTGATGATTGCGTGCAGTTCATCGATATACGCATCGATGCCGGCGGGGTAGTTTCCGGCTGCCAATCCCCCGTCGATGAGTGCGTCAAGCAAATCTTCGACACGAGAGTCTGTAACGGTACGGATGGTGCGCGGGCCTGATGTGGAAATATACACCTCCCTTCTGCCGCCTGATTCCCCGCCGGTTACAATAAGCAAGAGTATCCCGTCGCGGTCTTCTCCAGTGCCGTATCCGCCGTAATCAAAGAAATCATCCGCGTATTCTTCTGCCGTCCTAATCCCTGTGTCCGGGACGAGTACCACCGCCGCATCCGTTTTTACGCTTTCGGAAAAGTCCGTGAGGCGCGCTGCAATGCCGCTTATTTCGCTCCGACTGAGTATCCCCGCCATATCGGCGACCGGTGCTCCGGCATATTTTTCTGCTGCAATTAACAGGTCATCATCCGCTTCGATAAACGCTGCATCCTGCGTAGCGTCCGCATTCCATTCGGCTGCATCCCCATCCGATTCGTCCGCGGCGGACGGATCGGCACAGAGCATAAAGGGAAGCACGCACCAGAAAAGCGCCGCAACGAGTGCAGCGGTTTTTCGTTTTGTCAGTACCGGCATTACCATATAAACATCCCTCCTAAGAACATGAGCGTCCCGAATACGAGTCCGAGGATGCCTGACGTCAGCGCAACCTTTGCCTTATCCAGCGGCAATTCCCCGCAGGTTTTGCCGGTCTGACCGTTCACGGCGAAAACGTAGGGCTTACCGTGATAGATATAGGTAAGAATCCACGAGGGAAGCAGCACATACCGTTGAGCGCGGACGGTATATGAGGTTGCGTCTTTTTCCGATTCAAAATGCGCACAGGAAGTAGACTCCCGGATAAGCGCAGCCGCGGTGCTTTTTGCCTGCGCCATTAACGCGGGTGTTACCGCTGCTTTGTCTTCGGTGTACTGCTCGGCAAAAAAGCCTGCCAAATAACCGGCGGAAAAATTCTTTATTTCCGATTCGTCGTAGGGAGTAATGGTGTTAAGTAAGGATTCGTCGATTTTTGAAAAAGCGAGTTTTTGCAGATTGTTTACGGCAATATCGCCGGTGCGGTCGATTTTGTATTTATCGGTTTTGACATAGTCCCGGTCTCCGCTCGTCCAGCGGGTAACGGTAACGCCGACCGCATGGTAGTCCACCTTTGCATCGATATCCGCCTGCCAGTACGGAAGGTACATGCCGGTGATTTTTTCCTGCTGCATCTCGCTCGTAAAGTCATTCGGGGTGAATTTTTTCTTTCCCGCCCATTCCAGAAATTTTTGTACGGCGGTCTTTTTATCAACCTTAAACGGGATGATGCGGTCGGGCTTAAACTCGCCCTGCAGCCGGTCGGTTATGACAACCGGACTGTGGCAGTAGTAGCAAAACGATGCCGTTGAGGTGTCTCCCGCAACGACCTCCGCACCGCAGTTGGCGCATTGGTATACCTTAACCGTCTGCTGCCCGTTACCGGTGTTGCCGCCCGCATCGCCGGAAGTGCCGCCTTGAGTATCGGCGGAGGTACTTCCGCTTCCCGGTGCAGCGCCGGCTCCGGCAGCCGCCGCAGCCGCGGCGCTGCCTGCAGCAGAAGCATCACCGCTTGCCGAGCCTGCTTTCGATGCGGCGTTGGCGCCGGCAGCTGCGGCGGCTTTTGCTTGCAGCTGTTCGAGATAGGCGGTCAGCTCTTCTTCGGTATGCTCGGTAAAGCAGTATCCGCACTTGAATTTTCCAAGCCGCGGATTAAATTCGATCGGCGCCCCGCAGGCAGGGCATTTGTAATTTATTATGTCCATAGAGCTTCCTCGTACGCAGCGTTGTTAGAGTTTTGAACCGCATTCGGAGCAGAATTTGGCTCCGGCTTTGAGTTCGGCGCCGCATGAGGGGCAGGTATTTCCTGCAGGCTTCGGGGCGCCGCATTCCGCGCAGAACTTACCGGTATTCTTATGGCCGCACTCGGTGCAGAACCATTCACCTGCCGCTTTTCCCGGAGCGGATTGCCCCGCTACCGCAGAATGCTGCTGAGTCGCTTGTTGTTGCGCCGCCTGCTGCATTTGCATCTGCTGCATATTGGTCTGGCTTGCCTGTCCCATAAAGTTTCCACCCGCATTCATGCCCATTCCCATGCCCATAAACGCCATACCGGCTCCCGCTTGGTTGGAGCCCGCAGCTTCCATCCCCCGCGCAATCGAGCCTTGCACATACCCTTCGCGGATGGAAGGATCGCCGAGCATTGCCCCTTTGTTCCTCATGTTGATCAGTTCTTTAGAGCTGTCGTCATACGTGATGCTCGCGATACCGACCGCCAGCACCTCCATACCCCGCAGCTCTTTCCAAGAATCATCGAGGATTTGCGACATGTGCTTACTGAGGAGCGTTCCTTTTGAAGGAATAAACGAAATCCGCTCCCCGTCCATCGACATCTGACTGATCGCCGCTTGCAGCGCCTCTAAAAATTCGGTTAGGTATTGCTCGTTTATCTCGTCGATATGCACGTGGGTTGCGTTCCGGGGACATGCTTCTTTAAAGAATTTGATGGGATCTGTTATCTTGATGGAGTAGTTTCCGAACGCCCGCAAGAAAAGCTCCGCATTGTAGAAATTATCGAAATATTGCAACGGATTGGGCGTACCGAATTTAATGCCCTTAATTTCCTGTAGATTGACGTAGAAAACTTCCTGCTTCATCGGTGTCGTACCGCCGAATTTAAAGCGGCTGAACGTTTCCTTTAACGCTTCACCGAAGCTGCCGCTGAAAAGGGACGGCGCCGAGCTGTTATCAACCTTAAAATATCCCGGTTCCGCCGTGTAATCGATAATCTTTCCGCCGTCTACCAACATCATAAACTGATTTTGATTCACATGGATAATCGACCCGTTGGAAATAACATCGCTTGAACCTTTCGTATTCCTGTTGCGCCTATCGGTTCGTACCGGCGCCCCTTTAGCCAGCACGATACCTTCGCCCATATCATCCGCTTCAACGACCTCAAGCCATTGATCCGCTAAACCGCCGCCTACCGCGCTGAGCGCCGCCGTTATCAATCCCATAGCATTCTCCTTTTTATCGCTGTATTGTATTTTCAAACCGAGCTTTAGATTGTCACTATAATGAATTATAATCGATAAAATGCCGGAGGGTAAAGCATGGCAATCCATAATTCTTAATTATGAATTCCGTTCCCCTGCTTAAAATTTTCTATATTTTTTTCTTCCCTTTTTGATTAATATGAAGTAGAATAAAGGAATGCCGCTTTTGCAGGAGTAATTTCTGCCGGGGTTTTACATGAAAAAAGTTGTGCGGAATATTATCTTTTCAGTTTTGACTTTATACCTTTCCATTGCCTGTAAAAACTACACGGCTGATATCGATGAGTATCTAAGCTATTGGACAACGGAAGCATCTATTGCGGGCTATGTGTTCAATACGGCAACTCAAACCGATGCCGAAGGAGCTCTGTGTGTTTCTTCAAAAGACCCGGTAACGATTACCTTTACCGTCCGTAATCCTAAAAATTTTGATTTTAAAATGCCCGGAGAGTCCGATGCTCCTGCCGATATTATAACCTTTCCGCACCTTCAAAATGCAGCGGATGTATCTGCGCTCCAAGCAGGCGATGATTATGTATTTAAAAAAATTTCGGGCAGCACGCTTGAGCTGACTTATACCCCGGCCTTTTTACGGAAGCATGAATGGAGCAGCGGAAATATCGCCCCTGCAATTATGCTCTATACTAATGACGGCAGGGTATTTAAACAAACGATTACGCTTGAACTCAAGGTAAATACGCCGCCTCCTACAATAAAGTACTATGCCGTTGCAAAGACATCCGCCGCTGTTCCCGGCGAAGATGCTTACTATGTTTTATGTTTACAAGTGCCCGATATGGATACGAAAATTACCGGCGGACTTCTGCACAAGGATATTGCCGGTATTGAAATAAACGGTATTCGCTATCCTCTTTCCATAGATGAGGAGCAACAAGGCTTTGTAAAGCCGGAGAGTGATGCCTTTTTGGATATAACGGACGTCGTTCCGCTTGATGAACACGATGCTGCGGATATTCCTTCCGGTTGGGTTCTCTATTTTAAAACCGATGCTGCGGTAAAGACCGGAAGTGCAAAAAAAGATTATACGGTTAAACTGACGGATACAAACGGTTTTACCTCATCTGAACTGAAAGCGAGTACAAGCCCGAATAAGCTGCCGAAGGAAGAATGGAAGGTTACGAAAGGGGACCCGACCGGAGAGAAAAGCGGCACTGCAGCCGAGCCTATTATTATAGGGGCAGATAGCGACGGAGCTGCAGTTTTGGTTTCTTCGAAGATTCCCAATACGGTGGTGCACTGTACGCTGACGGAAATCGGACAAGAAGCTGAACCCGAACAGACGGGAATTGTTTCCGTTACCGTCGATATGCCGTTAAAGGGCAAAAACGAAAAGACGTATAAGCTGGAATATTACACGGACGGCGAAGGATTCGCGGCAACTGCCCCGCAGACAGTCTATTATAACATTTTACTTAAACACACGGTAACCTTTAACCTTGCAGGAGGAAATATCGGCGGCAAAACGGACGCTATAACCATGACCGGTACTCCGGGAACTCCGTTTACCCAACCTGCAGACCCCGCAAAGGATGGGTATAACTTTAGCGGATGGCTGCCGAGCTTGCCCTCATCTCCGGTGTTCCCGAAAGCGGATACGGAATACACTGCGCAGTGGACAAAGGACGGTAATACGCCGTATAAAATAGAACATTACCAGCAAAACATTGACGATGATGACTACACGCTTGTTTCCGCTGATACGCAGTCTCTGAAAGGGGAAGCCGAAGCGCTCATTGCCGTGGCGCGTAAACACTATGAAGGCTTTACATTCGATCATCAAGAGCCTAGTGCTCCGACAATCGCCGCAACAGGAGATACGGTTGTAAGGGTGTACTACAATCGGAAAGAGATTACGCTTACCTTTAAGCTTAACGGAGGAATCATCGGCGGCAAGCCGGATTATGTTATTGGACCCGGTAAATTCGGAAAATCGTTTGAGCCGCCGATACCGACCAGAGACGGCTACACCCCTAACGGCTGGAAGCCTGCGCTGCCTTCACCTCCGGCATTCCCTGCGGAAGACACAATATACACCGCACTGTGGAAGGCAAACACGTACACGGTAACCTTTGACTCCAAGGGCGGAGGCAGTATACCTGCTCAAAAAGTACAGTACGGTTCTAAGATTTCAAAACCGGCCGACCCTACCGCACCGGCGGGGTATAGCTTCCAAAACTGGTGCATAGACGAATCGTGTACAACTGCATGGGATTTCGCTTCCGGTACGGTAA
>ERZ773009.2607-NODE-2607-length-11423-cov-5.898751_pt1 | contig 11423 bp, 7 predicted proteins | sample MGYA00580663_ERZ773009 | MGnify/ENA primary metagenome ERZ773009 (study PRJEB29015, sample SAMEA2737969) | human oral metagenome | biome: human oral; feature: human-associated habitat; material: dental | place: China | collected 2026 ... | reverse complement strand
CTTATAAAGATATGGAAAGCGGGAAAATATTTTGGAGGATAACGACCTTTAACAAAAATGCTTATGAGATGTTAATAAAATACTTTTTAGAGAATGATGTAAAAAATATTTATTTGGAAAAAAAGGGAATTGAAGTATTTATAAAATCGGTTTCTATGAAAAGAACATCTTTTGATGAACTGTTTTTTAATGACGAGAAAAAAAGTAAAATATATTTTTTAACTCCGACAACTCATAAATCAAATGGAATATTACAAATATTTCCGAATATTTCGACATTACTTCTGGGAGTAATAAATAAAATAAATCAACATTCGGATACAATTAAGTTGGAAGATGAAAATGTGATAAATGAACTTTTGGAAAAAGTGTATATTGATGAATATTATTTACGAACGAGATATTTCTTTTTGGAAAATGTAAGGATTAAAGGGTTTATTGGAAATATAAAAATTAGAATAAAAAGTAAAGATGAAATGCTTTGGCAACTTTTGAATTTTTTATTGAAAGTAGCTGAATATACGGGATTTGGAGTAAAAACAGCTTTGGGAATGGGAGGAATAAAAATTGGATAATAATAACATTGATGAAAATAAAGAAAGAGTGCTTTTTTTATAAAAATTAGAAATTAGATAAATTTTTTAATAGTAGAAGATAGATTATAAGGTTGCTATCTTGAATGAATTAGAAAGGACTAATATGCAAAAAAATGATATATTAACAGGGCGCGTCATTGATTATACTCATGATGGTCTTGGAGTAGTAAAAGTAGATAATTTCCCTATTTTTATTGAAGATGTGGTAGAGGGGGAATTTATTGAATTCAAAATAATAAAATTAAAAAAGAATCTTGGCTATGGTAAGGTGTTAAATATAATAGAAGTTTCTGATAAGCGTGTTGAAGGAGTGCCAAAAACATCAGGAGCTAATTTAGTACATATGGATTATGAAGAACAACTACGCTTTAAAACAAAAAAAGTTCAAAATATTATGAACAAAACCTTAGGTGCAAATAGTGTCGAAGTATTACCAACTTTGGGAATGAAAGATGGATATCATTATCGTAATAAATCAGTTATCCCAGTTCAAAAAGTGGATAATGAAGTGCGTATGGGTTATTACAAACCGCGTAGTCATGATGTGATTAATATAGAAAAATGTTTTATTCAATATGATGAACACAATAAACTGATGAATGATATTCGTAGTTTGATAATTGAATTAGATTTATCAGTATATGATGAAGAGAGTCACAAAGGTGCAATTCGCCATATAATGTTTAGAACAAATTCAAGAAAAAGTGAAATTATGGTAGGGATAGTTGCCAAAGAGAGATTTACAAATCTGGATGAGTTTGTAGAAAAAATTACGAGCTTAGATGATAGAATAGTTAGCGTAATGTTGAACATTAATGAAAAAAAGACTAATGTTATCTTCGGAGACAAAACTGAAAAATTATTTGGACGAGATTATATAGTTGATGTATTAAACAATATTGAATTTAAAATTTCATTACGCTCGTTCTACCAAGTAAATCCAATACAAACAGAAGTTTTGTATAGTGAGGCATTGGAATTGGCTGAACTAAAAGAAGATGATACGATAATCGATGCGTACTGCGGTATTGGAACGATAAGTTTATTCGCAGCACAAAAAGTAAAAAAAGTATACGGGATTGAGATAGTAGAAGCAGCAGTACTAGATGCACGAGAAAATGCGGAAAATAATAATATAACTAATGCAGAATTCTTATTAGGAAAAAGTGAAGATATAATAAAAAAACTAATCTCACAAAATATAAAATTAGATGCAGTAATTGTTGATCCACCACGTAAAGGGTGTGAAGAAAGTTTCTTGCGAGACCTTGCAGCTATGGATATAGAAAAAGTAGTATATGTTAGTTGTAATCCAGCAACCCTAGCAAGAGATATGGAAATCATGAGGAACCTTGGTTATAAACTAGGAGCCGTTCAACCAGTAGATATGTTCCCAGGGACTTATCATGTGGAGTGTATCGTATTGATGTCAAGAGTTGCACCCACTAAGTAACTAAAGTGTAGAAAACAAAGGCTTATTTATAGGCTATCGTTAAAAGGTATCGGTAGCCTGGAGTAAGCCCTGTTATTTGAGAGAAAATAAGGTTGAGTGGGAACATATCCACAAGGTAAAGTTGACACTAGGGAATGGATAACAAGAAAAAATGCACCCACTTGCACCCACCTAAAAATTTGATAATTGTAAAATAGCCTAATTAACATTATAATATAACTAAGGAATAAGTATACTAAAATATTGGTGGAGAATCTCTATGAACGAAAGAAAAGATATAGCTAAAAATATAACGGTAATCCAAAAGCAGAGAGTTATAAAAGATTATGCAGTTGGAATATATGCTCGTGTAAGTACAAGCCATAAAGCTCAAATGGATAGTTTATCGGCACAAGTATCGGGATTGACGAGACTAGCGGCAGCACATAGAACATGGTTTGTTGCGGATGTTTTTATTGATGTTGCGTCTGCTAAGACAGGATCAAAAAGATCAGAATTTAATAGAATGATAAATGAGTGCGAGCATGGTAATTTAGATATTATTCTTACTAAAAGTCTAAACCGTTTTGGACGTGATGCTAAAGAAGGCTTAGAAGCTATTAGAAAAATTAGAGCAGCAGGGAAAAGAATTATCTTTGAGAAAGATAAGATAGATACAGAGACCGTTAAAGATGAATTATTGATTAGTATAATTGAAGCGTGTGATCAAGCAGAAAATGACTGGAGAAGCGAAAATATACGCTTGGGCTTAAAATACAGAGCCGAGGATGGAACATCAGGACTATATAATAGAGCCTGTTACGGCTACAAAAAAGATAAGAATGGAATGCTTATAATTGATGAAGAAGAAGCAAGAGTTGTTAGAAGAATTTACGACTGGTATCTTGAAGGATATAGTATTGGTGGAATCATAGATAAACTGGAAGAAAAGAAAATAAAGACATCGAAAGGTAAAGAACGATGGAGTAAAAGAGCGATTGAATCTACACTCACACGAGAAAAATATACAGGTGATGTGGCAATTGCGGATTCAGGAGGATCGGAGAATCGATATTTATATAAGCAACATCACGAAGGGATAATTTCAAAGGAACAATTTGAAGCGGTTCAACTTGAAATGGAGCTGCGTAGTAATGTTGAAATTGGAGAAGATGGAAAGTCTCGAAGAAAGAGTAAAAAGTATAGTGCGAAAACGAGTAGAAAGGAGAACTTAAATGAAGTGTAGAGGACATGAAACAAGACAAAGAATTGTTAGAGATTATGAAGTTCAGCCTGAAGCACATATTAAACTGTTAGCAAATCAACAAAAACATAGTGATGCAGGAGCAACTATTGAAGATGAATATTATGTATTTAGTGTTAAGCATAAAACTGATGGCAGGAAGGAAGTTATTCAGTGTGGCATGGGTGCGGCAAGAGATTTTTTAGAACTAATTAATCACAAAGGGTTACCTCTTTTTAATCCTCTTGTAGGTGAACCTCACGTAAATAATAGACAAGAATATGACAATAGAGAGAGTGGAAATTTACAACCTGAAAAGTGGAATGAAACTGCAAAGCAGCTTTATAATGCGATAATGTGGTTGATTATCTTATGGGATGCTAAGCCGGATACACCTTTATTTGACTTTAAAGACGAAGTAATTAGGTATAAAACATATGAGCCTTTTGAAAGCAAGATAAAAAGAGTAAATACCACTATAAAGAATGGGAGTAAAGGGAAAACTCTGACTGAGATGATTAATGGCTACAGAGCGGATAATGATATTAGAGATGGAATTTGCAACTTTGATATTCTGAAAAATAAAATCCGTGATATGAAAGATCAACAAGGAAATACAATAGAATCTTACTTTTAGTTAATGCTAAATTTGGGATATTCTATAAAATAGTCTAATTGAGATTTACATAGTAGACTATGCGATGTAGTTAAAATATCAGTAAAAACAACACTTTGTTGAGGTATTGGGTATGTTTTGCCAATAGACTAATAATCTCATGTTGAGACTGTAGCACTGCTTATACGAGCTGATTCATAAGCGAAGTAGAAATAGAATAGTAGTTTATATTTTTACAGAGAATTTAGCAATTTTATAGTAAGTATTCTGGTCTGACAGGAGTCAATAACTTTTTAGAATATTATTTCAGTTAACGATTAAAATTCTTAGTTTAGAAAATAAAATGGTTTTTAATGGGCTAATTATGTGAGAATAACTAGCACATAAGAAGAGAAAAATTCCCTTCAATTTTCAGATGGACTGAGGTAGAGTTGTCAGCGACTGTGACCGAATGGTTAAGGTCTTTTTGTGGTTTTAGTGGTATAATAAACAATATGAATAAGCTGTTTTGGGAGGACGAAATGACTGATAGTAATAAAGTGAAGGAAGTTGAAATAGACTCTATAAAAATTGCCTTAGACAGCGCAACAAATCTCTCTGAGAAGATGAAATTGGGACAAAATACTGCAGCTGTTTCTGTTTTGGCTGATACCTTTAGTAACTTTCAAGCAGTAGTAAATACTTCCAATATTTCAGGAATTATTGCGGCTTCAAATGCATTAAGTGCATCTAAATTAGTGAATATTGCTAATTTGATGACTCCTTTAGCAAGTCTGACTTCATCAATTCAGGTGGGCAAAAGTGCTGTCAATACCATGTCAGAAGCGATTGCTTCGTACAATAAGATGCTGTCAAGCACACACTTGCAAGCAATTCAAAACATTGCAGAGTCTGCTAAAAATTTAATTGCTAGCTATCAAATTGATTATTCAAAGATTTTTAGTGGACTCAATAAACTTTTAAAGTCATTACCTTCGGTCTACACACAAAAAGAAATTGAGCAAATTATATCTCGAGTTCAACTGCTGGCAGAAAATGGATGGGTTATTTATTTTCGTGATAGAAATGTTTATCAGCGTGTACTTGCTGAGGAATGGAATACTTTGGAGGACGAATGGATTGAGTTGCTCAGGGATAAACTAAAAAATGAGAATTTTATTATTGCCTTACAAAATTCACCGTGTTACTCGGCTCCCCTAGTAAAATCAATGGTTGATTGCTACTTTAATCGAAACTTTTATGCAGCATACACTCTGGGGAGTTTGGCAATTGATGGTGCGCTAAATAGAATTTCAGAAATGACTTCAGTAGAGAAAAAAATACCAGTAGGTCATCGAACGATTAAAGAAATTGATAATATATTTATTGATAAGTCGTTTAGCGATGTAGGACTGATGCACTGGCTGTATAATTTCTTCAAAGATACAAATAGGTTTACACTTGATGAACCCAATCGACATATGATTGGTCATGGTCGGTGGGAGAAAGAAATCGAAGAACAAGAGTTTTTGAAGCTATTTAATACACTGTTGTATATTTGTGATGAGTATAATTATTGGGAGAAAGTTATCTGTTATGAACAAGACAACTGAGCATTTTTTTGGAGGTTAAACGCTTATGTTTGAACTGTATCCTTTTATTAAGGAGATAATTAATTGTGAGACAATCATGCAGAAAATGGAAGTTTTCAATAGATGGAGCCTTAGTGAGTGTAGAGTTTTTCTATTTGATGAAGAAAAGTCAAATTTTGGTAATATAGGTAAATCAATTAGCTATGGAAAGTTTAATTTGATTGGTTTGGGAGATTACCAAAAAACTTGGGTTATTGATAAAAATACTATGAATGCTAAGAATAATTTCTTACCTGTTGCCAGAATTATCAATTATGACCTAAACATTTTTACCTACATACATGATTTATATAGAGGAAGAAATGTTCCAGATAAGGAGAATCTAATTAGATTCTTGTACGAAATTAAATCGTTGTCTCTAACAAATAATATTTCAACTGCTTTAATGGAAAGATATACTAGCTCAATAAATCGTGAATTATTAGCTAGAATGATTGAAAGTTATGTTTATTTTGATAGCATTAATTTTGAAGTATTTCAATCTAATGTGCCTCAGACTTTAAAAGCAAGTGAATATAATTGGATGAAAGAAATCTGGGAAGATGCAGAAGCTTACCTAAGCAATGATGAGGTGATACAACAGTATGAGGCGGTGTGTTGCTATATATTGAAAGCATTCATTTTGAAAAATACAAAAAATCTTTCTACAGAAGCTAAAATCACTGAGTTTAAACGTTATTGTTTTGAGGATTTATGTGTATTTTTAGAATTGGAAATGACTTTATTAATACTTTTTTTAAAAAATGACAGTTCAGTTCAAGAAATATTTAAAAAGTTACAGTTAGGGGCTAAGGAGTTAATTGATAAAATACATAATACAGCATGGGATATTTTTCATATAAGACTATTGGAAAAAGGTACTTTATTCAATTGTATTGAAAACCCAGATGTGGTTTATCTCCATTATTTTGCAACTACGGATTCTGGGTTGGTCGAGGTATTACGAGCCAACCCGATTAAAATGCTGGTTTATTATAATGAAAGAATTATATCTATACGTCGGTATAATTTACTAGATTTCTTCACTCAAGATGAGATAGATTCTTATAATACTGAAGAGAAAGTTAGATTACGTACAGAGAAAGTTCAGAGTATTGATTTTTGTTCTATAAAGCAGAGGTTGAGTAGTGAGTTAGGGGATTTACTTACTAAATAAATTTTAATAGTTCCGTTCTATAGTATAATTCCAAAATCACTTTCACTTTTACATCCTTTCGTTTGATAGTACGGGTAGACACTATCGGCACATGTGAAAACAATTGTGTTGCTTTCCAAACTGAACTCAAAGAATCATATCAGTGTAGAACTTCCTATGGATGATATGGATTTAACAAGTGCTGAAAGTAAAGATACTTATGAACAAATTCAGAATTATGTGCTCGAGAAGTATGATTTTAAGGTATCGACACTTTATATTGCACAAGTGAAGAGAAAATATGGTTTAGAAGTTAGGAAATACTATAATATATCAAAAAATGGAAATCAAAAAGTTCCACAGTATCCAATTGAAAAGGAAGAAGCTATTTTGGACGTGTTGAAGCAATTTAAGATGATATCCTGATATGAAATAATAATATATTCAAAGGTTGAGAGAATGTGCTAAAAGCCACAATAATCAAAAATTAGAGGGTTCAAAGCAGTATAAATGCATAACTGAGAAGGATATAGTTAATTATGGAGGTACTTAGATATTTTGGGAGAAATATGAAACGTGGATAATATAGCAGTTTAAGATATGTTTAGCTTATGAAATAAAATATAAATTATTTTGGAGAAAGGAGGTTCTTATGGATTACAGAGTATTGAATAAAAATCAAAAAGATAGAATGAATGCAATTAGTAATCCTGCTTATGTCATGGAATGGGAAAATCCAGAGTTTATGGATTATCTTATGGGAGAGCTTCCGAAAATTAGAAGATATCAAAAAGATAAGGAAGCAGAATATGAAATATCATCGTTAGAAAAAATGTTGGAAACATATGATGCATTTCTTTCTGAAAAGTCAGCTTTCATAGATGAAATAGCAAAAAAAATCTCAGATATAAAGAATTTGAAAGGATCTTGGCACGGATTAAGCCTATATGAAATAGAAACATATATGAGTCTTCATAGTTTTTGCTTAATTTCAGGAGAAGGGGGTATTGGCAAGAGCTATTTTATAAAATGTTTCGAAGAACAATTGGAGCAGAATAATATTGAGCATTTATGCATTTATGGAAAGTTTGAAAAGAATACAAACAATATTAATGTTGAAGAAATAATAAAAGCAAGTGATGAAGGATTTGTTTTTGTTTTTGATGCAATAAATGAAATATCAGAGGAAGGACAGAATAATTTAATAGATATTTTAACGGAGCTTAAGAAATATCCAAGAATACGAATCATAATATCATACAGAACAAATTCAATAGATAATGTGATTCTTGAAAAGTATCAAGAAATATCAGAATATGAGTATAAGTTTCCAGGTGTATCTTTTGAATCAGCATTAAGTGAAATACTAAGGCTATCTGTGCCGGATGTTTATATGTATGAAGATATTTTGTATTCGAATAATGCGTTATTGTTAAGTATGTTATGTGATGTTCTATCGTCACAAAAACTTGTTGCTAAAACTGAAAATGGAATTGCGTCTATTACTTTTATTTTGGAGCAATATATAAAAAAAACTATAGGTAAGGTATTTAAGGACAGTTTAACTTGTCAAGGTATAGATGTTTGGAAAGATACAAAAAGAATTGCCCAATGGATGTATAGAAATGCGAAAAAGCGTATTGATGAGACTAGTTTACTGTCGGTAATTGAAACCGGGGAAAATTTTCTTTCATCCATGATACAGATGGGTTTTATGGATGCTTATGAAAGTGATGATGAAAAGTATTATTATTTTATTATTGATTCTTTGACAGATTTTTTGATTGCTCGTTCCTTATTTGAAGACATTAGTGGGAAAAATTATGAGGAACAGATTAGTATTATAAAATCAAAAGTAGAATCTTTGCACAATCTTGAAGAAGCTTTAATTATAGCAATATTCGATAATATATCTCCAGATTATAAGAAAATAAAGGACTTAATAAAAGATACAGAGCTAATTGAACACTTGGATTTTAATACATTGGTTAAAATTCATTTTAACCATGATGATATTAAAGTCTTTCTGGAGACGTTTAAACTTATTGACCATAGTGATTTGTTGCAGTCGATGGGAGGATATACTGACAAACCATTTAACTGTAGCAACTACTTATTTGATTATTATTGTGAAAGCCATGAAAGGTTATGTGATCTATCAAACATATTGGCTGGATATCATTTTCAAAATGGTATAAAGAATAGACTGAAAAATGTGTTGTATTTTACAACATTAAATGACAGAACTAACAAAGGAGAAGATGAAGCATTTTATTTTTCATTACTTTGCTGTGCAGCACCTAATAAGGATGTTAGATGTTTAGCAATGAAATTGTTATATGAGGTGGTTTCTAAGAATGAGTGTTATGTCGATAGGGTTATTCTTGAATATAATAGAATTTTTGATTTTTATATACAAGAGGCTATTATATATGTTCTGAGTCAAATGAGAAAGGACAACAGTAAAATTATAGATTTCTACAAGAAGATTATTGCAGAACAGGATAATCTAAACGCAAAAAGTCTCCGTAGAATTTCGACTTACTTTGGAAAGCCTTATTCTTATATAAATTGGAATAGAAAAAATTTATTTAAATATAATGAAAATGCAGTTGTTTCAGATTATTTAAGTGACATATTATTTTATGTGGATATTATGAATAAAGATTTTCTACCATTTAGATATTGGGGAAAAGATCATATTAATATGTATACGAAATTTCTTGCAAATGATAAGAATGAAATTAGTAGTATAAATAATTATCTTCATAATAAATACTCCTGTGTATGTGGTGGAAAATGCAGCTGTTGGTTAGCATTCGAAAATAGAATTATGCCAGAGATAGAGTCTATAGTAGAAATTAAAACATTGGATATAAATTCTTTTATGGAAAGCTTTGAAAAAGTTTTTAGATATGTTTTCGAATATTACAATATCTCAGCAGATAGAAAATCTATGAATATTCGTGAAGGAGATTTTCATCATTCTGTCTATATGAAGGGGGTAGATATTGCAACAGGATTATATTATGGGAGCTTGATGTGTAACTATTATACAAATCAGTTTGCAACATATAATAATATTCAGAATAGTATCGGATATGAGGTGTATGATCCTTTGGAATATGGAGAAGATGTTATTATTACAGCACCAATTCCAATATATCAAGATTTTATAGAGAGACTGGGGGATTACGCAATAAATTCTTTAGAGATGCCTGTGCAGCGTGATGTTTGTTGGGTAAGGAATGTTGAATTAACTAGAAGAAATGTGTTGCATCTTCTTGAAACAATTGAATTAAAACATCAAAAATGGGTAATGTTGGCTGGTAGAGTATCTCTACACGAGGAAGATAAATATGAAATAAGATGGAAAGATACATATGATTTGTGGTGTTGCTCTTCGGAAAATGAAACAATATACGATGATGGTAATGCTCGCTATCTGACTATTGAATTAGAAGAATATATTGGTAATTTGAATTCATATCCTGATAATGATTCAAAACCTTGGCTTTGCAAGAATGCAAAAAATATTAATAATCAATCTGAAGTTTTCGAGAAGACTTCATTAGTATTACCACCATCGAATATTATTAGATTTTTTAATCTCAAATTGAATGTTTCGGATTTATCATGGGAAACTCAAGATAAAGAAAAAGTAATAATATGTAACAACAATAAGAATTCATATTATAGAGACCCTATCGGTGGAACTGTCTTTATTCGCAAAGACTATTTCGACAAGTTTCTTGAAAGAAATACGGTGAAATACTTTGCTTTTACAGAGCGTTTTATTCCAGATACTGGCTATGCAGATGAAACTTCTTTGCATTTTGAAATTGTTAATGGGAAAATAGAAAAAGAAATTAAAAATAATGGTGGGTATACCGGATGGAATAATGGAGACAATCCATTATGTTCTACGTGTCCACATACAAATATTGTTGATGACGCGGTAGATAACTCATCGATTTCTAATATAGAATGGCTGGAAAATTTGCTAAAGGACTATTGAACGGCATGGGGAAATGGATGGATTATAAATATTTTTTAGACAGTTTTTATAAGGAAATACTCATATAATCGTAGATGAATTTTACAAAGATATAATTCATTAAACTTAGGCAATCGGGAAAATATATTGTAAACATATTTAGGGCTTAATTATTCTAGATAAGAATACTTTGTTTGTTAGAGCTTAAAGATAGTAAGAAATTGAGTTTGGACAATGATACGTATGTGAAGAGTGTGGTAGTGTGACGTCCGGGGCTAGGAATAGATAGCCACTAAAGCTCAGTAATACGGCGGTTTCCGGGTAATCGGGATGATTCGGTAACAAGCGGGATAAGTACTATTTTATAATTTTTTCAAAGGAAAGAAGGCTCAAAAAATGTGAGAGTTGAGTTGCTGAATCAGATATTGTGGTTATTCCGAGATGGGGAAGTAGAAGATATAACCATCTGTATGATAAGTTTTGTACCATAGATATAGACTATGTAATGCACGGATCATATAATTGGACATCAACAGCTAATGATAGTGAAGAAATCTTAGGTACTACACTTGATCATTAACTTATCGCAAAGTTTTCTAAAGAGTTTATGGAATTATATAATGAGATTTATTTTTAAACAAAGACAAATTTGATTTGTAGAAGCGAGGAAAATGTAATGACAACATATTCAACTTAAATCGAAATAATATAAAATTATGAGGAGATTATAAGATGAACAATTATATAAAATTAAATGAAGATAGATGGAATAA
>ERZ773009.2606-NODE-2606-length-11424-cov-8.880376_pt1 | contig 11424 bp, 8 predicted proteins | sample MGYA00580663_ERZ773009 | MGnify/ENA primary metagenome ERZ773009 (study PRJEB29015, sample SAMEA2737969) | human oral metagenome | biome: human oral; feature: human-associated habitat; material: dental | place: China | collected 2026 ... | reverse complement strand
GCTTTGACGAGGCGCTCTCGTACACGCTAAAATCGGGCGGCAAGCACTTTCGCGCGATGCTGGTTGCAGGCGTCGTGGCAGCGGTGCGCCCCGACGACGGACTGATCAGCGATCAGCAAGGGTGCTGGTCCGCCGCATGTGCCGGGTGGTGAGAGCCCAGGAACAACTGCTATGTCTTCGTCCTCCGAGTCCTCGAGCACAGACTACGTCATGAACAAGAAGCTTGGCACCATCGCCATGCTTCTCGCCTCCACCGGCATGGGCCTCGTGGGCACCATCAGCCGCATCACCACCAATGGGCTCGCCGAGGAGTACAAGCCCGTCATCGGCTCCTTCCTGGCCTTCGGACGCATGTTCGTCGCCATGATCGGCTTCATCGTCATCGTACTGGTCAGCCGGAAGGTCGCCCTGCTCCGCAGCACCCGTCTCAGCTTCGCCGTGGTCATGGGAGGGGTGAGCATCGGCCTGTCCCTGAGCTGCTACATCACCTCGACACTGATGACCTCCCTGGTCAATGCCGTCTTCCTCATCTACACCGGGCCCATGTTCTGCACCGTCCTGGCCCGCATCTTCCGCAGGGAGAGGATCGGCATCCTCGGAGGTCTCTTTCTCTCCCTGGTCTTCATCGGTATGCTGATGACCATCGGCGTCATCGACGTCAAGGACGGAAATCTCGTTTTTGGGCTCGACCTGTCGGCCTCGACCCCGGAGTTCCCGCGCAAGAGCCTGGGCGACCTGTTCGGCCTTTTGTCCGGGATCTTCTACGGCCTGGCCATGTTCTTCTACGGATACCGCAAGGACGTGGATTCAGCGGTCCGTGGCGTGTGGAACTTCTTCTGGGCGTCCTCTGCTACGCTTGTGCTGTCTTTCGTCATGCGTCCCTGGCGGGGTGTTGCCACCTTCACGGCCTCCAACTGGATGGGGGCTGTCGCGCTCTTCATCGTCTGCGGCCTGTTCGCGCTGGGCTTCCTGATCGTCGCAGGACGCAATCTGCCCGCCGTGGAGTACTCCACGATCTCCTACTGGGAGTGTCCTGTGGTGATCGTCCTCGGGCTTCTGCTGTGGCATGAGCCGCTCAGCGCAGTCGGAGTCATCGGAGGAGTGCTCGTCGTCGGGGGCGGCATGGCACCGATCATCCTGGACGCTGTGACAAAGCGCTCTCGATCGTCGACTGGCTGAGAAACCGAAGACTCCTGCCTGCGGATTCCCCGTCCGACTGCCTCAGGCAGGCGGCTCTCAATGGCTATACGCACCGCACTCGGATACCGGCCGTGATGTATGTTTGCGAACTCCATATGAGCCTGTATCAGGCGAGTAGGGGACCTGGCCGCGGCGGTCGGCGATCTCGATGGACGAGCGCGGTGCCTCTGCGCCAGAAGGCGGGCGGCCCGAGCGGGACGGCGGACTGAGCCCGGACTCAAGGAAGGTGATCACACGTCATAAGCGCCTCAAGAATACTGACCGCATAGAATATCTGCATGTACCTCGTGATGTTTTAGGAAGTGATATGTATGACGAAGATCGTCAACTCTTGGAACGACTTCGACCCGCTCAAGCACGTGATCGTCGGGCGTGCGGACTTCTCGGTGATTCCGCCGGAGGAGCCCGCTACCTCTGAGAAGGTGCCGATCGACTCCGAGATGCGCGGTATGTGGGGGCCCCGTCCCACCGCGACCGTTGAGGCGGCCAACGAGCAGCTCGACAACTACGTCAAGATCCTCGAGGGTCTGGGTGTCAAGGTCGACCGTCCCACGCCGCTGCAGTGGAACCAGGCCATTCAGACTCCCGACTTCCGCACGGAGTCGGGCTTCACCCAGATGCCCCCGCGCGACATCCTGCTCACCATCGGTGACGAGATCATGTCCTCGGCGAACTCCTTCCGCTGCCGCTACTTCGAGTACCTCGCCTACTGGCCGCTGATGAACCAGTACTTCGAGGAGGACCCGGAGTTCAAGTGGACGCAGGCTCCTCGGCCGCGCCTGACCGACAAGTCCTACAAGCACAACTACTACGACGAGAAGCTCTCCATCGAGGAGCGTCTTGAGCGCACGGCCGCCAAGGACTTCGTGACCACCGAGGTCGAGCCCATGTGGGACGCCGCCGACATCATGCGTGTGGGCAAGGACCTGTTCATCCAGCACGGTCTGACCACCAACCGGAAGGCCATGGAGTGGTTCAAGCGGTACTACCCCGACTTCCGCGTCCACGCCGTCAACTTCCCGGGCGACCCCTACCCGATCCACATCGACGCGACCTTCGTGCCGCTGCGGCCGGGCCTGATCATCAACAACCCGCACCGCCGCCTGCCCGAGGAGCAGCGCAAGATCTTCGAGGCCAACGACTGGCAGATCGTTGACGCCGCGCCGCCGGCTCACACCACGCCGCCGCCGCTGTGCTACTCCTCGGTGTGGCTGTCCATGAACTGCCTGGTGATCGACCACAAGACCGTGTGCGTCGAGGCCAGCGAGGTCCACCAGATGGAGCAGATGGACAAGCTGGGAATGAACGTCATCCCCGTGCCCTTCCGCGACGCCTACGCCTTCGGCGGCGGCCTGCACTGCGCGACCGCGGACGTCTACCGCGAGGGCACCTGCGAGGACTACTTCCCCAACCAGGTCGACGACCCCACCCTGGTCTGAGCCAAGGACGAACGGCGGGGGCGGCAGCCCACATCCAGAGCACCGCCCCCGCCACTGGGACGCACGGGCTGGTTTCTGCATAGAATTTCGGAACCACACTACTTTACCACTGATAATTATTTTTGTGACGCAAAGGAGCGGAAGTTGGATACCGCAGCTCACACAAAGCTCAAGGGCTTTGGGTTCATGTTCTTGTCGTCGAGCCTCATGGGCGGGATCGGGGCCTTCGCCCGCTATATTGACGCACCTGGCGACTTCATCTCCTTCTTCCGCAGCTTCAGCGGCCTGATCGGAATTTCGATCTTCTTCCTCGTCGTCGGAGGGTTCGCCAAGGTCAGGGCCACCAGGTTCACCCCGGCGATCTTCTTCTCCGGGCTCTTTCTCGGACTGCTGTCCGCATTGTACGTTATTTCTACCCAGTACACTACGCTCGCCAACGCGTCATTCCTCATTTATACCGGCCCTGTCTACTCCACGATTCTGGCCACCATATTTCTGAGGGAACCCTTCAAGCCCGCAATGATAGGATCCCTGGCGGCAGTCGTGATCGGGACTCTTCTGATCGTTCAGATCATATCCGAGGAGGGATTCAAGCTCGATCTCGATCCCAAGTACACCTTCGGCAATATTATGGGCCTGCTCTCCGGAGTGGCCTATGGCCTCTACCTCTTCGCCTCGCGCTACCGAACGGACTGCGACTCCAACGTCCGGGCCTGGTACAACTTTCTTTTCGCTGTGCTCACCATCGGAGTCATGGTCGCCATGCGCTGGTCGCAGCTCACCTACGTGGTTCGCGAGAAGGTCGACGGCGTCCCTACGGCCAAGCTTGACGAGTCCGGAAACACCGTGACCGCCGCATGGGACCTGTTCAGCATGGACGCGCGAACCTGGGTGGTACTCATCGTCGCCGCGCTGATGACCGGGTTCGGCGCCTTCTACTTCCTCACCCTGGCGAGCAAGATCCTTCTTGCAGGCGAGCTGGCCACCATCTCCTACCAGGAGACTATCATGGCCTCATTGCTGGGCCTCGCCTTCTTCCAGGAGCGTCTGTCCGGGATGCAGATGCTGGGCGGCCTGCTCATCATCAGCGGTGGTGTGTCCCAGGTCTACTTCTCCACACGGGGGAAGAAGGGCACGGCTGACGAGATCGAATCAGAACCAGAGCCGGAGGAGGCCTCCCAACCCTCAGCAGCAGCATCCTGAGCAGACAGACACCACAGCCACGCAGACGCGCCGACGAGAAGGAGACAACCACCAATGAGTCATGAACGCAATATCACCCGTCTGGACGCCTTCACCTACCGCGAGCTGATCAAGAACGATCCGATCATGCTCATCCCGGCGGGCGCCGTTGAGCAGCACGGCCCTCACATGCCCTTGGGCGTCGACATGATGCTGTCCACTAAGATGGCCGAACTCGTTGCTGAGAATATTAACGCCCTGGTGAGCCCGACTGTCACCACCGGATACAAGTCACAACAGCGGTCGGGAGGAGGCAACCACATCGTCGGCTCCTTCGGCTTCGACGCCGCCACCGTCATCGGCATCTGCCGTACTTTTGTGCAGGAGTTCGCACGGCACGGCTTCAAGAGGATCGCATTCGTCAACGGTCACTATGAGAACTACCAGTTCATCTATGAGGGTGTCGATCTGGCTCTGCGCGACCTGCCGGGACGGAGCATGCCTCAGGTGATGCTCCTGTCCTACTGGGACTTCGTGACAGAGGAGGTCATCTCTCGTCTGTACCCCGATGGTTTCCCGGGATGGGACGTCGAGCATGGCGGTGTTATGGAGACCTCGCTCATGCTCGAGTACTTCCCGGACCTGGTGCGCATGGAACGCGTCATGGACCTGCCTGCCGCTGATCTGCCTCTCTACGACCTGCTGCCGGTGGACCCGACGCTCACTCCGGAGTCCGGATGCCTCTCGTCCGCGAGAGAGGCGAGCGCTGAGAAGGGACGAATTCTGGCCGGTTCCATCGTCTCCGGCATCGTTGACGCTCTCCGAAGCAGATTCGTGGTATAGAAAAGGCCCCGAAGCAATGAGGTCTTGCCATCAGGGTTGCGGGTGGTGGTGGGGTGCTCGGTGGGGCGGATGTGACCGGGACAAAGGGGCGCGCCGGTGCGCGGGGCCTGGCAGAATCGGTTCCGATGAGAACGAACGACCTGTGCCGGATACCTTACGCGCCGTCATATCACGCCGCTCCTCGGCGTGCTCGACGCGGCTGCTCGCACCGCGCGCCGCAAGCCGCGCGAGCGCCGCACGTCGACCGATGAGCACCATGTCCGGTGAGCGTCGAGCTCCAGGACGATCATCCCGCCATCGTACGAGCCGCATCGACGACAGTGCCCTCGTGACCCTCGTGACCCTCATGGCCCCGGCCCGGGGCGCCGGGTCCGGGTCCGACGTCGAGCCCCGGCGCCTTGAGCGCCTGCGCCGGGTCGGCCGTTGCTCTCCCCGGGCGCAGCAAGATGCGGAACACGATGCGGGAGCAGTACCACGATCACCTCCGATGCCACTGCCGTACCGGGTCTGTCTCCTCGACGTCGCGCAGAAGGGGCAGTTCCTCACTCCATCGATCATAGCCGACAAGACCGCCCTCGCCACCGATGAGTTCCCGAAGAGGTTATATGGACATGGATAGCCGAGTACGTTCAGAGGATCCTGATTCGAAGGAGGCTCGTCCTGCTTCTGCCGTGACGCCACGGGGCTGGGACGACCGGATCATTAAGTCTGTCAGTCTCATCCTGGTCGGTGTCGTTGTTGTTTTCACTGTTTTCAACGGTGAGGCCGCGGCGCACGCGATCGGGGTGTTCAGGACCTTCGTCACCCGCAACTTCACGTGGTACTTCGTGGTGCTCGCCACGCTGGCGCTGTTCTTCTGCATCTATATGGCGGTGGGGAGGCGCGGATCCATCGTGCTCGGAGGAGAGGACGCCAAGCCCGAGTACGGCCGCTTCGCCTGGTACTCGATGCTTTTCGCCTGTGGCCAGGGGATCGGACTGATCTTCTGGTCGGTCGCTGAACCCATCCTGGTCAAGAATGATAATCCGATTCAGGATCGGATCAGTGTCGACAAGCTTGACGGGGCGCTGATCTGGGGATACTTCCACTGGGCGGTCCACGCATGGGCCATCTACTGCGTTGTCGCCCTGTGCCTGGCGCTCTCGTTCCACAACCGCAAGGCGGCGATGACCTTCCGGGACGCCGTGGTCGGGATGTTCCCCGAGGGCGCTCGCCGGACGGTCGGTCTCGTCGTCGAGGTCATTGCGATCCTGGCGACGGTTTTCGGACTGTCGACTTCTTTCGCGTTTGCGGCCATGCAGCTCACGGCCGGTCTGGAGCAGACCTTCAACCTGGACAGCGGCGGCGTGATCCGCGTGCTCGTCATCATAGGGATCGGAGTCCTGGCCGGGGCCAGCGTGTACCTGGGCATTGAGAAGGGCATGAAGCGCGTGAGCGAGGTCAACTCCATCTTGTCAATAGTGCTCGTCGTCGGAGTTCTTCTCGCCGGACCGACCCTTTATCTGCTCTCGGTTCTGCCGCAGACCGCGGGTCAGTACTTCTGGTCGATGTGGTGGATGGGAACCTGGGCCGACGCCAGCTCCGCGATGGCTCCTCTGCACTCGTGGGACGACAGCTGGAACGGCGTGTGGACCGTGTTCATCTGGTGCTGGTGCTGGGCCTTCTCCCCGTTCGTCGGGTCGTTCATCGCGCGGATATCCCGTGGCCGGTCGGTGCGGGAGTTCGTCATCGGCGTGCTCGGCATCCCGTCGGCCATCTGCGTCATCTGGATCGGTGTCGTCGGCGGTGCCGCTCTTTTCTACGACGAGACCAGGGGCGGTGTGGTCACCGAGGCAGTCGGCCAGGACACCTCACTCGGGCTCTTCGCCATGCTCAAGGAGCTGCCCTGGCAGCCGGTGGTCTTCATCCTTCTGCTGGCCGCAACCATCCTGGTCGGAACCTACTACCTGACGTCGCTGGATTCCGGTGTCCACGCGTTGAGCGGGTTCGTGGCCTCGGCCACCAAGCCGTCACGAGTATTCCGGGTCGCATTGGTCGCGGGAATCGCTGCTATTGCGTTCCTGCTTCTCAGCATCGGTGGCGAGAGTGTGGTCGGAACGGTTCAGACCGGCACCATCATCGGCGCACTTCCCTACACGGCTGTGGTTCTATTGATGATGGTGAATACGGCCCGCCAGACGAATCTGGAGCTCAGGACCCGTCTTGAGGAGCCTGCATCCGACTCCAGCCATGCAGATGGTGTCCGGGAGCAGGATTCCGCCCAGGACTGATCTTCTCACCTGCTTCTTCGTGCAGGATCTCAGTAGATGCCCGGGCAGCGGAGTCCGGGCGGTTCGTGAGATCGGTCACGCAAGTTCTTGCGCCCTTGCGCCGAGTGCGGCCCCATTCTGGTATGCCGCCTCGGCGCAGGGGCAGCTGGTCCGGTCCGACGCGGAGTGCCCTTTCATTCTTCGCGCCTCCCCGTCGTCATGTGAGAGGGGGTCGCCGTTCATGTGCCGATCCGTCGCTGATGCCGGGGCCCCTCCCGCCGGCACTGACGCTGGAATCAGTGTAGGGATTTCCTGGACGTTCTCTGCTAGGCTGAGGACGTCCATCATGGCCATGCGTCCTTGACATCACGGATATTTCATCACTTCGAGCCGGGTCTGACGCCACTGCTCTTCTCGCAGTCCGTGACCGCTGCTCGGACCGGCGCGCACCGGGGTCCTCGATCCAGAGTGCGCGCCGTCCGCTTCAGAGCCCTCTTCCGGGCTGGGAGCGCCCGGTGACCGCTGCCCTGCGTTTTTCCAGTGCCGGTTCGCTGATCTCCTCCGAAGTTGTCGAGCTGTATTCGATGTTTGAGGTTTGAGCCGGTATTGAACGTGTTGACGACGCGATAAAGCGCTTTCGTGGTCAGTCGATCGATAATTGGTCCGTCCGGCCCACGGCTGGTGCATTCCACGTCCGCAGGACAGACGCTCTCATCTCACATGTATAAGTACTCATAGGCCCTCGACACTCACATTCGGAGCCAAATAAGTGAACACCTTCGTCCATGGAAGCGGAACTGATCATCATGGCGACCTCGAACGGGCGCGGGCCTTGAGACGTGCCGCCACGGCGAGCTTTATCGGGAACTTCATCGAATGGTTCGACTATGCCTCCTATGGATATCTCGCGGGTGTGATCGGCAGCGTCTTCTTCCCGGAGTCCGACAAACAGGTTCAGCTGATGCTGTCCTTCGCGGTGTTCGCCATGTCCTTCGTTCTGCGTCCCATCGGCGCCGTGATATGGGGTGCGTGGGGAGACCGCCGCGGGCGCCGGTGGGCACTGTCATGGTCCATCCTCATCATGTCGGGCTCGACCTGCCTCATCGGCTTTCTGCCCACCTACGCCATGGTCGGTGTGTGGAGCGCACTGGGGCTGCTCGTCCTGCGCATGGTCCAGGGCTTCTCGGCCTCCGGGGAGTACGCCGGCGCGGGGACGTTCCTGGCCGAGTACGCGCCACCGGCGCGCCGCGGCATCTACACGTGCCTCGTCCCCGCCTCCACCGCCTGCGGCCTGCTCGCCGGCTCGCTCATGGTCTCGGGCATGCTCTTCGGACTGGGAGGCGAGAGCTCGACCGCGATGACCCAGTGGGGCTGGCGCATCCCCTTCATGCTGGCGGGCCCGCTGGGCCTGATCGGCCGCTATATCCGGGTGCACCTCGAGGACTCCCCCGCCTACCGGGCGATGCGCGCGGAGATGCCCCAGGAGCCGAGGTCGACGAGATGGTCCGAGCCGCTGCTCCTCCTACTGCGGCACCACTGGCGCGAGACGCTCATCACCTTCGGCGTCTCCTGCCTCAACGCGGTGGCCTTCTACATGCTGCTCAGCTACATGCCCACGTACGTCACCGAGACGCTCCACTTCACCGCGAACACCGCGACCCTGGCAACATCCATCATGCTCGTGGTCTACATCGCCGCGATCTTCCTTATGGGCCACCTGTCCGACTCCTTCGGAAGACGGCGCATGCTCGTCGCCGCATGCGTCGCCTTTATTGTGCTGTCCATCCCGCTGTTCATCGCGATGACCAGAGCCGGCGGGCGCCTTGAGATCGTCATCCTGTGCCAGATCGTCTTCGCACTCATTCTCACCGCCAATGACGGGACACTGGCCACCTTCCTGGCCGAGTCGTTCCCCACCAACGTTCGCTACTCGGGATTCGCCCTCTCCTTCAACGGCGCCAATGCGCTTCTCGGCGGGACGACGCCCTTCATCGTGACGTGGCTCATCAAGGTCACCGGGTCGTCGCTGGCTCCAGCGGTCTACCTCACCGTGGTCTCGCTGATCGCCATGGTGGCGATCCTCGCCTCACGAGTCATCCACGGCTCGGAGCTGATCGAGTCTGATCGATCTGAGTCGGTCTAGGACCACCGCGGCCGGTCCGGGCCGGGTGGCCGGATGCGCCGGCCGCTTCCGCGCGCGCTGTCCTCCGCCCTTTGCTAGCCTACGTTGTTATGGCTGAACCCCTGCCTGCCACATCTCAGCGTCGATCTCGAGGCGGCGTTCGATCGACCGCGCGTGGCGAAGATCGGCGACAGGCGATCATTGAGGCGGCCGCCGTGATCATCCGCGAGGAAGGGCCATCCGCAGTCAGCCACCGCGCCGTTGCCAGGCGCGCCGGATGCTCGTTGTCGGCGACGACCTACTACTTCAAGGGGCTTGACGACCTGCTCTACCAGGCGGGCCTGGTCAATATCGCCATATGGGCCTCACGCGCCGAGCGCGTAGCGGACAGGGTCGAGGCCCTGGAGCAGCTTCCCTCGCTGTCCGGACGGCTGGATCTGGTGCTCCAGGCCACGCTCCCGCCGGAGGGACCGTACCTCGGGCACTACGTTCAGCTCATCTCCGCGGGCACCGTCGCGCCCGTCGAGCAGGCCTATCGCCGGGGCCGGCAGCGCCTCAACGCGGCTGTCGGCCGACTGCTGAACCGGTTGGGGGCGCAGATCGAGCCGGACCTGGTGATCGCAGTCGTTGACGGCGCGGCAGTGACCGCCCTGAGCGAGGGCCGTGACGTCCACGCCACCGCCGCCGACCTTCTCGGAAAGATCACCGGATTCTGGAAGCGGCCCGATCGGCGGGGCACCGGCCAGTAGGCGCAGCGGGCGCGGCCCTGCCGCGACCTCACCACAGGACCGTGGGATCGAGTTCGACGCGGACCGCGTCCTCCCGGCGGGCCGAGCGCTCGCGCTGGCGCACCCGCAGCATGGTGGCCAGCTCACGTCCGCGGTCCACCTGCGTCCTGATCAGGGCCCGCACAGCGGCATCGCCTCCCGACGCCGACGGCGGCTCCGTCTCCGGGCCGGGCGGCGCCGACGCCGGGCCCAGGGTCTCGAAGCCCGCGGACTCCGCCTGGGCGAGCAGCGACTCGACCCCGTCGCGCGGCCCGTCCAGCCGGGCCGTGCGCCAGGCGGGTGGCAGGTGCAGATCGGCGCGCTCGAGCAGGTCCTCACGGGCGTAGCCCGCGTGGTCCCACCGCACCAGTGCCTGCGCGACCGACGGGTCCGGGCCGCCCAGAAGAATCACTCGCGCGTCCGCACGGGCGAGGACCACCGCGTTGGTCCACCGGCGCAGCGCCTCCGCACCGGCGCCGAGCTCGGGGCGGGAGGACAGGCACCCGCCGTCGAGCAGCAGGACCGCGCGGTACCCGCCGTCGGCGACCGGCTCGGCGCCGGGTGTGGCCACCACCAGGCGGGGCGAGGCGTCGACGGACTCGATGACGCCGTGGGACTCACGCGCGCCGGAGACGACCACCGGCGTGCCGGGGAAGGCGCGTCCCAGCTCCTCGCCGGTCCGGGTGCTGCCCGACCCGCGCATGCGCAGCCGGTCCGCGCCGCATGCGGGACAGGTCCAGCCGGCCAGGTCCCGTGCGCACCACCGGCAGGTGACCGCCCCGGCCCTGTCCATCGCCAGCGGGCCTCCGCAACGAGGGCAGCGGCCGGCCTGCCCGCAGCGCCGGCAGGCCATCACCGGCGCGTAGCCGGTCCGTGAGACCTGAACGAGAACGGGGCCGCCGGTCAGGGCGTCGCGCACCGCCCGGTGCGCAACCGAGGGGATCCGCGCCATCCCGGAGGGGCCCTCGGCCTCCAGCTGGATCGCGCCCGGGGCCTGCACGCGCGCAACGGCGGCGCGTCTCAGCGGCCGCGCGGCGCTCAGGTCCTCCGCCCAGCCCCGTTCCACATAGCCCTGCGCCTCGACACTGCGCGAGTATCCGGCCACGAGCAGCCCCGCGCCCTCCAGGCCGGAGCGCAGGGCCAGGACGGTGCGGGCATGGGTGTAGGGGGCGTGGCGCTCGTCGAGCCGGTTGTCGCCGTCGTCCCAGATGGCCACCATGCCCAGGTCGCGGACGGGCGCGAAGGCGGCGCCGCGGGTGCCCACCACGACGCGCGCGACCCCGAGGAGCACGCGCAGGAACGCCCGATAGCGGTGCGCGGGCCCTCCCTCGGCGGTCAGGGTGACAACCGGTTCGTCGTGCGCGGCGCCCCGCTCGGCGCCCAGCCCCTCATGCGGTTCGTCGCTGCGCGTGACACTGCGCTCGACGCCGAGCTCGTCATGCAGCTCCGCGCTCAGCGCCGCCGCGACCGCCTCCGCGTGAGCCGCCGTCGCCACCACGACCAGGACGCCCCGGCCCGACGCCAGGGCGGCCCTGACCGCATCGGCGAGCAGCGAGGTCCACTCGCGCACGAGGCCCGTCCGCCCGGGCAGAGCGGTCCACACGGCGCGCGGCGCCCCGCCG
>ERZ773009.2604-NODE-2604-length-11426-cov-6.331281_pt1 | contig 11426 bp, 9 predicted proteins | sample MGYA00580663_ERZ773009 | MGnify/ENA primary metagenome ERZ773009 (study PRJEB29015, sample SAMEA2737969) | human oral metagenome | biome: human oral; feature: human-associated habitat; material: dental | place: China | collected 2026 ... | reverse complement strand
TCAAAAGCACCTCAACATATAATTGATAGAGAGCTAAGAATACAAAAAGAATATCTTGATAAGATAGAAAAATTAAAAGAAAGTTTAAAAAGTTTTGAATAATAAATAAAGTTAAGGGCTATTGTAAATTTGTAATAGCCCTTATTTTATTTCAATGTAATTTCAGGATTTTCAACATCTAAAATGTATTTCTCAACATCTGCATTCAAATATTTCTTAGCATTTTCAGAAATATAATCTAAAGCTGAGTTTAATTCTTCTAAACGATTATCTAAAAGTTCCATAATTAAAAAAGAATTTTTAGTTTCATCTTTAACCATAGTTCTAGCACCATCACGCCAATTAAAACAACGGCAAACAGCACCTTCATTATCAATATAACACAATTCATTTGGTAAAGTGTTATCTTCTTCTTCAGAGCCAAGTGGAATAAATTTATCTCCTCCTTTAGTTATTGTAAGTTTTAAGTCCCCTACAAAACTATCTAAATCTTCAGCACCACAAGGAAGTGCATATTTTAAAGAAGCTGTATTATAAATATCAACAAGTTTATTTATTGAAGAAACAGGATTTCCAGAATTTACTCTTTTTAAAAGTGCTTCAATTGAACATCTTACTCCTTTTTTTGTTTTAAATTTTTTATAAGCCTCTCTCCATATAGCAATAACAGGATTTTCACTTAGAACTTCTTTTACTAAATATTTTCTAGCTTCTTTGTTAGCTTCTTCTAAGGCTAATTTTATTTCATCAGTGCTTTCTCCATTTTCCATATTTTTTAATAATAATACTCCTAATTTACTATTTGGAAATAATTCCCAATAAGATTTGTCTGCAATAAATTTCATAATTCCTCCTATTATAAATGTTCTTTACAACTTAAACTTGTAACTTCAATTTTAAAAACGGCAACTCCATTAAGCATAGCTTCTGGAAATTTCCAATCTTTTTTCCCTGTACTTTGAAACATAATTTCATTTAAAGCCATAGCTTTTTCTTTATTTTCTTCCACAAATGAAATTAAACCTGTTCCCATAATACATTGATATCTTTCAGAATAATTACAAGGCATCTTGCCTACTATAAGTTCATGATTACTGTCCATTTCAAAGCTAACTTTATTAGTCTTTGAAATTAAATTAATTTTTCTTCCTTCCTTTGCCCCATGAAAATAAAAAACTCGCTTATTATCTATATTTGAATATCCAAAATTTAATGGAACAATATAAACCTCATCATTTTCTTTATCATAAAAACCTATTCTACAACAATCACAATTTTTTATAAATTCATCAATCTTTGTTTCATCTAAAACTTCTCTATCTTTTCTTCTCATAACTTAACCTTTCAATTATACTTTAGGTTATTATAACTCAATTCTAGTTAGTTTTCAAATTTTAGAAAACAAAAAAGAGGCTGTTGTAGAATTAAAATTTCAATCCTAAAGTAAAAAAATAAGTGAGCTACGAATACTAATTGTTGTAATTTGATTAATTAATGCATAGGATATAATAGTTTTAGAAAACTTAGAAATAATTCCTAAATTAACTCTTGTTATTTTGGAATTAATGGGATTTTAGATGTTAAGGGAATAACAGTAGCAACTTTTCCTTGTGAAGCTGAGACAACACAATAATGACCATTTCTAAGTTCAGAACCATAATTATAACCTAAGTCAACAAAGTAGATATGACCTCTCTTAGCTTGTGCTGTAGTTTCTCTTGTAGGATTTTAAATAATATCAAGATTAAATTTTATAAGATTATATAGTGTTGATAATAAAAGTTCATAGTCAGTTTTTAATAATAATTTTTTTATAGCTTTTAATATTCTTTTAAAAATTCTAAATCTTCTTTTTCCATTCTCAATGATAATGTAGGCATTTTTTATCCCTCCAATTGTAATATTTGTATTACAATTGTACCAAGTATTATTCTATTTGTCAAGATATAAAAGTTTTTTTGTATATTCTTGTCACATATGTATTATCTCACAACACCTCTTGCTTTATTTCTTTGCTTTCTAAGTTCCAGTTATTGAGTTCAGCAAATGAACTCACCACCTTTTTCTTCACAGTTTTCTCTCTACATATTTGCCGATATTATACCATTTTTAAGGCTTTTTTCCACTGTCAGATTTTTCCCCCACCCGAACGCAGTGAGGGGAACCTCCATATAATTATTTATGTACCTTCCAACTTGCAGCTTCGCGACGCTCGCCGATAAAGTTTCGGTATATGCCGTCCTGCTCCATCAGTTCGGCATGGGTGCCGTGCTGCACAATCTTGCCGTGGTCTACGACGATGATCTGATCGGCTCTCTCCACGGTTTTCAGCCGATGGGCTATCATGATGACGGTCTTTTCGGCGGTGAGTGCTTGGATAGCGTGCATCAGTTCGTTTTCATTTTCGGGATCGACGTTGGCGGTTGCCTCATCCAAAAAGATGACCGGTGCGTTTTTCATCATGGCGCGGGCAATGGAGATGCGCTGCTTTTCACCGCCGGAAAGACTTGCGCCGCCTTCACCGACTACCGTATCGTATCCGTGGGGAAGGCTTGAGATAAAGTCATGGCAGCAGGCTTTTTTTGCCGCAGCGATCACATCCTCCATCGGAGCGCCGGGCTGACCAAAGCGGATATTGTTGGCGATGGTGTCGTGGAATAAATAAACCGATTGGAACACAAAACTGAAATTCGCCATCAAAGAATCCATATCGTAATCCTTCACATTCCGGCCGCCCAGCATAACGGTTCCCCCGTCTACATCCCAGAACCGTGCAAGCAGATTTACCAAGGTGGTTTTGCCTCCGCCGGAAGGACCGACAATCGCCGTCGTAGTTTTTTCAGGAATATGCAATGAAATCCCGTCGATGATCTTTCGCTTCTCATAAGAAAATGCTATATCCTGAGCAGTAATATCATGCATTGCCGGTGTAATATTTTCTCCGGATATATCCATCTGCGGCGTGTTCAGAATTTCCTGCGCCCGGTCAACACTCATATCAACCACGCGCAGCAGTGACGAATATTGTCCTGCCGTTTCCAGACTGGTATAGATGATAAATGCGGAGATTACCATGACAACAGCATTCAGCGCATCCATGCTTCCGGCACAATAAAATACGCATGAAAAAGCTACCATTGCCACACCGGTAAGCTTGGCGATAAAACTCTGCAATGCTATGCGGGGCACCAGTGTCATTTCCATATCGATATTGATCTTACTGTTTTCCGAGATAGCCTCATTTAATTCCTTGCTCTTAACTCCCGTCAACCGGTAAGCCTTAACCTCGGTCATCCCTTGCAGGTATTCCAGAACCTTTTCTACGAGCCTTTCATCTGCGCGTATCTTTTTTCCCGACACCTTTTCGGAAGCAATCCGGAGACGGCTGTTTGCAAAAAGAAACAGCGAAAAACCGCAGAGCAGCACACAGGCGATTCTCCAGTCGAAGAAAAACAACATGATGACAATAAGCGAGGTTGTAAGCAAGCCGTCGCAGACAAGCATTACCACACGGGTAGCAATATTTTCAAGACTTTCCATTATATTAGTTGTGATAGACGTAATCTGCCCGAGGCTGTTGGCGTTAAAGTATCCCATCGGCAGATACCGCAGATGCTCCGCAATCTCCACCCGTTTTTTCGCACAAGTGTCATAGCCTCCTTCGGTCTGCAACATAACGGCCTTTGATTTTAGCAATCCCGATCCGGCAATGCTGATCAGCATAATCCCTAACGAGAGCAGGATATCTTTTGTGTCTACCGTTCCATTCATCAGCGCCCGAATCATCACCGCAATCGCCGGAATCTTTAGCGCCTCAAACAGAGCCTGAATAACATTGAGCCGAATGGAAGTGATAAATTTCCGGCGGTTTTCTTCACCGCAGAACGCAAAAAACTTTCTAATAACTTTAAGCATGATCTTTCACCTCAATATGTGCATTCCACATCGTTTCATATAACCCGTGATGAGAAAGAAGCTCATCATGGGTTCCGCTGTCTGCAACGGCGCCGTCTTTAATGACATAAATACAATCGGCAGCGGTAATCGTCGAGAGCCGGTGCGCAATCACGATGAGCGTCTTCCCCTCCGTCAGCTTAGAGATAGAGCGCTGAATAACCGCCTCGTTTTCAGGATCGGTGTAGGCGGTTGCCTCATCCAAAATGATAATGGGCGCCGCTTTCAGCATTGCTCTTGCAATGGAAATACGCTGCCGCTCGCCGCCGGAAAGATGCCCGCCGGAAGTGCCTACCACGGTATCGTAACCGTGCTCCAGTTCCAAAATGAATTCATGGCAACCGCTGTGTCTTGCCGCTTCCTCCACTTCCGCATCAGTTGCATCCGCCCGCCCGATGCGGATATTTTCCCTAACCGTCATGTTGAATAGATAATTATCCTGCGAAACAAAGGCGATCTTATCCGAATAGACTTCTTGCGGAATTTCACGAATGTCCGTATTCCCTAGCAAAATTGAGCCGCTGCTCACATCCCAGAGCGAAGCGATGAGGCGCGCAATGGTACTCTTTCCGCTGCCGGAAGGACCGACCAGCGCAATAAAGCTGCCCTCCGGGATTTCCATAGAAATGCCGTGAAGCACTTCCTTTTCCTTATACGAAAAATGAACATCCTGCAGCTTCAGCGTGTTTTTCTTTGGAACAGTTCCGTCTACAGGGCGCTCCATTTCCGGCGCGTACAGAATACTTTGAACTTCACCGAAGATGGTTCCCATGGTTCGAAAGTCGTCGGAATAACTCATCAAGGTTATAAGCGGTGTGATGATGCCGACAGACAGAATAATAATTGTTACCAGATTCTGTGGAGAAAGATATCCGCCTTTTACCAAAAGACCGCCGATTGGCAACACAGAAACCATTGTGGCAGGCATGATCACCGTAGCGAATGTAAAGGTGAGAATACAGGAGCGCATCCAATCGATATAGCTGTGAGCTGCTTCATACGCGTCATGCACGAAGCGGTCGTAGGAACTTTTTGTATTTCCGAAAACCTTGATGACTTGAATACCGCCGATATATTCAACCGCCGTATCATTGAGTGCTTTGGTGGCTGTAACCGTGCGTTGATAGAATTGAGGACTGCCCTTCATCATAAGACCGTAACAGAAAAAGCCCACCGGTATCGTTGCAAGAGAAGCCAGCCCCATACGCCAGTCAATGGTAAAAATATAGATCAAAATGATGACGGGGATCAGTAAATTTGCGGTGAACTCCGGAACGATATGCGCCAGTGTTGTTTCAATGCTGTCGATACGTTCGATGAGTGTATTCTTGAGCGCCCCGGAACTTTGCTCCAGCACCGCCCCCAGCGGCATTCTTGTCAGTTTTTCCGTGCAGCGTTTTCGGATTTCCCCGAGCACCGCAAACGTTGCTCTATGACTTGTCGATGTACTGAGCGCATGAAACAGTACACGACAAAACCAGAACGCTGCGATAATCAGACAACGTATCATATAATATGATAGGTCTTTGTTTCCGCTCATCAAACCGTGTACGATTCCGGCAACAACAAAATACGGTGCGATGGAAAAGACCACGCCGATGACTGCGAGGATAACACTCAGAACATATTGTCCTTTGTGTTCCCCTGTTTGTCCCAACGCCCACGCGATAGGCGAAGGACTTTTTTCTTTTTCCTTCATAAGCAAACTTCCTTTTGTTAGCTAACAAATAATAGTTAGTGTCAGCCAACATTCACTTAAACTCATCGCCACTCTTCACACACGAGGCGGTGTGTCTTTAACACTATTCAATTATGCAAGCTATTAAAACCCGAATAACTGCTTCCAGCCCGGAACAAAGAATGCCTCTACCGTTGTTAAGCAGCGGAGTGCTTCTTCCACGCTGTAATTATGGATAACCGGTTCAAAGAGCGCGGTCGTATATGCTGAAAGCAAAAGATGCAGCTCCTTTGGCGTAATGTCCCTCACCGCGTAGCCTTGCGCTTTCAGCATCGGCATATATTGTAAAAGCTGCGCTTGCTGCCCCTCTGTAAGATCGTGGAGGAAATGCTCGTACTTACTCCCCCGCGATTTTGCCAGCAATAGATGATATTCTTCCATGTTCGGATAGATAATCTCACGCATCATGTCGATTTCAGAATCCCGCCACTGTATACGCTCTTCATGGCGGACCGCATCCACATACCGCGCAACGTGCGCATCCAGCCAAGCGTTTATGCGATCCACCGCAGGAGCAACAATTTGATCAAAGAGATCGGCTTTATCCACACAATGCCGATATATTCCCGCAGCCGTCATACCGCAGCGTTCAGCAATGCTCCGCATGGAAGACTTATCAAAGCCCATCTCCATAAATTCGGCTTTTGCTGCGGCTATAATTTTTATATGATTGGCGGTTTTGTCTCTCGGCATGGATTCCTTCTTTCGCATACAGCGTTAGCTAACACATATAAACATACAACCGATTGGGGTAGGTGTCAAGGGGATGAGGGGATCTATTCCGAAGGATGCGAAACAAATCTACGTGAGTTTTTTAGAGATATCCTATCCATAGTATTTTTATTTTCGCTATAAATGTGTTATTATGTTGTAGCACTTCAATAGAAGCTGCAATAATTGCGATCTTTTCTATAAGATTCCGGTTTGTAGAAAATGATCAAAAATCTTACGATACAAAGGGAGCATACTATGAAAGTCGGTTTTGGATGCGATCATGCATCGGTTGGATTAAAACATATCTTAATGGAACATGTACGAAACAAAGGGTATGAATGTGTCGATTACGGAACAACAGATCCGAAGGTTCCGGTCGATTATCCCGAATTCGGTTTAAAGGTTGCTGAGGCAATTAAATCGAAGGAGGTTGAAAAAGGAATATTGATCTGCGGATCAGGCATTGGTATTTCCCTCGCTGCAAATAAGGTTCCGGGAATCCGCGCTGCCGCGTGTAGTGAACCGTGCACCGCAAAATTGGCTGTTGAGCACAGTGATATCAATATCGTTTCTATGGGGGTATGTATTGTAGGCCCTGAAATAGCAAAAGCAATTGTCGATGCTTTTTTTGATGCACAGTTTGAAGGCGGCAGCTACACAAAACGCGTCAATATGATCGGCGATATAGAAAAGAAGTACAGTAAATAATATCATAGGCGGGCGGTATAATGTAACAAACCGCTCTGCCCCCTGCCCATAGCCTTAGTCTATAGAGAGATAATGTATACCGCTACAATAGGATTAGCGATGGGAGCTTCTGAGTCACATCACGGACATCCTTGTCCTTATAGAAACGAAGTGGAGGAATGGAGCGAAAGCGGAACAGCGGACGTAGCGACCCGAACGGAGTGAAGGGAACCCCCGGATAAAAACAAGACCTTAGATTATCACTGTATAAAACTTTAGATTACAACCTATCCAAACTTTAGATTATAACCATATAAAACTTTGGATTATTACCTATATTGACTTTAGGATTCTCCCATAGTATACTTTGGATTATCATCACCAATGCTGGACATCTTCAGTAACAGAAGAGGCAAGCAGGTTTACTCGTAGTCGGATTAAAAAAGGGAGCGGCGATATGGTTAAAAGGACAGCGGAAGAGGCGTTGCGGCGGTTGGCTTCTCAGTTTCCGGTGATTGGGATAACCGGGCCGCGCCAGAGCGGAAAGTCAACACTGGCAAAAGCGGTTTTCCCTGATAAAAAATATGTGACGTTTGATGACCGGACAATGCGGGATCTCGCAGCGTCGAATCCGAATGACTTTATTATGGCGTTTCCCGATGGTGCGGTGATTGATGAAGCGCAGAAAGTACCGGAAATCTTTGATGCGATAAAACTGCATGTGGATCGGGAACAGAGCGCGCCGGGAACATTTATCGTAACGGGTTCCAGTCAACTGCGGTTAAAAGCAAATATGACGGACAGTTTGGCTGGACGGGCGGCGTTTTTGAAGCTGCTGCCGTTTTCTATTCACGAGTTACAGACGGGCGGTGTGCTGCCGGACAATCCGTATACGCTGATTTTTTCGGGTCAATATCCGCCCCTCTATGATACTGACCGGCACTTTATTCCGGAGGATTGGTATGAAAATTATATCGATACCTACTTGGACTTGGATATACGGGATCAGATTAATTCCGGTAATATTGCTCTGTTTAAGAAGTTTGTTCAAATCTGCGCGGTGCAGAGCGGGCAGCTGCTTTCTATGGATAGCATTGCGCGGGATACCGGTATTTCCGCACCGACGGTCAAGAACTGGCTTTCTATTTTAGAGGCTTCGTTTATTATCCACTTCCTTGAACCGAACACCAATAATCTTGGAAGAAGTATTGTAAAAACGCCGAAGCTCTATTTTGTTGATTCAGGGCTGCTGTGTCATCTTTTACGGCTGGAGACAAAAGAGGATTTGCTCTTGAGCAGATACAAGGGAGCAGCGGTTGAGACCTTTGCCGTTTCGGAATTACTGAAATATCGCATGAATCAGGGCAAAAAAGCGAATCTGACCTTTTTTAGAGACAGCAAGGGCTTGGAGGTAGATACGATTGCGGATTGGAACCGCACTTTTGCGATTGAGATAAAAAGCTCCAATGCCCCGGATGCAAAGCTGTCGCGCAGCACAAAAAAATATTTGCAGCTGCTGAATGATGAAACGGCAAAAAATGCGGTGTTTTATTTATCCGATATGAGTATGGACATCAACGGTACTTCCTATGTGAGTTGGCGCGATTGGGAAAAGCATTTACAGTGAGCTTTTACGATTACTGCCGTGATAACACCGCTACAATACATATAATAGAACAGGGTAAATTTTTGTGCTGGTTTTGTATAAGAAGTAGGAGAGGTACTGATGGATATTCATTTTAATAGGCTAACTGCAAAATATAAAAAAGAAACAATCGATATTTTCAATTATTATATTGAACACACAACAGCAGCATACCGTTCCGAAAAAGTTGGGTATGACTTCTTTAACACCCTCGTTGATGACGACGTTGTCAGCGCATACACGATAATGAATAATGCAAACGAGGTTATCGGATTTTGTATGCTGGAAAAATATAAAAACATCCGAACATTTGACGGAATTGGCGATTGTATGTATTTCATCAAATCAGGTATGACCGGAAAAGGTATGGGGAGAAAAATACTGTCATTACTGGAAAATGATGCAAAACAACACAGCATGAAAAAACTTGTTGTTGATATATCCGATGAGAATGAGCAAAGCATTGCATTTCATAAAAATAACGGATTTGTTGAATACGGAAGATTGAAGAACTGTTGGAGGAAATTCGGCAGGAACATCGGAATAGTATATATGTGCAAGGAGATATAAGCTCTGTGCTACCCACAGGGTTAACGATGGGAGCTGAAGTATTCCCCCTCTGCATGAATAAAGCAACACAGATGCCCTGAACCAGCCATCATTGCTCAATCCCTGCTTTCGTGTTACAGTAATGGCATGAATACTGTCAAAAGGAAAATGCCTATCGGCTCGCAAAGTTTTAAAGGCTTACGGGAAGGCGGCTTTATCTATGTTGATAAAACAGAATTTATATGGAAGCTTGTCACGTCGAGTAGAATCAATTTTTTAAGCCGGCCGCGCCGATTTGGTAAAAGTTTATTTCTTTCTACACTTGCTGCCTATTTTCTTGGACAAAAAGAGCTGTTCACCGGCTTAAAAATTGCCGAATGGGAGGCACAGCAGGAACATCCTTGGCAAGTATACCCTGTACTCTATTTGGATTTTAATCCATCAAAATACGAGACACGGGAAGATTTAGAGAGTCTTTTACACTATAACCTTTCCATCTGGGAAGAATTATACGGCACTAAAGATACCGAATACACTATTGCTGAACGGTTTTTCGGCGTTATCAACCGAGCATACGAAAAAACCGGCAAGCAAGTAGTCATTCTTGTAGACGAATACGACAAACCGCTGCTTGAAACCATGTCCGGTAATCCCGCATTGCACGACACCTACCGTACTATCTTAAAAGGCTTTTACGGTGTGTTAAAGTCCTGTGATGCCGCTATCCGCTTTGCCTTTTTAACCGGCGTTACCAAGTTTAGTAAAGTAAGCATCTTTAGCGACCTCAATAACCTGTACGACATCTCTCTTGAAAAACAGTATGCTGAATTGTGCGGCATCACGCAAGCAGAGCTGGAAGCAACATTCATGCCCGAAATACAGGCACTGGCAGAAAACTATGAAACAGACTCAGCGGAAATCCTGAGGCGATTAAAAGAAAACTATGACGGGTATTTGTTTCATCACAAAGGTATGCATGTATATAATCCATGGAGCCTGTTACATTGTTTTGCTTCCTGTGAGTTCGGCTCGTACTGGTTTGCAACCGGCACCCCGACGTTTTTAATTGATTTACTCAAAGCCGGCACGTATGATATACGGGACATTACCGAACACGCTGAAATGAGTAGGGATAGTCTATCGGACTACCGCCCGAATGCTGAAAACCCCACACCGGTATTCTTTCAGGCAGGCTATTTAACTATAAAGAGTTATAATGAAGAGTTTAATACGTATGCGCTCTGTTTTCCCAACAAAGAAGTAAAACAAGGTTTTTTTCATAATCTTACACCGGCTTTTATGGCGCTCAATAAAAATGAATCGGGACTCTATACAAAAGATTTTATTTTAGACCTCCGCAAGGGTGATATAACCACGTTTATGAAACGGATGTATACGGCCTGTGCCGGTATTCCGTATAGCACCGCAGCAAAGGCCCATCATGCAATGCGGGAACGTGATTATCAAATTGCGTTTTATATCATCTTTACACTGATGAGCTATCATGTAGACCTTGAATCGCATACGGCAAAAGGCAGAGCTGATTTAGTTGTGCGAACTGCAGACTGTGTATATATCTTTGAGTTTAAGCTCATGAGTGCGGCAACGGCGGAAGAAGCGTTGAATCAGATAAAAGAGAAAGGCTATGCGGATAAGTATCGCATGAGCGGGAAGAAAATCATCGGTATAGGGGCTGTCTTCGGCGATGGCATTACTGATGAAACTCCTGATACGTGGAAAATGGAAGAGCTATCCTGAACCCCAAAATTGACAGTATGTTTTACTTAAACGCATAATTGACCTACTATGTATTCGTGCGGAAGATGAATGCTCACAAGCCGTATCGGGGGGATTTTGTAATAGATCGACTGCCGCCGTACTGAAGGTATATCGCAAGCAGCAGACATCGTAAGCAATACGGAGACCAGCGTAGAGAGATATGCATTTTCATATTGCAGCGCATTGACAGAGGTTGTATTACCGTCAGGTATTACTGTGATAAAAAAGCAAGCCTTTTGCTCTTGTGAACGGTTACAAAAACTACAGTTGCCGCCTGCGCTTTTCGCTCTTAGCTCCAAAACATTCGACTGTTAATCCGTTTTATTATAGTCAAGGTAACACCATATACAAAAAAAAAGA
>ERZ773009.2600-NODE-2600-length-11433-cov-4.395852_pt1 | contig 11433 bp, 11 predicted proteins | sample MGYA00580663_ERZ773009 | MGnify/ENA primary metagenome ERZ773009 (study PRJEB29015, sample SAMEA2737969) | human oral metagenome | biome: human oral; feature: human-associated habitat; material: dental | place: China | collected 2026 ... | reverse complement strand
AGTTGTCGTAGTGAAATACTTTGAGGGTATGCACGGCTGGAAGAATTATCCGTATTATCTAAAGACAAACATTATCCAAAGATTCACGGAAGAATTCGTTGAGGATGAGGATGTTGAAGCAATTACAAATGGTGTTCCTTATGATAATAATGAGGGCGTAAGGCCCTATTTCTGCACATTGTCTCAGAGTCAAGCTCACCAGAGAATTGCATCATTCCCCTTGCATACTATAAAAATATCCTCCAAATTTGGATATAGAATGGACCCTTTTACAAAAAAGAGAAGGTTGCATAATGGCATAGACTTGAGAGCCAGCATTGGAACAGAAACATTTGCTATGCTGCCAGGAATAATCACCACAATCGGTAGAGACAGATCTCGTGGCAATTATGTTATAATAAGACACGGCAACTATGTGGTCACTTATTGCCATTTGTCAAGGATTCTTGTGAGACAAGGGCAAATGGTGGAACCAGGTGAAGCGGTCGGACTTGTTGGTTCAACTGGTCGCTCCACCGGCCCCCATTTACATCTTATGCTACATAGGGGAAAGCAATTGCTTAACCCTCAGATTCTTTTGGACTGCATCTGGAGGATTTTAGTTACATTGGCTGATTGTGGTCAGCGTGGATGTATGCCTAGACTTTTCAGCCATTCTCTTAGCGATTTGTTGGTTTCCCAAGAAGGCGGTGTCTGTCTGTCCGTGTCAGGTATGACATCCTTGTACGCAGCCTCAAGAGCCTCCCTCTTCTGCTTTGAGTCTGCACGGGCGTAGATTTCTGTTGTCATGATTGAAACATGTCCCAGAATATCCCGTATGTAAACCAAATTCACCCCTGCTTGAAGCAGATGCATGGCTTTACTATGGCGAAGGCAATGTGGTGATAAGCGTTCTGGAATCAAATCCGGGTTCTGCTCATGGGCTTGGGTCACGTACTTCATTAGTAGGTATGTGACTCCAGCACCCGTTAGTTTGCTTCCATTGCGATTCTTGAACAAAGGTTCTGTTTGGCACTCCTCCCTGTTAAGTTTGTTCTCGCTTATGTAATGCTGTAAGATGCAGACTTGCTTGTCTTGAATAGGAACGGCCCGGCTCTTGTTCCCCTTTCCTTGTAGAATTAGATACGCAGGTGATTCCAAGTGCAGATCACATGGTCGCAATGACACCAGTTCCTGTACACGAGCACCTGTATCGTACAACAATGCAAGCATAGCAAGGTTTCTTCTACTGGTAATGCTATCTGTCGGGACCTGGGATAAAAGAAGTTTCACACCTTCTACCGAAAGATATAACATCGGTTTTGGATGTGCCTTCTTAAACTTTATCGATAATATTTCTTGCCATCGGTCTATGTGTGTTATGTCTGAATGTTGCAAATACCGACAAAGGGAATGTATTGCAGCCAACCTTTGGTTGCGTGTCAGTACGGTCACGCCTTTTGTGTCTTCTATCCACGCAAGAAAACCAAGAACATTCACTTTGACAAGGGATGCAGTCGAAAGGTTGTGAGGCTTAATACCTTTCTTTCGTTCCATATAATCGATATAAGAGACGAATGTGTTCGCATAGGAACGTATTGTATGCGGGCTTGCTCCTCGTTCTACTGACAGATATGAAGAAAAGAATGAGCCGATATGCTTTGCTAATGGCGATTCTGTCTGTTTCATAATTGTTAAATTGTTGAGATTGTTGGGAAAATATACTCTGAAATTGTTGATGTAGCATCCGAGATATGTGGATAAATCTGATTGGTTATTCTCACATAACACTCTGTGTCACTTACACATTTGTGCCCAAGTGCTACAGATAATATAGGTAAGCAACAATGCATGTCCATACCGTCCTTTGCCAGTCTGTCAAGAACATGAGCGGCAAAGGTATGTCTAAGGTCATGTATTCTGGGCCCAACCTTTGGGACATAGTTGATTTCGCACGCTTCAAGGATTTTGAGGAACCAATGTCTTGCACTCCTTCCTGTCAGCGGACTTCCGTTCAATGAGATAAGAAACGGATTCTGTGGCTCGTTTATGTCAGATAACGGCAACTTGTTCCGTTTGGCTAGATATTGCGTAAGGACTCCATACAGAGAATTTGTAATAGGGAGTTGCCTATCTCTTTTGTTCTTTGTATCCCGTATAAGGATGATGCGGGATGACATATTCACATCGCTGTTAACTATACTACAAGCTTCTCCGATTCTCATTCCCGTAGAATACAGCAACCTTAGAAGTACAGGGATGGAGAAAACACTACATCTGAATGTCCGTCTCAAAAATATAAGTTTATCTGCAGCCTCGAATATTCTCCTCAGTTCTTCTTCAGAGAAAATATATGGCACATATAAATTCTTAGGCTTACGTGGATAAACCGGTATGTAACAAGGAATACCAAGCCTTGCCATATAACGAAGAAATTGCCCAACAACACAGATTTTCAAGTAGCTGGTAGTCGCTGCCTTACCTATCAATCTTCTCCTCCATACCTCAAAGTCTGATTGCTTAACACAAACAGATGGTAGTTTTTCCCGTGAGAAAAATCTGTCAAAATCACGCAGAGTCGACAGGTAGCATTTTGCATCTGAACCTGCCGTTTCCTTTGTTTCCAGAAAACGTAATATATACGGAGATAAGATACTCTTAAAATCATCATCCTTATATGAAGAATGTACCATTCTGCTGCTCATAGAAATCTTCTTTAACTGGTGGAACATCAAGCATACAGAGGCTTATCTCCTGTATGTCAATACGCAAATAGTTCATTGTAACATCTTGACCAGAATGACCAAGTGACTCAGATATTACAGGAATGCCGACTCCCTGTTCAAGCATCCTGCTTGCCAGCGAGAATCGCATGGAGTGTGGACCATGTTTACGTCCAGCATTGTCAATACCACTTTTCTGGATAACATTTGAAATCAATCGCCCTGCTCCTGTTCTGCTCATTTTCGTGATTGGAGGCGTATGAGTGACAAAAATTTCTTCAAGCTCACATTCAGGACGTACTTTCAAGTAGGATATAATGGCTTCTCCTACATCTTTAAGCAAGGGAAGTTCTATCGGCTTGTCTGTCTTTGCCTGCCTTAGCTGTATTAGAGATCTGTCCCAATCTATATTTGCATATTTCAGCCCAATTATGTCAGAAATGCGCAGGCCAAGCCTTGAAGCCAAAAGAAGCATGGCATATGTACGTTTGCCTATGCCTCCACTTCTATTCACTGATGATTCTATTATCCCCACTTCTTCCATGGAGTAGGTTGAAGGCATCCTCTCCCGTACGGGTTGATGGATGAACTCAAATAAATAGGAGAAACTGGGAAACTCTGGATGGGACTTGTCAATGAACTCATAAAACTGACGCATGACACTATGTCGTGACCTGTTAGACTCTCTTGCTCCCAAAAACTCAAGAACGTCACTTTCCGATATTTGAGCAACATCATCCTTCCCTTTTATATTCAAAGACAATACGAAATAGGATAATAGCCGTCTATAATTGTCAATCGTCGGCAACATACATCGCTGGGATAATTTGTAATCAATGAAATCTTGTGCAACTGTCCAAATCCCGTTAGAAAAGAACGGAATGGTAGAACGTTTGGCATGCTTCGGAATTTCACCAGTTGTCACGAATGCGTCAATAATGCGGACACTCCGCTTGAATCTTCGCTGAGAGGCTGGGGACAGGGACGGAAGCATTTCCATGAGGAATCTCCTCCCCAGTTCTGAATCATAAACACTTGTGCCATTTTTTACGAGGAACGGCTTCAGATGAAGTTTCCATCGTACCACATGGGTACTGATACAGCCCTGAGAATATCCTGATTCATTCATCTTCTCAGAGCATTTGACAATCAGGTTGTCAATAGCGTAGTCTTTTGCATCCATAATTCTGTTTATTAAGAATGGTTATACCATATTATAATAACGGAAACTACGCTTGATTTTATGTGATTCTTTACATATTATCACGAGTAATTATCAAAACTAAAGATGTTAATCAAATAGTTACAATGAAATTTATGGCAATCTTTGGATAATGTTTGTCTTTAGATAATACGGATAATCAAAACCTTTTGATAATCCGTATGTTGGCTATGGGCATCAGCTGCAACCAGGAGATCACTTTACTGCGGATATGACGGAACGGCAGGCGGACTCCCTGCTCCGTGCCGACCTTTGGAAATGCTTTGAGCACTTCAAGGGATATGGCAAGGATGCCCTGCTGCTGACCTTGCTTGCCTATAATGTGGGTGTAGGACGATTGCTTGGTTATGGCAAGCATCCCAAGAGTAAGTTGCTGAGAAAAATAGAAGCTGGAGACAGGAACTTCTATAGTGAGTATGTTTCTTTTTGCCGATATAAGGGAAAAGTTTTACGTGGACTCGTCAAACGACGAAAGGTGGAGTTTGTTCTTTTTTATCTTCGATGACTATCAAATATAACCCTTGCGATATTTTATGCTCCACAAGAGATGTTTTTTGCCGTTTTCTTTGCCTTCCTCCCTATAAATGAGTAACTTTGTGCAAATTCTATAATGTACAACTTATGAGACAGAAATTCACTTTAATCACATTGGGAGTAAAAGACTTTCAAAAGGCATTAGCTTTCTACGAGGGCTTAGGCTGGAAGAAATCGCAACAAAGTCAAGAAGCCTACGCATTGTTTCCTTTGGGTGGGATAGTTTTAGGATTATATCCACTACAAGAATTGGAAAAAGACACAACGCTGAATTATCAGCAGGCATCCTTTTCGGGCATGACAATCAGCTATAATGCCACATCGGAGGAAGAAGTCAATGCTGTGATGCAGGAAGCCGAACGGTTAGGGGCAACCATTGTAAAGCCTGCGCAAAAAGTGTTCTGGGGCGGTTACAGCGGCTATTTCAAGGATTTGGACGGCTATGTGTTCGAGGTAGCCTACAATCCTTTTTGGAAGATTGACAATGAGGGCAACCTTGTCATGTAATTCGTCAGACGCAATGACCAAAGAGCAGACCATTAAGGAATTGACGATAATACCCGGAATAGGGAAATCGCTTGCAACCGACTTATGGAATATAGGGATAACCTCCATTGACGACTTGAAAGGCAAAGACCCCGAAGTTCTCTTTACTTTGTCCAACGACTATGCCAGAGTGGTGCAAGACCGTTGTGTGCTGTATGCTTTCAGATGTGCGGTTTATTTTGCACAGACACCGCCAGAGCATCGGGAAGAGGAAAAACTTAACTGGTGGTTTTGGAAAGACTGAAAAAACAGACGTCATATTCTCGCAAATATGATGTCATATTTTATTGGAAATGACATCATATTTTTGTATCTTTGTCCATGAAAGCCTAAAAGGTAAGACGGGGTTCAACCCCAACATCCACATCACCAAGCCCATTGTCCGCCTATCTCCCTCGAAGAAGTACTTCACGCTCTCGGGTGTAAGCTATGAACGTGTGGAAGCACCGGCGAAGAAAACGGCGAAGCCTAAACCGTAGGTGATGGCGGAGGAAACGTAAATCCGTAAAATATCCAGTTCCTGATTACTTGGCTGCGACGGATTAAGCCTGTCGCAGCGATTGTTAAAAAGAAACAGTTGTTTAAGTATGAATGTAGATAATATTTTAAGTAGGATTTTAGAAATCGAACACGGTTTTCAGCATATTCTTGGTGGGGCTGATGAGGTATTTTCGGCATACTCAAAGGAACAATGTTTTGAATTTGCCCTCACGTTGTTTGAGCATGAAGCCTATCAAGCCCGAATGTTGGCGACAACGATATTGGGCAGATTGGCAACAACGAATAATAATGCACTTCGTTTTCTGAAAGAACAAGTAAGCACCGACGAAAATTGGCGTGTGCAGGAAATGCTTGCAAAGGCTTTTGATGAGGTCTGCAAACACAGTGGATATGAAACGTCCTTGCCACTTATCGAAGAGTGGATAAATGACGGTAATCCGAATGTAATCCGTGCTGTAACGGAGGGATTGAGGATTTGGACAAGTCGCCCATACTTCAAGGAAAATCCATCGGTGGCTATTGCTCTAATTGCTAAGCACAAAGCACACGAAAGCGAATATCTTCGGAAATCCGTAGGAAACGCTTTAAGGGATATAAGCAAGAAGCACGCAGAATTGATACGGCAAGAGGTGGAGCAATGGGATTTATCCAATCCTCGAATTCTGTTCACTTACAAACTTGCGGCAAAGTTGTTAAAGTAAAAACTTTCTGCGACTTTCTTTTGCTTCTTTGCTTTGGTCGCCTGCTCGTTCAAAGACAAAGAAAAGAAGCCACGCAAATTTCGGTTTGCGTGGCTCTTTTTTATTAAGAATGCTATTCCTGCACTTTCGTTATTCTGTCTATCCGTTTATTGGGGTGTCTGTCAAACGCCCACGAGTTGTTGAGAGCATTGCTCGAAAAATTTATCTCATCATCGGGCAGGGTGCTGTGAATGCTTCCACCCATGACCAGTCTACAATCTTGCAGGACTTTCTGCCGTGCTTCTTCTTTGCTCTCCGCAACCACATCGAATACTCCTTCAAAGACGTATTGTGTCCGAACTCTGTAAACTTTCTTCTTCATAATCTTAAAATTCAACCTTTAATAATGAAGTCATCTACATAAGAACTTTTAAAGGTTAAAAAAACATAGCATAGTTTATAGCAGAGCAGGGAATGAGATATTGAGCAACAATAGATTGTAACTTTGCATACCGAGTGTAAAACATAAAAACCAGAATGATGAAGAGATTTAGAATTTTATCCGTATTTGCCGTGGCCATTGTTGCCTTGGGCACCTTATTGGTTAGCTGCAACAACGATGACGACAAGCAAGAGCCGAACACCATTACCAACAACAAAGGTACTTATAAGATAACAAGTGCCTACATTATGGACTTAACAGACCAGTATAGTATTACGCTGACTGCTCATCCGGGTAATGGCGTTAAGGCGACCATTCTTAAAACCGATATTGGCAAATGGATAGACCTTAGTAAACGTGGCCGCTGGAAAGCAGATTCGCCCACTGTGGTGGCAAATGGTGAGGTGGAAACGCTACAAAGCGGCAGTTACGTACACGTGAAGAGCTATGCCAATGGTCAGATTTCCATTGATGCTATGATTGCTTCGGTCGATGGACAGCGTATCTGCCGTTCTGATGCACACGGAGCAGGCGAGCAGGCTGAGGCTCTGGGAACTGCTCTTGCCGAGGAGCTCCTCGATGCCGGCGGACGTGAGATTTTGAAAGAGATTGGAATTACAGCATGAAGAACGGAATGGTGTTTCTTGTTGGCGCGGGTCCCGGAGATCCGCGCCTTTTGACCGTAGGGGCGATGCAGTGCCTGAAACGGGCGGATGTTGTTGTCTATGACCATCTTGCCGATGAGAGTATTCTCTCCTATGTGCCTGAGGCAGCAGAGCGGATCTATGTCGGCAAGCAGTCCTGCCATCATACAATGCGGCAGGAGGATATCAATGTCCTGCTCGCAGACAAGGCGGAGGAGGGAAAGACGGTCGTTCGTCTGAAGGGCGGAGATCCGTTCGTCTTTGGCCGCGGCGGGGAAGAGGCTCTCGTTTTGCTGGAACGTGGAGTACCCTTTGAGATCCTGCCCGGTGTCACCTCTGCGATCAGCGTGCCGGCCTATGCCGGTATTCCTGTAACACATCGAGGTGTGGCGGTTTCCTTTGCCGTGGTCACGGGACACGAGGATCCGACGAAACCCGAGTCTCATGTCCGCTGGCAGCATCTCGCAACAGGTGTGGATACACTGATCTTTTTGATGGGCGTGGCAAATCTGCCTGAGATCACGAAGCATTTGATCGAGAATGGGCGTCCCGCAGATACCCCGGCAGCACTTATCCGATGGGGGACGCGTGCCGATCAGGAGACGTACGTGACGACGGTCGGTGAGGCAGCTGAGATGGTGCGTCGTGATGGGATACGTCCTCCTGCGATCTTTATTGTGGGGGATGTGGTGCGCCTGCGAGACCGTCTGCGCTGGTTCGACCGCAGAGAGTTCCGCCCTCTTTTTGGGAAGCGCATTCTTGTCACACGCGCGCGTGCTCAGGCCTCGGCATTGACGGAGAAACTGACGGCACTCGGTGCATCCTGCGTCGAGGCACCGGTGATTCGCATTGTTCCGCCGTCCGATTCGTATGCTGGACTGGATTCTGCCATCGGAAAACTGCAGGACTATCACTGGGTGATCTTTACCAGTGTCAACGGTGTGGAGCATTTCTTTGCGCGACTTCATCACGCAGGAAAGGATACGCGCGCACTCGGCTATGCTAAAATTGCTGCCATCGGTACGGCGACACGGGATCGTCTGCGCACCTATGGTGTCGAGGCAGATCTTGTGCCGCAGGAGTTCCGCGCTGAGGCAGTCGTGGATGCGCTCCGTCCGATTCTGCCGCCGCGTGCCCATATCCTCCTGCCGCGCGCACAGGAGGCTCGCGACGTTCTTCCTGAGTCCTTGAGTGCACATGGGGCGACTGTGGATGTTGCCGCAGCCTATGAGACGGTACCCGAGACAGAACATGGGGAAGAGCTCGCTACCCAGATGATGGACGGTGCGTTTGACTACGTTACCTTTACCAGTTCCTCCACCGTCAAGAACCTCGTGCGCATGCTCGGCAATATTACGCCGCTGCAGCATACGAAGATTGCCTGCATTGGACCGGTAACAGCGGAGACCGTAAAGAGTTATGCGCTGGTGCCTGCCATGACTGCCATGACCTATACGATTGCTGGACTGGTAGACTGTATAAGGGAGAGTGTAGAATGAGTATGATTCAGCGTCCGCGCCGTCTGCGCATCTCGTCTGGAATGCGCGATCTTGTGCGTGAGACAGAGCTGTCGGTGCGCGATTTTGTCTATCCGATCTTTGTCGTTCCTGGAGAGAAGCTCAAAGAAGAGATCCCGAGTATGCCGGGGTGTTTCCACTACTCTGTGGATCAGGTCGCAGCACTCGCATACGAGATCGCAGCGCGTGGGATTCGCGCCGTCGAGGTGTTCGGCCTTCCTGCTTATAAGGATGAGGACGGCAGCTCTGCATGGGATATGGAGAGTCCTGTCCAGCGCGCGATCGCTGCGATCAAGGACGCTGTTCCTGACCTGCTGGTCGTCGGTGATGTATGCCTTTGCCAGTATACGACACATGGACACTGTGGACATCTCACGGGACACTATGTCGATAATGACAGGACACTCGCACTCCTGCAGAAGGTTGCCGTAAGTCAGGCGAAGGCGGGGGCAGACATCGTTGCACCATCCGATATGATGGATGGACGCATCGCCGCCATTCGTGAGGCACTTGACGAAAATAAATTTGAGAACACCTCCATCATGAGCTACGCAGTAAAGTATGCCTCGGGATACTATGGCCCTTTTCGCGATGCGGCGGACAGCACGCCCGCTTTCGGCGACCGCAGGCAGTATCAGATGGACCCGGCGAATGTCCGTGAAGCACTGAAAGAGACTGCACTGGATGTGGAAGAGGGTGCTGACATCATTATGGTAAAGCCGGCTCTTACCTATCTCGATGTGGTACGTCGTGTCTATGAGGTGACTGATCGCCCCATTGCCGTCTATAATGTCAGCGGCGAGTACGCCATGGTCAAGGCGGCGGCAGCAAACGGCTGGATTGATGAGCAGCGGATTGTTCTGGAGACACTGACGGGCATGAAGCGCGCCGGTGCAAAGATCATCATCACTTATCATGCCTTGGATGCTGCTGACTGGATGAACGGATAAGGAGAGAGCTATATGCGCCATACCGAAAAATCAAAGGCTGCCTTTGATGAGGCAAAACAGTATATGCCCGGCGGAGTCAACAGTCCCGTCCGTTCGTTTGCCAATGTGGGAGGCAATCCGCTCTTTATTGCACGTGCGGAGGGGGCGTATATCTACGATATTGACGGGAATTCCTACATCGACTACGTGGGATCATGGGGACCGATGATCGTCGGACACGCGCATCCGCAGGTAGTGAAGGCTCTGCAGGAGGCTGTGGTACGCGGGACAAGCTATGGTGCACCGACGCTCATGGAGACGGAGCTGGCCAAGCTCGTTCAGTCGGTCTATCCGACCATTGAATGCATTCGCATGGTCAACTCGGGAACCGAGGCGACGATGAGTGCACTGCGTCTGGCACGCGGCTATACCGGACGGGATAAAATCGTCAAGTTCATCGGATGCTACCATGGGCATAACGACAGCCTCCTCGTCAGCGCAGGCTCAGGCATGGCGACATTCGGCGTCCCGAGTTCTCCCGGTGTGACGAAGGGGACAGCGGCGGACACGATTGCTGTTCCGTACAACGATGAGGATGCCGTCCGCGATGTGATGGAGCGCGAGGGCGATCATATCGCCGCCGTCATCGTTGAGCCGGTCGCGGGAAATATGGGGCTGGTGCTGCCGCGTCAGGGTTATCTCTCTCTGCTGCGCGAGCTGACCGAGCAGCACGGCACGCTTCTCATCTTTGATGAGGTGATGTGCGGCTTCCGTGCGTCCTTGGGCGGTGCACAGGCTGCCTATGGCATTCGTCCCGATCTCACCTGTCTCGGCAAGATCATCGGCGGCGGTCTTCCCGTCGCTGCATACGGCGGACGCCGTGAGATCATGGAGCAGATTTCCCCCTCGGGTCCCGTCTATCAGGCGGGCACGCTCTCGGGCAATCCGCTTGCCATGACGGCGGGCATTGAGACGCTGAAGCTCATCACGGCAGACCACGAAGAAGGCAAAGCGGATTACAGCCGTGAACTGACCATCAAGACGAAGAATCTCCTGCTTGGCTGGCAGCGCACAGCGAAGGAGGCAGGTGTGCCGATATGTGCACATCAGGCGGGATCGATGTTCGGCATCTTCTTTATTGATCGTGATGTCTATAACTATGAGGATGCCGCTGCTGCTGATCAGGATGCCTTCCGCATCTGGTTCGAGACGATGCTCGACGAGGGTGTGTATCTTGCCCCGTCCCAGTTTGAAACGGTATTCATGTCGGGAGCGCATACAGACAAAGACATTGAGCATACGATTGCCGCATCGGAGAAGGCGTTTGCCGCAGTCAAAAAAGCACGAAAATAATTTTCATCAAAGACCTCATGCGACTGCATCGTGTGAGGTCTTTTTGTGGCTTGAAACATCTATCCGTGTGAGTGAAGTCCATTGATAGTGGAAGCAGTTCATGATATAATTCAATCGATATTATTCTCATAATTAGCAGTTGAGGCGGTGTTTCTCATTAGTGAGATGAATGTTGCGGAAGGGAAGAAGAGCAAAGGAGAATCCTTTCTCAAGGGTACTTTTGTTCTGACCATCGCAGGTTTTGTGGTCAAGGTGATCGGGTCGCTGAACTGGATCTTCGTCTCCCGCATTCTAGGCGGCGAAGGTATTGGTCTCTACCAGATGGCGTTCCCCATTTATTTTTTTGCCATGACGGTCTCGCAG
>ERZ773009.2596-NODE-2596-length-11440-cov-19.674923_pt1 | contig 11440 bp, 9 predicted proteins | sample MGYA00580663_ERZ773009 | MGnify/ENA primary metagenome ERZ773009 (study PRJEB29015, sample SAMEA2737969) | human oral metagenome | biome: human oral; feature: human-associated habitat; material: dental | place: China | collected 2026 ... | reverse complement strand
CCGTTGTCTGCAAACGAGGCGACGAGCGTTTTTGTCCCACCAGTATCGATCGTAACTATCATACATCTAGCATAACACAGTTGATTTTTATGTAGAAAAGATGGTATAATAAACAAAAGGAGCTTTTTAGAAAGGAGATGGCGATGGCACATCAGAAGGAAAAAGGAGCGATTATCGGATACGTGCTGGTTGGTGCGTTGCTAACAACGGCACTTGCTGGCGGTGTGTATGTGATGCGCCATGGTACAACATCAACAGGCGACGCTACGCAGACGGCTAAGACAAACGAAGTGGCGAAAACTGATGCGGCGGACACAAATAAAAAAGAAGAGGTGAAAAACTCAAATACATCAACGCCAAACGATAAAGCGAATAGTAAAGACTCAGTTGATACTGTTTTAAAACAGCAGGCGGATAAGAATAAAGCCGATACTAAAAAAGCTGAAGATAAAAAGCCGACCGAAGAAAAGGCTGAACAGGAGACAGGTACGACGACACCGACGCCAGCACCGGTTCAGCCTCAGCCGAGTAATCAGGCAAGCGTGACACCAGCGACAACGCCGACGACCAGTACGTCGCCAAACTCTGGACTGCCGCATACGTCGACTGCGCCAGCAACAAACCAATTACCGGCAACTGGCCCTGGTGAAACAGTTGTCGTGGCGGTTGCCGGCGTCATTCTATTGGGTGTCAGTATGGCATATATTCGCTCACGACGACTCATCTAGACACTAGAGGTAAAATACGCTATACTAAAGAGCAGTTGATGGCATAGTTGTTTAGTGTGCTTTCAGGGAATATTAACGTTAAGAAAGGAGTATTGGCGGCTTTCTACGATTAGATGGCGGCTAATAACGAGTATTTATGGCAAAAGCCACGATTACAATGGACGACCTTTTGAGCGGCGATGGCGGAAAGCAGCTTGTTGCGGGAGAAATGGTCACCGGGCACGTGTTAAGCGTGCGAAAACACGAAGTATTGATTGATTTGGGTGCGCATGGCGTCGGTTTTGTGCCGCGCCGCGAAGTTGGTTTTGGTCGGCAACTGGCGGTTGGCGATGAGGTTGCGGCAAGTGTCGTTGATGCGGAGCTTGAGAACGGCTATAGTCTTTTGAGTCTGCGCAAAGCAGCGAAAGACCGTGGCTGGGAAGAAGTTCAGGCAAAGATGGACGCTGGAGAGATTATTGAGGTGACGCCGCATGACGCAAACCGTGGCGGTTTGCTGGTAGAATACGAAGGCGTGCGCGGTTTCTTGCCGGTGTCGCAGTTGTCGGCAGAGCATTATCCGCGCGTTGGCAGCGCTGATAAAGACGAAATTTTATCGCGACTAAATGCTTTAGTCGGGCAAACGATTCGAGTTCGCATCTTAGACTGTGACCGCAAGGCGAATAAGCTGATTTTCTCGGAAAAAGAAGCGATCAAAGATGGTCTAGCGGAGCGATTTGAGAAGTTGAAAGTTGGTGATATAGTTACAGGCGTAGTCACGGGTGTGGTTGATTTTGGTGCATTTGTGAATGTTGATGGCATTGAGGGTTTGATTCACATTTCGGAAATCAGCTGGGAGCGCGTCAATAATACATCTGACTATGTGAAGGTTGGACAAAGCGTTGAGGCGAAAATTATTTCAATTGACAAAGAGCGCCTGAGCTTAAGCATGAAGCAGCTGACAAAGGATCCGTGGCTTGATGAAGTCGACAAATTCAAGAAAGGCGATAAAGTCGAGGGCACAGTTACGCGCATTACGCCGTTTGGTGCATTTGTGCAGATTAGTCCGGCAGTTGAGGCGTTGGTTCATGTTTCAGAGATTGGCGGCGGTAATGATGTCGACCCGGAGAAAGTGTTTACGCTTAATGCGCGCAAAGAGTTTGTCATTTTGGATATTGACAAAGAAGGTCGCAAGGTTAGCCTGACGCTGACTGATAAGAAAAAGAAATAGCACCCATGTAAGGTATTCATGGATAATTGTCCCGGCGAGGTGCGGGCAGAAAGGAGCAAGAAATGAGTAAATCTGAAAAAGTATTGATGATTGCCGATTCAATTACTGTAGGAGAACTCGCTGAAACGCTCAATCTGCCAGTTGCGCAGCTCGTCGGTGAATTATTCAAGAATGGTATCGTGGCGACAATCAATCAGCGCATTGATTTTGAGACGGCAGAAATTATTGTTGACGAGTTAAAGTTGGATGTTGATCTACGGCGTAAAAAAGTTGATTCGTCGCCCGTGCAACGATTACATAAACCATCGGCAAATGCGTCGGTACGCCCGCCGATCGTTGCCGTAATGGGGCACGTTGACCACGGAAAGACGACACTACTTGACGCAATTCTTGATATGAAGGTAGTCGAAGGCGAAGCAGGAGGTATTACACAGCATATTAGCGCATATCAGACGCAGCGGAATGGTCGTACGATTACTCTGCTTGACACGCCAGGACATGAAGCGTTTGCAGCGCTTCGCCAACACGGTGCAGCGCTTACTGACGTTGTAATTATTGTAGTGGCGGCAGATGACGGTGTGATGCCGCAGACGGTTGAGGCGATTAAATTTGCCCGCAGTGCCAATGCGAAGATCGTTGTTGCGATCAACAAGATCGACAAAGAAGGCGCGAACGTTGATCGCGTGAAAGCACAGTTGGCAAGCGAATATCAGCTCAATCCAGAGGAATGGGGTGGTGATACAATCATAGTACCGGTAAGTGCAAAAACAGGCGAGAACCTTGATAAACTTCTCGACATGGTGCTGCTTGTTGCTGATATGGAGGAACTGAAAGCCGACGCTGATGTGCCGGCGGAGGGTTTAGTGATTGAGGCGCACATGGAAAAAGGACGCGGTTCGGTGGTGAATTTGCTCATTGAGCAAGGACAGTTAAAGCCAGGACATTTTCTCGTAGCTGGCACGTCGTATGGTAAAGTACGCACATTGCTAAACTACAAGGGAGAAACAATCAAGTCGGCTGGTCCGTCAACACCGGTCACCGTAACAGGATTCAAAGAGCTGCCGCAATTTGGTGATATTTTCACCGTAGTAAAGAACGAAAAGACTGCACGCTTAGCAGTGGAGCGCGCCAAGATTGAAGCTGAAAAGCAAGCTGCCAGTACCAATGTGACGGGTGCTGACCTGTTGAAGATGATGACGAGAAAGCATGACAGCCAGGAGTTTAATGTCGTTGTAAAAGCGGATGTGCAAGGTTCGCTCACCTCAGTGATGGATAGCCTGCGGCTGGTGGATACGGGCGATGCGATTAACTTACGCGTGATCGGCAGCGGTGTTGGTAATATTAACGAAAGCGATATCCGTTTGGCGGATAGTTCGCAAGCGATTGTGTACGGCTTTAATATTGATTTGCCGCCGGCAGTGAAGCGCCTTGCGATGCGCGACCGTGTGCAGGTGCGCTTGTTTAAAGTTATCTATGAGCTGCTAGACGACGCGCGCCAAAGTATGGAACAGATGCTTGAACCGGATGTTGTTGAGACGGAGATCGGCGTACTTAACGTGAAAGGCGTGTTTCGTACGATGCGCGATGAGGTGATCTGCGGCGGCATGGTAGAAAAAGGCAAGGTTGTGGCGCATACGTTAGCGCGCGTTAGGCGTGGCAGTGAGCAAATCGCTGAAGTTGAGGTGATGTCGGTGCAGCGTCAGCAGCAAGAAGCAAAAGAAGTGTTTGAAGGTGAAATGTGTGGGCTTAGTATACGTACACACAAAAAACTCCAATTGGAGATCGGCGATACGCTGGAGTTATTTACGCGCGAATTGGTGAAACGGACGTTGCGATAACAACTTCCATAGATTGTGTAAAAATGCTCTTGACGCTGCTATGCGGATGCGTCTATAATAGACGGCGAGGACGAGTAAAAAGCTTGCATTTTTATGCGAGTTGGTGTATAATATAAAAATCTGTAAAGTTTTAACAAAGGATTGCAATACATGCCTAGAAATCACAGTGAAATGCCATCAAGTGGGCAATTTAGTCGGGACGTCAATGAGCGAGGCGTAGAAGGTTTATTATCCGGCGCTGATGTTTCTAGTAAAGACACCGGCTCTACTGACAATTCTGATTCGCGATTTGCCACAACTATCACTCCAGCAGAGGCAGCTGGATTCAGTAGTGACGCTCATGATACTTCTAGTGGCGACGCTGCCAACTCCCGCGGTGGATCAGATGTGAGTCATCAGACTACGCCTGAGGGTGCTCGAGATGACTCTGATAGTAATGATAGGCAAACGTCATCAATGTTAAGACCGGCAGCTGAGCAGGCTACGCCCATAATGAGCGGCTCTGGGGTTGGTAAAGAAACGCAAGGAGAAAAGTTCAATCAGGAAACTCAGGAGCTTATAAATAGTGACGGAGTTGCCTGGGCGATTGCGAGTGCGCTAAAAGATGCAGCTAAGACTAGGTCGGAGAAAATCAGAGGTGAGGCTAGTACGTACATAGGTGCCGTGGACGCAGTTCTAAAAAGGGCAACCAAACGCCAAGGTCTTCCGTCTGATAAAGAGGAAGTTGATAGCTCTGTTCGTGATGTATTGGACAATAGTCCAGGGCTTCGTTATGTGGTAGAGGCTTCCGCGCGCAGAGGCAGTATGAGTAAGTCTGAACTCGATGAACTTGAAGCTAAGCTTTTGCGGTATAATAGTTTTCTTGCTAAGTCGCAAGCTGCGCTTAGTTTAGACGAGTCTATACCGTCAGTCAACGTTCCACCTAAGTTTGAAGGGGAAATAAACCCGGGTTCCGAGGCGCAGGCTTCAGGTGGCAGTGATGAGCAGAAGCCGCAAAGAGAGAACGATAGCAGTGATAATAGTGAGTCCACGGTCGTAGATAAAGATCGCAATACTAAAGAGACTGAGAATGATAAAAATACGATTCAGAATAGTATAAATTTTATCAACCTGCAGTTAGATTTTTGTAGTAATGCACTCAATAGTGACTCTATTAGTGGAGAACTGAAAGAAAGCCTTAAAAAGCACATAAAGATGTTTGAGGAGAGTAGAGATACGCTGCAAGAACAGCTGGGGGATACTGATAAAGGCGAGGAGTCTAGGCAAGCGGAGGCAGAGGCTAGCAAGAGCTTGGATAAATCAGATAGGAGTGTTGATGACGAACAAACGCCGTCAACGCCAAAATCAGCGGCCGAACAAGCAGCCGAGAAGTTTGCGTCTATAATGAGCGGCTCTGAGATCTATAAAGAGATGCAGCAAAGAAAAAAACTAGAGGAGCAGGCGAGACAAGAGGAACAAGCGAAAAGAGAGCGTGAACAGGAGCAAGAAGATTATAATGCTGCGCTTGCAGATTACGCAAGGCTGAGATCTGAAAGGGAAACTAGGGGTAGCTTTGCTTCAGAAAAGCTACGTCCACTTAAAGGATTAATTGGACGAATATTCGGAAGAAAGAATGGAACCGAGTCAAGGCATAGTAAGCGAGAAAGAGAGATTATTGAGGCGGAAAATAGATTAAAAAAGTCCGCTCTAAAAATCGCAAAAAGGCGGGCTGAGGCTGCTGAGGCTGTGCTTCCCAGTGAAGATGTTGATCAAATGAGAGCGGACTTAATGGTTGGCGCGCTGCATAAGTTATTGGACGTAGACGTGCGCCAGGCGATCAATAATGAGATAGCGCAACAGCAGGAGAAGCGCGGATTTATGGACAAGAAATTCCTTGTTCCTATGGGAAGGTGGTTAAGCAAGGGAGGCAAGTGGACAAGGCGAGCTAAGAACTTTGGTGTGGGCATCACTGCTGGTGTATTTGCGCCTATTGGAATTCTAACGGGGGTAGCAGCGGCTGCGACTAGTGCAGCCGTCCATCGTGGTTCACGTCTGGCGGCTATTGACGAAAACCTTAAGCGCCATCAAGACGCTCAAGGAAATGCAATAGCGCAGTTGAGCGGCGAAGAAGTTATGCGGAAATATGATTCCTATAGGAACCAATCTACACCTGATACTGCCATTGGAGATGGTATAGCAGATTTTGCCAGTTGGATGCTGGAGGCGCAGCGCGGTATGAGCCATGATGATGCTAAGCGTTCTATGAAAGAGGCGAGGAAGAACGTGGCGATGATCGGTTTGGGCTTTGGGTTAGGCAAGCTAGCAAGTCTTGGTGCAAATATGCTTCTGGATAGTACAGATACTTCGGTAACCCTTAAAGGAACGAAGCCGGGTAACGTTGAGGTTCACGATATTCCGAAGGGAGCGGAGGAACCTACAGAGTCTCTTGTGGATCGGCTACATGATGCTGCGAACGTTAGTAAACCCGACGGTGACACTTTGTGGGCTATTGTAGCGAATGAGATCGGTTCTGATAAAGCGTCAGGAGCAATATATAAGGTGACAGATGCCTTAGAGCAAGCCGGACATACAATAGAATGGATCAACAAAGGTACGGATCATGCGCAAGTATTTATTGATGGTCGTGGTGACGTGTCTTATTTATACAGCATGTATAATGTGGGTAAAAGTTTGCTCGGGCAATGATGGTAAGATAAAATAAAAAGGAGATGATAAGTGTTTGACATAGACGATGCTTTACTGACGAAAATTGGCTACAATATAGCGATAATGACAGAGAAGCAAAAAGATGAGTGTAAGCGAGAAATTCAAGAGGAACTAAATCAAAGAGTAGCGGAGTGCTTCTTGCCAAAATTGAGCGAAGACGAAATCGTTGAGTTTGAAGATGTGCAAAGTAACCCCGATCGCACGCGACGCTGGTTGGAGGAATTTCACGGCGACTACGCGACGCGCGAGGACTACAAAGCAGTGCGTCAGACGATGGACAGCGACGAAGAAGCGATGAGCTTTTATGCGACGGCGCTGTGGCTGCGTTATGCAATCCCTGGATATCACGATATGATGCAAGAAATATTTGATGATTATATTGGGGGGCTGATTGACATGCGTAACGAGGTTAATAAGCAACTCGGACTTGTTGCATAAGTAACGTAAGCTTTATATACTAAAGGGAGAGAAATGGAGGGATAATGTTTCAGCTAGACGATAATTTTTTGCAAGAAGTGGGGCTTGGCAGCTTGCCGGATGATCAAAAAAAGGCTTTTTTGGAGCATTTTCGCGAGCAGCTGGAGATGCGCGTTGGTACGAAGTTGAGCGATGGGCTAAGCGACCAGCAGCTTGATCAGTTTGAGTCGTTTATTGACCGTAAGATCGATCGCGTCAACGAGTGGTTGGCGGCGAATGTGCCGAACTATGAGCAGGATAAGGTGTACCAGCAGCTTCGCGCGAGCGCACCTGAGGGTATACCGGAGGATGCGCTGCTGGCTGAATATGCAAGTCTGAAGTGGCTCGAAATGAACCGCCCGAATTATCGAGACGTTGTCGCGCAGACGATGAATGAGCTGAAGCAGGAAATTATCGCGAACCGTGATGCGATTTTGGGCGGCGACGCGTCTGCTGCGTAGATGTGAATTATTCTCGCTTTTGTAAATAATTTCAGGGAAACACTACTAAATAGTGCATTAAGTAACCGTCTAGTAATAGTTAGGCGGTTATTTATTTATGTTTTTGATCAAATAGAATAACCGCGTAAGAACGCGTCGGCAGACATGGTTTTGCCGCTGGGCGCAACAAGCTCGTCAACTGATAAGAATGCACCGTTTGCGCATGGTAAATCAAGAGGCGTTTTTGCGTTCATAGTAGCGTGTGCTTTGGTGACGATGAGTTTATGTGAGCCAATAGCGACACGTGAGCGCGGAAACTCAAGATGAGCGCGAATGCGCGCCTCGGCTTGATCTGGAGTAAGTATAGCTAAATCAAGGTTGGTATCATTGCGGCTTAGCAGTTGGCAGTAGGTGGCGTTGGTGCTATCTTGCGGCGTCGGCTGGAGAGTACCATTTAAAATGTCGGGTAGCTTTGTGGTAAGAATTGTTGCGCCGATCTGACCGAGCGTCTTGTATAACTCAGGACGAGTCTCAGATTGATTCAGGCTGTAGGGTATTTGATAATAAATTGGTCCGGCGTCCATGTCTTTCGTAAGCTGCATAAGTGTCACGCCTGTGGTTTTATCGCGGTTGGCAATAGCGGACTCAATTGGTGATGAACCGCGGTACTTTGGCAGGAGAGAAGGATGGACGTTGATGATGCCAGGAGTGAATAGATTGATAACACTTTGCGGAATAATTTTGCCGTAACTGACAAGCACGCCGGCAGGATTTTTTATTAATTTTATATCATTTATGATATTTTTGAGTTTAGTCGGTTGCCATACGGGTATATTATGCTCTGCGGCGTAAACTTTGACGGCGGGTGCAGTGAGTACGCGATGGCGCCCACGCGGCGTGTCTGGTTTGGTGACGATGGCAGCAACATTAAATCCGTTTTCGATGAGCGCACGCAAACTGTATAGGCTGAAATCCTCAGTCCCGAAAAAGATAAGCGGGTGCTTAGTCCCAGAGGTCATGGCTATCTTTGACGTATGTGTCGTAATCAAGCGGGTCAAGTTCACCCTTATCGTTTAATCGGTAAAATGCATCAGTTTTATCGCGGATATGATCAACAAATACGATACCGTTGCAATGGTCGATTTCATGCTGAATGACGCGTGCTAAAAACCCTTCGGCTTTGATGCGGATTTCGTCGCCGTCAATGTTCATTGCTTTGACGCGAATGCGATTATGGCGTGGTACTTTACCGTAAAAATCGCGCACACTAAGGCAACCTTCATAGTCTTCAATAAGCTCGCCTTCGTATTTTACAATTTCTGGATTGATGAGAGCAATAAATTCTTGATTTTCTTTGTTGTCAAAGTCGTTGCGCACGATAATGACGCGGTCAAGTCTGTCAATTTGTACAGCGGCGAGCGCGGCGCTGATTTCGTGTGGACGCGACGCCTCCCAGTCAATACTTGCATCAGTCATGTCTTTAACGAGCTGGCGAACCTCTTCGGTGATGACGTGAACTTTCTGCGATTTTTGACGCAGATGGGGGTTTGGTAGAGTAATAATAGATTCTTTCTTCACAACTCTGTATATTATAACAGATTTATCGGGTCAATGTCATACTGCCAGTGTGTGGACGGTAGCTGTGCGATGATATTGAGTAGGGTGGTGCGTGTTGGCGATTTAACGACGATTTGCCAGCGGTGGGTGTCGCGTTGCCGTTCGTAAAAAGCGGGAGTTGGGCCAAATATGAATAGATTTGAGTAATCTGTGCGAAGTTTTCTAGCAAGTATTTGGGTGTTATTGATAGCGGCTTTTTCGGTTTTGTAGATGCACGTGAGTTTGAGCAAATAAGTAAATGGCGGAAAATGGCTTTTACGGCGCCTGGCAAGTTCGGTAGCGTAGAAGGCGGCGTAATCCTGTGCAGCGCCAGTACGAATTGTTTCGTCGTGCGGTTGATATGATTGGATGACAACATTAGTTTGCTGGTTAGTGCGCCCGACACGCCCGACAACCTGTGACAAGAGTTGAAAGGTGCGTTCGCGTGCCATAAAGTCGGGCAAAGCAAGCCCGGCGTCCGCCTGAATTACGCCAACAGTGCTAAGGTGCGGTAGATCAAGCCCTTTAGCGACAACCTGCGTGCCGATAATGATGTCAATTGTGCCGTCGTAGAGTTCTTGATAGCGCTTCTCAAGCGTATGCGCGGCAGCAGTATCGCCGTCAAAGCGTGCAACGGTTGCGTGCGGGAAGAGTTTCCTGATCTCTGCTTCAACGAGTTTCGTGCCGATGCCTTTATGAACGATGTCAGTTTCGCGACAGTCGGGACAAGAAGTTGGAACAGGCGCTGTGTTGCCACAAATGTGGCATTGCAATATGTGCTTGTCGATATGAAGCGTGAATGGCACGAAGCAGCGCGAGCAAGTTGCAGACCAGCCGCAATTAGTGCAGAGTGTTGTACTGGCGCCGCCGCGACGGTTATGAAAAAGGAGTGTTTGTTGTTTGCGTTCAAGTGAGGCTGTGATGTGGGCAATGAGTGGGTCGGACAGAAAACGATGTTGAACAAAATTTGTTTTTGATGTCATATTTATGATGTCGACGTGCGGCGGCGGAGCGGCTTGTGCGCGGCATGGGAGTGTAATGATCGAGCTATTGGTGTGTGTGGCAAGGTAATACTCGCTGATGAGTGGTGTTGCTGAACCTTGAATGACGGGTGCGCCATGATGCGCACCAAGCGTGGCGGCGACACGCAAAGCCGAGTATCGTGGCGATTGATCTTGCTTGAAGCTTGGCTCATGCGCTTCGTCGATGACGATAGCGCCAATGTGGGCAAGTGGCAGAAAGAGTGCTGAACGCGGACCGATGGCGATACGCGGAATAGTACTTTGAAGAGCATCAAGCCAAATTTGATGGCGTGCAGACTCGGTTTGCTGTGAATGGGTTAGCAGAATATTAGAAAAATGTTGTTCAAATTCAGCGATAAGCTGTGAAGTGAGGGCGATTTCTGGCACGAGTACAATAACAGATTTCTGCTGTGCCATGATGTGTTTGGCATAGGCAATGTAGACAGCGGTTTTGCCGCTGCCAGTAACGCCATGCAACAAGACTGTCCCGCGTGTGCGCTGTGTGAGCGTATCAACAGCAGCTTGCTGGTCTTTGTTGAGCAAATAATGTGTTCGATCTCGCGAAATTGTTTGGTGGGAATGCGCTACCATGCGGCGTTTTTTTGTGAGACCGCGTGGTAAGATTGTCTGCAGTGTGGTTGCAAGTGGTGTGGCGTAGTAGCGAGCCATCCATAGAGCAGTTTTGAGCAATGGACTTGGTAATGGTGGAATATCAAGCACAGATGCAACAGCGCGCGTCTTGTATGTTGGTTTTTGTGTGTGTTTTATAATGATGCCCGTTAGTGACAATTGACCGACGGGAATAATCACGGGTTGTCCGATTTGTAGAACCTGTTCGCTATGGTAAGTAAAATAATCACTGCCGGCGCGGATAATCTTAGTCGGTGCAACATCATAATAGTGCATATATGGTATTATACCTTGCATAGACGAGAGGGCGACTGCTACTATAAGCGTATGTATTTTGAAAGCAGGGCACAGGCTGGGCGGTTGCTGGCGGCACAGGTTGTTGATAAGTATCGGTATGAGAACTGCGCAGTTGTAGCACTGACAGAAGGCGGTGTGTTAGTTGGTGAACAGATTGCGGCGCAGTTACATTGCGTACTGATGATGCTCGTGACGGAGAGTATTGACGTACCTGGCGAAAATTTGAGCTTTGGTGCAGTGTCGCAGCGCGGAAATTTTACATATAACAGCGAATTTTCGACAGGAGAAATTCAGGAATATACAAGCGAATTTCATGGTTACTTAGACGACCAGAAGCGTGAAGCGTATAGTCGTATCAACCGGCTGATAGGCGATGGCGGCACGATTGACGATAGGATGCTGAAAGATCGTGTTGTATTTTTAGTGTCGGATGCGCTAGCTGACGGTGCAGCGCTGAGCGTAGCGTTTGATTTTTTGAAGCCGATTCGAATAGAAAGGTTAGTTGTAGCGACGCCGATTG
>ERZ773009.2594-NODE-2594-length-11445-cov-44.367428_pt1 | contig 11445 bp, 8 predicted proteins | sample MGYA00580663_ERZ773009 | MGnify/ENA primary metagenome ERZ773009 (study PRJEB29015, sample SAMEA2737969) | human oral metagenome | biome: human oral; feature: human-associated habitat; material: dental | place: China | collected 2026 ... | reverse complement strand
GGCGACATCGTCCCCGGCGTCCAGCTCGCCCACCGCGGCTTCGCCCAGGGCATCGCCGTGGCGGAGAAGGTCGCGGGCCTGGACCCCACCCCGGTCGACGACGTCCTGGTCCCCAAGGTCACCTTCTGCGAGCCCGAGATCGCCTCGGTGGGTCTGTCCGAGGCCAAGGCCGCCGAGATCCACGGCAAGGACAACGTCACCACCGCCGAGTTCAACGTGGCCGGCAACGCCAAGAGCCAGATCCTGGGGACCCAGGGCTTCGTCAAGCTCGTCTCCCTCAAGGACGGCCCCATCGTGGGCTTCCACGCCATCGGCGCCCGCATGGGCGAGCAGGTCGGAGAGGGCCAGCTCATGGTGTCCTGGGAGGCCGACGCCGACGACGTCGCCTCCCTGGTCCACGCCCACCCCACCCAGAACGAGACCCTCGGCGAGGCCGCCATGGCCCTCGCCGGCAAGCCGCTGCACAACCACGGCTGATCCAGCTAAACGAGAGTAAGGAAGACAGCAATGTCAGAGTCCGTGAAGATGCCCGCTCTGGGTGAGTCCGTCACCGAGGGGACGGTCTCCTCCTGGCTCAAGGCCGTGGGTGACACCGTTGAGGCCGACGAGCCCCTGCTCGAGGTCGCCACCGACAAGGTGGACACCGAGGTCCCCTCCCCCGCATCCGGCGTCCTGCTGGAGATCCGTGTCCCCGAGGACGAGACCGTCGAGGTCGGCACCGTCCTGGCCATCATCGGTGACCCCTCGGAAGCGGGTTCCGCTCCTGCTCCGGCCGCCCCCGCGCCTGCGGCTGAGACGCCTGCCCCTGCCGCCCAGGCGGCTCCCGAGCCCGCCCCTGCACCTGCCCCGGAGCCTGTCGCCCCCCAGAGCGGAGGCTCGGCCGAGGGCACCGAAGTGACGATGCCGGCCCTGGGTGAGTCCGTCACCGAGGGGACGGTCTCCTCCTGGCTCAAGGCCGTGGGTGACACCGTTGAGGCCGACGAGCCCCTGCTCGAGGTCGCCACCGACAAGGTGGACACCGAGGTCCCCTCCCCCGCATCCGGCGTCCTGCTGGAGATCCGTGTCCCCGAGGACGAGACCGTCGAGGTCGGCACCGTCCTGGCGATCGTCGGATCCCCGTCGGCCGCACCAGCGGCAGCACCCGCCCCGGCTGCCACGCCGGAGGCCCCCGCTCCTGCCGCCAAGCCGGCCCCCGCTCCGGCTCCGGCAGCGTCGTCGGCCCCGGCTCCTGCCGCGACCGCGGCACCTGCAGCCACCGCTCCGGTGAGCTCGGGCGCCACGGGCTCCTACGTCACTCCGATCGTGCGCAAGCTCGCCAAGGACAAGGGCGTGGACCTGTCCACCGTCACCGGCACCGGCGTGGGAGGCCGTATCCGTAAGCAGGACGTGGAGGCCGCTGCCAAGGCCGCCGAGGAGGCTCGTGCAGCCGCCGCGGCCGCAGCCGCCCCTGCTTCTCAGGAGTCCGCTCCCGCCGCTGCGGCCAAGCCGGCCCCGGCCAAGCCCGAGGTGGACACGACCCTGCGCGGCAGCACGGAGAAGATGAGCCGCCTGCGCCAGGTCATCGCCGAGCGCATGATCGACTCGCTGCAGACCTCTGCTCAGCTGACCACCGTCGTCGAGGTGGATGTCACTCGTGTGGCGGCGCTGCGCGCCCGCGCGAAGAACGACTTCCTGGCCAAGAACGGCACCAAGCTGACTTTCCTGCCCTTCTTCGTCCAGGCCGCCACGGAGGCGCTCAAGGCCCACCCGAAGATCAACGCATCCATCGAGGGCAAGAACGTCACCTACCACGACGTCGAGCACGTCGGCATCGCCGTGGACACGCCGCGCGGCCTGCTCGTGCCCGTGGTCAAGAACGCCGGCGACCTCAACATCCCCGGCCTGGCCAAGCGCATCAACGACCTGGCCGCCCGCACCCGGGACAACAAGGTCAACCCCGATGAGCTCAGCGGCTCGACCTTCACGATCACCAACACCGGCAGCGGTGGCGCCCTGTTCGACACCCCTATCATCAACCAGCCGGAGGTCGCGATCCTGGGTCTGGGTGCCGTCCAGCGCCAGCCCCGGGTCATCAAGGACGCCGACGGCGGCGAGGTCATCGCCATCCGCTCGGTGTGCTACCTGGCCCTGTCCTACGACCACCGACTGGTGGACGGTGCGGATGCGGCCCGCTACCTCATGACGGTCAAGAAGCGCCTCGAGGAGGGCGACTTCGGCGGCGAGCTGGGCCTGTGAGCCTGAGCTCGGCCCTCTAGCGTCAGCGGGCCCCGCACCATCACGGTGCGGGGCCCCGCCCGTCTTGCCGGGCATATCAGGTCCCCTGCTCGGGCACGCGGCGACCGTCCCGGTCCGTTCCCGGTCTTGGCCCTCGGCTCACGAATCCTCCGCCGCAGCCCGCGCGATACCGGTGAGCATGTTCTCCAGCCCCAGACGAGTCCCCCGCCAGAAGATCGGGTAGAGCAGCGCCCCCAGCGGACCCCACGTGCGATGCGCCAGGACCAGGCGGGCACGAGTGCCGCCCGGCGCCTCGATCAGGTGCAGGTCCTTCACGAAGGCCACCTCACCATCGCGACACCCTGAGACGACGGTGCACGACCAGGTAACCCTTGTGTCCACGGACGTCTCCAGCCGCCACCTCAGGAAGCCGGTTCGACGGCGCCCCTCCACCCTCTGCACGGCGCCGTCGGAAAGAACCTCGGTCAGTTGTTGTCGGGGCAGAGCCCACCACGTGAGCCAGTCCGGGTCGCTGAGTAGGGCGGTCAGGTGAGCCACCGGCGCTGAGATGAAGCGTTCCTGGCTCAACTCCCGGTCCAAGCCGTACCTACGGTACTCGTCAGTCATCCGGTAGCGTCCCAGGGCCGATTCCCTGTCGACCGCTATCTCACTGAGCTCAGTGCGCAGATAGTCGACATCGACACCGCAGTGGGCAAGAAGTCTGACAGCCGGGGACTGGAGCGAGGCTGCGGATGAGGAGATGAGGGCTTGCAGGGCCTGAGCGCTGGTGTTGAACGAAGCCCCTTTGTTGTCGATGAACTCGGCGGCGGCGTCCGAGAGGGGAATCTCCCCTCCCTCCTTCGCGGTCAGCTCTTCGGCTGCGATCGGCGAAGGTCTGAGGGCGTCGGAAAGGCTGATGCCCACGCGCGCAAGATCTGTATCAGCCATCTCGTCGATGGCGGCGCGCGCTCGCGTGAGGGTCACGCCCTGGGTGGCCAAGACGGCCGCAGCCGTCCCACCCTGGGCCAGGAGGCCGAGGAGCATGTGCTCCGGCTCGATCTCCCGATGATGCAGGCGCGCGGCTTCCGCGTGCATGGCGCTGAGCCAAGTCAGGTAGTGGCCAACGGCGGGCATCGTCATCTCCTCCTGGTTGGAGCCAGACCGGGCTGAACTCGCTTGGCGTACTTCTTGTGGACCGCCTGACGAGAGACCCCAAGACAGGAGGCGATCTCGCTCCATCCCATGCCCGAGCGCAGAGCGGCCTCGACCTGCGCAAGCTCAAGAGTGTCCGTCAGTCGCCGCAGAGCCGCCACGGCTCGTAGCCCGTCCTCGGGGCGAGTGATGTCAGCAGCCTCAGTGGCTGCGGTAAGCGCGTCCATATAAGCAACATAGGTTGACATGACCATTTTGTCAACTTATGTTGCTAGCCGCCTCGAGCGAAGACAATCGGTCAGGACAGAAGGAACGGCATTCCGCTTCTACTGCACACCCTCAGCTATGTCGATTTCCCGCTTTCATCCCCGCTTTCATGGAGGCCTCCAGCAACAGGAACCTCACTCAGACCAACAACCTCACGGGCGAACTCGAGGCGCTCCTGGACCGAGCCGAACGCGCCCACCAGTGGGCCGTCGAGCAACAGTGAGGCCAGGCCGTGCACGCCGGACCAGAAGAGCACCTCCATCTCGAGGGACGTTTCCTCGCCGGCCACACGCCTCGCCAAGCGGGCCAGCTCATCGCGCGCGCGCTCACTGGCCCGCACCACTTCCGGGAAGCGCTCCGGATCGCACACATCGGGCCGGAACATCACTCGGAAGACCCCGGGACAACGCAGGGCGAACTCAACATAGGCATTTCCCGAGGCAGTCAGGACCGCCCGACGATCCGCACCTTCAAGCCCCTCACGCGCCGAGGCGAGCCGGTCCGCGAGCTCATCGAAGCCCTCGCGCACCAGCGCCGCCAGGATGGCCTCCCGATTGGCGAAGTAGTGATAAGGGGCCTGGTGCGTGCACCCGGCGCGACGCGCCACCTCCCGCATGCTCAGCGCGCTGGGTCCCGACTCGTCCAGGAGCTTCCGACTGGTTCGCAGCAGCTCGGCGCGCAGATCCCGGCTACCGCTGCGCTCGGACGAGGCTCCTGATTGAGAGGTCATGGGAAGAGTGTAGAACCGCCCGGCTAGACACTGTCCAGTCGGCTGCTATGCTGACTTGACACTGTCTAGCCAGATGAAGGAGTAACCATGTCCTACGACGTCATCGTGATCGGCTCGGGTATCGGCGGGCTGACGACTGCTGGTCTGCTGGCGCGCGCCGCTGGCAAGCGGGTTCTCGTCCTGGAGCGGCACACGGAACCGGGAGGACTCACCCACACCTTCCGGCGCGACGGGGCCTCCTGGGACGTGGGAGTGCACTACATCGGACAAGTCGGCCCCGGAAGCCGGGCTCGCGCCTACTTCGACTATCTCTCCGGAGACGAGCTGGAGTGGAACCGCATGCCGGACGCCTACGACAGGTTCGTCTACCCGGACCTCGACCTGAGCGTCAGCAGCGATCCGGATAGCTACGAGCGCGAGCTGGTCGCAGCCTTCCCCCAGGAGGCCAGAGCCATTCACCGCTACTTCAAGGCTGTCCGGCGCACGACTGCGTGGACCACGATGGGCTTCGTTCAGGGGATGGTTCCCCGCCCGATGGCGTCACTGCTCAGACTCGCCCAGCGCATGGGAGGACGAATGGCTACCGGTACGACGAAGGCGTACCTCGACTCCCACTTCCGCTCCCCCGTGCTCAAGGCCGTCCTGGCCAGTCAGTGGGGCGACTATGGGCTGCCGCCGTCCCGTTCGGCCTTCGCCGTGCACGCGATGGTTGTCTCCCACTACCTCGAGGGCGGATGGTTCCCCCAGGGTGGCAGCGCCCGGATCGCACGCACCTTCGAGAAGGGGATCGAGCAGGCCGGAGGAGCCGTCCGCGTCGCTCAGGAGGTCACGGAGATACTCCTTGACGACGGCGCGGCCTCCGGGGTCCGGGTGATGGACCACCGCGGCCCTCTGTCACGAGAACGCGTCTACCGTGCTCCGATCATCGTCTCCGCCATCGGCGCCTCCAACACCTTCAGCCGCCTCCTTCCCACATCCGGTGACATCGGTCGTCTCACCGGGCCAGCGCGCCGCACCCTGGAGGATCTGGGCACCGGCACGTCTGCCGTGACCGTCTTCCTGCGCCTACGCGACGACCCTCGCAGTATCGGCCTCGACGGCGGCAACATCTGGGTCAACCGGGACCTCGACCACGAGCGCACCCAGGAGCACTCCGTTTGCCTGTTGGAGGGCCGTCCCCATGACGTCTTCGTCTCCTTCCCCTCTGTGAAGTCCGGTGAGTCCCCGCACACCGCCGAGATCATCTCCTTCTGCGACGCCGACTCATTCCGGCAATGGGCCGACCTGCCGAAGGGGGACCGCGGTCCCGACTACTCCGCTCTCAAGGAGCGCGTCGCCCGCGGCATGCTCGATCTGGCGGAGAGTGCAGCACCGGGTCTGAGCGATCTGGTGGACTACCTGGAGGTCTCCTCCCCCCTCACCTACGAGCACTACACCGCCCACCCTGCCGGCGCCTTTTACGGACCGCCCGCCACTCCACTGCGATACAGGTCCGACCCGTTGGGCCCGCGCACAGCGATCCCGAGACTGTTCCTGTCCGGGCAGGACGCCGGGAGCACAGGAATCATGGGCGCCATGATGGGCGGACTCGCGGCGGCCTGCCAGGTGCTCGGACCACGTGGCTACTCCACCATCACCTCCGCTTTGCAGGAAGCCCCCGCATCCCCGGATCCACAAGGCGCCCGCGCTCTACCGGAGGGCAAGTACCACGCCGTCCTGGTCTCCAAGCGCCGCCTCACCCCCAGTGTCTGGGACGTGACACTCCACGTGAACGGAGACATCGACCACTGGGCGCCAGGGCAGTTCGCCCGACTGCACGTGGGCGACAACGCGTGGCGCGACTACTCCATCGCGGGTCTCCATGACCATCAGCTCCGACTGCTCATCTCGACTCGGACGGGTGGGCGAGGGTCGCAGTTCATCGAGCATGCCGATACGGGCACCAGAACAGTGGTCGAGATTCCTCTAGGCGGGTTCGGGCTCGCCGGCTCGGGCAGACGCCGGTTGTTCATCGCCACCGGAACCGGGATCGCCCCCATGCTGGCGATGTTCGCTCAGGCACCCGGCCTGGAACACGACACCCTGTTCTTCGGGTGCCGCCATCGCGACGAGGATCTGACGAGTCTGATCGACTCGCCCATGCCCGGGCGGGTTGTGCGCTGCCTGAGCCGGGAGGAGGCACCCGATACGTTCCACGGACGGGTCACCGACGCACTGCCCGAGGCCATTGACGGCACTGACATCGATCCCGATCAGACGGACGTCTACCTGTGCGGCTCAGCTGCGATGGTCTCCGACACCCACCGGTTCCTTGAGCGCGCCGGCTACGAGTCCATCCACACGGAACCGTACTGATCCCCCTCGGGGCACGCGGTCGGGCTCATGACACAGCTCGAATGTCGGCGACGCGCCACGGTTCCGGAACCAGGACGAGCACGACCTGCCGGGGGCTGGGAGCGGGCACCGTACGCCTTCCGGAAGGACCCGAGCGTGTCGAGGCGCTTTGAGACAGCGTGACCCGCACTGCCCTCGCACTGGGCCAGAGACCGGCTGCGTCGTCGGGCAGCCCCACCTCAACGACCTGACTGACGGAGGTCTGCAGACCTTCGACGCTCTCGCCCGACTCAAGCAGCTCGTCCAGAAGCTGTGAGTCGGCCTCGGCAGCGGGCGACTGGACGACCGTCGTAGCGGCGAGGGCCCCGGCGTCGGCGGCCATCAGTGCGCGGTCTCGAGCCGCGGACAGCGTGACGACGACGCCCACCATGCCCTCGGCGTCCCCCTGAGTCATCCTAGGGACCGGCGCGGTCGCGGACGCACTCCCAGGGGTGGAAGGAGAGACGCTCACTGACGGGGAACCGCTGGAAACAGCGGGCGCGCTTGGCCGCGTGCTCGATGCCGCACCGAGCGCCCACGCGGGTCTGAACGACGCGAGCCCTCTCACCGGCCCCCAGACGGCCAGGCATGCCACGATGATCAGTGCCGCCGCCAGCGCCCAGGTGCGAGCCCGCCAGCACCCAGCTCGCCGCCCTCGGCCCCAGCGTATGGCCGCAGGGATCCGGTCGGAGCCCTGCGCACCACCACGGCCTCGACCAGCGGCCCCTTCGAGGGACTCGGCCTCCGCCTTCGATCCGGGGCTCGTCCTCAGCCTGCTCCTGAGCCTGGAGCCGACCATCCGCGTCGGGGTTCGGGCGGCTGCGCGCAGGCAACCGGCGGCGAGCCGGGCGCCGTCGGGCAGCTCGATGGGCGAGGTCTGTCCCAGCTGCGGAGCACGGGCCACCAGGTCCCGGGCCTTCGGACGATCGGCAGGGTCCTTCGCCAGCGCATCGGCCAGGAGGCCCGCCAGGCGTCTGGCCCCGGCCCCGCTCTGCCCCGCGCACTCGATCAGCAGACGGGCGAGGGCGTACACGTCGGAGGCGGCCGACGGCGGTGCGCCCGCGAGCCGCTCAGGGGCGGCGCAGTCCTGCGTCCCCGTCTCCATCACCGACCCCAGCAGGTCGATGAGGACCGGGCGCCCGTCAGTAGTCACCAGGACGTTACCGGCCGAGACGTCGCCGTGAGCGACGCCGTGCTCGTACAGGTAGGCCAGGGCCGAGCCCAGAATATCCAGGAGGGTCGCCAGCTGGTGGACGTTGAGTCTTCCTCTGGCTCCCAGGACCACGTCAAGTCCGGCCCCGTCAACGAGATCCGTGATGACGCCCGCGCGGTGCTCGGGCAGGGACACGACCTCCCGCACGGTCACCAGGCCGGGATGACGCAGCACGCGCAGATCGGCCAGTCTTCGCAGGACGGCTGCGCCGCCGCGCCCGGGAGGCAGGTCAACGACCCGGATCACCACGTGACGTCCCTGAGCATCCAGCCCGCGCCGAGGCGCGCCAGGAGCGGTGGAGCGCCCCATGACCTCGCCAACGGTATAGCCCTGCTGGCACAGGACGTTGAGCGCCGAGACCGCGATACCCGGCTCGGCGTCGGAGGCCGGGAGCCTGCCGGCTCGGGAGTCGCGGCCTCGGGGCACCGGGCGACGTCGTGGTCGCCGGTCCCCGCTGCCACCATCGGCCGAACGATCAGGAGGGCGAGGGCGCGTCGTTGAGCTCATGCACTCCATGGTCGCCACGGCCCCGCCCGATGACCAGAACCTGTCGTTGGCCTGTGGATAACTCCGGTGCTGGAGCCGGTTGTGGTCACGTAGACTGCGCTCGTGCTGCGACAGGACATGGAGCTCGGCTCCCGGCTCGTCCGCTTCGAGGAGGGCTGGCAGTGCCAGAGAGCAGTCCATGCCGATGTGGTCGCGGGCCGGCGGCCCAGCACGCTGCTGCTCGTGGAGCATGAACCTGTCTACACGGTTGGTAGGCGAGCCCACTCGTGGGAGCGGCCCGACGGCGACGTCGTCGAGCCCGGTCATGTCCCGGTGGTCGACGTGGACCGAGGCGGGAAGACCACCTGGCACGGGCCGGGGCAGCTGACCGTCTACCCGATCCTGCGTCTGAGCCAGCCCATCGACGTCATTCGTTACGTGCGCGCGCTGGAGTCCGCGGTCATCGACCTGTGCGCGCTCTACGGACTGCGGACGATCCGGGTCGAGGGACGCTCCGGGGTCTGGGTACCGGCCGACGCTGAGGGGGTGACGGTCCCAGATCGGCACCGACGCACCGAACGCAAGATCTGCGCCTTGGGGGTCAGGGTCGCCCGGGGGGTCACCACGCACGGAATCGGTCTCAACGTCGACCCCGACCTGGAGGCCTTCTCCTTGGACCGCATCATTCCCTGCGGGATCGACGACGCCGGCGTGACCTCCTTGAGCGCGGAGATCGGCCAGCACCTGGAGACCACCGCTCCTGCACACGCCCTGGTGGAGGCCCTGGAGACTCATCTGGCACCGTTGGTGGCAGACGCCACGTGACAACAGCGGCCCGCTTCTAGGCCTGAGGTCCTATGAACCAGCAAGGGGGTACTAGACTTCAGGTGGAATCTTCGTCGGCGAGGAGAGGTAGAAGTGAGCACCACGGTGGCCCCCGAGGGGCGAAAGCTCCTGCGGGTTGAGGCGCGCAACGCCCAGACGCCCATCGAGTCCAAGCCCGACTGGCTGCGCACTCGAGCCGTCGTCTCGGAGACCTACCAGGAGGTCCGTGGACTGGTGCGGGAGAAGAGCCTGCACACGGTCTGCGCCGAGGCGAACTGTCCCAACATCTACGAGTGCTGGAACGACCGCGAGGCCACCTTCCTGGTGGGCGGCGAGATGTGCACCCGTCGCTGCGACTTCTGCGACATCGCCACTGGCCGTCCCACCGAGTACGACGTCGATGAGCCCCGGCGCGTGGCGATATCCATCAAGGAGATGGACCTGCGCTACGCCACCGTCACCGGCGTGGCCCGCGATGACCGCCCCGACGGGGGTGCCTGGCTCTACGCCGAGACCTCCCGCCAGGTGCACGAGCTCTCCCCGGGCACCGGGGTCGAGCTGCTCATCCCCGACTTCAGGGGCAACCCGGAGGCGCTGGAGGACGTCTTCTCCTCGCGTCCCGAGGTTCTAGGGCACAACCTGGAGACCGTCCCGCGTATCTTCAAGCGGATCCGTCCAGCATTTTCCTACCAGGGCAGCCTGGACGTCATCACTGCAGCCTCTGAGGCGGGGCTGGTCACCAAGTCCAACCTCATCCTGGGCATGGGCGAGACCCGGGACGAGATCGAGGCGGCCATGGCCGCTCTGGTGGAGGCCCGCTGCGACATCCTCACCATCACGCAGTACCTGCGTCCCTCCAAGCTGCACCATCCCGTTGACCGCTGGGTCAAGCCCCAGGAGTTCGTCGAGCTGAGCCATCTGGCCGAGGAGATCGGATTCGCCTCCGTCATGAGCGGCCCGATGGTGCGCTCCTCCTACCGCGCCGGCATGCTGTGGGGGCGGGCCATGGTCAAGCGCGGCCGGCCCATCCCCGAGCGCCTGGCCCAGCTCGCCGAGCCCGCCACCGCTCGCCAGGAGGCGTCGGCCCTGCTGGGGACGCACCCCCATCTCGCGGCCGCCTGCTGAGAGCCGATTCGCGCACGCGGGCCGGCCACGCTGACGGCGAGACCGTGTGTGCCAGTGCACCGACGTCGTCTATTGTGTGCCCGTGAGTAGTGCCCAGTCTCCCCAGCCCAAGAAGAAGCGCCGGCTGGCCCAGTACCTTCAGAACATCAAGGACTCCTACACGATCTCGCGGCGCAGCTACCCGTGGATCGGGTGGGCGATGCTGGCGGTGCTCGCCACGTGCCTCGCTCTGGGGACCGCTATCGCCCTTGGCTACGGGCTATCCCTGTGGTTCTGGCTTGTTCTGAGCCTCATGTTGGCGCTCGTTATCGATATGATCATCCTGTCGGTCATGGTGCCCCGCGCCTCCTACACCCAGCTCGAGGGCAGACCGGGAGCCGTCAAGGCCGTCCTTGACCAGATCGGCCGCGGCTGGTATGTAGAGCCCGATCCCGTAGCCTTCAACAAGAACCAGGACCTCGTGTGGAGGCTGGTGGGACGCCCCGGCGTCGTGCTCATCGCCGAGGGCCCCGATACTCGCGTCCGTCGCCTGCTCGCCGAGGAAGAGCGCAAGGTCCACCGGCTGCTGTCAACCGTTCCCATCCACACCCTTCAGGTGGGTACTGATGCCGGACAGGTGCGCCTGATGGAGCTGTCCAAGACGCTGCGCCACCTGCCGACCAAGCCCACGTCGCTGACCGACAGCGAGATCACCCAGGTCTCGAAGCGGCTGACCTCCCTGGCCGGTAAGAACTTGCCCATCCCCAAGCACATCGACCCCAACCGGGTGCGCCCTGACCGTCGCGCGATGCGCGGACGCTGATCTTCTTCGCCGTCTCCCTCCCCACTACCCCTGACTACCCCTGCACATCCACCGCACGGCGATCAGTCATCCCTTGACGCCGTGCAATTTTTCGTCGAAACACTCAGGCAACACCGGCGCCACTCCTTCGTCACGGGCGGGTCAATATAGTTGCCGATATCAGCCGCAGTACATACGTATGAAGTGTGTGCGCCGTTCCTACATGGAGGAGATATGTTCAAGGACGCATCCGAGGCACTGACGTTCATCGAGAAGGAG
>ERZ773009.2590-NODE-2590-length-11450-cov-15.513032_pt1 | contig 11450 bp, 10 predicted proteins | sample MGYA00580663_ERZ773009 | MGnify/ENA primary metagenome ERZ773009 (study PRJEB29015, sample SAMEA2737969) | human oral metagenome | biome: human oral; feature: human-associated habitat; material: dental | place: China | collected 2026 ... | reverse complement strand
TGGGCGACCATGCGGTGGTCGGGGCGCACGGACAGGCCGTCGACGTTCCAGGTGCGCACCATCGACTCCCAGGATTCGGGCTCGGTGAACATCCCAGAGTGGCGCAGGGCCTCGACAGTGCGGGAGAGCTGGGTCGTCGTGGCGGAGTAGACGACCAGTACCCCACCGGGGATGAGTACGCGCGCCGCTTCGACGATGTTCTCCCAGGGGGCGAGCATGTCCAGCACGATGCGGTCGACGTCGGCGTCGGGAACGCGAGCGGCAGTGACGTCGGCGAAATCACCGGTGCGCAGCTCCCAGGCGGGATGATGGCCCCCGAACCAGGAGTCGACGTTGGACGCGGCGATCCGGGCGAAGTCCTCGCGCCGCTCGATGGACAGCAGGCGGCCGGTTTCCCCGATGGCCGATAGGAGACTCATGGTCAGCGCTCCGGAGCCGACCCCGGCCTCCAGGACGCGGGCGCCGGGGAAGATGTCCCCCATAGCGACCACCTGGCCGGAGTCCTTGGCGTAGACGACCTGGGCGCCCCGGGGCATGGACAGGACGTAGTCGGCCAGCAGCGGACGCAGCAGGAGCAGCTCATGGCCGGATTCGGTGGTGATGACGGTGCCCTCGTCCAGGCCGACGACGTCGCAGTGGCGGAAGCCGCCGCGACGGGAGCGGAAGCAGCCGTGCGGGTCGAGTCGAAAGGTGTTCCTGGTGCCCTTGGTGTCGGTGACCTGGACGCGCTCACCGTAGCGGAAGGGACCACGGCGACCGGCCTGCCCGAGGGTCTCCTGGACGCCGGACCTCGGGGGGTGCTCCGACGCGGACGGTGCGGTCCTCGTCGGCTCCACGGGCTCATCGGCACCCGTGATCGTCGAACCGGGGCCGATGGCTCCGGAGCCATCGGCCCCGACGGGTCCCGGACTGCGCTGCTCACTCATCACGGCGAGTCTAATGAGTCCTCCCGGCGGATCGCTCGGCCGTTCATCGGAGCGACGGCCCTCCTGAGACCCGTCGGACGGGGTGGGGCACGGGTCCGTCGTCCACGGCTCGAGTCCCCGGGGGCGCTCAGGCCGGCTCGTCGGCGCCCTCCGACGACGGTGCCGGGACGGCCTCCCCGCCGCCCCGGCGCGCGACGACGAGCAGCTGGAGCGGGAGCATCTCGCGCATCACCGGGTCGGTGAGGCGGTAGCCCTCCCGACAGGGCTCCATGAGATCCGGCCAGCGGCACCAGGCGGAGACGCGCGACTCGGCGACCTCGTCCAGGACGAGTCCGGCGCGGAGGAGAGCCGTGAGGACCTCCCCCACCGCGTGGTTCCACTGGTGGTTCCGGGTATGGGCGATCGGCGGGGTCCCATCGGGCGCGGCGACGTAGGAGCCGTCGTCCTCCCAGGTCATGGGCTCGGGCTGCTGGAAATAGGGCTCGTGGAGGGTGAGCCCGTGGGCGGTGTCGTCCCCCACGGCCATGAGAACGGGGTGATCGTCACGCAGCAGCAGGCGACCGCCCGGGCGCAGGAGGGAGGCGATGACGCTCGCCCACGCCTCGACGTCCGGCAACCAGCACAGAACGCCGAGAGTGGTGTAGACGAGGTCGAAGGAGCCCGTGACGACGGCGCGGGCGTCGTAGACGTTGGCCTCGACCAGCTCGATGCCGGCTCCGGCGCGCGCGGCCAGGGCCCGGGCGCGGCGCAGCGACTCCGGGGAGAGGTCGAGGCCGACGACACGGGCCGCCCCCAGCCGTGACAGAGAGATGGTGTCCAGGCCCAGGTGGCACTGGAGGTGGATGACGTCGAGACCGGTCAGGTCGCCGAGGAGCTCGGTGTCCCGGGCGACCTCCCGGGTGATGGCACCGGGCGAGGCGAGGAGCTCGGCGATGCCGTAGCCGCTGGCCTCGTGAAGAGCCGCGCGGTCATCCCAGTTGGCGCGGTTCTCCGCGAAACGAATGGCCTGATCAGACTGCGATGTCATGAATGGCGCCGCGGAGGATGCCGTCGTGGGCGCCGACTGCCCCATCATGAAAGAAGCCTATACGGACGCGGCCGCGCGGGCGCGCTCCGGCGTCCGGCGCGGTGACGGCGCGGTGACCGGGCGGCCTCCTCCGACCGACCGCCCGGCGCGGGCCGGCAGGAGCCGGCGACCACGGTGCAATCATGGCGTGGTCATGGCGTGGTCATGGCGTGGTCACGGTTCGATCACGGTGCCGATGCCGCCTGCGGCGCCCTCCAGCATTCGACTGCCGGTCACGAAGGCCAGTCCTCGCGCCTGCAGCGCGGCGATCGACTCGCCCAGGGTGCGCAGCAGCTCTTCGCTGGGCTGGCTGCGCCCGTCGTGGCACAGGATCACCGAACCAGCATGAGCCGCGCCGGCCGCGTCCGCCGCAGCCTGCGCCGTCGGCGTGTGCTCGCTCCACAGCAGGACGTCCAGCCCTCGTTCGGCCGCCACCATGAGAGCGGGAGCGTCGACGCGGCCGTAGGGCGGACGCCACAGGCGTGGTGCTGACGCCCCGGCGTCCTCGATCGCCGCGATAGTCCGGTCCACCGAGTCCCGCAGCTCGCCGACCTCCACCCCGTAGACATCGGTGTGCGCCCAGTTGTGAATCGCAACCTCGTGCCCGGCCTCCGCCTCACGGGCGACGAGCTCGGGGTGAGCGGTCACCGCCTCGCCTAGCACGAAGAAGGTCGCGGGCACGCCCAGGTCGGCGAGAATGTCGAGAACGAGCGGCGTCCAGCGCGGGTCGGGGCCATCATCGAAGGTGACGCAGGCCCGGGCGCAATCGGACGCGCCCTGGAAGAGGACGCGGACCGCATACCGGCCCGGTTCATCGGGCCGCGGCGCCACGCGCGCCGTGGGCGACAAGTGGGTGTCGGAATAGCGGACGGCGCCCGCTCCGGCCCCGCCGCCGACGGCGAGCGCCGCCGCGCCCGTCAACCCCACGCGCAGAAGACCGCGCCGGCCGGTGCTCTCCGGCGGATCGGCGGCGGGTACGGACGTGGGCACGGCGCAAGCGTAGGCCGGGACGGCCGACATGGCTTCATCCCGTCCCGGCCCCGAGGCAGGGGCGGCCGTCACCGCGCCCCGGTGGGCACGGCGCCGGTCATGCGGCCGTCCTCGATAACGATCAGCCAGCGAGACACAGAACGTGCACGCTTGAGGGCGTCGGCAGCGGGCCGACCGGTGAGCTCGTCGCTGACGGCGGCCGCTGGAAGCGCGGTGCAGACCTCGCTCGCGGCTGCGGACCCTTGGGACCCCTGCGGCAGGGCGAGCTCGCCCAGGCCGACCTCGTCGATGACGCCCAACAGCACGGGGCCATCCACGACCAGCACGACGGCGGCCCGCCCGCTGAGTTCGACACGGACGCGATCGACGGTCGCCGCCGCCTCAACCACTGCCACCGGGCGCATGAGTGGACGCAGGTCGAACCGCTCCGCCGCTCGATCCCCGCCCGCGAGCCCGAGAACCCGCCACGACGTCGAGGCGATCGGCCAGGCGACCATGACGACCAGGATCAGGGAGAAGGAATCGGGTTGCGAGCCGTGAGCCACCAGCGGCTCCAGAACCCAGCGCCAGAGGATGCCGGCGACCAGGAGCAGGCCTCCGACGGCGGCGACCCGCCGGCCCGCCTGCGGCCGCCCGGTGAGCTGGGCGATGAGGGATGCCAGGGCGTGCCCTCCATCCAGCGGCAGCGCCGGCAGAGCATTGAAGACGGCAAGAGCGAAGTTCACCCAGGTCAGTGCCGAGACGGCCACGTGCACCGGGGCCGAGACGATGCCTCCGCCGCCCAGCAGTGCACGGCCGGCCGCCCACAGGGCGAGATTCGCCGCCGGCCCGGCCAGCGAGGTGACGACGTCCTTCCACGGCGCCCAGGCCCGAGACGACCCGAAGGTCGTGCGCCCGCCCCACAGGTAGAGCTCGTAGCGCACGGGCCGTCGCCCCAGAACGGTGCCCGCCAGGCCGTGGGACAACTCGTGGACGAGGACGCTGAGCCCCACGCCCAGCACCGTGCCCGCCACGGTCACCAGGACCACAGGGGCGCCCAGGCCCAAACGCGCCAGGGTGGAGGACACCGGGGGATACCAGGATGCGGCGATGAGCAGGCCCAGCAGGAGCGAGGTCGGGGAGACGACGACGGGTGCGGCGCCAATCCGCCCGAGCACCCAGCCTTGGGGCGTGGAGGCAGGCGACATGTCCGTGAGCCTAACCGGCCTGGAGGGGAGGGCGGGGCAACCTCCGGTCGACGACTCCGAGACGCCACCGCCTCGAGACGCGAAGCCATCGGAACGGGCGGCGGGAAGCGCACGAACGCCCGCAGGACGCACCGATGACGGCTACCTGTGGACAGCTGCACGGGCACATCGACCGAGCGGGGTAGGTTCGTTCCGTGAGCGAGAACATCACATCAGCGCCCTCGACCGTCTCGGCCGCCTCGTCGGCCGAGGTACCCGGGATATCGGAGCGGGCCGCCCGGCCCCGCACCACCGGGCCCGCAGCGGGCCGCGCTCGCCGCTCCGGCCGAGCGGCGCTGTCGCCGTCGCGCGCCAAGGACTTCATGCAGTGCCCGCTCATGTTTCGTCTGCGCACGGTGGATCGCCTCCCCGAACCGGGTTCGCTGGCCACGCACAAGGGCACCCTCGTCCACGGCATCCTGGAACGACTGTACGACCTGCCCGCCCGCGAGCGCACCCGGCGGGCGGCCCTCTCCATGCTCCCCTCCCAATGGGAGGCGCATCGGGAGAAGAACCCCGTCGTCATGAGCCTGTTCGAGGACCCGGCCGCGGTCGGTCCGTGGCTCGGCGAGGCGGAGAGCCTCATCGACTCCTACTTCCGGATGGAGAACCCCATGCGTTTGGAACCGGCCGAGCGCGAACTCTTCATCCAGACCGAGACTGGCGACGGTCTGCTGCTACGCGGATTCATCGACCGCCTCGACGTGGCCCCCGATGGGGCGATGCGCGTGGTCGATTACAAGACGGGCCGCTCCCCGGGGCCGAGGTTTCAGTCCGAGGCGTTATTCCAGATGCGCTTCTACGCCCTGGCGCTGTGGCGTGCGCGCGGCCGTGCGCCGCGGCGCCTGCAGCTGCTCTACCTCAGGGACGGCCGTACTCTGACCCATGATCCGCGCCCGCCCGAGCTCGAGGCGACCGAGACCAAGGTCGCCCGGATCTGGGATGAGGTCGAGGAGTGCGCCACCACTGGCGAGTTCGTCCCTAGACGCTCGCGACTGTGCGAATGGTGCGCCTACCAGACTCAGTGCCCGATCTTCGGCGGCACCACCCCGCCGCTGCCGCGAGAGGGGCTGGAGCGGCTGCTCACCGCCCGCCGGTGCACAGCGGCCTGAGGCGCCGCGGACTCGACGCGAAACCCGAACAGGGCGGCTTCCGGTGATGCCGTTGGAACCATTTGGAACCATGCAGACGCCATCCGAGGCCGTCCCCCGCCCGCGCCATCTCCTGTGCACTCTGCGCTCCCACTGCATCTCGGGTTCCCACGCACCGTCTCACCCGGTGGAATCCTCTGGCCGTCGCACCGATCGCGATTCTATGGTGCTGACGGAACTGCCCGACGTGTTCCGCGGTCGTCAGGACCGCGTCCGGACCGTACGGCCGCTTCACGTCCTTAGTCCATCGGAGATTCTCATGAGCCGTCAGCCGCTGATCACGCCCCGTCGCATCATGCGCGGAGCGTCGTGCTGTACGCGCAGCCTGGTCGGCGGGCGCTGAGGCTGCCGAACATCTACGGCATCCCTCCCCCTTCCGGCGATACGGCGCAATGGCGTGCGTCGATCAGCCGTCTTCGACCAGGCCCCCGCCCCATCCCCTCGTCACGGGCGCGGGCGCGTTAGGCGCACCCGGGCTCAGGAGCGGTCTGCGCCTCATCCTCTCCCCGGATCCGATGCGCCCGCCGGCCCACTGGGCCCACGAGTCCGTGACCGCTCCAGGTCTCAATGACCGGAACAGGACCATTCATGCTCTTTACCGGACTTCTCGTCGGGGCCGCACTCGGCCTCGTCCTCCAACGCGGACGTTTCTGCATCACCGGCGCGTTCCGGGACCTGTGGGTCTCGCACTCCCCACGCTGGTTCATCGCCTTCCTGCTCGCGATCGCCGTCCAGGCTCTCGGCGTCGCGCTTCTGACCGCTCTGGGCGTGATCGCTCCTGAAGTCCCGCGCCTGTCCGTCATTGCGACGGCGCTCGGCTCCTTCCTGTTCGGGGCGGGCATGGTGCTGGCGGGCGGGTGCGCCACCGGCACGTACTACCGCGCCGGCGAGGGGCTCGTCGGTTCCTGGTTCGCCCTCGCCGCCTACGCCCTGTCCGCGGCCGCGGCCAAGAGCGGGGTCCTGGCACCCGTAACGCAGCATCTGAGGCGTGCGTGGACCACCGGACTGACGACGCTGCCCGCCGCCGTCGGGCTGCCCGACTGGGTCGGGGCCATCGTCCTGGGCGTCGTGGCGGTGTTCGCCGTGCACGCCCAGCTGCGCCGTGAATCGGCCCGCCGGCCGGCCATGGCGCTGCCGGCGCAGCGCACGGGGGTGAGCCGTCTGCTGTTCGAACGCGCATGGAATCCCCCGACGACGGGCGTCCTGGTCGGGATCGTCGCAGTCATCGCCTGGCCGGCCTCCTGGGCGAGCGGGCGGCATGACGGGCTGGGCATCACCACGCCGTCGTCGAACCTCGTGGGTCTCCTGGTCACCGGTGACCGCTCGCGCCTGGACTGGGGCGTCCTGCTCGTCGTGGGCATCCTGGTCGGCTCCTATCTGGCGGCCAGGGCCTCGGGCGAATTCCGCGTGCGAGTCCCCTCGGCGCAGGTGATCCAGCGCTCGATCGTCGGCGGCGTCCTCATGGGCGTCGGCGCGGCGTGGGCGGGCGGCTGCTCGATCGGCAACGCGCTGGTCCAGACATCCCTGCTGTCCTGGCAGGGCTGGATCGCACTCGCGTTCCAGATCCTCGGGGTCGGGGCGGCCGCGTGGGTCACGATCATCCGACCGCGCGAGCGCCGCCGGAGGGCCCGGGCCCTCCGGCGGGAGGAGCCCCAGGAGGCGTCCGCGGCCTCGTCCGCCCTCACCGGCGCCCCCGCCCTCCCGGCGCGCCCGGTCTCCCCCGCCCGCGCTCGCTGACGCCGTCACCCGGCGACGCGTCAGTCAATATTCCGACCCAATTCCGACCCACCAACCAGTCCAGGAGGCGATCATGCGCACTGTTCTTCGCACCGAGGGGCTCGTATGCCCCTTCCCCGTCATCGAGGCCGAGGAGGCGATGGCCGACCTGGTCGACGGCGACGAGCTCGTCATCGGCTTCGATTGCACCCAGGGCACCCAGTCGCTGCCCGCGTGGGCGACCGACAACGGCTACACGGTCACCGACTTCGTCAGGACCGGCGAGGCCAGCTGGTCCATCACCGTGCGCAAGTAGGGACACGCGCAAGCGCAGTGGACCGCGGGACCGTTTACGGTTGTCCCCATGGAACACAGGAAGCTCGGCAGCACAGGGCTGCGGGTGTCGTCGGTGGGGCTCGGCACGATGACCTGGGGACGCGACACCGACGAGCTCGAGGCCAGGGACCAGCTCGACGTCTTCCTCGACGCCGGCGGCACCCTGGTGGATACCGCCGCCTCCTACTGCGAGGGCTCCGCCGAGGAGGTCGTGGGCGCTCTGATGACCGACCATGTCGACAGGCGCGAGCTCGTGCTGGTCTCCAAGGCCGGGGTGCGCACGTGGCGCACCGGAGCTCGTGCCACCGTCGCGGACGCCTCACGGGGCGCGCTGCTCGACACCCTCGACGACTCTCTGGCGCGTCTGGGAACCGACCATCTCGACCTGTGGCTGGTGCAGGTCCCCGACCCCACCACTCCTCTGGAGGAGACCGCCGACGCCCTGCGTGCGGCGGTGGTCTCCGGCCGCACCCGCTACGTCGGCGTGTCGAACCACCCGGCATGGGCCTCGGTGCGCGCAGCCGACCTGCTGTCCTGCGCAGGCCCGGGGCTGGCCGCGGTCGAGGTCGAGTACTCCCTGGTGTGCCGCGGTATCGAGCGCGAGCTCGTCCCGGCGGCCGACGCGCTGGGCTTCGGGGTGCTCGGCTACGCCCCGCTGGGGCGGGGAGTGCTGACAGGCCGCTATCGGGCCACCACGCCTCCGGATTCGCGCGGCGCGTCTCCGCATCTGCGGTCCTATGTGGCGCCGTACCTCGGGGAGCCCTACGTCGGCGTCGTGGAGGCAGTAGCCACGGCCGCCACGGGGCTGGACCGCAAGCCGGTGGAGGTGGCCCTGGCCTGGGCCCGGGACGCCCCGGGCGTGACAGCCGCGATCGTGGGCGCACGCACACCCTCCCAACTGCGGGGGGCTCTATCGAGCGACGACCTCGTCCTGCCCGCGCAGATCCGTCACGCCCTGGACGAGATCACGGCGATCCGCACGGGATACCCCGAACGGTTCTGACCCGCGCACCGGGCGCGACAGTGCGGGTGCGGCGCCGATCCGGCGGGCGCCCGAACGACCGGGCGGGAACCGCTCACCTCCACACCAGGGCGACGCGGCGGCCCCGATCTCCTCGTCGAGATGGCGGTCGGTCAGGCAGGTCCATCCACCTACCCCAGGATCTCCTCCGCCACGGTCTGGCTCGCGTTGGCCCGGGCCTGCGCAGCGGTGTTGAAGGAGGTGCCAGGATCGTGACGCGGCTGGTGAGGGTGTCGGTCACGGTGGCCGAGGACCAGCCACCGCCCGCCGCCTGGTGGGTCGCGGCGTCAGTCGCGGACGCGGAGGAGGCCGACGCCGAGGACGCCGTGACGCTCATGTCGATGGTGGGGACGCCGCCCGAGGACACATCCGACGGCGGGAGAGCAAAGACACCTGGGCTCCGATCCTGGTCAGGCAACAGAGTTTATGAAAGGCAAGCCTAAACTAAATTCGCGTCGCCGCCACCAGATGTCTCACAAGATGGCTGAGAGCGCCCCTGCCCGAGCAGGTGCGCGCGGGCTCCCGCCGTCCACTACAGCAACCGCACGCCCGCGAGCGGGGATCAATTCTCGTACTCGTTCTCATCGTCGTCGCCGTCACCGTCGTCGAACTCGCCCTCGTCATCGCCCTCATCGTCGTAGTCGTCCTCGTCATCGTCCTCATCGCCGTCCAGGTCGTCGTCCCCCTCGGAGTCGACGATGTCGAAGGGCAGCTCGATGTCGTAGGCGGTGAACAGGGCGTCATCGTAGGTGAAGAAGGCGTTCTGGAGGGCGTTCTCGGAGGCGATCACGGCCGGCGACAGCTCGTCGCCGGTGGCGGCCGCGTCCAGATGCGCCTCGAAGGCGGCGATGAGTCGGTTGAGCGCAGACCGCGGGTCGTTCGTCATGCAGTCCACACTACCGGCCCGGACGAGGTCGGCGCACCGGTGGTCTCCCCAGAGCCTTGGCGACGTAGCCGAGGAAGAGGTCCTCGCCCTTCATGCGCGCCGTCTCCTCGGGGCCGACGACGACGCGTACGCCGTCACGCAGCACCTGGGCCGCTCCCCCGTCGGGTCCCAGCGGGAGCACGACGTGCTCGGGCTTGGGCGTATAGGTCGCCTCGGGGGATCCGCCCTCGATGAGCGAGCGGATGTTGGCCGCGACGACCCCGGCGTGGGCCAGGGCCGCATCAGCGCGCTTGGTCTCGCGCACGTCCGTGACGTCTCCAATGGCCCACACGCCGGGGTGGTCGACGACTCGCAGATGATCGTCGACCCGGATGGTGCCGTCGTGGTGGCGGATCTCGTCGTAGTCCTCCCCCAGGAAGCCCGTGGCCGCCGAGGCGCCGTAGGCGCGGAACCACAGGTCCGCTTCGAGCTGGCGGCCGGCGGCGGTCATCACCCGGAACGGCGAGAGGACTCCCGGATCCACCGGCGGCAGGGAGGCCAGGGCGTCGCCGGTGATGATCTCGACGTCGCGCTGAAGGAGCTGGAAACGGATGGCCTCACGCAGCTCGGGCTTGTAGTCCCGACCGTGAAGGATGTCGGGACCGGACTCCAGGAGTGTGACGGCGATCGTCGGGAATGCGGAGGTGATCTCCCCGGCCAGCTCGATGCCGACCTCTCCGGCGCCGGCGATCAGGACCTGCTCGGAGTGCTCGAGGTTGACGTGGGCGCGCTCGATACGGGCCTTGGCGATGACCGAGGAGGACTCCAGGTGCTTGGCGGGAAACGGGTAGGCGGTCCCGGTGGCGAGCACGAGGTGGTCGGCCTCGAGATCACCGTGCCCCGTCACCGAGACCGTGGTGCCCCCCACTCCCAGCGCGGTGCCGTGCACGACGCGTCCGCGTTTCAGAAGTGCGTCGTAGGGCAGGAAGAGCCTCTCGGCCCACTCGCGGTCGACGGTAGCGCGCAAGGCGGCTGCGTGGTTGACGAAGGTGTCCTTCTGCTCGACGAGGGCGACCTCGCAGGCGTCGTCGAGAGCCTTGGCGACGGCGATACCGCCATATCCGCCCCCAATAATGGTGACGCGAGTCATATGTGTGTCCTTCCGGTTCGCGGTACGAGGTGTGCAAGGCGGGGTGCGCAAGATGGTGCGCGATGCGGTCGAGGCGCTGGGGCCATCGTGCCATGAACGGACAGTCTCATCAGTGACAATGGATCACACTTCCTAGGTCCATAGTCCTACATGACGTAGTGTGGCGTCCTCGCTAACGTCGGCGGCCCCTCGATCCGCCGTCACGCATCCCAGGGAGAAGCACACGCATGAACGTCGCCGAACAACTCGTCGCCCAGCTCGTCAATGCCGGTGTCCACCGCATCTACGGCATCGTCGGGGACTCTCTCAACCCTGTCGTCGACGCCGTGCGCAAGACCGGCGGTTCCGCCAAGGGCGGGATCGACTGGGTCCACGTGCGCCACGAGGAGGCTGCCGCCTTCGCCGCGGCGGCCGAGGCCCAGCTGACCGGGAAGCTCGCGGTGTGCGCGGGCTCCTGCGGCCCGGGCAATCTCCACCTCATCAACGGTCTGTACGACGCCCAGCGCACGGGCGCTCCGGTCCTGGCCATCGCTTCGCACATCCCCAGCGTCCAGGTCGGCGAGTCCTACTTCCAGGAGACCCACCCGGACCGCCTGTTCAACGAATGCTCCGTGTACTGCGAGCTCATCTCCACCCCCCAGCAGGCTCCCCGCGTCGTGACCTCCGCCATTCGCCACGCGGTCGCGCTGGAGGGCGTCAGCGTCATCACACTGCCGGGCGACGTCTCCAACGAGAAGGCCGTGGCTCACGCTCCGGAGTACTCCCCCGCCCGCCGCGCGACCCTCGTCCCCAACCCGGCGGATGTCGAGGAGGTCGCCGAGCTGCTCAACAGATCCAAGAAGGCCGCGATCTTCGCCGGCGCCGGCGTCAGGGGCGCGCACGACGAAGTCGTCTCCCTGGCCGATACGCTCAAGGCGCCGATCGGCCACTCGCTGCGCGGCAAGGACTTCATCCAGTACGACAACCCCTTCGACGTGGGCATGACGGGCCTGCTGGGCTACGG
>ERZ773009.2587-NODE-2587-length-11457-cov-4.227329_pt1 | contig 11457 bp, 7 predicted proteins | sample MGYA00580663_ERZ773009 | MGnify/ENA primary metagenome ERZ773009 (study PRJEB29015, sample SAMEA2737969) | human oral metagenome | biome: human oral; feature: human-associated habitat; material: dental | place: China | collected 2026 ... | reverse complement strand
AAATCGATAACAAAATGAGCAAATTATTGCGAATAATGCAATTCTCCCCCTCTAATACGAATATATAGTTATTACTACTTTTACACCGAAAAACGGCAGATTCAATTCAGAAAAATATCCTCAAAAATATTTGTATTTTCTCCCGAACTTATTACCTTTGCCACCATCAGCAATTCACTAAAATTAATGTACACATTATCCATATACCTCGTTAGGGCAATCCTCCCTATTGTGGCGCTTTTCAGCAAGAAAATACGTCTGTTCGTCAGCGGACGCAAATCCGTATGGACGACCCTCAGCACCCACATCGACCCCCAAGCCCGCTACGTATGGGTGCATACCGCCTCTTTGGGCGAGTTCGAGCAGGGACTGCCTGTTATCAAAGCCCTCCGAAAACAGGGCTATAAGGTGCTAGTTACCTTCTTTTCGCCTTCGGGCTATGAGGTGCGCAAAAACACCCCCGATGCCGATATCGTAGTCTATTTACCTTTAGATACACCCGCCAATGCCCGCCGTTTTGTGCAAATGGTGCAACCTACTATGGCTGTTTTTGTCAAATACGAGTTTTGGTGGCACTATTTGTCGCAACTTCGCAAGGCAAATGTGCCAACTTACCTCCTTTCGGGCATATTCCGACCTACTCAAGCCTTTTTTAAGCCTTATGGCGGCTTTATGCGCCGTTGTTTGCACTGCTTCACTCACTTTTTTGTCCAAAACGACCAGTCTAAGCAACTGCTGAACGGCTTAGGCTTTACCAATGTTACGGTAGGGGGCGATACCCGCTTCGACCGTGTAGCCGAGATTGTAACCCGCGATAACCACCTCGATTTTGTAGAGCAGTTCAAAGGCGATGCCCTCTGTGTGGTGTTTGGCAGTTCGTGGCCTGCCGACGAAGAGGTGTATTTGCAGTATCTCAATAGCTGTAAGGGTAGGGTGAAGTTCATTATAGCGCCCCATAATATCCATCCTGATGAGATAGCCGTTTTAAAGCACAACAAACAGAAGTTAGACCGCAAAGTAGCGCTTTTCTCCGAGAAAGATGCGCTCAACCTCGCCGATTACGAGGTGCTTATCATCGACACCATTGGCATTCTCACTAAGGTATACAGTTATGCCGATATAGCCTATGTAGGTGGCGGTATGGGCAGTACAGGCTTGCACAATGTTTTAGAGCCTGCTGTCTTTGGTATTCCGGTTCTCATTGGCAAGAATTACAGCAAGTTCAACGAAGCCAAAGAGTTAGTCGCTTTAGGCGGAGTGCTTTCTATCAGCAGCCCCGAGCAGTTTGCCACAGCTATGGATAGCCTGATAAATTCACCGGACAAACGCGCTGCTATCGGAGCCATCAACAGCCGTTATATAACAGAAAAACAAGGCGCCACCAAAGCCTTTTTATCTGTCTGCCAATAATTATTTTTGCAAATGAAAGCTTTATTACAGACCATAATGCTTTTAGCGGTTGCGCCGCTTTGGGGGCAGTTTTCGGGCTATGCGCTTAGGCAAGAGCTCAAAGGCGTGCAGCCCAACACTTGGCAGCGACTGGTCTTGCCTGCTGCTGCTTTCGACCGCTATTTACCCGACATTCACGGCGATTTCTCCACTCCAAGAGGAAAGGACATTCGTATTTTCGGCATTTCCGAGCGCGATACTATCGAGGTGCCTTTTGTATGGGGCGATAGCACCCTCACTCTGCAGTCCATCAATTTCAACTACTGCTCCGATGCCAAACGGCAGACTTCCCACCTCAGTTTTTTATTACCTAATAGCCTAAAAGTAAGTGAATTGCAGATAGAGGTATCACCTGTATTCAAAGGCGAACGAGAGGTACAACTAACTATGTGCGAGGGGCTTACCCTCCTCAACCCCCACTGCGACCGTCCCAAGACGCTTTATCAAGGCAAACTGATGCCGCAGTTGGTCAATACGTTAGCTTTCGAGCCTGTTTACTTGCACAAAGCAGAACTCCTCATCGACGACAGTGGCAAATCGCCGCTTATTATTAGCAAGGTCAGCCTAAAAAGCTACACTTACGCTGTGTATATACGCTTTGCGGGCGCCCAGTACACCTATTATCTTGCTTACGGAGGCTTTGGCGAAGACCCTAAAACCTACGATTTGCCCGAAAGCCTACCCTCAAAAGTATCTTCAGAGGTCACTTTGGGCGAAAAAGAAGTACTTTTTAAGATACCTTTTGCGCCTCCAACCCCCGATGAGTCGTCAGTTTCAGCACAGATACGCAAGCAATACGAATACAGAGGACGAAGTTTTGGTGCTTTCCTGATATGGGTAACTATAATAATGATAGGTTCTCTTATTATCACAGCTTTTAAAACTCTCTTTCGCAAGAAATAACACGTAAGATTTGTAGATTTTCTGATAACAAAAAGAGGCTTTGGCAGATAATACTGTCAAAGCCTTTTTGTTGTTTAATAATGTTGCTACATACGGCTTCTTTCTTCTTCTGAAGCGTTTTGCCCTTTATACTTGCTTTGGGTAGCGTTGAAATTATAGCTTATCCCTATTTTGATACTATAGTTGCTGTAGTTGTTAGTAGCACGACTCACTACATAAGGATTGCGAAACTCGGTGTGGTTGTTCAGCTGGTTGAAAGCGTCCATTACGCCTCCGTATACAGTAAGTGATTGGTTGAAAAACATACGTGCTACAACTAAGTGCACCCCACTGCGCGGTTCGTTCATATAATACTCTCTAACAGTGCCCTTGCTGGCGTAGTTGAATAAGGCTAATACCATCCAGTTGTCGCTTAGTGCTATTTGGTTCATCATTTCTACTGAAAAAGAAGGCTCATTAGTAGGTAGTACCCCGCTTACAAAAGGTTTGAGATACGTAAGCGTAAGTTTAGGCATCCACTTGCCTATCTGAGTTTGAGCGTTGAGCACACATCTAAGTGTATTATAATCATCATAGTTGCGAAGGGTTTTCTCTATCACATTGGGGTCAGTAGCTGAAAGTCCATAATCATCGTGAATAGCCTTGTGAAAATGACTATATGTTACCGCAGCCGAAAGAGGTCCGTAGGTAGCCAGCGCATTCCACTCATCAGTAAGCTGAGGGACCACAAGAGGGTTCCCTCTATTGTATAAGAAAGGGGCACTATAGGCACTATAATCGCTGAGTTCATAGAATGCAGGACGACGTATCTTGCGGGTATAGCTAAAGGTGAGTTGGGTTTTATCCCAAGGGAAAGCTACTGATACATTAGGCAACCAATCGCGGTAGGTTTGGCTCTTTACATTGCTTTTCTGTCCGTTTTCGTAATACCCAAAATCGGCGTACTCGTAGCGTGTGCCGAGCTTTAGGCTTACTTTCCCGAAAGGATATGAGAAACTAACAAATCCTGCTGAACGACTCTCAGTATTCTTGATGTCGGTAGTGGTAAGCACATTGTCTTGGTAGTATTCGGTACGGTGCAAATTGCCGAGTTCAGCCCCGTAGTTGAGAGTTCCTTTGCCTAACTGTTGTAAGAAAGTAGCCTTGAGTCCCCACCAGTCAGAAGCAGCATCTTGGTGAGTACGCACGTAGCGCAACGATGAAGTAAGGAGGTTGTGCTCAGCGATATTAGAAGTGTTGTCTGAGCGTTGCCCTATATAATCTACATCGGTTTGGAGTTTTAGCTTAGAGGTAAGTTTGCCTTCATAATAAGCATTCACCCCCAAGTCCTTATTTCGGTTAAAACGGTCATATTTATTGAGCCCTTTAGCTGTAAGCAAGTTATTTTTGAAAGTGGCAGTCTCTTGGGTGCTAAACCTATGCCCTACCCAAGGTTCTATACTCCTTTTCACACTCATACCTATTGAGTGTTTGTCTGAAATCTCGTGTGCTATCCCTATTTTAACGTTAATCCCTTTGGCATTGCTTTCGTTGGTTTCATCACTCGTCACGCGCCACTCATTACTTTGAGTATGCACTTGCAAATCTTGATAGACGTCAGCATTTTTCTTATTGAAGTTGTTGAAATTGCCTATAATTGCAAAGAAGTCTGTTCTGCCTTTACGATAGTTGAAGTTAAGCCAATTGGTTATCATAGCTCCTTTTTTTAAGAAATATTCTTCATTTTCGACAGAACCACTAAGTCCATCGCCTTGTTTTTTCTTCAATTTAATATATATCACGGCTCCTACGGTATTGTCGTGCTCGGCACCCGGTTGGGTTTCGAGTTCTATGCTTTCGATGTCTTTAGGGGCAAGGTGGTAAACCTCATCGAGGTTGCGCACACGGCGGTTATTGATATAGAAGATTGGGTTGCCCTTGCCAAAGACCTCAAAGCCTCCGCCGGTATACGAGGTGCTTACCCCAGGTAGGAAGTTGATAAGCATCTCGGCACGGGGCATTTTTTGTAAGGACGATTGTGCTACATTGGTGCTGATGCGCGTGCCTTTCTGCTCGATGATAGGTCGGCGGGCGGTTAGCACTACCTCGCCTAACTGATTGGTAGCAGGGGTGAGCTCTATAATTCCCAACTGCGATTGTGAGGGGGTAAGTATCTTTGGCTCGTACTCCAAATGGGTGATTTTAATAATGATTTTCTTATTCTCTGCCGTGTTAGGCAATTCAAAAACGCCTTTAGCATCGGAGATAGCCCCTTTAACGAGAGTTGAATCGGGGAGGGTAATAAGAATGATATTGGCAGCACTTATTGGTTTTTGGTCAGTGCTTACAAGGGTGCCTTTGAAAGAAGATTGTGCAAAGGCACTAGCAGTGGCTGCTAATAGCAGTGATAGGATAATTTTTTTCATTGGTTTTGTTAATCTTGATTTTCGTTTATATAAACGAAATATTTTTTAAAAGGTTGGAATTATTGTTGTTTTTTCTGGGAGGGCTGGGAGGACTGGGAAGTTTGAGAGGATTGGGAAGGCTGGGAGGTTTGAAAAGGATTTTTAGATGTTTATTTTTTGGTGATTGTTCGGTGATCCTTCGGTCTTCCTGTATCCTTCGTATATCTGAAGTAAAGGGACAAAAAAAGAGGCTACCCTTTTTCGTATAGCCTCTTTTAATAAAAACTATAAGGTAAAAGTAAAAGCTCTAATTCTTGAATACTAAATCATTAGCATCTTCGCATTTTATCTGTTTACTGCCATTATAAACGCTAAAAGTACCCTTTACTTCTATTTTTTGTCCTGCTGTTTTAAGTTTATTTTTTGCTTCAGCTGAAAGTTTTTTAAATACGCTAGATACTATAAATACTTGTATTTTAGTGTTGTCAGAAAGATGTACATAGGTGTTTTTTCCTTCTGGTGTAAGCGTACCTTTTAGGAGTACTCTTTTGTCTTTGTTAGCATCAAAATCGGCTACGGTTGCAGTGGTGGCATCGAGGGTGGTAATCTGAGGGACTGTAGCGGGTGCTTTGATAAACTCTATATCGCTCTCTTTGCTATATACAATTTCTTTTACCACAGTGCCATTTTTGAGTGCAAAATCGGTAAATACTCCAGTTACAGCTATTTCATAGCCTGCCATCAACAATTTGTCTTTAGCTGCTTGAGAAATCGTAACTTCGCGAGGAGCATAAACTTGTATTTCAGTACCGTCTTTGAATGTAATGTAAGTACGGCTACTCTTAACGGTTATTATGCCGTGTAGCTTAACGTGTTTGCCTACTACATAGTCGGCTACAGTAGCTGTACTTGCCTCTAAAGATACTACAGTAGTAGCTGTTTGAGTACTTGTTTGAGTACTTGTTTGGGTAGAGGTGGTGGTAGCACTACTTACTACTTTGATATCAGCATAATTGCTTACCATAAACTGCCAAGAGGTATTGAATTTAGATAGTACCCCTGTAATATCAAGAGTTCCTGCAGGGACTTTTTCGTCTTTGAACTTAGCAAAGCTGCTGGTTCTGAAGTCTATGGTCTTACCATTGGCATCGGTAAGTTTGTAGTTAGTAGCTCCACCTAAATCTTTGTTTTTGTCGTACATCGTTTTGCCAACTACTTCATTAGGGAAATGTACGCCTTTGAGGGTGATAAGCTGTCCTACGTGTGCATCGTTTTTAACCGTTTCTATAGAGGTAACTTCTTTAGCAAGCGAAGCAAGGGTTTTACGCTCTCCACCCATATCGTATAGATGGGTTTTGTAAATAGCTTCGGCCATAGAACCTACACTCTCGCGACCTGATTTTTCGTTTTTATAAATCTTATAACCTACTTCAGTAATGGCATTATTAAGCTGAGTAGTAAGTCCTTTGAGGCGAAGTTGCACCTTAGCGCCAATAGGGAATTCGGTGTAGATACCGCCCTTATCGAGTGCTACTGAAAGGGCTTGGGTTTTATCTTCGTTTTGGATGTAGATTTTCTTGTAGAAATTACCTCCTTCATCACTTGAAATTACATACCCTTCGATAGCTTCATCGGCACTGTAAGTTTTTATAGAAGCGGTAGTTCTACTGGCAACATCAGAAAAGCTCACTACCTTGCCAGCAAAAGCTGGTAGCACTTTCTTGTTGTCGGGCAATTCGTAATCATCGTCTTTTACGCACGACATTACAGTACATAGCGAAATAAACGCTATAGCTGTGTTTTTTAATACATTTAGTTTCATATTGTTCGATTTTTTATACATTAATTATTTAGAGACTGATAGCTAAGTTTGCCATATAGGTACGGCCGTATCCTACAAAATAGCGGTTGCCGAATGAAGGAACTCCGTGAGCGTTGTCTTGCAACATTTTGCCATAGTTAGCGGTACGCGATTGCTCAAAGCCTCCAGATACGAATTGGGTATCGAATAGGTTGTTAATGCTTAGCATCGCACTAATATACACCTTCTTAACACGCCAAGATTTTCCTCCTACTAAATTCACTAAGAAAACATCGTCTAAACGCTCTTGTTTGAGGAGTTGGCGAGCCTTATCGTAGTCGATATTGGTAAATGACTGACGGGTATTGGGGTCGATAAAGAACTGTGAGGTGCGATTGAGCGCCGAAAGCGACACATAGTTTTTAGCCAATAGATTGGCTGTGGCACTTACCCACCAATAGTTATTGCTGCGGTACTCTAACCCTACTGAATATGCTTGCTGAGGGCCACTTGGTACGTGGTAATTCTTCAATTTCACCTCATCATAAGCAATTCCCTGAGGAATATCATCAGATGAAATATATAATTTTGGATTATTAACATAGGTGTATTGCCCTAAAGCAACAGCTGCTGAAAGTTTGAGCGTAGGAAGTAATTGCGCTTCAGCCCCCCATTCTAAACCAAAATGACGTTTCTTTATGCCATCAATCGTTTGGGCTACAAAACCGTTGCTTATTTCATCAGTAAGAGCTGTTTCGGTGTAGAAGAAGTTAGTTTCTGAGGTATTTTCTATCTCGGTAATATATCCTGTAAGGCGAGATTTGAGGTAAGGCAAACGCAAAATATAGTTGGCATCGGCAGTATAAGCTACCTCATTCTTTATATTAGGCAATAGTCGGTTAGAATTGCGTACGTTTACGAAAATATTGCGTACTGACTGAGGCGTATTGAAGTAAGCGGTATTAAACTGCAATAAGTGTCTGCCGGTAATAGCATACGTAAATCCTGCCTTAGTGCTCATACCTTTTTGCACCTGTAGGGAACCTTTGCCATACGAATCGGGGTATACAGGGTAGTAGAAATTGCCTTCGCGTTGCACATCAGTATAATGATAACGAGCCGCCACGAAAACTTCTGCTTTTTTGAAAGTAAACTCAAGCTGACTAAAGGCTTCTACTACGTTGCTATTAAGCGCATAAGAGTAGTTCCACTTGTCGCCTTGCTGCTTCTTTCTATCAGCCTCGAGACTGTTATACGGCTGACTTTCGAAATAATCGTAGTTCATAAAATAGTTGCCTCCTAATAAATCGTCTACTAAAGCGTAGTTATCAGAAGTTATTCTGCGGTACACCAAGCCTGAGGTACTCTTAATATTCTCATACACAGGGGTAGAAAAGTTTACATTAGTAGTAAAGGTACGCTCGCGGTTTACATCATTGCTTACGATGAAAGCACTACGCCCATCGGTAGCATTGCGGTTGGCAGCGTATAGGTCAGCCCAATTCAGCTGAGGATTATTCAAGAAGTAATTCTTTTGGAGCTCTGCCATTGCCTCGTCAGAAGGTTGTTGATTTAGATAATAACTAGGCATCTTCTTGTAGTAATTAGGCTCTGGGTTCTGTGCATTACCATAGCTAATACGGGTATTGCCTATCTCGCCAAACTGATACCCTAAGTCTACATTTAGGCGCGTATCGTCCTTCTGATAGTTATACGAAAGCACAAAAATAGGTTCGGAGATAATACGGTTGCGAGAGTTTCTTTTATCGCCTTGCTGGTCGCCCCAATAAGGATTGTAGCGATAGCCCATTAGGTCGATTGCCTCGCGTGTAAGAGGGGAGGTTTTGCCTCTTTTTATAGGAGAAAACAACCCTACTAAGTTGAAGTTATGATAGTTATTGAGTTGGTATTCAATAGCTCCCGAGAAAGCATAGGCATTATAAAGAGTACCATCGACCCAGCTACCATTGGCTGCCCAACGGCGAGAAGCCGAAAGGGTGTAAGCTAAGCCATTGCGCTGTAGCCCAGAACTATAAGTAGCCATCAGCCTACCTACATAGCTGCGGTTGCTTAGTGAAGAAGAAAAGCGCAACCCAGGTCGGTTGAGAGACGGACGTATATGAATGTAGGTAGCGCCTGCAAGTCCGCCAAAGGTATAGTCAGATTTAGCAATGCCATTAGAGAGTTCTTGATTGCGAGTAATATCATTAAGACCGCCCCAGTTAGCCCACTGAGCTCGTCCGTTTTCTAACCGGTTCATCGGAATACCATTGATAAGCACACTCACATCTTTAGAATCATAGCCACGTGGTTTGAAGAAAACCGAACTAAAATCAAAAGCTGCACGGCGCATAAAGACATCTTGCGAACTCTGCAAGAGTCCTGACATAGCATCGGCTTGGCTCTCGTCATCTTCAAGTTCATTTTCTGAAATAACCGCTAACTGCTCTGCTTCTTGAGCATAGTCAGGCGAAAGGGCGTAGGGGTCGAGAAGCTGACGGCGCTCTTTCTCAATCATTACTACCTCTTCGCGGGTAGTATAGCCATTAAGCGAGAAGAAAAGGAGAAAGTCGCCCTGAGGAAGTTGCAACACATACCTACCTTTGCTATCAGTTTCAGCATAACGGCGAGGGGAGTTCACGCGTACTTTCACACCCTGTAAAGGCTTTTTAGTTATCTCATCAATTACTGTTCCTTCAACTTTCACCTGAGAAAAAGCAGTAATAGAGCACAATAAAAGCACATAAAAAAACAATTTCTTTAACATAACACTATGAGGTTAATTTCTTAATTTATGTAGCAAAGGTATATAAATAATAATAAACCACCAAAATAAAATGTTAAAAAAAACTGATGAAGCCGTGAGCCTCATCAGTTTATAATTTTGTTATAGAAAGAAAATTATCTGTTATTCAAAATAATTCATCACTTTAAACCCTCCTTCTTTTAGGTAGGCATCGCGCTTGAAAAGCTTAATATCAGAACGCATCATATCTTCTATAAGCGCTTTTAGGTCATTACTTGGTTATTTTCCAAAAAAATGATCGAAGTATAATTTGTTTTTTAGCGGTAACCAAATGAGTCCTTTCTAAATTATACCTCCTTCTATATTGTTGGAGTTCTGCTATTTTATAATTTGTTCTTATTGAAATAAAGAGTATAGAGAGCAGTATTGAAAAACCTATAACTATTATAAACCAAGCGTATGAAAACCATTTATGGTTTGTAAGTCGTTGATTTTCTATAATCTGTACTATCTGAGTATCCGTAAGAGATTCTTCTTTAGCCATCTCTATAAGTTTCTTATGCCAAGCCGAAACAAGAACTTTGTCATTCCAACGTATATGCCATAACTCATACCAACGAAAATGATAGCCCTCTACTGTTTTTGCTAAATACCTTTGCATACGCAGATTCATCCCCAATCTTACAATTATATAATAGAATGTACAAAATAGGGCTACTGCTGTTGCAAATAAAGGTATACTAACAGTAGTATGAGCCACATAATAGAATACAGAAGAAACCACTGTGATAGGAAGCAACAATACATTATCAATACCCCTTTTCTCTTTTTGTAAGTATTCTTCTCCTTTTAGTACATTTTTCTGATAGAATCTTCTGTTTTTTAAAATGTTTTTAGACATTAGTTAACTTGTTTTGAATGTTTATAATTAGGTTTAATGGGTGCAAAGGTAGTGATTAGTTTTGAAAATGCATCTACTTTTCAAATTTTTATAAACAAAACGCGTTTAAAGTTTAAACAGCTTCTTTATAAAAAATATTACTTTAGTATCTCTAAATATAGATTTTCAAACTTTTCTACCATTTTGTCTTTTGTGAACTCCTCTTTATATCTTTTTTTAGCACCTTCTGATAAACGTTTATATTTTTTATTATCATTAAGTAAGTTTATAATAGCATCTGCTAGTTCCTTAGTTTTTTTAGGGGGAACTATAACACCCGATACATTATCAAGATTAACCCAATCAACTCCTGAGCCTTGAATACTTGTAGAAATAATGGGTTTTCCAAAAGCCATTGCTTCAATTTGTACTACCCCAAAAGCTTCTGAGCGCTCTGTAGAGGGGAGGCAAAATATATCACAAAGCTCATAATAAGCTCCTAACTCTTCAAAAGAAATCCTTCCTAGAAGTTCAACTTTATTTTCTAATTTATTGACACATATTTGCTCTTGTAATTTATCTTTTAGTTCTCCTATACCTGCTATTAAGATAATAGTATCATTAGGTAAAGATTTTGAAGCTTCAATTAGGTATTCAAAGCCTTTATAATAAACTAATCTCCCTAAAGCAAATACAATTTTCTTATTTTTATATGTTTCTTTAAGTCTATCTAATACACTTTTTTTTATGATTAATTCTTTACTATCAATCCCAATAGGAATACAAGCTATTTTATCTCTATACTCCTTCAAAATAGAAGATCCTTCTACATAGGTAGGAGAGGTAACTACAATACAAGTAGCTTTTCTTAGTAGCCAAAGTAACAAAGGTTTATAAAGAAGCATCAATTTTTGTTGCTTGATAATATCACTATGCCAATGTAATATAATTTTAGCTTTAGGGCGTGTGAGGAAAACGGCTAAATTAGCCATAGGATTAGGAAGATGAATATGTATAATATCATATTCACCTTGTATTTTCTTTAAAGTAGTAATAAAAGTATAACTAATAGGAGTAGACGCAACAATTTTTAATGTATGAACACGATATATTTTATAGGTATCCTCTGCAAAGTCATCTCCTTTATTATGATTAAAACACAACACATCTGTTTGAACACCTCTTATATTCAAGCCCTCTACAATATCATAATTAACTTTTTCTATTCCTCCAAAGCAAGGAAACTACCAAATGCAAATCTATACCGACGAGCCTGGTTCTCCCATAGAAGACG
>ERZ773009.2585-NODE-2585-length-11463-cov-4.089937_pt1 | contig 11463 bp, 8 predicted proteins | sample MGYA00580663_ERZ773009 | MGnify/ENA primary metagenome ERZ773009 (study PRJEB29015, sample SAMEA2737969) | human oral metagenome | biome: human oral; feature: human-associated habitat; material: dental | place: China | collected 2026 ... | reverse complement strand
ACGTTGTTGTAGAACGTCTATAAGACATTTATAATTTCTACTATTGTAGATTATCTTCTTTAAGGTTAGTTATTAAACGTCTATAAGACATTTATAATTTCTACTATTGTAGATTTGTACTGCTCGAATAGTGCGGGGTGTTGTCTATAAGACATTTATAATTTCTACTATTGTAGATTGCGAATGTTGCTCCTGCGTCTTTCAGCGTATATAAGACACTTATAATTTCTACTATTGTAGATACAAAAATGGAGCTTCTAAACCCCGCTTCGAGTCTATAAGACATTTATAATTTCTACTATTGTAGATTAGACAATACCCATTGGACGTTAATGGCAGACGTATATACGGGTGAGATAGCCGGTATTGCACATTTCGAGGAGTTTCCACCAGATGCCGAACTTGAAGACCTTATCTCCACTGTCGATTGGGATAGTCTCTGGAATAGTGTTTTTCCTGCAGACACTGCAGACACTCCAAACAATACTCCAAAAGAAAAACTTACCTCCGACAATCAACGTGATAATCAAGAGGTAAGCTTAGTAGAGAAGTACCCAGAGCCGGGATCGAACCGGCATGGAAGTGAATCCACTGGTGTTTGAGACCAGCGCGTCTACCAATTCCGCCATCTGGGCATAATCTTCCGAAAAAGACGGTGCAAAGGTAATACTTTTTTTTGAATGACAATAGCATTTCGTGCTATTTTTGTTAATTTTGCCGACACTTATAGCGATTGCAAAACAGTGAAGATTTTTCTGATAGGATTTATGGCTGCGGGCAAATCGACCATCGGCAGAGCCTTAGCCGATAGGCTGGGATTCGATTTGGTCGATACCGACATCGTAATAGAAGAGCGTATGGGCAAACCTTTGGCAGAAGTAGTTGCCACACGGGGCGAAGAGTTCTTTCGTAGCTTGGAGAGTGCTCTTCTCGACGAAATAATCGCCTCCGACAGCGTCAATATCGTAGTTGCCTGTGGGGGCGGTATGCCTTGTTTCGGCGATAATATGGCTAAGATGCTCACGCACGGCACAGTAATATACTTGCAATCGTCGGAGGAGACACTATTCGACCGCCTGCTCGCCGACAAACAACACCGTTTCCTTATCTGTAATAAAAATGCCGATGAACTATCGGAATATATCCGCACCACACTCGCACTTCGTAGCGGATATTACTGTAAGGCAGACCTTATCGTAGCCAACAACGGCACTGCTGCCGATTGCCTTGCAGACATTATGCAGCGAGCCGAATTTGCCCGACTATTGAGGTAAGCGTTGGTCGTCCAAGTGACGTTCGGCGTGATACGACGAACGTACGAGAGGACCGCTCTCGACAAAGGCAAATCCGCGTCGGAGAGCCTCTGCCTTGTATTCGTCGAATTTCTGTGGAGTAATGTAGTCTATCACAGGCAGATGGCGCTTTGTCGGCTGCAGATATTGCCCTATGGTGAGCACTGTGCAACCGTTAGCCAAAAGGTCGTCGAAAGTAGCGAATATCTCGTCTTCGTTCTCACCCAACCCAAGCATCATTCCGCTCTTGGCTCTAAAACCCTTGTCGGCAATGTGTCGCAAGACGGCAAGACTGACCTCGTATTTGGCGGCACTACGCACCTTAGGCGTTAACGAACGTACCGTCTCTATGTTGTGAGCCACCACATCGGGGCGAGCCTCAAGTACAATGTCTACCAGCGACGTATCGCCTCTGAAGTCGGGTATAAGCACCTCTATCTTCGATTGCGGATTGTCTTTTCTTACGGCTCCGATACATTCTGCCCAATGGTTGGCTCCGCCGTCTGCCAGGTCGTCTCTATCGACAGAGGTCAGTACGACGTGTTTGATACCGAGCTCTCTGACCGAAGCGGCAAGCCTCTTAGGCTCTTCGGGGTTTGTCGGCAGCGGTCTGCCCGTTTTGGTATTGCAGAAGCCGCAGCTACGAGTACATATATCGCCGAGAATCATAAAAGTGGCAGTGCCTCTACTCCAACATTCTGCCAGATTCGGACATCGCCCACTGATACAAATCGTATGCAGGCAGTTCTTTTTCAGCGACCGGCTAACGAGCGAATAGCTATTGTCGCTCCTAAAATCTATCTTCAACCACTCGGGTTTTCTTCTTATATCCATCGTACCCCCAAAATACATTTTTTTCGCAGTGCAAAATTAATATTTTATCGGACAGCGATAGTTTTTCTGTCGTTTCGACGCAACACGGAAAGAATGAAATTTGCGTCAGTGAGTACGAAAATTTCTTTCAGGGAGAAAATTTTTTTCTTTCAGTGAGCGCCGAAATTTCTTTCAGTGAAGAAATTTACGGGGAGTAGTGAAGAAATTTTGCTGCGACAGAGAGAAAATTCACGGCTTCACTAACGTTTGTTTATCAGTCGATTACAAATAGTTTTTTTTTTGAGCAAAAAACTCTCTTTTCGTATCGAACGAATGCTCTGCAAGGCAGATACTCTTTTGTTTTTCACTGCTTATAGCTCTACAGCCTGCCGAGACGGCATCGAACGATTGAGCAAAAAGTTATAACTTTGTACCCGAAACGAAATCACTTTTAATCATTATTATGTCGGACGTTATCAATGTTTTACCTGATTCTATCGCCAATCAGATAGCCGCCGGCGAGGTGATACAACGCCCCGCCTCTGTGGTCAAAGAGCTGGTCGAGAACGCTATCGACGCAGGAGCCGACAAGATTTCGGTGTCGGTCAAAGACTCGGGAAGCACCTTCATAAAGGTGTCGGACAACGGCAAAGGTATGTCGCACACCGACGCCCGTATGGCGTTCGAACGGCATGCAACGTCTAAGATACGAGACACAGCCGACCTTTTCAGGCTGCATACGATGGGATTTCGCGGGGAGGCTCTCGCCTCGATAGCGGCAGTAGCCGCAGTGGAGCTACATACGCGGCAGGCAGATGCCGAGTTCGGCACGTTTATCGAGATAGCGGCGTCGAATATCGTACGGCACGAGCCAACGGCTTGTGCGGCAGGCACTACTTTCGTGGTGAAAAACCTATTCTTCAACGTACCGGCACGGCGAAAATTTCTAAAATCGCCCGACAACGAACTGAGGCATATCATCTACGAATTTCAACGAATAGCATTGGCAAATCCGCAAGTGGAGCTATCGCTCTACAGCAACTCGGGAGCTGTGTACGAGCTGCAACCGTCGAACTTAAAGCAGAGGATAACAGCCATATTCGGCAAAAAGACAAAAAACTATGCCAGCCAACTCATATCGGTTGGTACGCAGACCGATATAGTGAAAATATCGGGGTTCGTCGGCTCGCCGCAGTCTGCCGTGCGCAATGCCACTCAGTTTTTCTTTGCCAACGGGCGTTTTATGCGTCATCCGTACTTCAATAAGGCGGTACAGATGGCTTACGACAATATGTTGCAGCCCAATACACAGCCGATATATTTCATTAATATCGAAGTAAACCCTGCGAATATCGATGTCAACGTACACCCGACGAAGACGGAGATAAAGTTCGAAGACGAAAAAGAGATATTCTCTATCCTTATGGCGTGCGTCAAAGAGAGTCTGGGCAAGTTCAACTTCGTGCCTTCGCTCGACTTCGACACCGAGAGTTCGATAGCGATACCGGCATATTCTGCCGACAACAGACCCGATATGCCCAAGATGCGTCTCGACAGCAGCTACAACCCTTTCGCTTCGCAGCATCGTGCCGCCGACAATAGCCGACAATCGCTCAGCCATTGGGAAACGCTATACGATAGACCACAGCATACCGAAAGCACTTCGCATACACCCGCTTCGGCAGATATTGCCATCGATATAGCAGCATCCGACACGGAACCCACAGCAGCCAACAATTCGTTTATATATAAAGATAAATATATCGTTACCTCCGTCAAATCGGGGCTGATGATAATAGAGCGTCGGCTTGCTCTTGAGCGTATTATGTACGAAAAAATAATATTGCAGCTGCAGCAGGGACAGAAAGCCACTCAGGCACTACTCTTCCCCGATATGGTAGAGTTCTCTGCCGACGAGGCGATAATATTCGAAAAGATACTGCCCGATATAGAAGCCATAGGTTTCGATGTCGAAAATATCTCGGCAAACAGCTATAGCATCAGGGGAGTCCCGTCTGTTGTTACCGAGACGGCTACAGCCGACAGACTGCTGAAAGATATAGTAGCCGACGTTGTCGACGAGTCTAATGTAGGCAGAGAGATATACGAGAAAATAGCTCTGCGTACGGCTAAGGCTTACGCCAAATCGATGCAAAACTCCAACGAATACGAGACGGAATATATAATATCGTCGCTTTTGCAGTGCCAGACACCAAACTTCTCGCCCGACGGCTCTAAGATCATCGTCGTCTTGTCCGACGACGATATTTGGGGTAGCGGCAGCTGATACGGTCGTTCGTCGGAGAGTACGATATCAGATTTCGCCGTCCGATATTTTTCGGTGCATTGCCTTGGCGGCACGTCTGCCATCGCCCATAGCAAGAATGACGGTAGCTCCGCCTCTGACAATATCACCTCCTGCGAAAACAGTCGGTATCGACGACTGCATGGTATCGTTGTCGACTGTCACGGTGTGCTTCTTGCTCGTATCGAGTCCGTCGATAGATGAGGGGATGAGCGGATTTGGCGATACACCTATAGCCACTACCACGGTATCAACATCAATCTCCACGAATGCTCCCTCGATGGGTTCGGGGCGTCGTCTGCCTGCGGCGTCGGGAGCGCCGAGAGCCATCTTTTGCAGCACCATACGGCATACTCTGCCTCGTTCGTCGGCGATATACTCTACAGGATTGTGCAGCACCAGAAACTCTACGCCTTCCTCTTTGGCGTGTTTTATCTCTTCGATACGTGCCGGCATCTCCTCTTCGGAGCGACGATATACAATCATAGCACGCTCGGCTCCTACACGCAAGGCGGTGCGGACGGAGTCCATCGCCGTATTGCCGCCACCGACGACAGCGACGGTCTTGCCGCTCAGTACGGGCGTATCGCTTTCGGGGTCGCGGGCGGCTCCCATAAGGTTGATACGGGTGAGATATTCGTTCGACGACATTACGCCGTTGTAGTTTTCGCCTTTGATGCCCATAAAGTTCGGTAGTCCGGCACCTGAGGCTACAAACAACGCTCTGAAGCCTCTACGCTTGAGTTCGTCGAACGATATCGTCTTGCCCACGATACAATTGGTCACGAACTTCACTCCTATTTTACGCAGCGTATCTATTTCTACGTCTATAATCTTATTTGGCAGACGAAACTCGGGTATACCGTATTTGAGCACACCGCCTATCTCGTGCAGAGCCTCGAAGACCGTTACCTCATAGCCGTATTTTGCCATCTCTCCTGCAAACGATAGCCCAGCCGGACCTGAGCCTGCAACGGCAATTTTTATGCCGTTTGCCGAAGCTACTTCGGGTATGGCTATCTGCCCCGATTCGCGCTCGTAGTCGGCTGCAAAACGTTCGAGATAGCCGATAGCCACAGGCGGTTTTTTCATCTTATTGTATATGCAGACCGCCTCGCACTGCTTCTCTTGCGGGCAGACACGTCCGCAGACCGCCGGCAGAGCCGACGTCGCTTTGAGTACCTTGGCGGCATCGAGTATGTGGCCACGTTCTATATTTTTGATAAACGAAGGAATGTCTATCCCTACCGGACAGCCCTGTACGCAGCTGGGCGAAGGGCAGTCGAGGCAGCGGTGCGACTCGGTCAGAGCCTCCTCTGCCGTAAGTCCGCGGTTCACTTCGTCGAAACTGCGACGACGCACGTCGCCCGGCAGTTCGCTCATCTTCGCGCGAGGAATATCGCCTCGCTGCTTGCCTGTAAGCTGTTTTTTCAATTCTCGACGCCAATCGTCGATAAGAGTACCTTTTGGGGGTTGGTCTGTCATACTGTAATAATGTTTTTTTGTCGGTCAATGAATGGGCTACCGTATCGTAAGCCACCGAAATCGACTGCAAAATTAATCAAAAAATCCGTCGTCTCCGAAAGTATGTGGTTTCGCAATATTATCGAAAACGATATGGAAGCTCCTATACGTGCCGACTTGTGTTAATTCCGAAAAATAATGTACTTTTGCACCCTAAATATTGGTAATACAACACACACACGACTTATACTTTGATTATAAATTTTCTCCAACATCTATTATCGCTTCGCATACAGCTGCCGCTGCTCTTTACGTCGTTTTATTTCTGGGCATTCTTCGCTATAGTCTTTGCAGGCTTATCGATGATAGGCAAAAAGATACTGCTTCGCAATACGTTTCTGATGTTTTGCGGGCTTTTTTTCTACTGCAAGACATCGGGATTCTTTGTCTTCGTACTCATTTTTGCCATATTGCTCAACTATCTTTGTGCGCGTCTCGTCGGCGGGGCGTCTGACAATACGACAAGGCGTAAGGCATACCTCGTGGCAGGGCTTGTGGTGAATCTGTTGCTGCTTTTTTACTTCAAATATTCGTATTTCGTCGTAGATGTGATAAACAATATTCTCGGTACGTCGATGAAGGTAGTCGATATCTTCGCCGAGGTGGGCAATATTATCGCCGGACGAGCCGCGTTCGATACGGGAAAAATAGTATTGCCGGTGGGAATATCGTTTTTTACGTTCCAAAATATAAGCTATATCGTCGAGGTATATCGCGGAAACGTGGCTCCTGTGAGGTCGATACTGAATTATGGCTTTTTCGTGAGCTTCTTTCCATCGTTGATGTCGGGACCCATCATCCGTGCTCGCGAATTTATCCCGCAACTCTACCGCCCCTATTTCTTGCCGAGGCGACAGTTTGGCATAGCGGTATTCTGGATACTCAACGGGCTTGTGAAGAAAATAATCTTGTCGGACTATCTGGCGGTGAACTTTATCGACCGCGTATTCGAAAACCCTACGATGTTTTCGGGCTTCGAAAACCTTATGGGGCTCTTCGGCTACTCGCTACAGATATATGCCGACTTCTCGGGATATACCGATATTGCTACCGGAGTAGCTATACTAATGGGTTTTTATCTGCCTGTCAACTTCAACTCACCATACAAAGCTACAAACGCAGGCGAGTTCTGGAAACGTTGGCACATATCGCTCTCGAAATGGCTGCAGACCTACCTCTATATTCCTCTTGGCGGCAACCGCAAGATTACGGCTACTTCGTACATCATCATTATCGCTATGGGGCTGGTGGCGGTGCTACTTTCGGGCAGTATATATGTGGGAATCGCTATGGGGCTGGTAGCCCTTGCCGTATGGATAAGCATCAAGTTGAGCAAAGGCAACCACAAGACCACCACAAACCTCAATATGATGAATACGATGCTTCTGGGCGGTATGTGGCACGGAGCGTCGTGGAACTTCATAATCTGGGGCGGACTCAACGGACTCGGTATACTCGTCTATAAATATTGGAAAAATCGCAGTATATACGCTCGTATGGCTATATTATCGGTAGCGTTGACTGTGGCGGGAGTGTCGCTGTGGCTGTGGCAATACCCGATACTACGGATTGCATTCGTATGGATAGCTATCGTTTGGGCGGGCAATCTGGTGAAGGTTGTATATAATATGATACTATCGGCACGAGGTGTAGGCGGTGGCAACAAGGCGACGGCGTGGCTGTCGGGTGCGTGGGCTGTGTTGCAGACATTTGCGTTCATCACGTTTACGAGGCTTTTTTTTCGTTCGGGTTCGAACCTCGACCCGCAAGAAGCCAATACTCACGCTTGGAACACGGCTACCAATATGGTGGGGCAGATAGGTGGCAAGTGGCATTTCGACGTTATACCCGATATGATATGGGGCTATCGCAGCGTGTTTGTGATATTTATTTTGGGTATGATAGTTCATTGGCTGCCCGAGCGGTTCAAACGCCGCTACCGACTGTGGTTTTCGGCGATGCCTTTGTGGGCTGTCGTCGTGGCAGTGGTGCTTACGGTGTTTGTGCTTTATCAGTTCGTCTCTGCCGACCTGCAAAGGTTTATATACTTCCAATTCTAACCAATCATCCTGAAACGGTCGTTGTTTTGATGTTTTTTAGACGAAAAGCGTTGAAAAGCATTATGAAGACCGTTGCCTAATTAGAAATTATACGCCGCAATCAAAAGTGAGCAATTCCTAATTAGAAATTATGTCCCGCAGTCAAAAGCGAGTAATTTCTAGTTAGAAATTATGTCCCGCAGTCAAAAGCGAGTAATTTCTAATCGGAAATTATGAGAAAATGATTGTAGCAGTTTATAAATGCAATTTATTAGTATCGATGGTGTGCCGATTGCAAGAATCGGAATTTATACCTAACTTTGCCTCCCGAAATCCGAGCCGCCGATAGTTCGTTTTTCGAAACATTATCAATAAAACCTCAAAGTATACTATGTACAAAATATCAGACTATATCCGTAGCGGGTTGGTGTTTGTCAACAACGTGCTTCGCAAACGCCACAAGGAGCTTACATCGCTGATGATTTATTCGACTACTGCCTGTCAGTCGCGTTGCCAGCACTGTGCTATCTGGAAAAAACCTGTGGAGAATCTGAGCCTCGACGATATTATAAAGCTAATGGGTAGCAAATGCGTTACCAAACGCACTGTCGTCGGTCTCGAAGGCGGAGAGTTTATGCTCCACCCCGAAGCCGACGCCATACTCGGATGGTTCGACGAAAACCACCCAAACTACACGCTGCTCTCCAACTGCTTGGCTCCCGATAAGGTCATCGATGCCGTCAAGCGACATCGCCCCACTCACCTCTACGTATCGCTCGACGGCAACAAAGCGACATACCTTTATATGCGGGGACGCGACGGCTACGACAAGGTGATAAAGGTCATCGAAGCCTGCAAAGACATCGTCCCCGTATCGTTGATGTTTTGCCTCTCGCCTTGGAACTCGTTCGAAGATATGAAGCACGTAATCGATATTACAAAGAAGTACAATATCGACGTGCGTATAGGCATCTACAATACTATGTCGTTTTTCGATACTACCAAAGGACTTATCGAGACCGAAAATGAAGATTTCATCAGCCGTATACCCGCCTCCATACATCAGACCGACGAGAACTACGACTTCGTGGCACTCTACGACGAATGGAAAAACCAACGGCTCAATCTGCGTTGCCATAGCATCTTCAGCCAGCTCGTAATACACTCCAACGGCGACGTGCCTATCTGCCAAAACTTAGACGTTGTACTTGGAAATATCCACCAAAATACGCTCGACGAGATTTTCAATGGACGAGCAACATGCAAAACACAGTGCCGATACTCCAAAGAGTGCAACGGCTGCTGGATAAACTATCATCGTAAGTACGATATCATCCTTGTGAGAAATCTCGAAAAACTGTTGCCAAAGCCGCTTATCGAACTCTTCTACGGCAAATACCAATGGACGAGCGATAGGCGTACGACATACAAAAAGCATTTTAAAAACATAAAAGCGTAATTTACATCACTATGGGATATTTAGACAATATTATCGGACGATACAAGAGGATTCGCAGTATAAAAGATTTGGAAAACACCTATAACGGTACTTATGCTCTTGTAGGGATTGGCAGCCATTGTGTCAGCAATTTATTGCCCGTCGTACATCATCTGCAGCTACTGCTGAAATATATCTGTTGCACCTCTGAGACGAAGGCAGCCCTTGTCTCGAAGCGATATACGGCATCTATAGGCACCACCTCTCTACAAGAAATCCTCGACGACGATACCGTCGACGCCGTATTTGTCGCCGCCAATCCGCAGGCGCATTTCGATATAGCACGCAAAGTAATGGAGGCAGGCAAGGCTTTGTTTATCGAAAAACCGCCTTGCCAAGACCTTGAGCGTCTGGATATCCTCATCGATACGGCGAAGTCTTGCAACGCTCGAAGTGTAGTCGTAGGGCTGCAACGGCGTTTTGCTCCCGCTACGCGTATACTGCAAAAACGGTTGAAGGGCGAGGCTGTGCATCACTATCATTATCGTTATCTTACGGGGCTATATCCCGAGGGCGACGCCCTGCTCGACTTGTTTATACACCCGCTCGATTATGCGACGTTTCTATTCGGAGAGGCTAAGCTCAAAACTGCCGAGATAATAAAGAAAAACGGCGGACAGACCCTTTTGCTTATCGTCGAACACAGTGATACGACAGGCGTCTTGGAGTTATCGACCGACTATTCTTGGCACGGAGCGAAGGAGCAGCTGTCTGTCGTTACCGATAGAGGTCTGTATACTCTCGACAATATGGAGCGTCTCTGCCTATCGCCTCGCAGCTCGGCTCTATTCGGCATACCGCTCGAGAAAGTCGTCGGCGGCAATAGGTCGATAGTAGAGCTATACGGTACGAACGGTTTTGTGCCTACTCTGGGCAACAATCAGATTGTGTCGCAGGGCTTCTTCTCTGAGATAAAGACATTTGCCGATATGGTCGAAAACAGACACACCGGCAGCAGTGGCGACTTCGGTTTCGAAAGCCTCAGAAATACATATACCCTTATGGCCGACATAGAGGCAACCGCCCTAAAGCAATAGTAGCCGACGACAAAGGCGTATTAGCTATACAACATATCCTTTTGGGGCAAAAAACAAAAGCCTCGCAAGTACAATCACACTTGCGAGGCTTTCTACGTACTGTATATTTAAGTGTTCTTACTATTATTTTTTCTTCACGGAGAAAGGTATTGCCTCTACTTTACCGCCGATACCGGTCTTTCGGTTGAAGGGGAAGTATACCAGGTAGTATTCACCTACAGGGCACGAGAATCTTCCTTCGGGTGTTATCGTACGGTCGCCCGAGAAAAATTCTATAGTGTAAGCAGCGTTTTGGATATAGATATCGTATACCATCTTGTAAGCCATATCTATGAAGTTAAATTTCTTACTGCTTTTATAAAAATCGACAAACGTTTTCTTACCGATACCCACGAAATACGTGTCTTTATTGGTTGTGGTGATAGTAGCATTTACCCCGTTTTCCAGAGTATCTGTTATGGTAACGGTTATTTTATTGTCAGACTTTACCGTATCTGTGGTAGTGAGTGTTTTGGTGAATATTTTGGTAGTCGGTTTGTCGTCGTCATTTCCTTTGAAATCAATGCCGTAGCAGTAAAATACATACTCGGTATTGGGGCGAGGAAAATACTCGTAATTGTACAAATCGAAACTCTTGTCGCCTTTGTACATATCTTTTTCCATCAGTTTCTGCCACGTTACATCTCCTTGACTATGGTCTGCAACCATTGTATACCAACTCTTATCGAAGGCAAATATACCGAGCTCGGGCTTTTTCTTGCTTTCTACATCGTATTTTGCTTTTGGCATTGCATATACGTAATACTTTACATCTTTATCTGACGGGATTACCTTTATTTCGGCATTTCCCGCCAAGATATTACTTACTTCGATATCAAAAGAGGTCTTGTTTATGTCCTCATTACCAGACTGATTTCCATTGTTCGGATTGTTCTTGTTTTTCTCACACGATGTG
>ERZ773009.2583-NODE-2583-length-11464-cov-8.418529_pt1 | contig 11464 bp, 10 predicted proteins | sample MGYA00580663_ERZ773009 | MGnify/ENA primary metagenome ERZ773009 (study PRJEB29015, sample SAMEA2737969) | human oral metagenome | biome: human oral; feature: human-associated habitat; material: dental | place: China | collected 2026 ... | reverse complement strand
CCCATGTCGTGGCTGGTGCGTTCACATAACCAAATGCCGAGAAAGAAACAAAGTGCGGTCAATATAAAAAATGTTTTTGCACTGAGCCAAAGCAATAATAACGCCCCCAATACGACGCCCACTAAACTGCCCCAAGTACCAGGCGCCGGATGCAATAAACCGGAACCCAAACCCAATGCGAGAAAATGAATAGGGTTGCGCAACGTCACCCGTTCAAGGGGATTTTGTGGTGCAGTCATAATTAAAGACCTATTTAAAATGATCGAAACCGCCGCGAGTGACAATCTCTACCGGTTGGCCGTTTCGTTGAAATTGAATGCGCTTTTTGCCGGCATGGCGAATTTGTCCGACACAGGTATAAGAAATGCCAAGATGCGCCAAGGCTTTTTCTAATTTTGCTTTATGGCTGTCTGGCACGGTAAAACATAACTCATAGTCTTCACCGCCCGATAAGGCAAACTGTTCCGCTTGTTCCGCACCGAATTCATCCACTAATTGGGTTGAAAGTGGGAGTTTGTCCAACTCAACCACCGCACCGCATTGGCTACGCGTTAAAATATGCCCAAGATCGGCAACGAACCCATCTGAAATATCCACGGCGGCATTCACAAAACCGGTCATCGCCAGTTCCATGCCGAGTAGCACTCTTGGCGTTGGATGTAAATGGCGGCGAATTAAATATTCTTGCGCAGAATTGACCGCACTTTTGCCCTGCAATAGGAAAGACAAGCCGGCAGCGCTATCGCCCAAGGTGCCGGACACATAGATCCAATCGCCCACTTTGGCATGATGACGGCAAAGACATTTGTTCTTCGCCATAATGCCTTGCGCCGTAATAGTGACGCTTAAAGGACCTTTGGTTGTGTCTCCACCGATTAAATCCACGTTGTAATGATCGAGAATGTCAAAAAAACTTTCGCTGAATTCCGCTAACCAGTCATGATCAATTTTTGGCAAGGTTAAGGCTAATGAAATCCAAGCCGGCTCTGCGCCCATGGCAGCAAGATCACTTAAATTGCAAGCAACGGCTTTATACGCCAAATCAGCTGGACGAATATTCGGCAAGAAATGGACGTTTTCCACCATGGTGTCGGTGGTAATCGCAAGATGCTGATTAGGATTTAATTCGGTGACGGCACAATCGTCACCGATAGAAAGAAGGACATCTTTACGAGGCACACGTTTAGAGGCGGTAAAATAGCGTTGAATAATATCAAATTCACCCTCTGTCATTGTGCCTCCTTGTCTCATGAAGATTAACGTCGTACAACCGGTGCGATTTTATCCAACACACCGTTGATGTATTTGTGGCTTTCATCTGCGCCGAACACTTTGGCGACTTCGATCGCTTCGTTGATCACCACTTTATAAGGCACATCCGCCTCAAATTGCAGCTCATACACCGCTAAACGCAAAATGGCCTTTTCGATTGGATCCAGTTCCTCTAAACCACGATCTAAGTAGCCTTGCATAATGCGTTCCACCGTTTCAACATTCTCCACCGTTTGGCGGAATAATTTGCGGAAATATGGGGTATCCACGCCTTTCATGTCTTGTTCGGTCATGAAATTGAGTTCCACGATTTCCGGTGAATTTTGTGAAACCGCCCAAGAATATAGGGCTTGAACGGCACATTCACGCGCACGGCGACGAGGAGAGATTTTTTTTACTTGTTCCGTCATTGTCACTTACGCTGCCTGAATTTGATTTAAAAGATTTACCATTTCTAACGCAACCAAGGCGGCTTCCGCACCTTTATTACCTGCTTTGGTGCCGGCACGCTCAATAGCTTGTTCGATATTTTCCGTGGTTAATACGCCAAATGCCACCGGAATGTCAGATTCCATCGCCACTTTGCCTAAACCGCTGCTGGCTTCGCCTGCCACATATTCAAAATGCGCTGTGCCGCCACGAATCACCGTGCCTAAAGCCACGATAGCATCAAATTTTTTGCTTTCCGCCAAACGACGAGCAACCAGTGGCAATTCATACGCGCCAGGTACGCGAACTAAAGTGATATTTTCGTCTTTTACTTGACCGACACGTTTCAACGCATCAAGAGCACCTTCCAAAAGACTTTCATTGATAAAACTGTTAAAGCGTCCGATAACAACGGCAACTTTCGCTTCTGGTGCAGCGATATGACCTTCTAAAATTTTCATGTGATTTCCTTTGTAAGATGAATAAAAAAGAGTGCGCGGATTCTAGCATAAAATTCATTTTCTGGCAGTAAGAAAAAGCCAAAGTGCGGTTAAAAAACACTGTTTTTTATAACCGCACTTTATTGCTAATTAGCATTGCCAATCAGACAGAATTAACGCCAAGCTTTGAATTGATTAATCAAGCCGTTGGTTGAACTGTCGTGGCTTTCCACTTTCTCGTTGTTCACCAATTCCGGCAAAATTCGGTTGGCAAGTTGTTTGCCCAATTCCACGCCCCATTGGTCGAAGCTGTAAATGTTGAACAACACGCCTTGTACGAAAATTTTGTGTTCATACATGGCAATCAACGCGCCTAAACTAAACGGGGTGATTTTTTGTAACAAAATAGAGTTGGTCGGTTTGTTACCGGTGAACACTTTAAACGGCACAATGTCTTTCACATCTTCCAAGGTTTTACCTGCATTCAAGAATTCGGCTTCCACTTGTTCTTTGGTTTTACCGAACGCTAACGCTTCGGTTTGCGCAAAGAAGTTGGAAAGCAATTTGTTGTGATGATCGGACAACGGATTATGGCTTTGCGCCGGTGCAATGAAATCACAAGGAATTAATGTGGTGCCTTGGTGAATCAATTGATAGAACGCGTGCTGACCGTTCGTGCCCGGTTCACCCCAAATAATTGGACCGGTTTGATAACTGTCGATCACTTTGCCATCACGGCCGACATATTTACCGTTAGATTCCATATTGCCTTGTTGGAAATAGGCGGCAAAACGGTGTAAATATTGGTCGTACGGTAAAATGGCTTCCGTTTGTGCGCCCAAGAAGTTGGTGTTCCACAAGCCCACTAAAGCCAGCGTTGTCGGAATATTTTGTGCTAATGGCGCATTGCGGAAATGTTTATCCATTTCATGGGCACCGCTTAATAACGCTTCAAAGTTTTCAAAGCCGATAGAAAGCGCAATAGACAAACCGATAGCAGACCATAAAGAATAACGACCGCCAACCCAATCCCAGAATTCAAACATATTGTTGGTATCAATGCCGAATTCTGCGACCGCTTTTGCATTGGTTGAAAGCGCTGCAAAGTGTTTTGCCACATGGGCAGGATCTTTTGCTGCGGCAAGGAACCAATCACGGGCAGACAAGGCATTCGTCATGGTTTCTTGGGTGGTGAACGTTTTAGACGCCACTAAAATTAAGGTGGTTTCCGGATTCACTTTTTTCAACGTTTCTGCGATGTGTGTCCCGTCCACGTTAGAAACAAAATGCATGGTTAAATGATTTTTATACGGGCGCAAGGCTTCGGTCACCATGTAAGGGCCGAGATCGGAACCGCCAATACCGATATTGATCACATCGGTAATAGCTTTGCCGGTATAACCTTTCCATTCACCGGAAATCACACGTTCACAGAACGATTTCATTTTAGCGAGCACCGCATTCACTTCCGGCATCACATCTTTGTCATCCACCAAAACCGAGATATTAGAACGGTTACGAAGTGCGGTATGTAAGACGGCACGATTTTCCGTACGATTGATTTTCTCGCCGTTGAACATCGCCTCTTTCGCTTCGCTTAAACCACATTCTTCGGTCAGTTGACGCAATAAACCAAGGGTTTCTTGAGTCAGGTTATTTTTGGAAAAATCCACCAAAATCTCGTTGTTAAAGGTTAAAGAATAGTTGGCAAAACGATCTTTTTCTTGCGCAAATAAATCTTGAATCGTTGCATTCTTACGTTGCACATGATGTTGGGTTAACGCTTTCCATGCGTTCGTTTGGGTTGGATTGATATTTTGCATAAGCACTCCTTTAAATTTAATCAATGTATTCGGTTAATACACGCGGGGTTAATTTGGTGATTAATTCATAACTGATAACGCCCGTAATTTCTGCGATTTCTTCAATCGGTAATTCTTTACCCCACAAGATCACTTCATCGCCGACCTTGTCTTGACTGTCTGCGCCAAGATCTACGGTCAGCATATCCATGGACACTTTGCCCACAATCGGCACACGGCGACCATTCAGATAAACCGGCGTACCCTGTGGCACATCACGTGGATAACCATCACCATACCCGATAGCTACCACGCCAATTTTCGTGTCTTTTTCACTTGTCCAAACACCGCCGTATCCCACCGGTTCGCCTTTTTTATGTTCGCGCACGGCGATTAAAGAGGAGGTTAAATTCATCACCGGCGTTAAACCGTATTCTTTACCCGCTGTATTATTCGGTGAAATGCCGTACATAATAATGCCCGGACGAATCCAATCTAAATGTGCCTCCGGCCAGAACAAAATACCGCCGGAAGCAGAAATACTCCGCTCACCGGCTTTGCCTTCCGTTGCCTGTAAAAAGCGGCTTAATTGTTTTTCTGTATAACCGCACTCTAGCTCATCAGCACGGCTAAAATGACTCACAAAGCCAATATTCGGCTCAACGCAAGGGAGAGATTTGAGTTTTTGATAGAAGCTATCCACTTCATCCAAATGCACGCCTAAACGATGCATACCCGTATCAATTTTCAACCACACTTTCACCGGATTAGGCGTTTGAGCTTGCTCAAGGGCGTCTAACTGTTCTTGGCTATGCACGACAGTTTGAATGTTATTGACAGCCAAAATCGGTAAGTCTTTGGAAGAGAAAAAGCCTTCTAACAGCAAAATCGGTTTGGTAATGCCATTGGAGCGCAATTTTAGTGCTTCTTCTAAACGCGCCACGCCAAAGCAATCCACCAGACTTTCGACGGCAGAAGAAACAAACACGACACCGTGTCCGTAGGCGTTGGCTTTTACCACCGCAATAATTTTACTGTTTGGGGCTTTTTGTTTAATGGTTTGAATATTGTGTTTTAACGCAACAGAACTGATTTTCGCTGTTGCAGGTTTCATGTGCATTTTTTATCTCTTTTACTCTGTTATCTAATATTCGTCATCATAATGATGATGTTCTGCTAAGTTATCAAAACGGGAAAAATTGCCTTGGAATGCCAACTTCACGCGTCCAATCGGCCCGTTACGCTGTTTACCGATAATAATTTCCGCAATGCCTTTTTCTTCCGATTCACGGTTATACACTTCGTCACGATAAATAAACATAATCAAGTCCGCATCCTGCTCAATAGAACCAGACTCACGTAAGTCTGAGTTGACCGGGCGTTTATCCTGACGGTTTTCCAAGGTACGGTTTAATTGTGACAGGGCGATTACCGGCACTTCTAATTCTTTTGCCAATGCTTTCAAAGAACGGGAAATTTCTGCAATTTCCAACGTACGATTCTCAGAAAATGCCGGCGCACGCATTAATTGAAGGTAGTCCACCATGATCAAACTTAAGCCGTTATTTTCACGATAAACCCGTCTCGCACGGGATCGGAGTTCTGTTGGCGTTAAGCCGGAAGAGTCGTCAATAAATAAATTCGGCTTTTTAGCCAGCATCCCCATGGTGCTGGAAATTTTTGCCCAATCGTTGTCATCCAAGCCCTGACCGGTACGAATTTTGGTTTGATCCACACGCGAAAGTGACGCCAAGCTACGCATCATAATTTGCTCCGCCGGCATCTCTAAACTGAACACCAATACCGGTTTATCACTGCCTAACGCCGCATTTTCACATAGGTTCATGGCAAAGGTGGTTTTCCCCATGGAAGGACGCGCCGCCACAATAATCAAGTCGGATTTTTGCAAACCTGCCGTTTTCTTATCTAAATCTTTGAAACCTGTGGAAACGCCGGTAACACCGGAATGATCTTTAATTTGACTGAGTTGTTCGATTTTATTGATGGTGTTTTCCAGAATGGAAATGATATTTTGTGGGCCTTCGGTACCGGATGTACGCTTCTCAGCAATGGCAAAAACCTCTCGCTCCGCCTCATCCAGCAAATGTTTCACATCCTGCCCTTTCGGAGAATAGCTGTTTTGCGCAATTTTGTTCCCGACAGAAATCAACTCGCGCATGATTGCTTTTTCTCGCACCACATTGGCATAAGCCACCACGTTGGCGGCACTCGGCGTGTTATTGGAAAGCTCCGCCAAATAAGCAAAACCGCCCACCTGTTCGATGACTTCTCGACTTTTCAGCGCCTGTTCTAAGGTAATTAAATCCACCGGCGATTGCTGGGCAATCAGCTTTTCCATTTCCTCAAAAATCAGACGATGTTCAAAGCGGTAAAAATCCTCTTTCACCACATTTTCAGCCACATCATCCCAATACATATTGTTCAGCAAAATACTGCCTAACACAGCTTGTTCAGCTTCGATAGAATGAGGAGGAATGTTCAAATTGGTGGTGTTTTGATCTTTCGCAGGAGGAGAATTTTTAGACGCCATTATTGCCTCAGTGGATAAAAATAAGTCCCCATATGATATACCAAATCCGGAGGCGGTTTAACTTAAAAGTCAAAAAAAGTGCGGTGGAAATTCGCTATGAAAATCCACCGCACTTTTGTTTGAGATGAACGGGTGAAAAGAAAGATCAACCGTTTAATTTGCGTCTTGCCGCCACCGCATCAGATAATTCTTGTAAGACGTTTTCACTGTCTTCCCAGCCGATGCAGCTGTCGGTAATGCTTTGTCCGTAAGTCAATGGTTTGCCTTCCACCAAATCTTGACGGCCTTCGACCAAATGGCTTTCAATCATCACGCCGAAAATTTTATCGGAACCTGCCGCAATTTGACGTGCCACTTCACGGCTCACATCCAATTGTTTTTTGAATTGTTTGCAGCTGTTGGCATGGCTGAAATCTACCATCACATGAGCTCTGTATCCTGCTTTGGCAAGTTCATCGCATACGTTAGCAACATCTTGTTCGCTATAATTCGGGCCATTGTCGCCACCACGTAAAATAATGTGGCAGTCTTCATTACCTTTCGTGGAAACGATAGCAGAATGACCAAACTTCGTGACGGACAAGAAATGATGTGGTGCTTCTGCAGCCCCAATCGCATCTAACGCAATTTTTACGCCACCGTTGGTCGCATTTTTAAAGCCAACGGCACAAGATAAACCGGAAGCCAATTCACGGTGCACTTGGGATTCGGTGGTTCTTGCGCCAATCGCCCCCCAACTCATGAAATCTGCCAAATATTGTGGAGTAATCATGTCCAAAAACTCCCCTGCTGTCGGCACGGTTAAATCGTTAATGTCGGACAATAATTTACGCGCCATACGCAAACCGTCGTTCAACGCATAGGTATTATTTAAGTGCGGGTCATTAATTAAACCTTTCCAGCCCACAGTGGTACGTGGTTTTTCAAAATACACGCGCATAATAATTTGTAAGGTATCTTGGTATTTTTCGCGCATTAATTTAATACGTTTCGCATATTCTAATGCTGCTTTCGGATCATGAATGGAACAAGGCCCGATAACCACAAGTAAACGATCATCTTGACCATGAATAATTTTATGCGCTTCATGACGAGCATTTTCCACTGTTTTCACCGCAACGCTGCTTGCCGGATATTTTTCTAGCAAGGCAATCGGGGGTAACACCTGTTCAATTTTGCCAATTCGCGTATCGTCATTTTCAATGGAAATATCGTTTTTTGTCTTCATTGTTCACTCGCTTATCTTCATAAAATTCTAAAATGACCGAAAAAGTGGTATTACTCTACCACTGCAATTTGTACTAGTAAACTAGTTTATTTAATTTCTTTTTAATGACCGCTTAATACCTGTGCCGGTTGCAATTTTGCCGCACGATTTGCCGGATAAAGACTGGCAAATAAACTGAGAATTAACGCCGAAAATAACACCAGCAACACATCCTGCCAATGTAGCTCGGTTGGCAGGAAGTCCACGAAATAAATGCCGTCGGACAATAATTTTCTACCGATAAAACCTTCTAGGCCTTGAATAAGTGCGGTCAAATTTAAGGCCAAAATCACGCCCAACACAATGCCAATGAGACAGCCTTTCATGCCAGCCTGCAAGCCATACCAAATAAAAATACGCTTAATAAACCCATTATTCGCCCCAAGGGTACGCATGATGGCAATGTCACCGGCTTTATCTTTCACTGCCATAATGAGCGTAGACACGATATTAAAACACGCTACCCCAATCACCAGCACCATGGCAATGTACATCACGGTGCGAATCAGCTGAATATCGCGATACATATAGCCGAATTTGCTGATCCAGTTTTGCAGGTAGAGCATCTGCGGATAATCTTGCAACATGGAATAATCAAGGGTTTGAATGTTAAACGGATCAGCGGTTTTCAGTTCTACCCCACTCACCTGTTCCGCTTGATAATCCATCAACTGCTGCGCCTGTGCCAAGGGCATGAGGGCATAGCTGTGATCCAACTGGCCGTCTAAACGCAAAATGCCGGCTACTTGAATCCGTTCACGCAACGGCTGGGTTAAATTTTCTGTGCCTTTTTGTTGTGAAATTAACAAGGAAACCCAATCCCCTTCTTGCACATCTAACTCTCGAGCGATGCCCGAACCGAGCACCAAACCGCCATGTTGAGAAAAATTTTGCCATCCTTGATTTAACACAAAACGCCCAAGGGAACTCACTTGATCCTGCAATGCCGTTTCCACACCTTTAATTTGCACTACTTTTAATTTCGCGCCATTTTCCACGAGCGCGGTAAAACTGACAAAAGGCGAAACGCCAATGATTTGCGGATTTTGTTTCAACTTAGCGGCAAGATGTTGCCAATGATCGATCGGTGCGTTGCTTTGCCCGCTTGCAGAGGAAATTTCCGCATGCGGCACGACAGCCAAAATCCGTTGATTGAGTTCACGTTCAAAGCCGTTCATGGCACTTAAACCGATGATTAACACCGCCACGCCCAAGGCAATGCCCATGCTGGAGAAAAATGAAATTAGCGACACCAAACGGTTTTTATGCTTACTGCGTTGATAGCGCCAACTAATAAAAAATGGCGTATTCATCAGGCATTTTCCTCGCGTAGCACGCCGTCTTGCATAATTAAACGGCGATTCAATTTTTCCGCCAAATTCAAGTCGTGAGTCACCAATAAAAATGCAATTTGCTTTTCTTGGTTAAGCTGTTGAATCAACTCAAAAATGCTTTCCGTGGTTTTGTGATCCAAATTGCCGGTAGGTTCATCCGCCAGCACCAATGCCGGGTTATTCACCAACGCACGGGCAATCGCCACACGTTGGCGTTCTCCACCAGATAACGCAGACGGGCGATGTGAAATTCTGTGCTGTAAACCGACCGCACTTAAGATCTGTTCGGCGCGATCCTGTGCTTCCGTCTTGTTTTGTTGCCCGATAAGCATCGGCATCATGACATTCTCAAGTGCGGTGAAATCTGCCATCAAATGATGAAACTGATACACAAAGCCTAAATATTGATTGCGTAACTTTGCTAACGCATTGGGTGTCATTTGTTGCAACGATTGCCCTTTGATAAACACTTCACCGCTACTCGGTTGATCCAAGCCGCCCAAGGTATGCAACAAGGTACTTTTGCCCGAACCGGAACTTCCCACAATCGCCACCAATTCGATCGGTTGCATAGAAAAAGACACTTGCTTTAGCACTTCCGTTTGTTGTGTGCCTTCTTGATAAAATTTCGTGATATTTTGGCAAGATAATAATGCTGTATTCATTTTTTCATCTCTTTTTATTCGTAGCGCAAGGCTTCTGCCGGTTCCACTTTCGCAGCGCGATAGGCAGGATAAATGGTGGATAACAATGACAATAATAAGGAAAAGGCAACAATCGTCAGAATTTGCCAAGGCTCAAGTGCGGTCGGTAAATACATCGTTTTTACGCCTAAGATATTCACGATAGCGTCCAAATTTAACGTCACTAATACGCCCAATATGGCGCCCACCAAGGTACCCATCAAACCGACCAATAAACCTTGATAAATAAAGATGGAACGCACCTGTCCTTTCGTTAAACCAAGAGTTTGCAAAATAGCGATTTCGCCCTGTTTGTCCACTACCATCAGGCTTAAAGACGTAATAATATTGGACACTGCCACCACAATAATTAAGCTCACCAACAAGCCCATCATGTTTTTTTCCATACGCACCGCTTGGAAAAACTCACCTTTTTGTGTGCGCCAATCGGTGATTTGCGCTGCCGACGGAAACGCAGCCGGCAACTCGGTAATTTGGAACGGATCCGTTAAAAATAAACGGAAACCTTGCGCTTCGCCCGGCTGAATTCGCATTAAGCGTCCAATGTCCGTTAAATTGGTAAACGCTTCATAACCTGATACTTCGCCCGTCTCAAAATAGATTTCACTGACGGTAAATAAACGTTGCAACGGCACGCGCCCAAATGGCGTGTATTGGCTGTTTTCAGTAATCATTAAACGCACTTTGTCACCGACATGCAGGTTTAATTTCTGCGCCAGCTGATCGCCAATGATAATTTTAAATTCGCCTGTCGGTAGCAAATCCTCAAAATTCTGCTCAGGCAATGTGGATAAAATTGGATCATCTGAAAATTGTCGAATCCCAATCACTTGTCCCGCGCTAACACCGCCTGCGGTTTGAAAAATCACATTCGTCATGTTTATCGGCACGGCTTTTTGCACGAAATTCGGCATAGTTGGCTCGGCATCGTCGATCTTCACCTTGCCGTTCGGGCTGACAATAGCGTGTGGAATGGAAGAAAGCACTTGTTGCTTTTGATAACCTTCCAAACCGTTCATCACAGACAACACAATAATCAATGCCATCACACCAAGCACAATGCCGACACTGGCTAAATTCGTCACTAACCGCCCAAAACGATCGGCACTTTTCGCCCGCCAATAGCGCAATGCAATAAAAAGAGGGGTAGATAAGGTCATAAGGGATAAAAAATCATTAAAAATACGAGAAAAATTGCGCGCTAGTTTAGCATAGCCCGAGATAAAAAGTAGAATATCGGCAAAGAATTCTTTTCTTATGCCTACTAGAAAAATGCGTTAAAAAAACACCGCACTTTTAGAGAGATAACATTTGACAGCGCAAGCACATCTTCCTACTATTCCTCCCATTTATTTGAACTCAAACAAACGGAAAGCTTATTTTGAAAAACACCACTGAAATACTAAAAAATGCCCTCGCCCAACGTATCTTAATTTTAGACGGCGCCATGGGGACGATGATCCAAAAATATAAACTCACCGAAGGGGATTTCCGTGGTGAACGCTTTGCTGAAAGTGCGGTCGATTTACGCGGCAATAATGATTTGCTGACCCTCACCCAACCATTACTCATTTCCGCCATTCACGAAAAATACTTAGAAGCCGGCGCGGACATTATCGAAACCAACACATTCAGCTCCACCACCATTGCGCAAGCGGATTACGA
>ERZ773009.2578-NODE-2578-length-11472-cov-11.487781_pt1 | contig 11472 bp, 10 predicted proteins | sample MGYA00580663_ERZ773009 | MGnify/ENA primary metagenome ERZ773009 (study PRJEB29015, sample SAMEA2737969) | human oral metagenome | biome: human oral; feature: human-associated habitat; material: dental | place: China | collected 2026 ... | reverse complement strand
TGCCGATGTCGTCACCTTCTCCACGCGCGACTCACTGCGCGGCCCTGACGGTGCCGTCCTCCTCACGAAGCAGGAGCTTGCTGCACGCATGGATACCGCTGTCATCAACACGGGGCACGAGGCGCTGCACATGAACCACCTCGCCGCGCTCGGCGTCGTCCTGCGCGAGGCGGGCAGCGAGAGCTACCGCATCTACGCCGAACAGGTCGTGCGAAACGCGCAGGTGCTCGCGCGCACGCTCGCCGACCACGGGGCCTCCGTCCTCTGCGGCGGCACGGACACGCACCTCGTCCTCGCCTCCACCGCCGCCGGCATCGACATGCGCGAGGCAGTCAAAACGATCGGACGCATGGGCATCCGCGTCAAGCCCGACAGCGTGCCCACGATGAACTCGGGGCTCTTCCTGCATGCCCTGCGCCTGTCGACCTCGAGCCCGACCACGCGCGGTATGGCAGAGCAGGACATTGCCTACATCGGCTCGCTGCTCGCCAAGCCGCTCACCACCATCCTCACCCCCGAGGAGATCGAAAAAACCCGTCAGGAAATTGTCGCCCTCGTCAAGGACGCGCCCATCTTCGACGATGAGTGGATGTGCGATTCCGAGGAGTGAGCACGCGGATTTCGACATTTGCATATTTGCATACGGCATAGAACAGCGCCCCTCCGAGCGATTCGGAGGGGCGCTGTTGCGTTGCAGAGGTATTTGTTTGATGTTATACTATGAAAAAGGAGGGAGCAGCTATGGCAACAGCGCAATTACAACATCACGCGGATGAATTTCATACCAACAGCAAACCTGCATGCGTTCCAAGAACGGATGATATAATGAGCAAAGAGGAACGAAATGTAAAACTTGAACACAGCTATGCACAGAGTCTTGCCGCAGCAGGGCGTTCCTATGGAGAGGTATTTGATGAAATAGAGCGAGGTCTCACGAGATGAACATCTATGAGATCGTCATGACGCCCGATGCCATCGACGACCTCAGAGAACTACGTGACTACATTGCAGATGTTTTGCACGCACCCGATGCGGCACTTACCCATATCCGAGTGCTCCGCACAGAGATTGGAACGCTCGCAACCATGCCGGAGCGTCATAAATGCGTGGACGACGAACCGTGGGGATCGTATGGCATTCGTAGAATTGCGGTGAAGAACTTGTCGTATACTATCGCATTGACGATGCTTCCCACCGTGTCTATATTCTGAATATCATCTACGCCAAACGCGATCAGATGCGTATGCTTGCACAGATAAAAATCTATCGTATGGAAAGAGCATTTTTATGCCGAATATCCAACTTTTATTGAATTCAGCTCTGCAAGCATCGGTGCATCCTTTACCCCGCAGGGGCTGTCGAATATCAGCGTCAATGCAAACAAAGCCAATGGCAACAGCAAAGAATCGCTCACCGCTTACTCCCCTACCCTCGTTGTCGCAGAGAACAACCTCAGCCTCACCTCCGGCAAGGACATGGATATCATCGGGAGCAGAGTACAGGGCGATAAGATCACGGCAAGAGTCGGCGGGAATCTGAGTATTGAAACCTTGCAGGAGAAGGAAACCTACGAGGAGCACAATTCTTCTACCGGCTTTGGCATCTCGTGGGGCGTAAAGACAAAGGACAAAGCAACTTCAACCGAATCCACGGCTCAGGCACAAAATCCGCCAACCGCAGAACCAACAGACAGCACACCAAAGCCCAACAATACGAAAGTCCCCGCTCCCACCACCGAGAGAAAATTCTTCGCGCCCACCATTGGTGCATCTTGGAACAAGGGAAATATCGACTCCCACTACCGCAGCGCACGACAGCAGGCAGGATTCTATGCTGGCAGCGGCGGCTTTGACATCTACGTCGAGAAGAATACCGATCTAAAGGGCGGCATTATCGCGAGCGAGGCAAGTGCTGACAAAAATCGTCTCTCAACAGGGACGTTCTCCTTTAGCGACCTCAAAAACGAGGCAGATTACAGTGCAGGCAGTTTTGAAACGGGGCTTACAACAACGACGAAGTACAAAGTCGAAAATGATGAGCTTCGTCCACATAATACATTGACCATTACGCCAATCCCTGGCATTACTATTAGCGATAATCCTAGAAATTCCTGCATCCAATCAAACTTTTGAAAAAATTGATGAGTACAAAGCGATAGCCAAGCGCTATGATGTTGAGATCCGCTTTAGGGAGGAATAACTCATGGACAACCAGATGGTAGAAGTATTAAACAGTATTCGCTTTGCAGAGAGATATCAAGCTCTCCGCACACAGTATTCTTTTGATTCAAAAGAGCACTTCAAAAACTATGATAACCAGTATGTCTTGGAAATGCTTCAAGAGATAGGTTATACGGCTGCAAAATATAGGAAAAGAGAGGATTTTTTTCAAGCAAAAAAGAAGAGTAACATTTACGAGTTTAGATACCATATATGTATAAAGGCTGGTATTGCTGAGTTGATGTGGTATATTATGAAAGATAACAAGTATTATGAAGGAGATACTTTCCCCAATTTAGAACATGAACTGCTGAATTTAGAAAATGGAAATCGTTTGCCAAATTTCCGCAACTACGAGGATCTCCATGGAATTCTCACAACAGCATTTCAGATGTTCGAAGACATGACAGCTGAGTTTTTGAAAGTATATGGTGACTTCACTTGATAACACTAAAACTCCCCTCTTTACTCCTTCTCATTCCCCTCCTCTCCCTCTCTACTGTCTCGGCATTCGCTGCCCCTGCACAACAGGAACAGCTCGATCAGTCACGGGCGCAGGAGGCAGAGCGACAAGAGAGGCTTGGTGAGGAGCGTGTGGAGGCGATTGTTCCCCCTCCCCCTTCTACAGATCTTCCCGCCGATGAGAGCGTCCGATTCCACATCTCTCATATCACGATTGAGAACCAAGTGGAGCGATTCCGCTTCCTCGAACGCATCGCTCGCCCTTACAAGAATAAGGAGCTGTCTCTCAGCGACATCAATAAGCTCATCAATACGATGAATCAGTCCCTCATGGCTCGTGGGTTCTCTACGAGCCGTATTGTCGTACCGGAGCAGAATCTCTCCTCCGGTGAACTCCGTCTCTTCCTCCTCGTCGGCTATGTCAATACCGTCCGCTTTGCAGAGGGCAGTGATGCGCTCTACTGGAAGAATCTCTTTCCCTTCCACGAGGGAGATATTCTGAATGTACGCGACATCGAGCAGGGCATCGAACAGGCAAAACGTCTCCCCTCACAGGATATCTCCTTCCAGCTCCTCCCCTCGGATTAGCCACAGCGGACGGATGTCGTTCTCACGGTAAAACGTGGAAAGAATTTCTACGGTACGATCTCCGTGGATGACTCGGGGCTTGAGGATACAGGAAAGCTCCAATGGTATACGTCTATCGGCATCGATCAGCCCTTTCACAAGAACGATCTCAAAATTGGGAGTCCCCTGCCTCTGCCGGAGCAGCCGAAAACGCCCGCCCACGAACGTGCAAACATTCGTGGGCGGGCGTTTTTCATAGCATTTCACAGAGACCGGTACATTTGCGTCAAAAGCATTCCTCCACCCCAATAATCTCCTTCCATATATATCCCTCGCGCACGCCGGAGTCGCTGTAGAGGATATCCTCTGCGGCGAAGGTGTCGGCGAGGGTATGGGCGATCACCATGCCGGGGACGATGGTGTGGAGGCGGTCGGGCGCGGAGCGCAGGAGGACGGCGGTGTTCTCCTCGCTGAGTTTCTGCCCGCTGCCGAACCGCTCGATCATCGCAGGGAAATGCGCGACGTGCAGGAGGCGCGGCGTTTCGTCGGGATAAAGCAGCCCGTGCATACGGCTCGCACTGCTGAGTACACCGCCCATACCGACCATGTGAGCGGCACGCAGGGCTCGCACGTCGGGGACACCCGCGAGGATGTCCTCCACCGCCGCGCGAATCTCCACGCACTCCGCAGAGGTCGGGAGCAGCCCCGCAGCGTGCGCCTTGCTCATGGCGAGCGAGCCGAGGGGCAGACTCCACCGTCCCTGCATTTCATGTTCGCGATAGTGGATGATCTCGGTGCTGCCGCCGCCGATGTCCACCATGACGCCGTCTGCGTGGGCGATGCTTGCAGTCGCGCCGATAAAGTCGTACGCCGCCTCCTCCGCGCCGCTGATGATGCGGATGTATACGCCCGAGCGGCGCGTGATCTCCTCGGTCGCGGCGCGGCTGTTGCTCGCGGAGCGCAGAGCTGCCGTCGCAAAGGCATGGACGTGCGGGATGGCGAACGTCTCGATGAAGTCCATGAATCCGCGCAGGATCTTGACGGTCTTTTCGATCCCCTCACGCACGAGCCGCCCATTCTCGAGATATCCCGCAAGTCCGACGGTATGCTTGCGCTTTAGGAGCAGCTCGAAGGAGCGACCCTCGATCCGATAGACCGCCATGCGGATGGTATTCGACCCGATGTCGATGATAGCGTGCAGCATAGGCTATCGCTTCAGCCCGCTGCCAGGTACGGGGATGATGGTGCGGTAGTTGTCGGGCATCCCATCCGCGAAAAAAGCACGCGCCCCCGCCAGTGCCGCCGCCGCCGTGAGTTCGGCGTAGACACCGCGTCGGTTGAGCGTCTTTGCCGCCTTCAGGATGTCGCTGTCCTCGACGGCAATCGCATCGCCCCCGCTGCGGCGCAATGCCTTGAGGATGTCCTCCAAACGCGGTGGCGCACCCACGCGGATGGTCTCGGCGATGGTGTTCTTGCGCGGGGTCTCGGGCAGGTCATGAAACACCTCCACGACGGGCGCACATTTCGTGCTCTGCACACCGATGAAGTGCGGCAGCCGCCCGAGCTCGGCAAATCCTTGGTAAAGCCCGAGGAGAAGGGAGCCGTTGCCAATAGGAACAAAGATGTAGTCGGGCACGCTGTCACCCAACTGGTGATAGATCTCGTGCGCCATGCTCTTAATCCCGTCGGCAAAGAGAGGGTTGTAGACGTGGGAGGCGTAGTAGTCGCTGCCCAGCTCCGCACGCAGCGTGCTGCTCGCATTCATACGCCCGTTCGGCACGCGCACAACCTCCGCGCCGTACGCCGTAATCTGCTTTGCACGCTCGGCAGAAATATCGTCGGGGACGTAGACGCGGCACGCCATGCCCGCCGCCGCCGCGTATGCCGCGACCGCCGCCCCCGCGTTTCCTGCCGAGTCGATGGCGACGTGGTCGATGCCGAGATACGAGAGTTCGCCGATGAGGCGTTTCGCCCCGCGATCCTTGAACGAGCCCGTCGGCTGGCGATCCTCCATCTTAAGGTAGAAGCGGCAGCCGTCGATGACGAGCGGCAGGAGGGGTGTCTCGGTCTCGCCGAGCGTCACCGCCTCGTGGCGATCCTGTGCATCCATCGCGCTCCGATATAGACGAAAAAGCCCCCCGCATTCGCACACATAGGCGTGCGTTGCGATGGGGTATTCCTTTTTGCAGTGCTCACAGTAGAAGTGCATGACGGCTCTCCTCCTTTGGAATATATGAATAAGAATGGCGTGAAACACCGCTATGCGTACTCCATACAAACCCTAGTGGAGTACTGCATGGCTACTGCGCCTTTTCCTCCGCCTTCGTCCCCTCATCCGTCGTGTCCTCCGTGAGTGCATGGTTGCCGAACATCGTCGTCAGCGTCTCACGCGTGAAGCCGTAGGCGGGACTCGAAAAGTCCTGTCGGGGATCGTAGCGGTTGTTCGGTGCGCCGAGCAGGCCGCAGACCGTATCGTACATCATATCGTTGGTGAAATACCCATCCCTGCGACCCGCAAGCGTCGCTGCGCGGGTCGGGAGGGCAGCGCGGTACTCCGGCGAGAGGTAGATGAAGAACGGTATGCGCACCATGTCGAAGCTGAACACATCGGGGTTGTGCGAGATCTTGAGATTTTCCCCGTGATCGGAGAAATAGACCATTGCACGCAGGTTCAGGTTCTTCTCCGCATAGCTGAAGATCTGCGAGAGAATGTAGTCCGTGTAGAGAATGCTGTTCGCGTACGACGGTGCGCTTGTCATCGCCGATTCGCCGTCCTCGGCGGCGAACTTCGCCCACTCATCGGGATAGCGGTTGTTGTAGTAGATGTGGCTGCCCATCAGATGCAGGACGATGAAGTTGTTCTCGTGCGGATCAATGCGCGTGAGATACGGCAGCAGCGTCTCGTCAAACTTCGTCGTAAAGGTGTACGAGTCGTCCGTCCACTCCGCCACGTCCGCCGTCTTTGCCACCATCGTGATCGCACTGTCGAACTGCCCGTAACGCCCCTGATTGCTGAACCAATAGGTATGATAGCCGATCTTCTTCGCCACATCGAGCAGAGATGCCGACTCAAAGAACTCCTTGTCGTTGTACTGGCTCTTCTCCGTCAGGGCGCGCTCCAGAACGGGCACCGTCTGCGTCCACGAGGAGTAGGTGTTGCGATAGACGAGGAATCCGTCACGCTCCGCCGCCATCTGCTCCATCCACGGCGTATTCTCGTACGGGAAGGACGGCGTGTAGTAGTGCATATAGTTGCGTGAGGCGGACTCACCGATGACGAAGATCACCGTCCCCGGCGCACGCGCCGCGAGGGTGTTCTCCATATCTATAATGAGCGACGCATATCGCTCATCCTGGTGCAGCCCATACGACTGTGTTTCCTCAACGTACGTCGTCACGTCATTGTAAAGCCCCGCAATCGAGCACTCGGGAATCAGCGTGATATGCACGCCCGCCGCAACGAGCATCACGAAGACGAGGCTGCCCATGCGCGAGCCCTCCGCGCTCGGATAGATGCGTTGGGCGAACACAAGATAGCTGCGGTATGACAGATAAATGAGCAGCAGCAGTACAAGTACAACAAGCACAGCGGGCAGAACCCCCACTGTCGACTCGATGTAGTCCCCCGCCTCGTGCCAATTTGTCAGATAGAGCGCCATGAGGGACGCGGGGCTGAGCGCGTGCCAGACCGTCATATAGTAGGCGATCTGGGTGAGCGGAATGAGTGCCATGAGAAAGCCGATCACGGAGAGCAGCGCCGCCGTCAAGCGTTTGCGCCCGAGATGAAAGAGCACGCCGCCGAGTGCGGCAAGCATGAGCATCTGCGCCGTCCCGATGAGGAAGTCGTAGAAGATCAGCGAGCGGTACCAGTCCCTCTGATACGTCCACACATAGAGCAGCGGAAAGGTTATACACCAGAGCAGCCCCGGTGCCATCGCCCCGATCATGCCGCGCGAGAAGAGGGGTACACCTGTCCCATACTGCATGAGCATGAGGACGGCGAGGACAGGAAGGAGCGCGGGGAGAAAATACTCCGCGCCCATGTCCTGTCCCATGTTGATATAACACGCGATCAGCGTCAGAAAGTAGAGCCCTGCCGCCGCCGCTGCGCGAATCCATTCATTCGCGCGCTCCGTCGAAAGATTCATCGTATCCTACACTACTCCATGATAAAGATTTCGAGGTTCTGCCGCCCGAACATCAGTGCCTCGGCGTGCGTATCAAATGCGACATCAATACGATTGCCGCTGATCGCATAGCCGATGTCCTCCGCGACCGCCTCTCCATAGCCCGGGATAAAGACGCGTGTGCCGAGCGGTATCACCGTCGGATCGACGGCGATCACGCCATGCCGTACGAGCGTTCCGGTCGCCGTATGATTGCCGTTGCCGGGATCGTGTGCGCTGTACGCCGTTGCGGACACATAGAGCGCACGCCCGCCGCCGCGGCTCACCGTCTGCTCCGTCCGCTCCTCGTGAATCCCGAGCGCAACGGGATCGTACTCCGCCCCGCCCGAGAGGACGCGATACGTCGCCGCGCCGCAGATCCCGTCCACCGTGAGACCATGCGCCTTCTGGCAGTCCTCAATCGCTGTGCGGGTCAGAGGTCCTGCAACACCGTCCGCCGCCCCCGTCAGATACCCTGCCTTGATGAGGAGTTCCTGCACGTGCGCCACAACAGGGCCACGCATCCCCTCCTCCACACGGATGTGCGCCGCCAAGGCAGGCGCATGGAGCATTGGCAGAGCCGTGACGGCGAGCGCCGTTCCGACCGTGAGCGCTCCCTGAACGCGCCGCAGCGGTCTGCGCAGCCGAACCTTCCACATGATCTTTCGTGCCGCCAAAAGGAGTTTTCGTACCATTCCATCGCGCTCCCTTCACTTCTTTTCTCCCTCGATCATCTTCCTACGCATGGAAATATTTTACTATATCAATAGGGGGTACGTCAAACGCGGGCAAGCACAATCGTAGGAGCGCGGTCGATCAGCCCATCCTCCGCCGCGTACTGATAGAACAGGCGCAGCCCCGCGAGCGTCGCCGCATCGAGCCGCCAGACAACCGCACTGCCGAGGTACTCCATGAGCTGCATCCGCGTGAACCGCCCATCCGCGAGCACCTCCGCAATCGCCTCTTCCTTCACCGCATTCCAGTCACGGAACGCCCGCACAATCCGTCCGTGCACCATCCGCAGGGCGTCGGGATGCGCCTCGGCAAAGGCACGCGCCGCCGCCCAGATCCCGAACACCATGCGTGCGCCCGTCAGATGCTTCCACTCCTGCGCGAGATCATAGATGTAGACCCCCTCGGGCGGATGATGATAGAGCTCGAGCGCATCGTCCCCGATGAAAAGAGCACCCGCCGCCCCCTCGGGCACGGGATCGGACGGCACAAGTGCCCGCGTCTCGTACTGCGGTGCGGCATCGTACGCACGCCGCAGGATGATCTTGAGGAGGGCGTGCGAGGACGCGGACTTGTCCGAGAGCAGGACACGCGCGTTTTTGATCTGCTCCGCAGGAACACGGCTCACGAGAATCACGCTGCGCACATCGCCGTCCGAGGCGATGCACACATCGGGCAGGACGAGAAGATCGTCCGCATGACGCGCATACGTGATCGAGGACACCCCCGATACATCGAGATTCCGTGCCTCCAGCCGCCCGTTCAGCTGCGCGGGCGTCGCTCGCAGGACATCCACCCCCTGTGCAGCCCCGTGCGCGAGCGCGTACGTCAGCGGCAGCACATTCAAAAACGCGATATGACCCAGACGCGGTATCATGCGCATCCCCTCACTTTCTCTTTCTCTTTTCCCATTATAATCCTTCTGCACAGAAAAATACAGTATCTTTTGAACCTTGCTCCGCGCAACGAGCAATAAAAAAGAGCTGACCGTGTATCACGGCAGCGCCTTTTCTGTGCCTATGATTTGGCAGGATGGTGCATCCGTCAAATCGTTTTATGTGTGCGCCATTCATCCCTCAGTTGAAAATCTCCCCGTGCACCGTTATAATGGAAGCACAGCAACACACTGCGAGAAAAAGGAGCACTTACAATGAACGAAATCGAACTCAAATACGGCTGCAACCCGAACCAGATCCCCGCTCGTGTCTATGCGGACGGGGGGCTGCCCTTCACGGTGCTGAACGGCCGTCCCGGCTACATCAACCTGCTCGACGCGCTGAACAGCTGGCAGCTCGTCCGCGAACTGAAGGCGATGTCGGGACTGCCCGCCGCCGCCTCGTTCAAGCACGTCAGTCCCGCAGGAGCAGCACTCGGGCTGCCGCTCTCGGCGACACTGGCACGTGCGACCCATGCGCCGGGGGGCGAGCTCTCGCCTGTTGCGTGTGCCTATGTGCGTGCACGCGGCGCGGATCGCATGAGCTCCTACGGCGACTTTGCCGCCGTCTCCGATGTCTGCGACGAGAGCCTTGCAGAGTTCCTGCGCGGCGAGGTGTCCGACGGCATCATCGCACCGGGCTATACGGAGGGCGCACTCGAAATTCTGAAATCCAAGCGCAAGGGCAGCTACCTCGTCCTCCAGATGGACGAAAGCTACGCACCGCCCGCACTTGAGCGCAAGGACGTGTACGGCGTCACCTTCGAGCAGCAGCGCAACGACGTAGAGATCACGGAGGACTGCCTCCGTGACCGCCCGACGGCGAACAAGGACATCCCCGATGCCGCGCGCCGCGACCTACTGCTCGCCCTCATCACGCTGAAATACACGCAGTCCAACTCCGTCTGCTACGCCGTCGACGGGCAGGCGATCGGCGTCGGTGCGGGACAGCAGTCGCGCGTCCACTGCACCCGACTTGCAGGAAACAAGGCGGACATCTGGCAGCTGCGCCAGAGCCCGCAGGTGCTTGCCCTCCCGTTCAAGGACGATATCCGCCGCCCCGACCGCGACAACGCCATCGACGTTTATGTGGCGGGCGACGAGGACGAATACGCACTCCTCGCAGCAGACTGGCAGCGGCTCTTTACGGAGAAGCCCGCGCCCTTTACTCGTGCGGAAAAACGCGCCTACCTCAACACCATCAAGGGGGTCGCGCTCGGCTCGGACGCATTCTTCCCGTTCGGCGACAATGTGGAGCGTGCCCGCCAGAGCGGCGTCTCCTACATCGCGCAGAGCGGCGGCTCGATCCGCGACGACAACGTCATCGCGACCTGCGACAAATACGGCATCGCCATGGCAATGACCCACATCCGCCTCTTCCATCACTGAGGAGGAACGCTCCACGGGGCTGAAATACAGACGGGACTGCAGTACGAATTCGAAAATGTCGTACCGCAGTCCCGTTTGTCATGAGCAAATGGTATCGCTACACGTCGAATGCCTCAATCTGTTCCTGGATGGCGCGCACCGCCTCAGCGAGCTCACGTGCCACATCTGCCATGCCGTGCTCCTTTTCGTCGGCGACGCGCGCGCTCACCTCTTTCAGATCACGGAGCAGCCCCTCATTTTTCTGCAGGGAGCGCTCGATCGACTGAATGTTGTCATTGATCGTCTGCGTATGCATCGCCTGATCCGTCGAGCCGTTCGCAATGTTCTCGATGGTGCGGCTCAGCTCCTCGCCGGCACTGAGTACATTCTTACTCGACGTGCTGAGTGTCCCCGACATCGTGCTCAGATCGGAAGCACGCTTCCCGAGTGAGGCAACCATCGACTTAATCTGTTCACCGAAGTCATTCATCGTGCCTGCGAGAACGCCCACCTCGTCAGCGCTGCTGGTCTCCACGCGGTGGATCTTTATCTTGCCCGCCTCATTCTTCGAGAATGCACGCACCATATCAACGACAGGACGTGTCACGCTGCCGCTGACCTTGAGTGCCAATACCGCACAGAGGGCAAGTGCAGCCACAATGCAGAGGATGGAGAGTTCCAGTTCCTCATGCGTCGCCGCACGGCTTTCCTCACTGCGCTCCGCAAGATATGCATCGATGTTGTCCACGTAGTTGCCCGTCGAGATCACCCAGTTCCACGGGGCGAACTTCAGCGAGTAGGCACGTTTCGGTGAGAGCTGCCCCGTCCCGACGTTCTCCGGCTTTTCCCACATGAAATTACTGTACCCGCTTCCGTCGTTCGCCGCTGCGATGAGATTGCGGATGACATAGTTGCCGTCGGGGTCACGGTCGTCTCTGCGGTCCGTGCCCTCCTTGTTTCCCAAAAATGGATGCGCGATCAGCCGGCAGTCTGTGTCGTCAATCCAGAAGTATCCGCTGCCGTC
>ERZ773009.2577-NODE-2577-length-11473-cov-5.487301_pt1 | contig 11473 bp, 9 predicted proteins | sample MGYA00580663_ERZ773009 | MGnify/ENA primary metagenome ERZ773009 (study PRJEB29015, sample SAMEA2737969) | human oral metagenome | biome: human oral; feature: human-associated habitat; material: dental | place: China | collected 2026 ... | reverse complement strand
AGAAGGATGCCAAGCTGGCCAAGCGTCTGAAGGAAGAACTCGAGTGGGTTCGCTCCAATGCAAAGGGGCGCCAGGCCAAGTCGAAGGCCCGTCTGGCTCGCTACGAGGAGATGGCGGCCGAGGCCGAGCGCACGCGCAAGCTCGACTTCGAGGAAATCCAGATTCCGCCGGGTCCGCGCCTGGGTAGCGTTGTTATCGAGGCCAAGGATCTTCGCAAGGGCTTCGGCGACCGCTCCCTCATCAACGGTCTGTCCTTCTCGCTGCCGCGCAACGGTATCGTTGGTATCATCGGCCCGAACGGCGTTGGTAAGACCACGCTGTTCAAGACAATTGTTGGCCTTGAACCCCTCGATGGTGGCGAGCTGACGATCGGTGAGACCGTCAAGATCAGTTATGTTGACCAGACGCGCGCCGGCATTGACCCTGAGAAGACGGTGTGGGAAGTCGTTTCCGACGGCCTGGACTTCATTCAGGTGGGTAACGTGGAAATGCCTTCGCGGGCCTATGTCTCCGCCTTTGGTTTCAAGGGTCCCGATCAGCAGAAGCCGTCCGGTGTCCTCTCCGGTGGTGAGCGCAACCGTCTGAACCTGGCTCTCACCCTCAAACAGGGTGGCAACCTCCTCCTGCTCGACGAGCCCACGAATGACCTGGATGTTGAGACCCTCAGCTCGCTGGAAAACGCCCTCCTGGCGTTCCCCGGCTGTGCCGTTGTTATTACCCACGACCGCTGGTTCCTCGACCGTGTCGCCACCCATATCCTGGCGTGGGAGGGTACCGAGGAGCATCCGGACAAGTGGTACTGGTTCGAGGGCAACTTCGAGGCGTACGAGAAGAATAAGGTCGCGCGCCTCGGCGAGGCGGCGGCGAAGCCGCATCGCGTGACGCATCGCAAGCTGACGCGCGACTGATCTGCGCGACATGCGTATGACTGTGGGGGAGGGGCGAAAGGTCCTCCCCCCGGTTGTATGTTGAGTAGGCACGCGCGAAGCCCTGATGGTGTCAATCTGTGAGAAGTGAGATTGACAGGGTGGGTAATTGTAGCTGCTCGCAGGAATTTTCGCTTCTGTCACTGGCGATCGGCGGATATTTGTTCATGTAGCGGATGCCACTTGCCTTTTGCGCAGGTCACATCTATCATGTGACACGTATCGCAAATATCCGACCGCGCGAAAGGGGCTCCGATGGCGATTGAACAAACGCTTATCGACGCGCTGGGTGGACGCCTCAATATTGTCGAGGTTGAACCCTGCACGATGCGCATCCGAATTCAGGTGAAGTCTCAGAGAGACGTTGACGAGGCTGCGCTGCGCGTGGATGGTGTGCTTGCCGTCGTGCGTTCTGGTGATGTTGTTCAGATCGTGTGTGGCGCACAGTCGGACGATGTCGCTGCTGCAATGATCGCGATCCTCTCAGGCGTGGCCCATGACACGTCCACGGAGTCTCTATCTCAGCGAGTCCATGTCTAGTATTAAATGTGTTATCAGCCCGCAACGTAGAAGGCTTTTCTGTGGATATTCACGCTCCCGCATCTGACAACATCGATGAGCTGCGCCGTATCGCCGATGCTAATGGCGTTGCTACCGGATTCTGGGATTGGTACGGAAACTGGGTGGGCGTCGGTGCGTCCACGCTGCTGAAGGTCCTGGGTGCTCTCGGCCTGCCCCTTAATGAATCCTCCACGGTGGGGGACGTGCATGAGGCGCTGCGCATCACCGACGAGCGCGAATGGCATCGTACCCTCCCTTCGACGATCGTCGCCCGCCAGGGCGGCGGGTACCTCTTCCCGGTGCACGTGCCAGACGGTTCGTGGGTGAACGTTCAGTGGGTGCTCGAAGACGGTCGCAAGGGTGCGTGTGATCAGGTGGATCGCTACGTCCCGCCCCGCATGATCGACGGTGAGCTCGTCGGCCGTGCGACCTTCGATGTGCCGCACTGGCTCCCGCTTGGATGGCATCGCCTCGTCGCGACCGTTGAGGGTGGCCACGTAGAGTCTGCAACCCTGATCATCGTTCCCAACACGCTCTCGCTGCCGCTCCTGGAGTCCTCTCGTCGTGCGTGGGGTGTTAACGCGCAGCTGTACTCGACGCGTTCGGCTTCTTCGTGGGGCATTGGTGACGCAGCAGATCTTGCTGACCTGGCAGCTATCTGTGCTGACAAGGGCGCGGATTTCCTGCTGATTAACCCGGTACACGCATCCCAGCCTGTTTCTCCGCTGGAGACGTCGCCGTACCTGCCGGTATCGCGCCGCTGGCTTAACCCGATCTACATCCGCCCCGAGAACATTGAGGAGTTCTCATCCCTGCCGCAGGCCTCACGCGATGCTATCGAGCAGCTGCGTGATGAGACTCGTCAGTTCGACAGTCGCGAGGACCTGATCGATCGCGATCGTTCGTGGGAGGCCAAGCGCGAGGCGCTCGAACTGATCTTTGCGGCTCCTCGCTCGTATCACCGCCAGAGCCAGCTGGATCACTTCATTGAGCGTGGCGGCTCGGAGCTTTCCAACTACGCGCTGTGGTGCGCCCTCGTTGAGCGCGAAGGCACGATCGAGTTGCCCGAGGACCTGGCCCGTTCCTCCGCGCCTCGCGTCGAACTTGAGCGACTCGAGCTGGCCGACCGCGTTGACTTCTACCAGTGGTGTCAGTGGGTCGTCGCCGAGCAGCTCGAGCATGCGCAGCATGTGGCCCGCGAGGTTGGCATGGAGATCGGTGTCATGGCTGACCTGGCCGTCGGAGTGCACGGCTACGGGTCCGAAAAGTGGAGTCGGCCTGAGCTGTTTGCCAACGGTATGAGCGTGGGTGCCCCGCCGGATGTTTACTCTCAGCAGGGCCAGAACTGGTCGCAGCCGCCGTGGTCGCCGCGGAGCCTTGCCGAGTCGGGCTACCTGCCGCTGCGCGACATGGTCCGTGCCGCCCTGGCCAATGCGGGCGCCGTACGTATCGACCACATCCTGGGTATGTTCCGCCTGTGGTGGATCCCGGATGGCTGCGCCGCTACCGAGGGCACCTACGTGTATTACGACCACGAGGCCATGATGGGTGTCATCCTCCTGGAGGCCCAGCGTGCGGGTGCGGTCGTCATTGGCGAGGACCTTGGCGTCGTTGAGCCGTGGGTGCGCGACTACCTGCGTGAGCGCGGAGTCCTGGGCACGTCCGTTGTGTGGTTTGAGAAGGAAGGCGGCGGGTGGCCGCTGCGTCCTGAGCACTACCGTGACCGTGCTCTGGCGGCTGTCAATATCCATGACCTGCCTCCCACGCTCGGTTACATCCGGGGTATCCAGACGACCCTGCGCTCCGAGCTCGGCCTGCTGACTGAGGACATTGAGACGGTGCGCGCTGGCGACCGCCTCGAGCTAGAGCAGGTGAACGTGCGCCTGCTCGAATACGGCTGCATCGACGGTGCTGAGCCCAGTGAACGAGAAACCGTTGAGGGCCTGTACCGCTACGTCGCGCGGACCCCGTCAAAGCTCGTCGTCGCTTCGCTCGTCGACGCGGTTGGAGATGTACGCCCGCAGAATATGCCGGGCACGGGCGCCGATCAGTACCCGAACTGGTGTGTGCCGCTGTGCGACTCTGACGGCGACGAGGTTGCGATCGAGGAGCTTCCCAAGGATGAGCGCCTCACATCGCTGTTTGCCTTGCTCCGCGGTAGCGTCAACTGACGCAGTCGAACGCGTCGATGAATGGTCCCCGCGACCCGAAAGGGTTGCGGGGACCATTCGTTGGAGCGGTGATCACTCTCCGTCTGGAGTTGAGAACAAAGGATCGAGTGCGCCCACCGCGCAGCTTTCCTCGTTGTATTCAGGTCGCACGTGTACGCCGGACGGGTTCACGACAATGACAGGCACGCAGGGGGAGAGATGCGCCTCCTGAACAGGCGCGAGGTCCCAGTGGATGAGGGGCCTGCCGACTTCGACGATGTCCCCCTCGTCGACGAGGGGCGCGAAACCCTTTCCTCGCAGTCCCACGGTGTCGATCCCCAGGTGGATGAGGATGGAGACCCCGCGCGTCGAGGTGACGATCGCGGCGTGTGACTTGAGCTTTGTAACGACGCCGGCGATGGGGGCGCACACGGTCACGCATGACGCGTCGGCATCGGGAAGAAGCGCGCGCCCATCTCCAACGACGCCACTGGCAAAGACGGGGTCGGGTACCTGCGCGAGAGGCAGGATATGCGCGGCGAAAGGTGCGCGGACGAGGAAGCTCACCGGCTCGCTTTCATCTGCTCGACGAGGTCCTCAGAATCGGGACCCATGACGACCTGGACGGCATCGCCGACGATGACGACGTCGAAGGCTCCTGCCTCGCGCAGCTTCGCCTCATCGATGAGGTCGGTGTTGGCCGCGTCGAGACGGATGCGCGTGATGCACGCTTCCAGGTTGGAGATGTTGTCCCAGCCGCCCAGGGCTTCGATGATGGTCGTTGCGGTGTCCATGGTGTCCTCCTTGGCTCAATGACCCAAACCGCTGCGGTTTGCCTCACACTTATGGTAGCGCGATGGCGTAGAAATAGGCACGATTGTGCCCACCGAGCGCGTCACATTATGAGAGGTCGGCGGCGCTCATTCCTCGAATGCGTGCTGCTGGTGTGAAGCCCATGGCGATGCCCGCCGTGATCGACGCTGCGGTGAAGATGTACATGGTCGCCTCGACGCCTACCCATGACGCGACGATGCCAGCGACGAAAGATCCGAGTGGCATGACTCCCCAGACCGCGAAGCGGAAGATTGCGTTCATGCGTCCGAGCATGTCGGGCGGGCAGATTTCCTGGCGCAAGCTCATCTGGGTGACGTTGTAGATCGTGATGAAATACGACGAGACGACGCCGGAACAGGCGATGACCCACGCGGCGGCAACCGGGACGTGGACGGATGGGGGCTGAGCGAGGAGCGCCGAGACGCCGACGATGTTCGTGATGGCGATGCAGCGTCCGATTCCCAGGCGCGTGATCCATAGGGGCCGCGTCAGAGCGCCGAGGATACCGCCGAGCGCGCCCGCGCTCAGTAACAGACCGAGCTGCGTCGCGCTCATGCCGAGGGTTCGCAGGACCAGGATGGGGAGGAGAACCTGGATGCCTGCCCCCGCGAATGCTGCGCACGCGATGCACGAGAAGAGCGGAAAGAGCAGGCGCTGGCCGCGCACAAAGGACAGTCCTTCAACGATCTGAGAACGAAGTGACGCATCGGAGTGAGCGGGACGTGGTTCGGGGGTGCGGATGCGCCAGATCGCCCACGTCGAGCACACATATGTCGATGCCGTCAGCAGGTATGCCAGGGGAGGGGCGACCACTCCGAGGAGCCAGCCGCCCAAGCCCGGTCCGCCTGCGCGCCCCACCTGATAGGAGGCCTCGAGGCGTCCGTTCGCGGCTCCGATGTAGCGTTTTGAGGCGATCATGGGCACGTAGGACTGATAGGCGACGTCGAAGAAGACGGTGGACAGGCCGAGGAGCGCAGCGACGACCATGAGGTGGGCGATGGTGAGAGAGAAACAGGCGTAGGCGATGGGGATGGATACGAGCGCTGCGATGCGCGCGAGGTTCGCTGTGATCATGACGTGGCGTTTGCGCCACCCGTCCACCCACGCACCTGCGGGGAGTCCAACGATGAGGAAGGCCAGCGTCTGCAGGCCGGAGAGGACGCCGATCTGCGTTTCGCTCGCATGAAGGACGGTAATCGCGATCGCTGACGTTGCGAGAGTGCCGACCTGGAAGCCCACTTGCGCGGCGGTTTGCCCCGCCCACAGGTGCATGAAGGCGGAGTTGCGGGTCAGGGGATGGTGCAGCCAGCGCTGCAGTGATCCGCTCACTGCGTATCGCCGAGGCCGGAGCCCCTCGTGTGGTTATGTCCAGTCAGCCCGGTCGCACTCAGAGCCCACGCAAGCCCGTCTTCACAGACGCTGGGGGCGACGATGTTTGCAGCCGTCGTCAGGGCTTCGCATCCGTTCCCGATGCTGATGCCGAGCGCGGCGGTTTCCACGGCCTCGATGTCGTTGTTGGAATCCCCGAGTGCAACGGTGCGGGCCAGGGGAATGCCGACATACTCGCAGACCGCCCTGATTCCGACTGCCTTCGACAAGTGGGCGGGTACGACTTCGAAAGGCACGTATCCTGCTGCTCCCACCGAGCCGATAATCGCACGGTATCCGGCGGGAAGCGCGGCGGTCACCCGCTCCAACGATGCTTTCTCGGGCGGCACGTACGCAGTGACCTTCGTGAAGGTACCGCTGCCGATGTCGACAATGAAGGGCGTGATGGACTGGGCGTATTCGATCCAGTCTTCGGGGTATTTGCCAGCCCTGGGGACGAAAAAGCCGAGATACCCCTCCGACGGGCCCATCTGGTCCGGACCCTGCCAGATGTAGAAGGCGTCGAGCTCCTCCCATAGGGTAGTCAAGACCTCGACGTGGTCGCGCGGCATGCGTTCATCGACCAGGACCTGATTCCCGACAGAGGCGTATCCGCCGGCACCGCCGACGATCCCTTCGAAACCGACGTCCCAGAAGCGTGGGTAGACCTCGGGTGCCGAGCGTCCCGTGCAGGCGAAGAGGCGGTGTCCCTTGCTCCGGACCTCCGAAAGAGCGTCGATGGCCGACTGCGGGATACGCTGGCGCGAATCGCACAGCGTTCCGTCGATGTCGACAAAAACCGCGTGGGGAGATTCAGCCTCGTTGCGTGCCTGCGCAGAACAATCGGTGTTCGTCATAGAACAATCTTATCTCCGGGACGACAAGCCCTCGGATGTGCAGAACACGTCCCGCAAACGACAAATCATGCGCATGGTCGGTTGCTCAGCGCAGCGAAGGCACACACTAGAGTCATTGATGACACCCGCGATGGAGCATGAAAGGCAGTTCACGACGATGGAATACCAAGCACTGAGCGACGCCAATGACCTGACGCTGCTGCAAGCGGCGGCTCTTCTGTCGGGAGCCAGCGCCTGGGACTCGCGCGCGATCCCCGCTGCGAACGTCCCCTCCTTTGTCATGAGCGACGGACCCCACGGCGTGCGCCGCCAGCTTGGCGACGCCGACCACCTGGGCATCGCGGAGTCCGAGAAGGCGACCTGCTTCCCGACGGCGTCCGCTGTTGCGGCTACCTGGAATCCCGACCTGGCGCGTGAGATGGGCGAGGCTCTGGGTGCGGAGGCCCGAGGCCTCGGCGTCGACGTCCTGCTCGGCCCGGGCCTCAACATCAAGCGCTCGCCCCTGTGCGGGCGAAACTTCGAGTACTTCTCCGAGGATCCGATCCTTGCGGGCCGTATGGCAGCGGGCCTTGTCCAGGGAATTCAATCCACGGGAACCGCCGCCTGCCCCAAGCACTTCGCCGTGAACTCCCAGGAGCTGCGTCGCATGGCGTCGGATTCCATCGTGGATGAGCGCACGATGCGCGAGATCTATCTGACCGGCTTCGAGATCGTGTGCCGAAGCGCCAAGCCGCGAGCGATCATGAGCTCCTACAACCTCGTCAACGGTACCTACGCACACGAGAACAAGCACCTGCTGACTGACATCCTGCGCACCGAGTGGGGTTTTGACGGCATGGTCGTCTCCGACTGGGGTGGTTCAAACAGCGCCGTCGCAGCGGTGCGCGCTGGCGGTAGCCTCGAGATGCCCGCCCCCGGCCTTGCTGGTGCGCGTCAGATCGTCGCGGCGGTCGAGGCTGGAGAATTGGATGCGGCTGACGTCTACGCGCGTGCCCAGGACGTCTTGAACGTCGCGAGCGCGAGCGCCGGCCTGCCCGCACCCACGCCCTACGACCTCGACGAGCATCACCAGCTGGCTACGCGTATTGCCTCCGAGGCGATCACGCTTCTGCGCAATGAGGACGATCTCCTTCCTCTGAGCGCTGGCACGAGCGTTGCCCTGATCGGCGATCTTGCGGATACACCGCGCTTCCAGGGATCGGGTTCCTCCCAGGTCAACCCCACACGCGTCGATGCTCCGCGTGAGCTGCTCGAAGCGCAGGGAGAGGATGCCCGAGGCCTCGTTGTGACAGGATACGCCCGCGGTTATGACCGTCATGGCGGCACGAGCGACGCTCTCATCGCCGAGGCCGTGGCCCTCGCCGAGCGCGCTGACGTCGCGCTTGTTTACGTTGGTCTCGACGAGCTGGCCGAATCCGAAGGGCTGGATCGGCCCCACATGCGGCTTCCCGATGGGCAAGATCGCCTCATCGAGGCCGTCGCCGCAGCGAATCCGCGTACCGTCGTCGTCCTGACCGGTGGTGCCAGCGTGGAGATGCCATGGGCGAACTCGGTGCCCGCCCTCGTCAACGGTTACCTGGGTGGTCAGGGTGGCGCCGGTGCGATGCTTGACGTCCTCACCGGCGCTGTGAACCCGTCGGGACACCTGGCCGAAACGTATGCGTGCTCGCACGACGATCACCCGACCGCCGCCTGGTACCCGGCAAGCGGCCCGCTGTCCTACTACCGCGAAGGCCCCTTCGTCGGCTATCGCTACTTCACGACTGCGGGCATCGACGTTGCCTTCCCCTTTGGCTACGGACTCTCGTACTCGCGCTTCGAGTATTCCGATCTCGAGGTGAACCAGGAGGGCGCGACTTTCACGGTCACCAATACGTCCGAGCGTGACGGTGCTGACGTCGTCCAGCTGTACGTGAGTGCCCCCGGCGGCGTGTTCGGCCCCGCCCGCGAGCTCAAAGGATTCGCAAAGGTCGAGGTTCCCACCGGTGGGTCGGTGCGCGTTACCATCCCCTTCGATCGCTACACCTTCCGCCACTGGGAGACCTCGCGCAGTGCGTGGGAGACCGAGGCCGGTACCTGGACGATCTACGTCGGGCACAACGTGGAGGACACGCCGCTGAGCGCCACCCTCGAGGTCGAAGGAACAACCCCCCTCCCATCGATCCAGCCCTCGGTCACTACCTGAACGCCGATGTTGCGGGCATTACCAACGGAGAGTTCGCAGTTCTCCTTGGCCGCACCATTCCTACCGCTCACCCTGCGGATGATCTGGGCGCAGGAGACCCACTATCGGAGATGACACGCGCCAAGAGCTGGCTCGCCCGTGTCGTCGGACGCAAACTCCACGCCATGAAAGCCAAGGCCGACGCGAAGGGGGCACCGGATCTCAACATCCTATTTATCCTCAATATGCCTTTCCGAGCCTTCGCAAAGATGACGAACGGCGCGGCAAGCCCCGACATGGTGGACGCGATCCTTCTTGCCGTGAACGGACGACCGCTGCGAGGCCTCACCCGCGCCGCCCTCGGCTTCATGTCTAACGCGCGCGCCAACAAGGCGACCCAGCGCGAACTTGACCAGACCCGATGATGCGGCCCCGGCCTCGTTACCCCAACTGACGTAAAGGAACACTCATGCAGGCTCTTACCCGGTGGTGGAAGAACTTCGAAACCAAACACACGACGGTTGCCCAGTTCATCGTCTTTTTTGTCCTGTCCAACGGCATTACGGTCCTGCAGCTGATCCTCATGCCTGCCTTTAAGGCGTTGTTTGGACACACGAATCTTGTCGACACGGCGTTCCAATTCCTGCCCGTCGGCGTCTCGCACGGACACACGGTCTTCCTCTTCGACTACCCGGCAGGCTCAATGTCGGTCGGGGTGGCGGCGGCCTCGCGTAATTCCTAGCCGTGGAGATCACCCTGCTGATCGCGCAGGTCATCAACTTCTTTGCGCAGCGCAACATCACCTTCAAATCCAACTCGTCCGTGGGCAAGGTGGCCTTCTGGTACGCGGTCGCCTACGTCGTCATCACGATCGCAGCCGCCGCCCTTCAGGTTCTCTACAAAGACCCGATCTACGCGTGGGCAATGTCGGTGATGGGCGCGGGCGGTGAGACCTTCGCCGATGTCGTCACGATGATCATCAACGCGGCGATCTCCTTCTGGGTGTTCTTCCCCATCTTTAAGGTGATTTTTCAGCGCTCCCTACTACCTGACCGGAGAGACCTTGGGTGTTCTTCCCCATCTTTAAGGTGATTTTTCAGCAGGAACCCTCGGAGGAGGACGCGCAGGCCAGCGACGCACAGTAGAATACTGGCAGACTTCACGAGAGGAGACGCCATGAGCGCGCCGCTGCTAACGGTGATCGTGCCCGCCTACAATTCCGAAGACTACCTTGATCGGGCGCTCACGACGCTCGTCGGCTACGGCGACGAACTCGAGGCGATCATCGTCAACGACGGTTCGAAGGACCGCACCGCAGAAATTGCCGATGAGTGGGCCGCCCGCTACCCCTCTGTCAAGGTCATCCACCAGGACAACAAGGGGCACGGTGGCGCCGTGAACGCCGGTCTCGCCGCCGCCACTGGCACGCACGTGCGCGTCGTCGACTCCGACGACTGGCTGGACCGCCGCGCCACGAACGCTGTCCTCGACTTGTTGCGTGAGGAACGCGAGGCCGGGCGCGACCTCGACCTGCTCGTCACGAACTACGTCTACGACAAGCAGGGAAAATCTGTCAAGGCTGTCATCCGCTACCGCAACGTTCTGCCTCGAGGCCGTACCTTCGGTTGGGCGGACCTGCGTCGGTGCCGCTACGACCAGTACCTCATGATGCACGCCCTGACGATGCGCACGGAGGTCGTGCGCGCGTCCGGCCTGGTGATGCCCGAGCACACGTTCTACGTGGACTACCTCTACTCGTTCGTGCCGCTGCCTTACATTTCCACGATCCGTTACCTGGATGTGGACCTGTACCACTACTTCATCGGCCGCGATGACCAGTCCGTCAACGAGAAGGTCATGATCACGCGCCTGGATCAGCTGGCCCGCGTCAACGAGGCGATGACCCGTGCGCTGCCCACGCGCGCCGAGGTCGAGGACAAGCTCTGGCGGTACATGGTCCACTACCTGCGTATTAACGCCGTCGTCTGCTCGGTCATGGCCCAGCTGTCGGGCACGCCCGAACACCTTGCCCTGAAGGAACAGATCTGGGAGACGATGGACCAGATCAACCCCGAGGCCACGGATCGCCTGCGCCAGGACCTGCTCGCTGGCCTCGTGCGCCACGCCTCCCCGAAGGTCGTTCGCGGCGGCTACAAGGTTGCGGCGGCTGTCCTCGGCTTCAACTAAGAGGCGCCGTCAGCGTCCGGTGAGTACGAGCTCCGTCCGGTGGACGGTGAGGCGCTTGCCGATGAGCGGGTATTCCACGTCCTCTTCGCGGCTCTGCCACGTAAAGCCGAGCTTTTCGGAGACCCGGCGCGACGCGTTGTTTCCGTCGAAGTACTTCAGGATGATCGTCGACACGCCCAGCTCCCGCGCGCGATCGATGATGGAACGTCCAGCTTCCGTCGCATAACCGTTGCCCCAGTAGGGCGCGCCGATCCAGTATCCGATGTCAGCGACGGTGTCATCGGTCGTGTCTGGATCAATGCGCAGCGCGATCGAGCCAACCAGTTCACCGGTCGACGCGAGCGTCATCGCGTAGCTGTCGCTCGCTACCAGGACGGTGGACAGTGCCTCGCGGGCGTCGTCGATGTGCTCGAAGGGCTTCCATCC
>ERZ773009.2568-NODE-2568-length-11500-cov-4.226474_pt1 | contig 11500 bp, 12 predicted proteins | sample MGYA00580663_ERZ773009 | MGnify/ENA primary metagenome ERZ773009 (study PRJEB29015, sample SAMEA2737969) | human oral metagenome | biome: human oral; feature: human-associated habitat; material: dental | place: China | collected 2026 ... | reverse complement strand
TATCTATTGTTGTGATATTGCTGATAGGGATTTTAGTATTGCTGAAAATAAAGGTATTTTCTAAGTTTATACATTTAATACGTTGGAATATAGCTCAAAAAATATCGTCCGTATTGATGTTGACAACAAGGAAGCAGATTATACGGCTTTTTTTATTATCGCTGCTTAAGTACTTTATATTCAGTTGTCAATTCTTTTTGATATTGATATTGTGTGGAGTAGAGATACCTATCGGTAGTGCTTTTATAGACATGTCGGTGTTTTATCTTTTGTTTACATATATGCCGATTATGAATTTTCTCGATGTTGCAGTGAGGAGTTCGATAGCTATAATTGTATTTGGTAAATATACAGAAAATTCACTGAGTATAGTATTGGCAAGCAGTGTAATATGGATATTGAATTTTTGCTTGCCGTCTTTTGTAGGGGTGTGTTTTGGCATAAAAAACAGACGATAGATGGAAAAGGTAAGGTTAAGTAATCTTAAAAAGCGAATTTGTGTTTTGCTGTGAGAAAAAAAGGTATTAAATTAGCACTTAGATTAAAAATAATAGTCATAATAATATTGTAATATGAGTAAAGTAATAAGTTTCAATGAATTGCGTAGGCTGAAAGATAGTCTGCCAAACGGAGCGATGCAGGAGATCGCCGATAAACTTTCTCTTGATGTAGAAACAGTTCGTAATTATTTCGGCGGACAGAACTTTAAAGATGGAGGTGCCATAGGCGTTCATCTGGAAGCCGGTCCCGATGGCGGATTGGTAACATTGGACGATACGACGATATTCGATATTGCTGTGGAGATGTTGAACCAGAAATAATTATGGAACCCTCTTATAAGTTGCGGTTGCATACCTTGTAGCCGCAACTTTTTTAAAAACCTATATATCAATATTGTAGTCTACAATAAAATTTAATGGATGGAACAAGACAAAGAATTGATTCAAGTATACGTAAAAAGTATTTATACTTCGCAAAACAACAACAATTACCGTGTGATAGAGCTTGGCGAAACTAACGGTAATCGTGTGATGAAGGTCGTTTTGGGTATGTTCGAAGCCGATTTTATAGCGGCGGCTCTCAACAACAAAATATTCAAACGTCCTATGCCATACAGTGTTATAAACGACATTTTCAAAATGTACAAGATAGACCTACGCGAGATAATAATATTCGGAGCCAAAGAGCACGTTATTTTCTCAAAAATAGTACTGATACAAGACAGCAACAAACAAGAGATAACTACACGTATATCAGATGCTTTGGCTCTTGCCATAGAGACAGGCGCACCTATATATGTAGAGAAATATATAGTCGAACAATTTTTCCAAAATCTCGTCGCTAATCCCAATGAGATTTTGATAAATAAGATGCCTATACAGGATATGTCGCTGGCAGAGCTCAACGAAGAGCTTCGTATAGCCGTAGAAGACGAGGCTTACGAAGAGGCAGCAAAGATACGCGACGAGATAAACCGACGCCGAGAAGCCGGAACAACGGGCGAGGCGACAAACATTCCACCAGATTTTCCGTTCTGACATTACGTTTTTAATATAATACACTGAATATGAAGATAAGACTTATCGTTATGAACTTCCTGCAATATGCGGTCTGGGGAGCATACCTCACCTCTATGGGAGCATATTTGGGCGGGTTCGAGGCTATGCGTAGCAATATCGGTACGTTCTATGCAATGCAGGGGCTGGTGTCGCTATTTATGCCCGCTCTTATGGGCATAGTTGCCGACCGCTGGATAGAGGCACAGAAACTGCTCGGTATATGCCACGGACTGGCAGCAGTTTTTATGTTTGCCGCAGGGTTTTACTGCTTGCAGAGTGGGGCAGAGGTGGCTTTTGCTCCGCTGTTTACGTTATATACTCTTAGTGTGGCTTTCTATATGCCCACCATTGCTCTGTCGAACTCGGTAGCATATACCTCGCTCGGCAAAGTGAATCTGGATACGGTCAAACACTTCCCGCCGATACGTATATTCGGCACAATAGGTTTTATCTGCTCTATGCTGTTTGTCAACTTTGCAAAGACAGACGGCGAGGCATTCCAAAATACTCCAATACAGTTTGTGGTATCAGCAGTTTTAGGTATCGTTTTAGCCGTGTATGCCTTTACATTGCCGCGATGTGAGACAGATAAGAGTAAAGTCCGCAAATCGCTTGCAGAAGCTCTGGGGCTTAATGCTTTTGTACTGTTCAGACATAAGAAGATGGCTATATTCTTCATCTTCTCTATGTTGCTGGGAGCTTTACTGCAGATAACCAACGGCTATGCCAACGATTTTATACGCAGCTTCGGCAGTATACCCGAGTTTGCAGATACGTTCGGAGCCAACAATGCCAATGCACTCATCTCGTTGTCGCAGATGAGCGAAACGTTTTGTATATTGCTCATTCCGTTTTTCCTACGCCGATTTGGTATAAAAAAGGTGATGCTGATGTCGATGTTCGCTTGGGTATTTCGGTTCGGGCTCTTCGGGGTGGGCAACCCCGGCAGCGGAGTATGGGCTTTTGTGCTGTCGATGATAGTCTATGGCATAGCGTTCGACTTCTTCAATATATCGGGTTCGCTCTTCGTGGAGCGAGAGACCGACAAATCGATTCGTTCGAGTTCACAAGGACTGTTTATGATGATGACCAACGGACTGGGAGCGACTATCGGTATGTTTGCTGCTCAAGCTATTGTAAATCACTTTGTTTATTCGCAAACAGACGCTTTGGCAAAAGTAGCGGGCTGGCAAACGTCGTGGTTCGTCTTTGCGGGATTCGCTCTGGTAGTGGCGGTCGCTTTTGCTTTGATATTTAAATATAAGCACGAGCCAAACGATATAAAGCATTGATTTTTTTATAATTAAAAATAAAAACAAAAATACAACACAACAATCGATGTCTGACGACAATAATCAAGGGAAAATACTTCGTACCGAGCGTCTGTTTAAAACCTACGGCAAACGCACGGTAGTAAACGACGTTTCTATCGAGGTACGTCAGGGCGAGATAGTGGGGTTGCTCGGTCCGAACGGAGCGGGTAAGACTACAACGTTCTATATGACAACGGGGCTCGTTACGCCAAACTCGGGCAAGATATTCCTCAACGACTTGGATATAACCGATTATCCGGTGTATCGTCGTGCTCAATCGGGGATAGGTTATCTTGCACAGGAGCCGTCGGTATTTCGCAAACTTTCGGTAGAAGACAATATAAGAGGCGTATTGGAGATGACCAAATTCTCGAGGCAGAAGCAGCGCGATAAGCTCGAAAGCCTCATTACAGAGTTTCACTTGGAACACGTTCGCAAAAACATAGGCGACCGCTTGTCGGGTGGCGAACGCCGACGCACCGAGATCGCTCGTTGTCTGGCTATTGAGCCCGACTTCATTATGCTCGACGAACCTTTTGCCGGTGTAGACCCGATAGCCGTTCAGGACATTCAGGATATTGTGTGGAGTCTGAAAGACAAGAATATAGGTATCCTTATTACAGACCACAATGTAGATGAGACGCTTGCTATTACCGACAGGGCTTATCTGCTTTTCGAAGGTAAGATACTATTCCAGGGTACACCGCAGCAACTGGCAGATAACGAGACTGTCCGCAACAACTATCTTGGACGTGACTTCGAACTGAAAAAGAAAACCCGTATTTAGCTTGTATTCAATTACGAGTTAAACGTTCCATCGTTCATACGAGGTATTTGGGCGGAGTGGTTTGCCACTGAGGAGTATCAATAATTACATGGAGGCTATGATTTTAAAAGTATGTATTTTTGAAAACAAAAAGATAAAAACTTATTCAGATGAGATAGGGGACAAGATTATAGAAGCTCTTAATGAACACAAAAAGGGGGAAACAATTAAGCTAATTCCTGGAAAACTATGGGAATAGAAAAGAAATCTTTATACGAGATTGAAATTTCAAAAAGAGTTCAAAAGGAGTTCGAACTCATTAAAAAAACGGCATCTTCCTCAGTAAAAAGTAGATTAGAGCAAATTATTGATGAACCGTGCGAATCACCCAACAGAAGGATTAAGTATGGAGCAATTGAAGGGAAAAGGAGGAACAGCTTATAGTCGAAAACTCACTAAAAAAGACCGAATTGTCTATGTGGTGCTAGAAGAAAAAAAAAAGTTCTTATATCACAATTTCTAAATCATTACAAAGACAAGTAGTTTCTAACGTCAGCGGGGATACTGCTGTTTAGTTAACTTCTTGTCTGTTTTTTCACTTGCGTGGGAGTCATACGCATTTAAACAATTCGATAAATAGACAATTGAATAATAGTGGCTTAAATGCCTCCGTAATAATGTTGCTATAACACAAAGCGAAGAACCGTAAATGTTACAGTTCCTCGCTTTTTCGTGTGTTTTGAACTAAAATCAATTGTGTTCGAAAAGTACGTCGTCTTGCAATACCGATGTACCTACGGGAGCTACCACTTTGGTGATAGTACCCGAACATTCGGCAGTGATGTTGTTTTCCATCTTCATACTTTCCATTACCATCAGCACGTCGCCTTCTTTGAAGGCCGTTCCCGGCTCTACCAATACTTTGAGCACGCTGCCGGGCAGTGGTGCCTTGATAGTCTTGGAGCCTTTGCCTGCTGCCTCGGCAGGAGCTGCCGTAGGAGTTGCTGCGGGTTTGGCGGCAGGGGTAGTGGCGGCGGCAGGTGTCGGTGTAGCAGTCGGTTTTGCTGCCGGACGTGCCACAGGAGCCGATATTTGCCCGTCTCCTTCGATATTTACCTGATAGAGATTACCGTTTACATCTACTTCTGCTATGCTGCCGTCGATAGATTTTATTTCGACTTCGTATTTACTTCCGTTGATATCAAATTTGAATTGTGTCATTTTTATAGGTTTATTTTGTTTATTACTTGATAAATTTTATCACTCCAAGGAGAGTTGTAACGCTTGATTGTAAGCACATTGCTTTCGTTGTCGTGGATAGAGTCGCTGAAATAGAGGCTCAGAGCCATTGCTATTGCTACCACTTCATTAGGCATATTATTACTCATATTCTTTTCCTTTTTTTATTTGGTTTTTGGAATGATGAATTATAAAGGTATGTTATCGTGCTTTTTCAACGGATTGGTAACCTTCTTGTTCTGCAACGATTGGAATGCACGAATAATACGGAAACGAGTATTGCGAGGCTCGATAACGTCGTCGATATAACCGCGTGAAGCAGCCTGATACGGATTAGCAAATTTTTCTTTGTATTCCGACTCTTTGTCGAAGATATATTTTGCTTTTTCGTCGGCATCTTCGATAGCAGCTATATTCTTGCCTTCGAGCACTTCCACGGCACCGCTTGCTCCCATAACGGCTATTTCGGCGTTAGGCCAAGCGTAGTTGATATCGCCTCTGAGTTGTTTACAGCTCATAACGATGTGTGCTCCGCCGTACGACTTACGTATGGTAACGGTAACCTTGGGTACGGTGGCTTCGCCGTAAGCAAACATAAGTTTTGCTCCGTGAACGATGATACCGCTGTACTCTTGTCCCGTGCCTGGTAAGAAACCGGGTACGTCTACCAAAGTGAGAATAGGAATATTGAATGCATCGCAGAAACGAACAAAGCGTGCAGCCTTGCGTGAGCTATCGCAGTCAAGTACACCTGCAAGGAATTTTGGCTGGTTGGCTATGATACCTGTCGAAACGCCGTTGAAGCGGGCGAAACAGCAGATGATATTTTGTGCGTAAAGCGGCTGAACTTCCAGAAACTCACCGTTGTCGACGATAGAACGGATAATATCCTTCATATCGTAAGGTTTGTTCGGATTGTCGGGTACTATTTCGTTGAGTACGTCGTCTGCACGGTTGATGGGGTCGTTGCAGGTTACGGTAGGCACCGACTCCATGTTATTCTGTGGAATATAAGATATTAGCTGACGTGTGAGCTGCAGACACTCTTCTTCGGAAGCCGATTTGAAGTGAGCCACACCCGATTTGCGTGAGTGCATACCGGCACCGCCCAAAGCCTCTGTGGTAACGTCTTCGCCGGTAACCGATTTTACTACTTTCGGTCCGGTGATAAACATATACGAGTTTTGTTCGGTCATCATAATAAAGTCGGTCAGAGCAGGCGAATATACGGCTCCACCGGCACAAGGTCCGAATATAAGTGAAATCTGAGGTACTACACCCGAGGCAAGGATATTGCGTTCGAATATTTCTGCGTAGCCTGCCAGAGCGTTAGAACCCTCTTGGATACGTGCTCCACCCGAGTCGTTGATACCGATGATGGGGCAACCTATCTTCATAGCATAGTCCATCACTTTGCATATTTTTTCGGACATTGTCTCCGACAGCGAACCGCCGATAACGGTAAAGTCTTGTGCAAAAACACATACCATACGTCCTTCGATGGTACCGAAGCCTACTGCAACGCCGTCGCCGAGGTATACCTCTTTTTCCATACCGAAGTTTACACAGCGGTGGGTCTTGAACATATCCATCTCTTCGAACGACCCCGGATCGAGTAGCATTTCTATACGCTCGCGAGCAGTATATTTACCTTTTGCGTGTTGAGAGTCGATTCTCTTTTGTCCGCCACCAAGGCGGGCTTTGGCACGCATATCAACAAGTTTTTTGATCTTTTTTTGATTTTCGAATGTCATCATAACAATCTGTATTTTTTTTGTCAATTATTTTTTTCGATTTATTTCTTTGGTACTTCGCAGAGTTCGGTAAGAACGCCGTGTGTCGACTTAGGATGTAAGAAGCCGATATTGAGTCCTTCGGCTCCACGTCTGGGAGCTTTGTCGATGAGTTGGATACCCATTGCCGATGCGTCGTCGAGAGCTTGCTGAACGCTATCGACACAGAAAGCAACGTGATGAACGCCTCCGTGAGGATTCTTTTCCAGATATTTTGCTATCGGCGAATCTTCGGAGGTCGGCTCCAAGAGTTCGATTTTAGTATCGCCTACTTTGAAAAATGCTGTTTTCACCTTTTGGTCTGCCACCTCTTCGATAGAGTAACACTTCTGACCCAAAAGTTTTTCGTAATAAGGAATGGTCTCGTCAAGGCTTTTGACCGCAATTCCGATGTGTTCAATGTGTGAAGGTTTCATATATATAATTGAATTTATAGTTAAATATCTAATTGATACTCTATTAATACTATCGGGTTAACGTCTGCAAAGTTACAAAAATCTTTTGAGAATAGTGGTCTATTGAGACGAAAAAAACCTAAGGTTCGATATCGTTTATCTTATTTAGTATGTACAGAACAGTGTCGATGCTATTGACGGGTTCGACGGATACGAACCGTTTGCCGCTCGTCTCTCCTATACGGCAATTGCGTGGAAAGCGGCCGATATAGCCGATAATCTTACCGAAAGTGTCTGACTTGTAGTACTCGGAGTCGGGGCGAGAAACGAGGTATAGTGTCATTTTGCCGCGACGTACTATGAGGCGTTCGATACCAAGCTCGATAGCGAGCCAGCGTACAGGCAATACCTTCATAAGCTCCTCGGCTTCTTGCGGAATGGCGCCGAATCGGTCGATCAGACGTGTTTTGAATGCGTCCAATGCCGTCTGCTCTGTAATCGAATCGAGTTCACGGTATAGCGATATTCGCTCCGACGTACTCGAGATATAGCTATTGGGAAACATCAGTTCGAAGTCGCTCTCGAAGGTACAGTCGTCGACGAAACGTGCCTCTTGTAGTCTTTGTTGCTCGTCGACGATATCGGCAAATTCGTCGCGGTGAAGCTCTTGCACAGCCTCGGCAAGAATCTTTTGGTACGTCTCGTAGCCGAGTTCGGCGATAAATCCGCTCTGCTCGGCACCGAGCATATTACCGGCTCCTCGAATGTCGAGGTCTTGCATAGCGATATTGAACCCGCTTCCCAAGTCGGAGAATGTAGATATTGCTTGCAAGCGACGGCGTGCATCTTCGGATATATCTTTGAATGTGGGCGTTATCAGGTAGCAATATGCTTTCCTGTTGCTGCGTCCCACTCGTCCGCGTAGCTGGTGGAGGTCGCTGAGTCCGAAGTGATTGGCGTTGTTTACAAAGATGGTATTAACATTTGGCATATCGATACCGCTCTCGATAACGGTCGTTGCCAGAAGTATGTCGTATTGGTAGTCGATGAAGTCTATTACGGTCTCTTCCAACTGAGCCGATGGCATTTGCCCGTGTGCTACGGCTATTCGTGCTTCGGGGACTATCTTTTTCAGTTTTTTCTCGAGCAGATAGATGTTTTGTATCTTGTCGTTGACGAAAAATATCTGCCCGTTGCGTTGCATCTCGAATCGTATTGCCTCGCCGATAGTCTCTTCGTCGAATTCGATAAGCTCGGTAATGACTGGATATCTATTGGGTGGAGGAGTGTTTATTATCGATAGGTCGCGAGCCCCCATCAGAGAAAACTGAAGCGTGCGCGGGATAGGCGTTGCCGTCAGGGTGAGAGTATCGACATTGGCTTTGAATTCTTTGAGACGCTCCTTGATAGCTACGCCAAACTTCTGCTCTTCGTCGATGATGAGCAGTCCTAAATCTTTGAAAACTACCTCTCGGTTTGCTATTTTGTGAGTGCCGATTACGATATCTATCTTTCCCTCTTTGATGTCGGATACGATCTCTTTGGTCTGCTTGGCGGTTTTGGCACGGCTCAGGTACTCGATTCTTACGGGATAGTTTTTTAACCTTTCGGAAAAAGTCTTATAATGTTGGAAAGCGAGTATCGTCGTAGGTACGAGCACCGCTACTTGCTTGCCGTCTGCTACGGCTTTGAAAGCGGCTCGTATCGCTACTTCGGTCTTGCCGAAACCGACGTCGCCGCAGACGAGTCTGTCCATCGGTTTATGACTCTGCATATCGTTTTTTATATCAGCCGTAGCACGCGACTGGTCGGGAGTATCTTCGTAAGTAAACGACGCTTCGAGTTCGGTCTGCATATAGCTATCGGTCGAGAAGCAGAACCCTTTCTGTTCGAGACGCTTTGCGTATAGTCTTATCAGGTCGCGGGCGATGTCTTTTACCTTTGTTTTGGTGCGTTCTTTGAGGCGTTCCCACGCTCCGGTGCCAAGCTTCGACAGCATGGGGTCGACACCCTCTTTACCCCGATATTTCGATATCTTATGCAGCGACGATATGTTTACAAATATGATATCGCCGCCTTTGTATATGAGCTTTATTACCTCTTGGGGTTTGCCGTTGATATTGGTCGTCAGCAGACCGGCGAATTGTCCTACGCCGTGGTCGTGGTGGACTACAAAGTCGCCAGGTTTGAGGCTGTTGAGCTCCTTTACGAGCATTGCCGCCTTGCCCCGACGAGCAGTATCGGACTTAAGCGAAAACCGATGAAAGCGGTCGAATATCTGGTGGTCGGTGAAGAAACATACCTTAAGGTCGTTGTCTACAAAACCCTCGTGTAGTGTTTTATCTACAGCCTCGAACGAAATATCGTCGCCTCGGTCGTCGAAAATAGAGGTGATGCGGTCTATCTGCTTCTTGCTGTCGGAGGCTATGTATATGCGGTATCCGTCGGCGAGGTATTGCTTTATGTTTTTCGATATAAGGTCGAAATTCTTATTAAAATTTGGTTGTAGTGTGGTAGCAAAGACTAACGTATCGGCTTTGTAGAAGTTTCTGAGTACTTCGATAGTAAAGAACTCCTCGAGTTGCTGCCGAAAACCCTCGCCATCTATTAGCGATGAGTACAAATCGCTTGTCTGCCGTTGCTCATTAGCCTTTACCAGAGCCTGCGAATATATCTGGTCTATCCGTTTTATACAATAATCGATATCGTTTGCCACTATGAGCGTATCGGGCGCGACAAACTCCAATAGCGATACCTTGCCCAGCTCTTCGCTGTCGGTAGCTGCTACGACGGCGAGGCGGTCTACTTCTTCTATCGATAGTTGCCTCTCGATATCGAACGTCCGTATCGATTCGACGGTGTCGCCGAAGAAGTCGATACGATAGGGCAATTCGTTGGAATACGAAAATACATCTACGATACTACCTCGCTGCGAGTATTGCCCTACCTCGTAGACGAAGTCGACTTCGTCGAAACCTGAGTTGCGGAGGTCGTCGAGTAGGGTACTCATAGCATATTCTTGCCCTTTGGTAAGGGCGATTCGTGCCGAGGCGAAGCGGTCGGCAGCTACTACTTTCTCGCTGATAGCATCGGGGTAAGATACTATTATACAGGGTTTCCCGTCGGAAATCTTATTGAGGCTATCGGTGCGTAGTATGCCGTTTTCGGCTATGGTGGCGCCGCTTTTGTGTATATGCTTGTATAGTGCGGGGAAAAACGCCACTCGGTCGCTGCCGATGAGCTGCGTAAGGTCGAAGTATAGGTAGCCGGCTTTGTCGGCATCGTCGGCTATCACAAGTATGTTGTTGCAGCATTTTTCGTCGAAAAGAGCTGCCGTAGCCAACGAAACGGCTGAGGCGTTAAGTCCGTCGAGAGCGATATGTCGCCTGCGACCTCCCTCTGTTACGCGTCGGCACAGCTCTTGCAGCGTGGGGTTCGAACGAAATATTTTACCGAAGTCTTTGATTGTCGTCACCCTCTACTCTCCCGATATTTTTTTGAAATACAAAGCCAGATTGTCTATTGGCGACTGCACTATTTGCCCGAGCCTGATACCAAATTCGGCTGCCGCTACCTCGAGGACGTCCGCAAAGTGATATGCTACCGAGCCGCAAAACGATGTTTCGTACTCGTCCCATCTGTCGAAGCAGGCTATATTACGCTCGAAAAACTCTGTAAAAGAGTCGAAAACGAGGTTGTAGGCATAGCTCTCCTCGATATTTTCGCTAAGGAACGGGGCGAAACTTGCCAGGAACCTATTAGGTAATGGCTTACGGTAGACTCTATCGATTAGTTCGGAAGCGGTCAGGGTAGGGTATCGCTCGAAAAATTTCTCCTTTAGGAGCTGCGGTAGTCTGTTTTTGAAGCAGTCGCCCAGCAACTTACGTCCGAGTACGGCGCCGCTTCCTTCGTCGCCCAAGATATAGCCGAGTGGGTCGATACTACGTACTATTTCCTTGCCGTCGTATAGGCAAGCCACCGACCCCGTGCCGAGGATACAGGCTATACCGCCGTTGTCGCCAAACAACGCTATGGCAGCTCCTTTGAGGTCGTTCGTTACTTCGATGGTTGCCTGCGGGAAGCGATGGCGGAGGATATCGGATATTATTGTCGTTTTGTCGTCGCGGCAGCCCGCACCGAAGAAGTGTATTTCAGTTATCTTGTGTTGCGGTATGCGGTCGATGAGTTGGCTATCGACGATGCTTTCAATAGTGTGTCTGTCGCAATGAAAGGGATTTATGCCGTCGGTCGATATCCTTATATCGTTTTCGTCGTCTATCGACGCCCAATGGCATTTGGTCGAACCGCTATCGGCTATAAGAATCATATTTTCGATGACTATTGGTTGTTAATCGGCTGCAAAGGTAATATTTTTCGCCCGAAACGCCTTTCTATATGTAATAATATATGTATGCTCGAAAAACGATAGGACGTT
>ERZ773009.2564-NODE-2564-length-11503-cov-57.547781_pt1 | contig 11503 bp, 13 predicted proteins | sample MGYA00580663_ERZ773009 | MGnify/ENA primary metagenome ERZ773009 (study PRJEB29015, sample SAMEA2737969) | human oral metagenome | biome: human oral; feature: human-associated habitat; material: dental | place: China | collected 2026 ... | reverse complement strand
TGCTGCAAAAAGGTCGTCTGAAACCGCCTTGACGTTTTCAGACGACCTTTGAGGCAATGTCGCACATGGTTTACGGCAGAATCTCAATTTCCGCATTGTGTTTTACGCTGCGGTAGAGTTCGTCGATTTCCTCGTCCGTTACCGCGATACAGCCGTTGGTCCAGTCTTTTTGCAGGTGTTTTTTGCCGATAAAACCCCAGCCGTTTTTCATGCCGTGGATTTTAATCAGCCCGCCAGGGCTTTTGCCTTGTGCCGCCGCGTAGGCTTTGTCGGCTTCGTTAGGGTAAGAAACGCCTAGATTTTTGTGGTATGCGCTGTTGGGATTGCGATCGTTGATGCGGTATTTCCCTTCGGGCGTTTTACCGTCGCCTTCAAAGTGTTTATGCCCGACGGGCTGCTTGCCCAGCGCAATGGGATAGGTTTCAGCAACTTGCCTTTCGAGTACGCCGACATGGTGCGCTTGCTTTTATGCACGACCAATCTGTCGATAACGGCATTTTCGGGAAGCGGCGTTTCGCTTGGCTCGGCAACGGTCGACTCGCCTGATGTCGCAACGGTCTGCTCGGAACGGATGGGCATGGAATACCAAACCACTCCGGCAGCGACTGTCAAAAGCAAAACCGCCACCAGGCTGATTTTCAACCCTCTTTTCATGTTTCAGACGACCTCACAAAGCCTTAAACGCCTCGATAAACACTTCCGAACGGTGCGCATAGCCTTTAAACATATCGAAGCTCGCGCAGGCGGGGCTGAGCAGCACGATATCGCCCGCTTCGGCTTGGGCGTATGCCGTCTGAACCGCTTCTTCCAAAGTGGCGCAGTCGGTCATATTCAGACCGCAGCCGTCCAAATCTCGGCGGATTTGCGGCGCATCGACGCCGATCAGGAACACGCCTTTTGCCTTACCGGCAAGCGCGTCGCGCAGGGGCGTGAAATCCTGCCCTTTGCCCATGCCGCCCAAAATCACGAAGAGCGGATTTTGCAAACCGGCAATCGCGGCGGCGGTCGCGCCGACGTTCGTGCCTTTACTGTCGTCGATGAATACCACGCCGTTTTTCTCGCCGATTTTTTCCACGCGGTGCGGCAGGCCTTGGAAGGTTTTGACGTGTTCGAGCAATGCTTCGCGCGGCAAACCGACGGCTTCGCACAAGGCAACGGCAGCCATGACGTTGGCGGCGTTGTGCAAGCCTTGCAGCGGGATGTCTTGTGTGGCAATCAAATCTTCATTGCCTTGTTTCAGACGACCCGTCTCGCGCTCCAACCAAAAATCGGCTTCGTGTTCCAACGAAAACCATTTCACCTCGCGCCATGCCCGCTTCATCGCGCGGCAGAACACGTCGTCTGAATTTAAAACCTGTACGCCATCGCCACGGAAAATCTTGGCTTTGGTATGCGCGTAGTCGAGCAAGTCGTCGTAGCGGTCGAGATGGTCTTCGGAAATGTTCAGCACTGTCGCCGCAGTCGGGCGCAGGCTTTCGGTGTTTTCCAGTTGGAAGCTGGAAAGCTCCAACACCCACACGTCCGCCTTTTTACCTTCGCGCTGCAATTCCGCCTCCAAAACCGGCGTACCGATATTGCCCGCGATAACGGTATCCAGCCCGCACTTGATGCAGAGATAGCCGACCAGGCTCGTTACCGTGGTTTTGCCGTTGCTGCCGGTAATCGCAATCACCTTGTCGCCGCGGCGGTTCACAATGTCCGCCAGCAATTCGATGTCGCCCAACACGCGCCCGCCGTTTTGCTTGAACGCCTCGATATCCGGCTGCCGCTCGCTGATGCCGGGGCTGAGCGCCAGAATATCGAAACCGTTGTCCAGCGCATCTTTCAGACGACCCGTGTAAAACACCAGCCCGTCAAACATCTTACCGATTTGCGACACGCGCTCCGGTTTCAGCTCCGCATCATAAGCGGCAACCTCCGCGCCGTTTTTGCGCAGATAGGCAATCATGGAAATACCCGTACCGCCGAGCCCGGCGACGAGGATTTTTTTGTTTTGGAAAGTCATTTTGGTTTTGTCCTAAGTTTTTTCAGACGGCATTTAGAAAAATTCAATATCCTGCCTGATTCAATTTTCTATAAGCATCACAACCTGTTTGGAATCCATTATCACAAGCCTTACCAAACCACTCTTTGGCAATCTTATAGTTCTGACGAACTCCTTGCCCATTGGCATACTTCACACCCAAATTAAATTGGGCTTCTGCAATCCCTTGTTCTGCCGCCTTGCGATACCACTGCACTGCCTGTATATAGTCCTGACGAACTCCTTGCCCATTGTTGTATATCAAACCCAAATTATATTGGGCTTGTGCGATCCCTTGTTCTGCCGCCTTGCGATACCACTGCACTGCCTGTATATAGTCCTGACGAACTCCTCGCCCATTCTCGTACATCACACCCAAATTAAATTGGGCTTGTGCAAACCCTTGTTCTGCAGCCTTGCGATACCACTGCACTGCCTGTGTATAGTCCTTACGAACTCCTTGCCCATTGTCGTATATCACACCTAAATTAAATTGGGCTTGTGCGATCCCTTGTTCTGCAGCCTTGCGAAACCACTTCACTATCTGTACATAGTCTTGACGGACTCCCTGTCCGTTGTAATACATCAAACCTAAATTAAATTGGGCTTCTGCAATCCCTTGTTCTGCCGCCTTGCGATACCATCTGACCGCTTCAACATAGTCTTTGCGGACACCTTGTCCTTTTTCATACATCACACCCAAATTATATTGGGCTTTAGCATTCCCTTGTTCTGCCGCCTTGCGATACCAATGCACAGCCTGTGCATCGTTTTGACGGACTCCTTGCCCGTTGTTGTACATCAAACCCAAATTAAATTGGGCTTTAGTATGCCCTTGTTCTGCCGCCTTGCGATACCACTGCACTGCCTGTGCATAGTCCTTACGAACTCCTTTCCCATTGTAGTACATCCCACCCAAATTATATTGGGCTTTAGCATTTCCTTGCTTCGCAACTTGAAACGTTTCCTTAAAATCCGGCACATTATCAGCCCAAGTTGCTTGCCCTATGCCCAAAGCCAGCAAAGCAACCATCATTTTTTTCAACCATGTATTCATTTCAAACTTCCCTGATGTATAGTGGATTAAATTTAAACCAGTACGGCATTGCCTCGCCTTAGCTCAAAGAGAACGATTCTCTAAGGTGCTGAAGCACCAAGTGAATCGGTTCCGTACTATTTGTACTGTCTGCGGCTTCGTCGCCTTGTCCTGATTTTTGTTAATCCACTATATGTTTCATAAAAAATCACGACATTTTCAGACGACGGCAGAGGTCGTCTGAACATGTCGTAATTCTATCCTGACTGCATTTAAAATGCTATTTTGCCACTTTGCCTAACTATTACCGGCAGAAATATCATTATTGGGATTCTCCGCCATTGATTGAGTGCAACGGCTGCAACTTTACAGCAGCAGCCCTTTTATCAAACAGGAAAAACGGGAAGGGATTCGCTTTTTTCAGACGACCTCAAGCCGGGAAGGTTGGGAAATAACCGTCTACGCCGTATTGCTTTAAGACGTTTTTCAGTTCGGGGATGCGGATTGTGGGATCGACTGCCATCGGCGGCATGGGCGGTTCTACGCCTTCTTCGTTTTGGTTGCGCATCCAGTCCGCCATCGCAAAAATGCGGATAAGGACAGGCTCGGCGAGGTCTTTGCTGATTTCCAATTCGTTCATGGCTTGGGCGAAACAGGCGACCCATTCGTCGCGCACCTGCATATTCACGGCAAAGGGCATGTGCCGCGCGCGCAGCATGGGATGGCCGTATTTCTGCTCGAACAAGGGCGGGCCGCCGAGCCAGCCGCTGAAAAATTCGTAGAGTTTTTCTCGAATCAGCGTCATGTCTTCGCCGTGCATCTGGCGCAGGGCGCGGTATTGCGGTTCGAGTTCCATCAAGTCGTAAAAGCGGTCGGTCAGGTTGCGTACGCCTGTTGCGCCGCCGAATGCGTGATACATAGTGTTCTTTCTTTAAAGGTCGTCTGAAACGGGGATTTTAATAGACTGCGCCGATTGTGTCATACAGGATAAAGAGAGATCGTCTGAAAACGCGGTTGGGGCAAAATCAAACCGGCAAACGGGTTTTCAGACGACCCCAAGGGCGTTATGATTCAATTATTAACAAAGATTCATAAACCGCCCGTCTGCAAAGCGGCAAACCATAAAGGAAACCCGACCCATGCACACCATCCGCGCCTTGCTCGTCCTGCTCGGCTGCCTCGCGCTCGGCGAAACCGCCGCCTACCTTACGGGCATCAAACTGCCCGGCAGCATCATCGGCATGGGCATTCTGTTTGCCATGCTTCAGGCGGGGTGGGTGAAAGCCGAGTGGTTGCAGCAGCTTACCGACGCGCTGATGGCAAACCTGACGCTTTTCCTCGTGCCGCCTTGTGTCGCCGTCATCAGTTATTTGGATTTGATTGCCGACAGTTGGCTGTCGATACTCGTCTCCGCCGCCGCCAGTACCGTGTGCGTCCTGTTGGTAACGGGCAAGGTGCACCAATGGATACGGGAGAAAATCTGATGGACGACATCCTTTCCCTGTGGCAGCAGCCCAGCGTCCTGCTTTTCCTGACGCTGGCGGTTTACTCGCTGGCACTCATCCTCCGCGCGCGGACGGGCTATCTGCTGCTCAACCCCGTCTTAATCAGCACCGTTACCCTGATTGCCTATCTCAAAATCCTCGACATCGATTACGCCGCGTACCACGATGCCGCGCAGTTTATCGACTTCTGGCTCAAGCCCGCCGTTGTCGCACTTGCCGTCCCGCTCTACCAAAACCGTCAAAAAATCTTCAACCAGTGGCTGCCCGTCATCGTTTCGCAGCTTGCCGGCAGCGTGACCGGCATCATCACGGGCATGTATTTCGCCAAATGGCTGGGCGCGGAACGCGAAGTCGTCCTCTCGCTCGCCGCCAAATCCGTGACCAACCCCATCGCCATCGAAATCACCCGCACCATAGGCGGCATCCCCGCCATTACCGCCGCCACCGTCATCGTCGCCGGACTGGTCGGGCAGATAGCCGGTTATACCGTACTTAAAAACACTGTGGTCATGCCCTCGTCGGTCGGCATGTCGCTTGGCACCGCCTCACACGCCATGGGTATCGCCGCCTCGCTCGAACGCAGCCGGCGCATGGCAGCATACGCAGGGCTGGGGCTGACCCTCAACGGCGTGCTGACCGCCGCCATCGCCCCGATTATCATCCCCGTATTAGGATTCTGAACACTTTTCAGACGACCCCGATGAACCAAAAGGTCGTCTAAAAACCAAATCAACAACAACCCCAAACAAAGGAGCAGCAAAATGGCAGTCAACCTTACAGAAAAAACCGCAGACCAACTGCTGAACATCGACGGCATCCAACTCTTCACCGCCCGCGCAGGCATCAAACAAACCGACCGCGCCGACCTCACCCTGATGGTACTTTCCGGCGGCAACACCGTCGGTGCCGTCTTTACCACCAACCGCTTCTGCGCCGCCCCCGTCCACATCGCCAAATCACACCTCTTCGACGAAGACGGCGTGCGCGCCATCATCATCAACACCGGCAACGCCAACGCCGGTACAGGCGCGCAAGGCAGAATCGACGCCATCGAAACCTGCGCCGCCACCGCCGAACAAACCGGCTGCAAACCCTCCCAAGTCCTCCCGTTCTCCACAGGCGTCATCCTCGAGCCCCTGCCCGTCGGCAAAATCGTCGCCGCCCTGCCCAAAATGCAGCCCGCCGACTGGGCGGATGCCGCACGCGCCATCATGACCACCGACACCGTGCCCAAATCCGCCTCGCGCGAAGGCAGCGTCGGCGAAAAACACACCGTCCGCGCCACCGGCATCGCCAAAGGCTCCGGCATGATCCATCCCAACATGGCGACCATGCTCTCCTTCATCGCCACCGATGCCAAAGTTTCCCAACCCGTCCTCCAGCTGATGACCCAAGAAATCGCCGACGAAACCTTCAACACCATCACCGTTGACGGCGACACCAGCACCAACGACAGCTTCGTCATCATCGCCACCGGCAAAAACAGCCAAAGCGAAATCGACAACATCGCCGACCCGCGTTACAAACAGCTCAAAGACCTGCTCGGCAGCCTCGCCCTCGAACTCGCCCAAGCCATCGTCCGTGACGGCGAAGGCGCGACCAAATTCATCACCGTCCGCGTCGAAAACGCCAAAACCCGCGACGAAGCCCGCCAAGTCGCCTACGCCGTCGCCCACTCGCCCCTCGTTAAAACCGCCTTCTTCGCCTCCGACCCCAACCTCGGCAGACTGCTCGCCGCCATCGGCTACGCAGGCATCGCCGATTTGGACACCGACATCCTCGAAATGTATCTGGACGACGTATTGGTTGCCGAAAACGGCGGCCGCGCCGCAAGCTACACCGAAGAACAAGGACAGGCAGTGATGGCGAAAGACGAAATCACCGTCCGCATCAAACTCCACCGCGGACAAGCCGCCACCACTATCTATACCTGCGACCTGTCGCACGACTACGTCTCCATCAACGCAGACTACCGCTCGTAAGGATAGGTTGTAAGGTTGGGTTTTCAGACGACCTTGTTCGTCAGTAAACTCAGTCCGTGGGCGGAGCCTACGCCACATCAAATGGAAACACGATCGAAAAGAACGATATTCCGGCAGTGTTCAACTGGTAGCGTGGGCTATGCCCGCGAAAATATAAAAGGTCGTCTGAAACCTGTGCACAGGCTTTCAGACGACCTTTGTTTTTTCAAAAAAACAACCCGTAGGCAAAGCCCACGCTACGGTTGGCTTTCAACCTGTGCCACAGGCTTTTCCCACAAAAAACAGCCCATCAATTAAACAAAAATTCCCCCATGCCGTCATTCCCGCGCAGGCGGAAATCCATTTTTGAATCTCGGCAACCGTTTTGCAAACATTTGATCTCAGACTTACAACGTAGCGTGGGCTTTTGCCCACGGATGAAGATAGCGAAACATCCTTTAGAGCAGGCTCTATGTTTTCGCTACCGCCCGTAAAGACAAGGTTTTCAGACGACCTTTTACGATGCAAATAACGCGGTTATCTTTACACCGGCGCGTTGTCAAACCCTGTCCGTGGGCAAAGCCCACGCTACGGCCAGCTGTTTTTCGAATACCCGTTGCATAGGGCTTCCAGTGGATTCCCACCTGCGCGGGAATGACGGAATGTAACCTTTACCATCATCTCAGCGCGTGTGTCGTCCTCAAAACACCTCCGCTGAAAAAATGCAAAAAGGTCGTCTGAAACCCTATTCGCAAGTTTCAGACGACCTTTGTTCCAATCAACCCTACAACACAGCCGCCGCTTTCTTCAACACCTGCCAGGCATATGCCTTCAGGCGCGGTTGACGCAGCAGGCGGGCGGGGTGCGGGATGGTGAAATACGGTATGCCGCCGCACAATTCGTCCATGACCGCCATCATTTCTTTTTGTTCAAAAACCTGTCCTAAAAACAATACCGCGCGGGCTTGGGACGATTCCAATTCATGCTTCATTGCAGGCAATTCGGCGTGGATTTGCGCTTCCGAGGGATGCGGGCTGAACACGGGGGCGGCTTTCACCCAACTGGTTTTATGCGCCTGCTGCGGGCTGAGTCGGATGGCGGCGAGCATATTGTCCAGCAGGATGCCGGTTTCGCCGTGGAACAATTCGCTGTGCAGCGTATCTTCGGTCGACGGGCAGATGCTGACCACCATCAGGCGCGCGGTTTTGACTGTGGCGGACAAGCGCGGGAGGTCGTCTGAAAGGTGCGTGGCGGCAGGCAAATCTGCCGTGTTTCGGATGCTGCGGGCTTGTTTGTCCGCAGGCGTTTCCTGTTTGGGTTTCGCCTCGGGCTGACGGGCCGCTTCGACAGCCGCGGTTTGCAGGGATGGCATTTCGCGCTCGGGTACGTCCTGTTGGTTTCCGCCGTGTACGGCCGCCATTGCCGACAGACGCGCCTGATGCGCCCCTGCCGACAGGGTGCGTTCCTGACGGGGGATGGTCGTCTGAACCGGCGCTGCCGCGGGTTTGGGCATACCGGTTTTGGGCGCGGCCAAAGCAGCGGGAATGGTTTTTGCCCCGCGCTTGAGCCACATCGGCCCCAGTCCCAAGGCTTCGTGCAAATGGAGGTAACGGCTGCTTAACATGGTTTTTCCATCAAAATTGCGTCTTCATATCCGCACTCGGGCAGGGGGTAATAATTTTTCCGCCGGCCTGTTTCGATAAAACCGTATTTGCGGTAGAGGCCGATGGCGGCGGCATTGCCTGCGCGGACTTCCAACAACAGGCGCGATACACCTTGGCTTGAGGCCGTCTGAAACCAATATGCCAAAAGTTTTGAGGCCATGCCTTGTCGGCGGTACTCGGGAATAGTGGCAATCAGGTGCAACTCGGACTCTCCGCAGATTTCACGCCAGACGGCAAAACCGCAGATTTCGCCTCCACGTTCGCAGACGCAAACGGTATCTGCAGGATTTGCCACCGCTTCGAGAAACTGCCGTTCCGACCAAGGCGAGGGATTGCCCGCCGCATCGATTGCGGTCAGTGCGGCACAGTCATCAGAGCTTGCACGGCGGATGTTCATGGTTTCGCCTTCCTTTGCGCCTGCTCTTTCGCCGTCAGGGCGATTTTGTCGCGGACGTATAACAATTCGGCATGCGCGGCGTCTGCCGCCGGATAACGCCCGCTCAGTGCCAGCTCGAGAAAATAGGCGGCAGTCGGCATGGACGGTATGCCGTCGAAAGGCGGCTTGTCAGCCAAAGCAAAGGCGTTGCCCACACCCGCTCCGAAGGTTTGCCCTTGCGGCAAAACGATTTCCGAAGCCTTGCCGACATGATAATCGCCCAAACGCGTATGGGATTGCGTATCAAACCACGCATAAAACACTTCGCCCATACGCGCATCGGTCGCCGCCAATACGCAAGGGCAGTCGGGAACCAAATAAGCCGCCGCGTCCAGACTCGGCACGCCGATAACGGGCGTGTCGAAAGGGGTTGCCAAACCCTGCACGACACCCGCCCCGATACGCAATCCGGTGAACGCGCCCGGCCCTTGCGCATAAACGATGCCACCCAAATCCGACGCGCCTATGCCCGCCTGTTCGAACAACACGCGAATCTGCGGCAGGATGAGTTCTGACTGGCGCGTACCGACATTTTCATGAAACAGGCGCACCTCTCCGTCCGCACGCAAAGCGAGTGAGAGAAAAGACGTACCGGTATCGACGGCAAGGATGGGACGTGAAGTATCGATGAGCATGGAATCTGTCCGTAATGTGTTGAAACGGCATTATAACATTGCCCGCAGAAGCAGTTGCTTGGTATAGTTTGCCCGTTTTCAGACGACCTATCCCCCAAGGTCGTCTGAAAACCCTGCCGCAACGCAGTTAAAACGGACACGGCAAGTCCCGCCCAAACCGATTTCCATCAACCCACTCCAATCCCAAAACCATGACGGCAACCCTACCAACAGACTACATCGGACGCTTCGCCCCCAGCCCCACCGGCCTGCTCCACATCGGCTCGCTGCTGACCGCGCTTGCATCCTACGCCGATGCACGCGCAAACCGGGGCAAATGGCTGGTCCGCATGGAAGACCTCGACCCGCCGCGCGAAATGCCCGGTGCCGCCGCGCATATCCTGCACACGCTCGAAGCCTTCGGTTTCGAATGGGACGGCGAAGTCGTTTGGCAGAGCCGCCGCCATTCGCTGTACAGGGACGCCTTGGGTCGTCTGAAAGAAAAAGGCCTGCTCTATCCCTGTTATTGCAGCCGCAAAGACTGGCAGGCGGCCGCCGCCCAAGGTGCCGACGGATTCGTTTACAACGGACGCTGCCGCCGCCCCGAAGACCGCCCCCACACCGACAAACCGCCCGCATGGCGCATCCGCGTCAACGACGAAACCATCGGATTTGACGACGGTATCGTCGGACATTACGCCCAAAACCTCGCCCGCGACATCGGCGACTTCGTCCTCTTGCGTGCCGACGGATTTTGGGCGTACCAGCTTGCCGTCGTCGCCGACGATGCCGACCAAGGCATCACACACATCGTACGCGGGCAAGACCTGCTCGTTTCCACCCCGCGCCAAATCTACCTGCAACGCTGCCTCGGCTTCGCTACCCCGCATTACGCCCATCTCCCGCTTTTAGTCAACAAACACGGGCAGAAATGGTCAAAGCAGACGCTTGCCCCCGCCTTGGACGAAAACCATAAAGAACAATTACTCCGCCAAGTCCTGCAATACCTCAACCTTCCGCCCGCACCCGAAGTTTCCCGCCCGCAGGCGCTTTTATCTTGGGCGATAGAACACTGGCAGCCGCATAAAATACCGATACGTGATATAGTTACGGAGTAGATTGGCGAGATTGCAACAAATTACTTGAGATATTATTCGAATGTAATTATTTTTTTACATAACCCGCACATTAATACTTCATATTTACTATAATCGCCGTAACCAAATGCATAACGGGAAGACGGCCATCCGTGCCGACTTTTCACCCGACAGTCAAACTTAAAAATAACAAAAGAAAATCATTATGTTAAGTGTCATTATTGTTGAAGACGAAGTGCTCGCCGCAGAACGCCTGCGCATCTTGCTGGAAGAGTGCAACGTCGTCATCCTCAACGTATTCCACCACGCTCAGCCCGCTTTGGACTGGTTGAGTATGCACGAAGTCGATATCGTATTTGCCGACATCGGACTGCCCGAAATTACCGGACTCGAGCTGGTCGAACGCATCAAGCGTGTCGCCAAACGCCAGCCCGAAATCATCTTCACCACCGCCTACGAAGAACATGCCTTGCGCGCCTTCGAACTGGCGGCAGCCGACTACCTGCTCAAACCCATCCGCTCAACCCGCCTACAGGCGGCATTGGACCGGGTCAGCGAAAAATACCGCGAAAAAGCCGACGACTTTACCCATTTCCAAGTCTTCAGCCGCGACCGCATGATCGAAATCCCGTGGCAGCAGGCGCGTTATCTGATGGCGGAACACAAAACCGTCTTTCTGGTTACCGGCGACAGACAAAGCTACGAACTGCCCAAAACCTTGGTCTACTGGGAAGAATTGTTGGGCGAAAAAATCATCCGTCTCCACCGCAACGCCCTCGCCTTCCGCCACACATTAGACTACCTGATACGGTTGGACGACGACGATGACAGCGATTCCGCCTGGGGCGCGCAGATATTGGACATCCCCAAACCCCTGCCCGTCAGCCGCCGCCAGCTTTCCGCCATCCGCAAAATCCTCAAAAGCAAGGTGTAGATTTGCCGATAAAGCCCGAACCCTGCCTTTCATACGCAGGGTTTTGTTTTTCGGGTTCAACCTGCTGTTCATCAGGTGCATTAAAGTAAAAAAAATCGCAAGCCAAAATGAAAACAGGACATTTGTCAGCCACCTTTGCCGACTGCGCAGGAATGACGGCATTATCAGATCATCCTTTAGAGCGTGTTCATAGTCTTCGTAGCAGGACTCCCAAGAAAGCCAAAGCTACCATT
>ERZ773009.2555-NODE-2555-length-11526-cov-4.631941_pt1 | contig 11526 bp, 9 predicted proteins | sample MGYA00580663_ERZ773009 | MGnify/ENA primary metagenome ERZ773009 (study PRJEB29015, sample SAMEA2737969) | human oral metagenome | biome: human oral; feature: human-associated habitat; material: dental | place: China | collected 2026 ... | reverse complement strand
AAGGCCCAACTAAAACCATGAACTCCCCATTCTCAATCCGTAAATTGACATCTCTCAAAACATCTTTTTCTGTATAGCGTAGCGCCACATTTTTGTATTCAATCATTCTTTGTCCTCAATTTAAAATTTTCCTCGATTGGTCAAGTTACCAAACTTTTAATAACTAATTTACCCCATTCTAAACCTCATGTTCCTTCTCTTTCAGATTGTCTAAAATGCGTTCCTGATAGCTTTCAAACTGCCGAATTTCTTCCTCAGTGAATCCTTTATAAAAAATTGCATCCAACTTTTGACTAACACGATAGCCAACTTCTTTCTGGGACGAACCAAGTTCAGTCAAAACGACATACTTCTTTCTCTTGTCTATTCCACATGGACTGATGGTAACCAGGTTTTGCTCCTCAAGTTTCTTTATCATGGTTGTGAGCGTATTGTTGGTGAGACCAGTCGCCAGCGCAATATCTGTCGCAGTTGCACATCCAGTTTCACTATTCCATAAAACAGTGAGAATCTTGCCCTGCTCACTTCGATAAAGAGCCTCCGGATCCTGACTCAGTAACTTTTGAAAAATCCGCCCATTCAACAAACGAATATGATGGGCAACTAAATGACTATCTTTCATGATCTCTCCATTTTATTTCTATATCGAATTTTTTCTATTGTAACACCCACCATTCCATCTGTCAACTATTTCGACTTAGAAATAATTTTCGCCAACAAAAAAGATCTCCTACCTAGAGTAGAAGATCTTCGTTCTCAAGTAACTTAATCTGTCATTTCAGACACCAAGGTTCGATGTTCCAGTGGTAGACTGCACATAACCAGCAAGAAGATGAATCCTGACTGAACCCAGAAGAGTGCCAAGTCAAAAATTCCATGTACAGCGACTACTGTGAGGAAGGAGAGATAAAGACCGATAATTGGTCGTTTCCCAGATTCCTGACTCATATCCATCATCATGTGAACCGGGATAACCGAAGAAATGGATAGGAGAATGGTTCCAATCAAACCATAACTTAAAATAGTATCGATGTAAAGACTATGCGCGTGTTCGTGGTAAGGTGCATGGATTCTCGGGAAAGAATTCATATAGGTCAGTGGACCCTCACCCCAGATCGGATTTTGCTTAAACAAAGCCATACCCGCATTCCATATCGAAACTCGCTCCTCCATTGAAGAATCTAGCGTTCCCATACGGACACCCAAATCGCTTGAGAAGAGGAAACAAAGGCCAATCCCGAAAACTCCAATACTGAGCCAGAAGGCACGCCAGTTTTTAATGGTTGTAAAGAGATAAATGATGGCACCCGCTATAATAGCAGGGAAGGCTGTTCTATTTTGCGTGAAATTTAAACCAAAAAGATTTACAAAACCTGCTAGCACACAAAAGATTTTTAACCATCTTAACTTCGTCGTTGTAAAGAGATAAAAGGCAATCATGATACAGAAGCAACAGATAATCCCATAGTAGTTAGGATTAAAGAAGGTCACCTCTGCACGGTTCTGGTGCCATACTTGCATATTGGGCGAAAGAAAGGCGTAGTTAAATTTCTTTACAATTTGGAAATGCTCCAAAGTAGCAAAAGCCGCAGAGAGCATACTACCAAACAAGATTGTCTGCAGTATCAGTCGAAAGAAAGCATGCGTCAGACGTTTTTGGTAAAAACTAAAGAAAATGAGGAAGAGAAACATCAGTAAAGATGCTACCAATCCAAGCCAGTTCTTGGCGACGATAGAGATGATACTACTGTAGGCAATAAAAAAGAGAAGTACAGGATGTTTGGCCAATCCTTTGATAATTCCCTTCATCTCCCCAGTAACAAGTAAACCTATCAAATATAAAGCAAAGAGGGCTAAGAACAAATAAAAAGGTAAAAAGATACTTATGATCATCAGATACAAAAAGAAATCTTTTTTCGAAAGCCCTCTTATCTTATCCAGTAATCCAATTGATTTCAAAACGGATCCTTTCTGTTCTGGATTTCTCCAGAAGATAAATGCTAAACTATCTTTATATTCTACCATTTTTTCCGTCATTTGGGAACAATGAACACGTTTTCGCCACAAAAAAACTCTTTCATTAATATAGCACTAGAACTGAATTTTTCTGCCGTTTTCCAATACTTGATAGGTCTGACTTTGCAAATCAATTTCTGCTACTGCTGTTACGGACTTGTCTTTATTTTGACGTTTGATTACAATGCTGTGAGCTGTTGGTGTTTCTATCTCAATAGTCCCTTCTAGGTCAAAGGCCTCTGATTGATTACGGAAAGAAAATAGATTGAGAAGAGACTTTACCACAGGACGTTGAACTTCTTCTGCTATTTCCTCGTTGCTATAGTAATGACGGTTAATATTTCGACCTTCCTTAGTTTCTTCTAATAATTTCAAGTCATTCTTGCCTGCTAATAGACCCACATAGTAAACCTGAGGAATGCCTGGAGCAAAAGCTTGAATCAGACGAGCGAGGAAATACTTGACATCATCATCTCCAAGCGCAGAATAGTAGGTTGAATTGATTTGGTAGATATCTAGATTGTTATACTCTGCACTGGAGTACTTCCGTTTGACATTTGCTCCAACCTTATAGAGCTCATTTGAAGCATAGTCAACTTCCTCATCGGTCAGGATATCTTTGACATCCACCACTCCAATTCCATCATGAGTATCTAGTGTCGTAAATTGCTTCATCGGGCTCATCTTTAACCACTTAGCCAAGCGCTCTGTTCTGGAACTGTAAAGAGTATAAAGGGTCACCATTGGAAGGGCAAAATCGTAAACATAGTAATCATGATCCGCAATTTTAAACTGAATCGAATAGTGTTCATGAATCTCAGGTAAGAGCTCTGTTCCATACTCAGCTGCTATATCTCGAACTTTGTCCAATAAATCCCAAATATCTGGTTCCACAAAGAAATCATTGGTATCCAATTTCTTCACTGCATAAGCAAAGGCATCTAGACGAATCAAATCACACCCGTTACTTGCTAGATGTTGAATCGTCTTACGGATGAATCTCATCGTTACTTCTTTGGTCACATCAAGATCAATCTGCTCCTCACCAAAGGTATTCCACAAATGTTCTACTGAACCATCTGCAAAAACAATCTCTTGCTTTGGTGCACGATCCTTACGCTTGTAGATTAAATCTACGTCAGACTGTGTCGGACGGTTCTCTGGCCAAAACTTATCCCAGTTTAAAAAGAGCTCTTTAAATTCACTAGCTTCATGTTTTTCTTGATAGTCCTTATAGTACTTGGATTGACGAGAAATATGATTAATCATAAAGTCAAACATAAGATAATATTTCTCACCTAAACGCTTAACGTCCTCCCAATCACCAAAAGCTGAATCCACTTCGTCATAGTCAACTGGCGCAAATCCACGATCACCTGTTGATGGGAAAAATGGTAGAAGGTGAACTCCTCCAATAGCATCACCAAAATGCTCTTCCAAATTCTCATATAAGTCTTTAAGATTATTTCCAAGACTATCTGAGTAAGTAATCAACATAGTTTTATTTTGAATGGTCATAGATGTTCTCCTTTTTCTGATGAAAGCCAAGTCTTATATGACCTGGCTTCGTAAATGAAAGATATTTTTAGATTTTTGTTCACATTGAACTCGTACTAATATAGACTCAAGTAATTAAGTACTACTTTCTTATTTTCTACATAGAATTGTCAATAAGCTGAACCGTTCGTCTATGTATGAAATTATAAATCCCCTAAGCACTTTCTTACTTCACTGCCCCGTTACTCATTCCTGAAATGATATGTTTTTGGAAGATGAGGTAGACAATGGTTATCGTTACAATTCCCACAATATAGGATGCAAAACTTGGGCCATAGTCATTGAAGTACTGACCTTGGTAGTTGTATTGGAAGAGAGGCAAAGTCCACATCTTGGAATCCTTATTCAGAATCAACAGTGGCAACATAAAGTCATTCCAGAACCAGAGAGCATTGATAATCAAAGTTGTCGCATGCATGGGTTTCAGCATTGGAAAAATGATTCGACGATAAGTTGTAAATCGATCAGCCCCATCAATTTCTGCAGCTTCATCTAAACTATCTGGTATACTGATTTTAATATAACCAACATACAAGAAGAGAGTCTGTGGAATTGCATAGGTTAGATAGAGTATTACCAATCCCCACATATTTGCTAGACCGAGTTTACTCATCATAACTGTGATGGGAATCATAATCACCTGAAATGGAACAAATATCCCTAAGATCAAGAGCGAATACATAATTGCAAAGGCTTTTTTCTTGGACATATTTCGAGCAATGGAGTAAGCTGCAGCTGGTATAAAGAAAGCTACTACAATCAATGATAACACCGTAATAACAGCTGAATTCCAGAAATAGCCTCCAATTCCATCCGAAACCAAGCGTTCATAATTACTTAAGGTAAAAGGATTGGGCAAACTAAAGAAATGATTCATGATATCCTTAGTTGTTTTGAAAGAACTAAATACTGTTACCAACAAAGGAACAAGTATAAGAATACCACCGACTATCAAGAGGACATATTTCCAAAACTGATTCAATTTTTCTTCTTTTTTCATGTGTAGGACTCCTCTATTAGATTTCAAATTTCTTTGATAGCTTGATTTGGATAAGAGAAACAATTCCAATAATTAAGAATAAAATCAAGGCAATTGCATTCGCATATCCATATTGATTACTCTTGAAAGCATAGTTATAGACTAAAAGTCCAAGAGACGTTGTAGCATTATTTGGACCACCACTCGTCAAGGCAAAAATCTGGTCAAAGGCTGTCAAACCGGACTTAAGAGCCAGAATAAAAACCATAGAAATCGTTGGCAATAAATATGGCAATTCAATCTTCCAAAAGGTTTGTTTACTTGTTGCACCATCAATTGATGCAGCCTCTAAAATATCAGATGGAATACTCTGAAGACCAGCAAGAAAGAGAATGATTGGCATTGCTACTCCTTGCCATAGAAGAACAAAAATAGTTGCCACTACCGCTCCGACTGGTGTCCCCAATAGACTCTCTTGTAAAAAGCTAATTCCTAAAATTTTTCCAATCGTTGGAAGACCATAGTTGAAAAATTGTTTAAAAATCAAGGAAACTGTCAAACCAGACAAAACAGCCGGGAAAAAGAACCAAGCTCTAAAGAAGGTCTGTCCTTTCATCTTAGAATTTAAGGCTCGTGCCACAACCATCCCAATTGTAATCTCTCCAACAATCAATGCCAGAGTTAAAATCAAAGTAAAAGCAATCGCTGTGAAGAATTTCCCATCAATCATAAGCAATTTGTAGTTATTCAAACCAACAAATTTATAATTATAGGTCAATCCAGTCCAGTTAGTCAAACTATAGAAAGCACCTTGCACCATCGGAAAGTAAAAGAAGATAGCTTGTAAAGCAAGCGGGATAAGCAAAAATGTCCAACCCCAGTATTTATTTAAAAATTTTCGAATAGCCATATCATCTTAACTCCTATTCTAGTCCAAATCTGCCTTCATTGGATTAAAGAAAGCATTGAGATTGTTTGCCATATTTTTCAGATTTTTATCCATCAAGTAACCTGCACTTAGATTAAAAAAGTCTTCTTCAGAATTCCAGTGTTGGCCCAACCAAACATAATGCTTATCCGTAAATGCCAGTTTAGAAATCTCTGCAAGTGCTGAATCTTCTTTTTCCTGTATGCCTTTCACCGCAACTGGCGATCCATCTACATCATAATATGACTGCATAGCTTTTGGACTAGTCATATAGCTGATAAATTCTTCGGTTTCTTTCTGATGTTTAGTAGTAGCTGAAGTTGATAATGCCATGTCCCCTGCACCAACAGTAACTTCTTTTCCTACTTCTTCTCCTGGGAAGGCAAACATCCCCACCTCAAATTTTGGATCCTGTTGATTAATTGCCGCTAATGCCCATGATCCTTGTGGCATCATCCAGGCTTTTCCACTCGAAAATGCTACCACCGCATCATTATAAGAAGCACCACGCCAACCATCTTGAGCATTATCTGCCAATAAATCGAGTCGTTCAGCATCGGCTTTTAAAATAGCATCATCTGCAGAGATAGCGTTTGGTTTTGAAAAGCGAAGGTAGTTATTAGCCGCATCTCCACTACCTGTAATAGTAATGAGAGAAAGTTGGTGGTAACCATTTAATGTCCAGCCTTCATTGCCTGCAACTGCAAATGGAGAATGCCCACTATCTTTTATCTTTTTAACAATCTCTTGAAACTCTTTAAAAGTCTTCGGTTCCTCAAGTCCTAATTCTTTAAACTTTGTTTTATTGTAATAAATTCCATAAAGGTTAGCCGTTAAAGGCACACTATAAACCTTGTTATTGATTGCATACTTTTCGGCATAGTCATTCTTGATGTTCTCAAGATAGGATTTTCCTGTCATATCTGCAAAATAACCTGCTTTTGCCCACTCCTGAAAATCCATATTTTGAGGATAGATATTAATAATATCTGGAACATCTCCTGATAAAATCCGAGTCTTCAGAACAATTCCAGCTGCCGGAACAGTCGTCAACTTCACATCAATATTAGGGTGTTCCTTTTCAAAATCATCCACTATCCTTTGCAAGGTATCTGCCATCTCGGTCTTCTGGTTAAAAAACTCAATCGTTACCTTGCCATCAGTTGACTCCTCTTGACTACTACAAGCTGACAGTCCCAAAAGGCAGAGTCCTGTAGTAGCAATTAAGCTCATCTTTTTATACCATCTCATGATTTTATCTCCTTATCTTCTAATGAAATGTAACTGCCTGCTGAGATAATCTCCCTGCGGAAGCTCCATAGTAATACCCGCATACATGAGTTCTGAACCTGAGTAAACTACACCATTTTCCTGTAATTCATACCGTCCCTCTTCATCCAAATCTTTTAACTTTAAAGTTGTTTCCATTGTTTCCACAACTGATAAGACTCGGACGTAGGTTACAATCGTTTGATTTTCATAGTTAAATTGTACAGCTGCTTCATTGGATTCAGCATCGGGATTGATTAACCTATACTGGTTTCCCAACTGGACTACTGGCCGCAATTCTTTATACAAGTTCACCTGATTAGCAATCTCAGTTTTCTCCTCATCTGATAAACTTGTTAAATCAAGCTCATAGCCCAGATTTCCCATCATTGCCACATGACCACGAGTTTCCAATGGTGTCATTCGTCCCATCTGATGATTTGGTACAGCTGACACATGAGCTCCCATAGAAATGGTTGGATAGAGATAGGATGATCCATACTGTATAGGTAAACGTGCTATGGCATCAGTATTATCACTAGCCCAGACTTGTGGGAAATAGCGCATCATGCCAAGATCATTTCGTCCACCACCACCAGAGCAGGACTCAAAAAGAATATGGCTGTGCTTCTCTGTCAGATAAGAAACGAGTTCGTAAAGCCCCAACATATACTGATGAGACTGCATCTGGGTTTCCAGATAAGCTGAACCATTCCCTAGATTAGTGATATTGCGGTTCATATCCCATTTGATGTAGTTAATCTTATGATGAGAGAGGAGTTCATCTAAGACATTTTTCAGATATTCTACTACCTGTGGATTGGCAAGATTAAGTACTAATTGATTCCGAGAGTAAGTATGCTCATACCCTGGAACCTGAATAGCCCAGTCAGGATGTTTGCGATATAAGTCGCTATCAACAGAAATCATCTCCGGTTCTAACCAAAGACCAAACTGCAAATCTCTGTCATGGATAGCTGAAATCAAACTTTCTAGGCTTCCACCCAGTTTTTCCTCATTAACAACCCAATCACCTAAAGCACGATTATCATCAAAGCGATTACCAAACCACCCATCATCTAATACAAAAAGTTCTATTCCAACTTTCTTAGCTTCATCTGCCAACTCTAATAGTTTTTCTCTCTGAAAGTCAAAGTAAGTTGCTTCCCAGTTATTGATTAGAATTGGACGTTCTTTTTTAGAAAACTGACTTGGCATAATGTGCTTAAGTACAAAATTTTGACTTTCATGGCTAATACCAGTTAATCCCTTATCTGAAAAGGTCACTAAAGCTACCGGTGTTTCAAAGTTTTCCTCAGGATTTAACTTCCAAGAAAAGTTTTCTGGATTAATCCCAATAGCCACCCGAACTTCATTCAGTTGATTCTTTTGAACAAAAGCTTCAAAGTTTCCACTATACATCAGTTGAATAGCAAACACATTCCCAGCATCCTCTGTAGCTCCTTGATCACATAGTAGAAGAGCTGGTGTTTGAGCATGCCCAGAAGCTCCACGGTTCGAACTAATTGAAAAGATTCCTTGCTCTACCTGTTGACGTCGGACAGTCTTTTCACGAGCATAAGCTCCCTGTAAAGTCACTATTTCGTAAGCTGCAGCAGGAAAATCAGCCATAAAAGAAAAGTCCTTATGAATGACAACTTCCTGATTACTATTATTCTCCAATTTGCTATAACTAGCAATTGTCGCATCATTATCAAAAGCTGTATAATACAAAGTCAGACTAAGTTTAGCTTGAGGATCTTCTAAAATCAAGACAAGCGTCTCTGTATCATCCATGCTGTGAGGAGAAGGTAAGCCCTGTGGACCATTCTGACCTTTTAAAATCTTTGCTTCTACAAATCGAAAGTCTGTTACTTCAGTTGCATCATGCTGAATCTGTAAAGTTGGTTTTCTAAAGTCACCCAAACCATGTTGTCCAAAAATTTGACGTTGCGTATCCAAACTAAAGGTGCGATTAGTAGCTGTTGGATTACCTGAAAAAGCATGATCGCGTTCATAAACACTATTAGAACCTCTATAGTTCTTAATAGTCTTTCCTAAATGTTTTAATAATAAGTACCCATCCCTATTTTCAATAATCAAACTTAAACCTTTACTCTCAACGTAAAATAGATTATTCTCTATCCGAATTCCCATAAATTGTACCTCATCCATTTCTTGATAAAATTTTAGCAAATAAAAGCGCTTTCTAAAATAGAAAAATGTCTCTAAAGTATGGTAAAATGTTAGGTAGGAGGTGGCCCATGCTCGTTTTTTCAGAATACCAGACTGGAACAATTGATCTTTCTCTTAGCTTCTACGGTTATGAAGAATGCACGCCTAACTACTCTTTTGGCCCAGCTATTCGAGATACCTATGTACTACATTACATTACTAAAGGAAAAGGTCAGTTCCATTATAATGGGAAAATTGTTGATTTAAAGACAGGAGATTTCTTTTTACTAAAACCAGATGAATTAACATTCTATCAAGCAGATAGCCAGGATCCTTGGGCTTACTACTGGTTGGGGATCTCCGGAGGGAGGGCACCTGACTACTTTGCTCTATCTCAAATTTCTGACCAATCCTACCTCATCCAGTCAAATAACTGTCATACACAAACAACTGCAAAACTCATCTCAGATATTGTCCGCTTCGCTCAGATTACAAAATCAAATGAATTGGCTCAACTCCACATCATGGGACAACTCCATGAACTAATGTTTCATCTAGGAACTATTGCTCCCAAACAGAAAAAAGAGAATATTTCATCAACCCACCAACTCTATCTTGACTGCAAACAATTAATTGATAGTCACTATCCACAATCGCTCACCATTCAAGATTTAGCTAAAGAGCTATCGGTTCATAGAAGTTACTTAACTAGTGTGTTTAAAGAGTTTCACCAACTCTCTCCAAAAGAGTATTTACTTTTCGTTCGAATGAAGCGCGCTCAACAGTTACTAGAACACACCAATGAAACGATCAAAGTCATTGCATATTCTGTGGGTTTTTCAGATCCACTACATTTCTCAAAAGCCTACAAGCAGTATTTTCATAAAACACCTAGTCAAACTCGAAAAGAATACTCTCATTCCCTCTCAGCTAGAAAGGAAAATCAATGAAATCACACCAACTAGTTTACCAAATATTAGCTAGAGAAAACGATTATGTTAGCGGAGAAAAAATCGGAGAAGAACTGAATTTAAGCCGCACGTCCATATGGAAAGCAATCCAACGTCTTCAACAAGAAGGCCTAGAAATTGACAGTATCAAAAATAGAGGCTACAAGCTTATTCAAGGCGATCTGATATTGCCTGATTTGATTCAAGAGAACACCAACTTAACCATTCGCTACAAACCTGAGACAAACTCAACACAAACAGATGCAAAAGAAGGGATTGAAGCTGGAAACAAAGGAAATACACTCTATCTTTCAACCTGTCAAACAGCAGGTCGTGGACGCTTTCAACGTCCCTACTATTCCCCATCTCAGGGAGGCATCTATATGTCCCTGCATATTCAACCAAACCTTCACTACGAAAAGCTCCCATCCTATACTCTCCTTGTAGCTGCTGCAGTCTACAAAGCCATTAAAAACCTAACTATGATAGAAGTAGATATCAAATGGGTAAATGACATCTACTTTAAAAATAAAAAAATAGCAGGTATCCTCACCGAAGCAATGACATCAGTTGAGACAGGCTTGGTTACAGATGTCATTATCGGACTTGGAATAAACTTTGCTATAGAAGACTTCCCAGAAGACCTAAAAGAAAAAGCAGGTAGCCTATTTATGCCACCTGCACCTATCACACGAAACGAACTAATCTCAGAAATTTGGCGTTGTTTCTACCAAACAGCACCTGAAGAACTACTCTACCTTTATAAAGAACACTCTCTTGTTCTAGGAAGAGAGGTCAGTTTTATCCAAGATCAGACTAAAAAAAAAGGAGTCGCCAAGGACATCTCCGACAAAGGACAACTCCTTATTCAGCTTGATGACCAGACAGAAATCTGGCTCAATAGTGGTGAAATCTCACTCACTAGCTGGGCTTAACAAACAGCACTATATGATGTCTAGAATCTCATCTAGCAAGCATATAGTGCTGTTTGAATGTAGAAAGTAACAGATATATAAATAGCTAGCTTCCTATCAACAATTTACAGGTGGATAGCTTTTGAGGCATTCTTTTTATATGCCGTGCTATGTACCAAAGAAGCTCCATAGCAGTGATTCTCATATTCAAGCATAATCAATGGCAGCGCAAAAACTTTAACAGCATATAAAAGCACCCAAAACATAAAGACTTCAGCTTTTATATTCACCAAATTTTTACTAAACATCTCATACAAGAACCATGCATTTAAAGCCATATTGAAGAGACTTGCTAACGTTGCTAAGACTATATTGGTTTTCAATTTTGGATGATAACATTTAGCCACATATAAGGCCAATAATGAAATATTATAAAGGCAAATCGGCTGGTAATTTTTCCTATAAATAACCAGCGTCTTACGATTATAGAACAGGAAACCATGAGGTCCACGATGATATTCATTGATCCAGACATGGCTAAGACCTCTAATCTCATCCCAAGCTACAAATAAATCAATTTTTCTTAGATAAATCCCTTTTTTATGAATTGAACATTTCCATTTAAGCAAGAAGGATAGAAGAAAAGTAAGGAGCAAAACTACAACTGTAACAATCCTCAACTCCTCTTGCCCAACAATCAAGGATAGATTTAAAAAGCGAATTTGAGCTTCTGTTGTA
>ERZ773009.2552-NODE-2552-length-11530-cov-3.999651_pt1 | contig 11530 bp, 7 predicted proteins | sample MGYA00580663_ERZ773009 | MGnify/ENA primary metagenome ERZ773009 (study PRJEB29015, sample SAMEA2737969) | human oral metagenome | biome: human oral; feature: human-associated habitat; material: dental | place: China | collected 2026 ... | reverse complement strand
CGAGCGCCGCGACGTTCGACCAGCCCTCGGCGCGGGAGACGACGTCTTCCAGCATCCGGGCCTCCACCAGGCCGGCGGGCGCGAGGTGGAGGCGCAGGACCCCGCCGGTGTCGCGCAGGGCGTCCAGCAGCATCATGCCCGACCGGGCAGGTAAGCGGGCCACATGCCGCGCAGCGCCGTCGGGGGCGGGTCCAGCGTGGCCAGGCCGCCGGAGGCGCACGGGTCGGGGGCCGAGCCGGAGACTGGGCCGGGCGCGGCGTCGGCACGCACGGACCAGCACTCGCACTCCTCGGTCGCCGCGACGATCTCGTGGAGGCCAGCGGGGCGAGGGATCTGCGGGAGGGGGCGGACTCTTTCAGCCCACACGTGGACCCCCCGGCCACACCAGGTCAGGTCGTCGCCAAACCCGGGGCCGACGCCGGAGGCGTGCAGCAGGATGGTGACAGCGCCCAGGCGCCGAGCGCTCATGGTGAGGGTGAGGCGGGCGTCGGGCTCGAGCGTGGCGACAACGCCGAGGAGGCGGCCGGAGACCGCGGCGCACACGGTGGCGGGCTCGTCGGCGCGCACGAGGCGGTCGAGCCGGTAGCAGCGGGATGAGGCGCGGGTGCGCGCGTCGACGGTCATGTTCGTCTCCTCGAGTCGGCGGAGGGGTCTGCCGTGTCTGACGGACGCGGGGCGGGAGGAGGAGAGGGCGGGAGGCGGGGCGGGCGCGCGGACGCAGATGCGCCTACGCGGAGGACGCGGAGCGAGTCGGGCCGATCACACCCGCATCACGATCCGGCGTCAGACACGCCACAAGTCTAAGAATTGAGACTGCTGAAGCGGCTTGCCGTCGGACGCGGGGCATCTAAAGTGTTCCTGTGTGCGCTGATGGTGGGGGCAAGGAAGTACGAGCCTCGGTCATCCGCGACTCAAGATGCCGACCGGAGTACCGCAGGCCCCGGCTCGGACCTGTCCCTATCCGCTCATTTTATCCCTCGAACACCCGATCGAGGGCTTTCCCGCCCCAGGAGTCCCGTTGGGAATCAACATACAGGATCCAGAAGAGGCCTCAGACCCTCCCCCGGAGCAAACAATTTCGTCCCTGCATTTTCCTCCGGACAGGGATCCCAAGACAGGATCTTCCGTTGGCACACCCGAGGCGACGACCAGGCGCAAGGCTTTCAAGGTCGTCGCCACTACACCGGTCAGGCTCTTCATCCCTTTCGTTATCGGTGTGCTGCTCACCGTCAATCACAACGCGCCGTCCCGCACCTGCACCGCCACCGAAACGTATTCGGCACTCATGTCACGAATCGTTGCGAGCGAGTCTCCGGGAATTGTCGGCGCAATTTCTCGACTCGCTGTGCCCACTCTTCATGCAATTGCGTCCATGCTCATCCTCCTTGCCGTCTTCTCGGTCCTGTGCTGGCTCCTTCAACTACCCACTTTCATTCGCATAGGGCTCCGAAAAAGAAATATCAAGAGTTATGAGTTGAACAAATTTCATCTCTTCGTTGCATCCATAACACCAACGGGTCTCGCAATACTTCTCCAGCGCATTGATTTTATTCCAACTTTTCGAGGATGCGAACTTCCCGCACTCACAACATCCTGGCTTCCCTGGATCCCCGACTCCTGGTTCCGCACAGGCATGTCATGGACCCTTTTCGTCATTTTCACCTTCTATCTTTCCCGTCATATGAACGTAGACAAGAAACCTTTCCCATCAGTCACGATCCGACGGACCGAATCAACGCGATGATGGGGATGGCGACGCGAGGGCGGCGCACACGGGAGCTGCACCACTGTTATCGCACCGTTTCCGCCCTTTCTACACCGTAGCGCCGATCCCCGACTCTGAGCCGTCGTTCCTAGCGATAAACGCTCATCATGCTGTATGATCGACGGTCACGTTAAGATCAGAAGCGGAGACCCGTTCTTCGTCATCATCTCATGATGCTTCCGGATCTCATCGGGAAGAGCACCAGTGAGTCCGGAACATGGAGGAACCCGTCCATCGACATAGAGAAGATCGCCAGAATCACTGGTTATAATGGCTTGACTGCTAGCAAATCCATCTGAAAAGTAGTAGTCTACTCAAGGGACGGCGATCCGTCGCCCACGTTTGCAGAAGAATGAAGCCTCGCTTCATCCGCACCATACGCGCCTCGACTCACCTGGAAGGAGCCGATCATGGTCTCGCGAGCACATCGCTTCCTGCGCGGTCGGACACTGTCCACCGCCGAACCTGTGTGGCATCTGACGGGGAACACGGACGACATCTTCTTCCACGACGCCTACCTCGGATGCCTCTCGCTAACCGACACCATCCTACACTGGACACTAGAACAGGATCCCGAGGCTCTCGTCGTCGTCCTCACCGCCGAGGGCGAGCTGATCTCCGAGGCAAACGCCCTTACCGATCTTCCGCACTACAGACGCAAACCGCGCGCTCCCCGGCGTATTCCCGCGAACGCCTCCGAGGACGTCCCCGCCTCCCAGTCCCCCGACCAGACCGCGGAGAGCGCCGCCGAGAATCTCCATTCCCGCACTGGGAGTCGAAGATACGCCGATCAGCTTGCCCTCCTGTCCTCCGTTTTCACTCGGCCTCGTAGCCGTAGCATCATTGCAATCATTTTCGGTCTGCCGGAGCAGTTCGAGAGAGCCGCATCCGAAAAAGAAGAATCGTTCGAACTTCGAAAAACGGTGCGCGCACTCGTCCAGCACGTACAGGAGAGCATCGGCTCCCTCCTATTTATAGTCGATCCGAGAACCGAACTCGGCGCCCGCCTCTTGCAGAGCCACAGTTCAATCACAATCGATATCCCCACACCGGCCGCGGAAGAGATCGAGGTCGCTCTCGCGAGAGTCTCACTGCGGCACAACATCACCATGCGTCACACGAAGAGCATCGCTAGTTATCTGGCTACAAACGGGAACCTGCAGAGCGCTCTCAGACGGATTGCTTCGCTCGCCAGGGGCACCCGAAGCATTGGTGTAGATACACTCCTGCATCTGTCCGAGCCCGACGAAGCTCATGTCACCTCCATCTTCCAGGAGCTGGACTCCCTCGTCGGGCTCGAGAACATCAAGAGTTATTTCCACAAACTTCCTAATATCGCTCAGCGACGCCATATAGAGTTGCGCGAGCACGGCAGACTCCCGGAAGCCACCATGCACATGGTTTTCAAGGGCTCCGCGGGCACCGGCAAGACCTCCGTAGCTCGTATCGTCGCTCGGCTCTTCCATGCGTTGGGAATTCTTCCCAAAGACGAAGTCATCGAAATTCTCCCGACAGCGCTCATCTCCAAGCACGCGAACGAGACCGCAGAACGTATGCAGAGCAGTCTCATGAGGGGATGCGGCGGCGTCATCTTCATCGATGAGGCGCATCAACTCATAGGGAATATTTACTCCGGAGAGTCGATCAAGACCCTAGTGACCTTCGCCGAGAACCATCGCAACGACACGGTCATCATTCTCGCCGGCTACACCGAACGCATCGACGCACTCATGCGGGTGGACGAGGGCCTGAAGCGTCGTTTCCCCATAAGCCTGATTTTCCACGACTACGATTCCGAGGAGCTCTATCAGATCGTGCACGACATGGCAAGAGCCGACGGATTCACCATGAGCGCAGGCACGCACGCACCCCTTATGCAGCTCCTCGAGGACAGTCTTCTCGATACGAACTTCGGCAACGCCGGCGGGGCCCGCAATATTTGGCAGCAGATACGTAGCATCCATGATTCCAGGCACAATGCCGCCCCGAATATAATCGGAACCACAGACATTCCCACCACCATCACCATCGATAATACCCGGATGGTGCAAGCAAAGAAGGCCTTGACAGGGTATGCCGGACTAAAGGAACTAAAGGACTTGCGCAAATTCATAGAGGCCAAGCAAGCTCTACTCGCAAGTTACCAGAAGCGTAATCGGCCTCGCCCTTGGGCCGATGGACTGTGCCTTGTAGGCCCGCCGGGCACTGGCAAAACATTCATCGCCAAGAAAGTCATTGTCCCCTATCTGTACGGCATCGGCCTCATTGACCGCCCCACGGTCAAGCTAGTCACCATCGACGATCTCCAGACCAGTTACGGCAGTCATGCCACGGAAGGTGTGAGAAACCTATTCCACGAGACCAGAGGCGGTGCACTCGTCATAGAAAAAGTAGGCAGTCTCCCCACAGACAATATCTACGGCACCGAGGCCATCCGCATCCTCGCCGCCGAGGCAACCAACCCAGAGAATCGACGAACGCTCATCATACTTGAGGGGCACGGGAAGGAGATCGACGATCTCATTTTCAGGCACCCGGAGCTGGAAAGCCGGTTCAATCAGAAGATCACATTCGAACACATGTCTGCAAAATCGCTGTTGAAGATAGTGCGCACGCGCGCTCAGGAGGAGGGATACCGATTGAGCGAGGACTTCGAACAACATCTATTAACCATAGTCCCGGTCGCAAGAGAAGTTGCGGGACAAAATTTCGGGAACATTCGATGGTCAATGGACATGTATGAGCAGGCGAAGGAGAACATGATCGTACGTACGAGTTATCCGCCGGAGAGCGCCTCACTAGTTGATGACACCTGTCTGACCGGACAGGATCTGGTTACCGCTCTGCGCAGCGAGGACCCGAAGCTCTCTAGATTGCTCGGTCCCGCTCCTTCAGTCTCCCCGAAGACGGCGCCACTGGCTCCCTTAGGCGCCATGACCTACTCCGAGTGCAGAACTCGATTGCAAAATGCTGTCCTACCGATCGTGGTCACCCGAGAGGACTACCATGATATAGGCACCGGCTTCCTCGTCGCCGCATCCGGTCTGGTCGCCACCGCCGCCCATGTCCTTCAGGATGCGGTGCGTGTGACCATCGGCTCGGAAGGCGTCGAGGCCAAAGTCGTCGCGGTCGACGAGGAGACGGACACGGCACTTCTCCATCTGCCCGCTGACGCCGTATCGGAACACGAGCCACTGCCGCTCGGGCAGAGCCGGGACGTGTGCGCGCCGAGCGAGTTGCTAGCAGCAGGCTATCAGAATTGGAGACCGGGCGAGGATCCCTACATCGTCCAGGTCCAGGTCAGTCGCAATATGCGTAAGAATCCGAGTTTCGAGGTCGGTGGCGACCTCGACCGCGGCACCAGCGGGGGCCCACTCATCGATCCCTCGCAGGGGGCCGTCATCGGCCTCGTGAGCAGAGGCGTCGGGAGTACCATCAAGGAGATAGCGCGCATCGAGCAGTTGCGCCGACTACTGGAGGAGCAAGAACACGGAAATAAATAATATTAACATGGACTAGTCGGAACAAATCCGGAGCGAGGAGTACAGTAACCCCATGGTGAGCATCGGAATCGATCTCGGCACGTCGAACACGGTCGTAGCCAAGGTCAATGACAAGGGCGAGGTGTCAATCCACCAGTTCGAAGGCAGTGATCTGCTGCCTTCCATCATTCATGTCGAAAGCAAGGCCGGCTATCGTACCGTGGGGAAGAAAGCCCGAAATATCTGGGCAGATTCGGACGCCGACCCTTCGGCAACCTTCCGCAGGTGGAAGATGTCCATGGCCACGGGCACGGTACTCGCCACCCAGGACTGGGGGGACGGGCCGCGGGACATCACTCCTGAACAGTTGACGACCTGGCTCGTGGAACACATCATGAAGGAAATCACTCAGTACCTGGGCGGCGAGACGGTGGATTCCGTCGTCGTCACCGTACCTCACGGCTGGCGCAGGGAGCACGTCGAGAAGTGCCTGGCCACCCGGGAGTCTGCCCGTGCGGCGCAGGCGGACGGACAACCGCGCGAGGCGAAGAGAGATGACCACACTCTCGGAACGAAGGTGGCGGACAGGACCGTTGATGAGCCAGTCGCCGCAGCCGCCTACGCCCTGTACGCATCCGGAGACGCCGCCGCCTTCGTCGGCAAAAGCATGCTCATTATCGATATTGGAGGCGGAACGACCGACCTGAGTCTCGTGCGGGTGGGAGCGCCCGGAGAGCCGCTCACTGTTATTGATGCCATTAACAACAACATCGGCGGAGACTACGCCACCGCCCTTCTACTTGGTAAACATCTGGAGACCATCAGTTCCCAGACCGACATTGACGTCCCACTCACTCCCGAGGCCGTACTCACCGACCTGGAGGGCACGGAGAAAAGATGGCTCCGAGAGGCCTTCGCCGAGGCGGAAACCGAACTCCTCCACAAGTTGTCTGCTAAGTTCGAGGAGATTGAGGGACGTGATGACTTCGCCAAGAAGGTAGCGGGCAGGTGGGGTCGGCATCAAGTCATTATGAGTTCAACGGTTGACGGGAAAGATGACCCGGTCGTCACTTCTATGTCATATTCGGAGTATCTCGCGCGTATGGAGCCCTTCTTCAAGAGCACGAGAGAGCTCCTCACCCGCTTCCTGTCCCGCGGCGAGGGATCCGAAGAGCCCCCCTACGCCATTCTCATGACGGGCGGGGGAAGCCGGATCGGCGGACTGCGTGACCAGGTGATCGAACCGGTGGTTCGCGAACTCGCCGGTCCGATGAAGAGCCCCGAGATCCTCGATCGTCTCGACACGCTCCGTTTCAACGACTCGAGACTCTCGACCGCGGTAGCCATGGGCGCCGCACTCGTCGCCGCAGGAAGGATCTCCATTGAGGAGCGTCTCCTGTGGGATGTGGGCCTGGAGATCATCGTGACGAAAAATATGGCCCGCTACCTCGGTATGGGCGACTCCTGTAATTGTGTCGTTTCCCCGCTCCTGACCAGGGGGGCGAGTCTTCCGGCGACGGTAAGTCTCAAGGAGCTCGGCTTCGGCGAACTCGATATCAATTCTGATAATAAATTCACTCAGAAAGTCGTCGTCTTCGACGATCTGAAGAGCCCCTACGTTCAGACCTGGGAGCGTGAGCTATCCAGCTCGGGAGACGCATTGAAGAATGTCGAGGTCACACTCAGCGCGGATACCGAGGGAATGCTGCACCTTGTCATCGTTGGCAGCACCGGAGGTGGACTCGTCGATGCGCAGGAGCAACTCCACAGGCCGCGCCAGCCTCATACGGGAGGACTCAGCATCCACGAACAGTCACCACATCCCCCTCTCGAGGTCAGAACCCCGCGGCAGATCGTCGAAGCCAAGGCCGCCTCACCTGACACTGGGTCATCCGCTGTCCGCATCAGAACTTCCACAACACAGTCAGAAAGATGAAATAATGACTCTGCAGACTATGCTCGCGCAGTTCGCACGGTCCCAGATAATGCTGGACTGGGACGAATGGTTCGCCCTCGTTCTCGCCGCACACAAGGATCCCGAGCAGTGGCGCGGAGCCTGGATAAGGCTCGATCCCGCCGACCGCAAGGCCCTCATCACTCTTCTTCGCAAGGATACCGGCCCTCTGTCCGACCATGTCCTACGCAGCATCATGCACGACACGCCGACGGATTCTGATGACCCGATGCTTGAATCGGCTCTCGACGATGCGGCTGATGCGACGGACAGACAACTCAAACGACTCAATGAGCTCAAAAGAATGGCCGAGCGCGATGTGCAAGATGCACAAACACTCTCGGCGATCAAAGATTACATTGCGATCGAGGAGCTCCGCAGTGAGGCACAACGTTTGAGGGAGGAACTCGATAATAACCCCGAATTCGCGGAGCGGCGCAGTCTTGAGAAGGATATTCACCGACTGCACACCTTAAGAGAGAGTTTGCTCGGCCGCGATTGGGACGAACGACGGGCCGAGCGTCAACACCTTGTCGACGAAACAGATTCATTGAAACTCAAAAGAAAGAAAGTCGAGGATGCGATTCGACAGGCGCGCGAAGACAGGTTCGACGCCGAAAAGAAACTTGCTGAGGTACAGCGAGAATGGGACCAGGAACAGGCTCATCTGGAGGGGCTTAGCACGCAGATACGCGATCTCGAGGGCCGCCTTGAGCAGACTCGCGCCATGACAGACGACTTGAAAAGTTTCACCAGCAATCTTCATTCCACTCTGCAGCAGGCTTCCAGCGACTTGAATACTATGAGGCAAAAACTCAAAGCAATCATCGGCAGAAAATTGTCTCTTCCTTGGCCATTTTGATCCAGTAGAGGATGATGGACATCTATGACGCTGAGCGACTTCCTGACAGAACTCGCCTACTCCGCAAATCCGGTCCCCTGGACCGCATGGCTCCCTCTCATCACCGAGGCGCAATCCCCTACCTCTTGGAGAGACGCCTGGGAGGGTCTCGGCGAACAGGCGCAGCTGCGCGCCGTCCGGCGCCTTTACGAAAACCGAAACGCCTGCGCCGACGTCCTGTACCAACTCGCCGTCGCGAACTCTGAGTCACTGCCCTCCTACGGACCGGCTCGAGAACTCCTTCTTGACGACGCCGTCGACGCGACCGAGCGCAACGTTCAGCGGCTCCAGAGCCTGCAGCGTCGCTTGGAGGACCTGGGCCTCATTCTGGAAGACGCGCAGATCTCCGAACTGGATCTTGAGACGAAGATCGTCGAGCTCGAGGGGCGGGTGGCGGAATTCCGGGCCGATGACGTCGAGGGCAGGTACTCCGAGTTACTTGCCCTGCGGGAGGAGGAGATCCGTCTGCGGCGCGTGGCAGATGAACTCGGCGACGTCGACCTGACCACCGAGCGGGATCGTCTGGCACAGCTGAAGCAGGACATCGCCGAGGTGCAGAGTCAGAGGGCAGAACTTCGTGAATCTATCAAGGACAAAGAGACGGAGTTGGCCGCGACAAGACGCCAGACCGCCGAGCTCGACGCCAAGCGCACTCGACTGGTGGAGGAGGAGCGCGGAGCCGAGGCCGAGCGTGATGATATTCGGAGCAAGGTCGAGAGGCTTGAGGACGCCGTCGGTCAGAAGAAGAAGGAGACCGAGGAATTGAAGGAGCGGCGGGCTCGGACCAGAGAGCAATTGACTGAGGCGGAGAAGATCTTCGCCGAGTTGAGCGAACTCAGTCACACCCCGGCCTCGGCCGAGGCGGAACGCCTGCTGCGCAACATTCGCACTCTCGCCCGAGAACTTCCCGCGGACGAGGCCGACAAGAAGTTTTAACCACTCAAATGCATTTACACCGATAAACGGAAAGGAACTTAATCAGAACCAGCCCCTCAACTACCTGAACCGTCAGGGCCGCCGCACGCGTTGAAATCGGATGATTCGCCGTGTCCCAGAGTGCCGCCCATCGATGAAGCACTCCCATTCACTACGTCCCCTTCCTCCGACACACACAGAAAGGCCTTCTTCTCCATGAGAAAAAGTACCTCAAATAAACCTCCCGAGAAGAGGAGATCAATCAATCGTCCGTGGCGCAAGTGGAGGCGCCTCAACAAACCTCCCAAGAAGAGGATATCCAACTTCTTCGCCGTCCTCGGCGGAGCCGATATCGAGATCCTCAAGCACGTCGACTCGGAACGAAGCACCTTCGTCGGAATCGGCGCGGTCATGCTCGGGACGGCCTCGGTCGCGGCGCTGTCTATGGTGTTCGCCCTGTACAACGCCGTACTCGTCGTATCCGACCCGAGTACCGGACAACGGGCGGCGCAGCAGCCGATTGCCAATCTTGTGATATCCATTATATTCGGACTTCTGTGGGGCGCGTTCATTCTGGTCGTAGACCGGGCTTTGATTAAAACCATGCAGGGCGTTCACGGTCTCGGACGGGCATTCAGGTACGCCACACCGAGGCTCTTACTCGCCCTCATTATCGGCTTGGTTGTTTCGACACCATTCACGCTCCAGATCTTCCGGAGTGAAATCGCCGTAGAAATGAAAAATATCCAGGTCGACAATCTCAGCGAATACCAAAAATCTGTAGACAAAAGCGATGTCATGACGGCCCTCAATGACAAGAGAACCAAAATCAATGAGGAGCTGGCAATCTACAGAGGGGACAAGGTCGAGGACCCCGAGGATCTCGCTCTCGCCCAGGCTCAGGCGGACTACGATGAAGCGCAGAAATCGGCAGAAGATGCACAGAGTGCCGCTCAGACCGCGAGACAGCAGAGGACCTGCGAGATCAACCCGAATAATCCTAATTGCGAGAGCTTCACCACCACGGGAGTCCCGGGGACGGGGGCCGAGGCGGAGGCCCTCGAGAAAGCGGTGGAAGCGGCGCAACAGAAATCCGAGGAAGCGGATGCGAAGAGAGATGCGGCCAAGACCGCACTGGACGCGGCCAAGGCCAATCATGAGAAAATGCGCGAGGAGAGCCAGAAGGAGCAGATCGATAAGGCACATATCACTCTCTGCGGAGAATCCGCTCCGAGAGACTCCGACCCAAGCGCGTACGGACCTGACTGCGAGGGCGGCTACCAGGGAGAACTTCACTCCCTGGAAGAGAATGTGAACACCATGCTGAGCGGCAGAGAGGCCATTCGGAACAACAACGGTCTTCTGGTGCAGATCACCGCCCTGTGGAACACAAGTTTCGACAACCCGATGGGGTTCATCTCCCACGCCGCCGTCGCGCTGCTCTTCATCATTATCGAGCTGTTCCCGGTAGGAATCAAGACCATGGTGGCGGTGCGCGGAGAGTCCCAGTACGACCGGGTCTTCCGCAAGCTCCAGGAGTCCGAGCTGGAGAAAGTGGAGGCTCATACCGCCCAGGAGCGGGATCGAATCGACCGGGAAGCTCGCAGGATCAGGGAGATCGGCGAGGACATGCTCCAACGCGAGATCGATCTCGGAAAGAGCGCCAACGAGCACGTCGCCGAGCAGATGCAGATCATACTAGACCAAACCCTCTCCCACTGGACCGAGCGGTCCCAAACGATGCTCGCCCCGTATCTCGGCGGCGTCGGCGAGAACGCTGAGCGCCCCGCCGACCCGGCTCGCCCCGAGCAGGCAGCTGCCCCGACCCGTCCCGAAGCCCGTCCTGAGCAGCCGGCCGACCTCGGTCTGCTCCCCGACGGCTCTCAACTCGCGGCCCTGGAACTGGGCGCCCGGATCGGCTCCATGGGCTCGCCGTCGGCCTCCCGCGACGCCGACCACTTCAGCAAACGCTACCGGGCGCTCCTCGCCATCCAGGACGAGGCGATCCGGCTCCAGCGGGAGGCGGACGAGCTGGCCGGCGTCGGGCTGTCCGCGGAACGGGCCCGGTTGGAAGAGATGCAGCACGAGCTCATGGCCGCGCAGACCGCGGAGAAGGAGATCGTTGCGGACATCGCCCGGCATGAGAGGGCCCTCGCCGTCGCCGAGCGGGAGAGGGCCGAGCTCGAGGAGCAGCGGGAACGCCTCGTCGGGCAGGTCAGCGAGGTCGGAGCCGAGCGCAGCCGCACACAAGACGAGGTCAATGAACTGGCTGAGCGAGTCCAGCGGAAGACCGACGAGATCAGCGTCCTGGAAGCCCACCACAGGGAGCTGAAGGGCCGCCTTGACGAGGCGAACCGTCTCTTCGATCGGCTGAGCTCTCTCGGCTCAGCGCCGATCCCCGCCGAGGCGGCGGATCTGCTACGCAGCATCCGCGCCCTCGCCCAGGATCTGCCCGGCGAGGAGAGGGCGCCCGGAGCAGGACCTCGGCAGTAGATCCCTCCACCTCGTCCATG
>ERZ773009.2550-NODE-2550-length-11532-cov-2.638930_pt1 | contig 11532 bp, 9 predicted proteins | sample MGYA00580663_ERZ773009 | MGnify/ENA primary metagenome ERZ773009 (study PRJEB29015, sample SAMEA2737969) | human oral metagenome | biome: human oral; feature: human-associated habitat; material: dental | place: China | collected 2026 ... | reverse complement strand
GGGCAGCGCGGCTTTGGCGCACGGATTTTATCTGGCGATGAAGAGCGAAGTGCCGGAAAGCGAGTTTAAAAAGCTAAAAAAAGGCGACAGGCTCGCGATGGAGTATACGCAAAAGATGAGACTGGGACGCACGTTTGGCTCTCCTGAGATATACTGGGCGACGATCGAAATCAGCGGTAAAAAATACACTGTTTATAAATACGAAAACAAATACTACGACAAAAGCGGCAAGAAAAACGATAAATTTTTGCTAACTAGACCGATCGCAAACGCTCGTATTACCTCGCCTTTTACGCCCAAGCGCTATCATCCGATACTAAAGCGCTATAAGGCCCATCTAGGCGTGGACTACGGCGCTCCTAAAGGCACTCCGATAAAGGCCGCAGGCGAGGGTACGGTAAAATTCGTCGGTACTAAAAGCGGCTACGGCAAGGTAGTAATACTAGGTCACACTAGCGGTTACGAGACGCTATATGCGCACACTAGCGGCTTTGCTAAAGGTATAAAAAGCGGAGTAAAAGTTAAGCAAGGTCAGCTCATCGCATATGTAGGAAACACGGGCATGAGTACGGGTTCGCACCTGCATTTCGGCGTTTATAAAAACGGTAACGCTATAAACCCGGAGACCGAGATAAAGGTAGCTAAAAGCGTATTTGCCTTAAATGAAAGCGCTAAATTTCAAAAATATATAAAACAGTTTGAAAACAAGATAAAAGAGTATGCCAACAAGGATGAAATCCCTGAAAAAGAGCAGAAATTTGATGCGGCGATGGACTGGGAGCATCCTATAACCGAGCCAAAAGCAGACGTAAATTTGACGATGACGGATGCAAATTCTACCTTTTCTAGCGGAGATTTAAATTTAACTACGGAGACGAAAAGGGCAGAGGAGAATTTAACTAACATCGGCTCTTTAAAAACCGATATAAATTTGACAAAAGAGACAAAGAGTGACAACAAGGAAGACAATGCGACCAAAACCGAAGCAAATTTGACGAGCGAGCTTGCAAGCGGCAGCGACGATGTAAATTTGACGGACTCAAATTTAACTACGCCTGAGTCAAATTTGACCGTGCAGCCTAAAGCTGAAAGCAACTCCTCTGAAACCAAAACGGATGCGAACGAAACGGCAAATTTAGCCGCGGCAAAATCAGCAAAACCGGAGTCAAATTTAACCTCTGCAAAAGCGTCAAACAAGGCGGCAAGTAAGACTGAGCCAAAAAAATCAAGCAAAGAGGCGAAAAAGTCAGAGTCAAATTCGTCCGCTAAAAATAAAGACAAAACAAAACAGACCGATAAGAAAAAGGACAAAAAAAATAAAGAAACCAAAACCGAGTCCAAAAAGAAAAAGGACGTAAACGCCAGCAAAGATAAGTCTAAAAAGCAAAAAGACGCCGCCGATAAAAAGGCCAAATCAAAAGGCAAAACCGCCGAGTCAAGCGACAAAAAGAAGTAAATGATGGAAGAAAACGAGCAATTAAACGAAGCCAAAGAGCTGCTAGACTCGCACCTAAACGAGACGATCGATAAGGAGCTAAGCCCCGCCGACCTCGCCCAGCATCTAAAAACGCTCAAAAAGCACGATGAGGAGCTCTTTGGCGAGTATCTCGAAAAGCTAGACCCCGAGATCCTGGGCGACGTAGCGATGGAGATGCCCGATCACATGCTAAAGGACGTGATCGAGCAGATACCAAGCGATAAGATCATCGAGGCGATTGAGGAGCTAGAGAGTGACGACGCGGCCGAGCTTTTGGAGTATATCGAGGAGATCGACGAGCAAAAGGCTAAAGAGCTCTTTGACGGCCTGGATAAGGACGATCAGGAGGAGATTTTACGTATCCGCAGCTACGACGAGGGCGAAGCGGGCGCGTTCATGCAGACGGAGCTTTTTAGCGCGCATATCGACGAGCAGCTAAAAACGGCGGTCGAGCGGCTAAGGCGCGAGAAAGAAGAGGGCAAACTAGAAAACGTCTCGCAGCTTTTTATCACCGATAAAAAGGGCGTTTTGCTCCATGCGGTGCCGCTTGAGGATCTGATACTATTTGACTTTAACCAAACCTTAAGAGAGATCATCGCAAAGAGCGAAGAGGATAAATATAAACCCAACGTAGCCGTCGATAACGAGCCTATCGAGACCGTCGTAGAAACGGTAGAAAACTACGATATGAACTCGATCGCGGTCGTCGATAGCAAGGGATATTTGCTCGGTCGTATCACCACCGACGACATCCACGACTTTATAAAAGAAAGCGCCACCGAGCAAATTTATAACCTAGCCGGCGTCGACGACGAGGCTGAGGAAGAGGATACGAGCCTGGTTAAGGCCACTCGCGCGCGCGCCGTTTGGCTGCTTATAAATTTATTTACCGCGCTTATTAGCTCATCGATCATCGGGCTTTTTGACGAGACGATAGCTAGTTACGTAGCGCTCGCGGTACTGATGCCTATCGTCGCATCCATGGGCGGAAACACCGGCACGCAGGCGCTTACGGTTACCGTGCGCCGACTAACTCTGGGAGAAATAGAGTTTAAAAACGCTGCAAATGCGCTAAAACGCGAGGTCGGCATCGCGCTTATAAACGGACTAACCTTTGCGTTTTTGATGGGCGTTATCGCTTCTTTGTGGTTTAACCGCCCGATGCTTGGCGTCGTTATCGGCGCTTCGATGTTGATAAATTTGTTTTTCGCCGGATTTTTCGGTACTTTGATACCGCTAAGCTTAAAGAAATTTGACATCGATCCCGCCGTCGGCTCGGCCGTACTGCTTACCACCGTTACCGACACGGTCGGCTTTTTTAGCTTTTTAGGACTGGCAAAATGGATACTTCTGTAAAAAATATCAAAATAGAAAATTTAACCGTTCCGCGCTACGTAAAGCCGTATCAAATTTCCTTTGATCTGTGCGAAAAATCTGTCAGATGGGAGTGTATCAAGGCCCACGACAGCGTCTCGGTACTGCTTTATCACGAGGATAAGGACGCGTTTTTGCTGGTTAAGCAGTTTCGCCCCGCCGTTTGGTTTAACCTACAAGAAGGACGCGAGCTAAATTTGACGCAAAAGGGCGACGAGGGTTACACCTACGAGCTTTGCGCGGGGCTAATGGACAAAGGCAAGAGCGAGGAGCAGACCGTCATCGAGGAGATCGCCGAGGAGACGGGTTTTGCCGTAAGCAAGGTAGAGCGCATAACCTCTACTCGCGGCGCGCTGGGGTTTGGCGGAGCGAAGCAGACGATGTTTTTTGCCGTGATAAACGACGCGATGAAAATCGGCGAGGGCGGCGGCATAGACGGCGAAAATATCGAGCCGGTTTACGTTCCGCTTGACCGTGCGCGGGAGTTTATGTTCGACGAAACCAAAACCAAGGCCACTGGGCTGATGTTTGCTTTTATGTGGTTTTTTGCCAAATTTAACCGTTAGTTCGTGTCAAATTTCACAAAAAATAATCAAATTTAAGGAAAACAAATGCTAAAGAAAATCGTTTGCGCCGCTTTTTTGGCGTCCGCGGCTTTTGCCGCCGTGCCTGCTTTCGAGGAGGCGAGCGCGGAGCTAGCTCAAAACAACTACGACAACGCCTTAAAGCTCTTTGAGAAGTCTTGCTACGAGGAGAAAAATATCGTAGGCTGCTATGCTGCGGGTTTTATAAACATTAACGCCTATTCGCAAAACTCTAGCGAGGCAAAAGGCTTCGAGCAGTTTTCAAAAGCTTGCGATGCGGGCGATATGGACGGTTGCAAATCTCTGGGCGACATCTACGAAAACGGACAGGCCGGGCAGGAAACCGACTATAAAAAAGCGATGAAATTTCACGAAAAAGCTTGTGAGGGCAAAGTAGGCGCCGCGTGCGCGAGAGTGGCCGGATACTACGACGAGGGCAGGGGTACCGAGCAAAATTTAGCCAAAGCGTCTAAATTTTACGAAACCGCATGCAATTACGAGGACGCGAGCGGCTGCCACGCGTTAGCGGATATGTACGAAAGGGGCGAGGGCGTAAAAAAAGACGCGACAAAGGCGATGGATTTTTACGGGCTGGCTTGCGACTACGGCTCTAGGGGAGCTTGCGCCGATTTTAGAAAACTTTATAAAAACAAAAAATAAGGAGCCGCTATGTTTAAGAAAATTTATCTCGTTTTGATTTTAGCCGGACTGGCGGCCGCGCAGACGAATTTTGAAATCGCTACTAAAAAATACCTACAAGATATGGGCGATAAAAACGTACCCAAACTCTACGAAAAGTCGTGCCGCGAGGATAAAAACGCCGTAGGTTGCTACATAGCCGCGCAGCTAAAAGCCTATCAAACATACGACCTAAAAGACGATGAGGAGTATGCGCGAATCAACGGCGAAGTTTTTGAGCTTTATAAAAGCGCTTGCGATCTTGGCTACGCTAAAGCTTGCTCGGCGGCGGGCGATTTTTACGACTCTACGCCGTCAAATGATAATTTTGTCGTAGAGCCAGACGACACGGAAAAATCAGCCGAATTTTACGAAAAAGCATGCGAGAGCAAAGACGGGGAGGCTTGCCTAAAGATAGCTAAGAAGCACGATAGCGCCTCAAAATTCGCCGATGCGCTAAAATACTATAAACTAGCCTGCGAAGCGAGAGAGGCCGAGGGCTGCTACAACGCGGCCGATATCTACGAGTCAGGCGACGGAACGCCTAAAAATAGCGCCGAAGCGGCTAAATATTACGGCCTTGCTTGCGAAAACGGTCTTGGTCGCGGCTGCGCCAAATCTAAAAAATTTAGCAAATAGGAGGATGCGTTGAGAAAGATTATTCTAGCTGCGTTTTTAGCGGCGGCGGCCTTTGGTGGAAACTTTGAACAAGCTACGAAAATTTATCTAAAAAAATCGGACTTCGAAAACGGCGCACGACTGTTTGAAAAATCTTGCAACGACGATAAAAATGCCGCCGGCTGCTATATGGCGGCGTTTTTGGGCGAGCAGGGGCTCTCATACAACGACGATGACGGCGGCGAAAAGACCTTTGCGCTATATGAAAAGGCCTGCGACATGGGCGACATGGACGGCTGCACGGCCGTAGCCGCGGTGTACGAGGGCACCATACTGTGGCAAATCTCTCAGGTAGACTACGAAAAGGCGGCGGCGCTTTATGAAAAAGCCTGCGAGGGCGGAGTCGGCGAGGCGTGCTATAGGGCGGCTGCTCATCATAGCGGCGAATACGGCGGCGCGAAAGACCCGCAAAAAGTCCGCAAATACTACTCGCTAGCCTGCGACCACAAAGACTCGCAAGGCTGCTATATGCTCGCGCAAGGATACGAAAAGAGCGAACAGGATATGAAAAAAGCGATGGATACTTACGGGACCTCTTGCGACTACGGATATACGGAAGGCTGCGTTAAATTTAGAGAACTCGTTAAAAAAACGAAATAAAATCTGCGCCTCGCTAGATTTTGATTGTCCGGCGGGGCGTAAATGCGGCGAGCAGAGCTCACTCGCCGTTGTTTTTGATTTATGGGCGAGCTTGATTTGGCTCCAGGCTTTGCGGAGCGCCCGCTTCTAAAACTTCTATCATTTAAAATTTACTATTTTGGCTTTGCTCGGGCGTCTTTTAAAGCATACCGCGTATCTGCCGCCAAAATATCTCCCTTGAATCTGTCTTGGTTAAATTTGCCGCCGTCTCGCTCGGTAAAATCAAATTTGACCCAATTTAACTCTCCGCAGTTTAAATTTAACGGCGAAATAGTGTGTCAAATTTGACATTAAGCTAAATTTGCAGCTTCTAAATCCAAGCCGCAAATTTAAGCAACAAAGTCCAAATTTGGCGACCGCAAATCAGCTTTCAAATTTACCGCCCGGCAAATCGTAAATTTAACCGCAGAGCCGAGCGACCAAATTTAGCCGAGCAACAGCTCAAATTTGACGCGCCGAGCAAACGAGCTCCGGCTTAAATTTGCCGCACTTACCGAACTTATTTTACTCAAATTCGGCACCAAATTCGCCGTCTGCCCAGCTCAAATTTACCTAAAATAGCCCCTTGAGAAGCCCTTTTATCGCATCTTTTTTCGCATCGCCCGTGGTGCCGTTTTCGTCGTCTTTGCCGAATTTCTTATCCAAAAATCTATCCAGCTCTTTGACCGCCTTGCCCTTTAGGTAGTCCGAGCCGATCGTGTATTTCGGGTTGTCGCTAGTGCCAGTGACCGTGATGTCGATGTCGGTTTTTTCGTAGTTCATCTTGATCGGCACGTTTACGGCCTTGGTTGCCATGTCGTATTTGCCGCCGGTTACCGAGACGTGGCTTCTAGTCGCGTTCATATCGGCGTTAAAGTCGATGAGGTTTTTGTTTATCGTCCCTTTTATTTTGCTGTTTTTATAGATTTCGCTCGTGATGTCGCGCCCTGTGAAGGTTCTTACCTGCTCGGTAAAATCGGTCTTTGCAAGCTTGCCGTCATTTATGGTGACGTCAAATTTACCTTTTTGCGAGGCGAGGTTATAGTCCATCGTCATATCGCCCGTGCCGTCATAGACGTGCGAGAGGCCCAAAAAGTCGGTGAGGCCTTTGGCGGTAAAGCTTTTTAAATTTGCGTTCAGGATATCGTCTTTTAAGACCGCCTTAAGATCGCCGTTAAAGAGCCGCGAATTTACGTTTGCGCTTAGCTTTTCGCCCGTTTTCGTCGCATCGCCGATAACTAGCAAAGGCCCGTAAAGCGGCCTTCCGACCAAAAACTCGATCTCTTTTAGCTCTCTTATGCCAAGCTCAAAATCCGCCTTCGCCGAGCCGCTTTCAAGCTCGTAGTCGCCTTTTAGATTTTTTAGCGCGATTAGGTTCTTGTTTGCGTTTGAGACGAGGTTTGCTGCTGCGTCAAATTTAGCCTTGCCGCCGTTTATAGCGACATCCGCGTTAGCGTCGAATTTCGTGCCGCTTGGGAAGCGTTTATCCAGCTCTTTTGCTACGACGGCGCTGTTTACGATACCGTTTTTGACGTTAAATTTAGCCGTACCGCTGAGATTTTTCGGATCGAGCCCGCTTAGGTTTACCGTTCCGTCGATCACGGCGTCGGCGTAGTTTGGCAGCGCAGCCAGCGTAAATGCGTCTTTTAGCGAAAGCGCGCTTAGATTTGCCGCGAGTTTTTCGTTTTTGAGGTTTGCGTCTATCTTGCCGCCTAGAGCGTTTGCGTTTAGAACTAACTCGCTAAGTGCGCCCTTTGCGAGTTTTGCCGCGCCTTTGACGTCCACTTTGCCAGATAGTTTTTTGCCGATTAGCTCTTCAAATTTACCCAGATCATCGATGCCCGCGTCAAATTTAACGTCCGCATTTTTGTCGTCCAGTCCGTAAACGCCGCTTAGGCTCTTTAGTTTTAAAAGCTCGGAGTTTAGCGAGGCGTCAAATTTGGCTTTCGAGCTTGCCACATCGGCGTTTGCGTTTAGTTCAAAGGCTAGAGGTTTGCTCAAATTTATCTCCTTTGCGACCTGTTTTAGCTCAGCCGGATTTAGCCGAGCGCTTTTGGTGGCAAGCTTAACAGAGCCCGAGATATTTTGCGTGTTGTGTACGTCGTTTAGCACCGCTTCGCCGCTGATCGTTCCGCCGACAAATGCCGGGAAAGCGGCGATTTTAACGAGTTCGTCAAGCTTTAGCGAGCTGATTTTGGCGATTAGCTTGCCGCCGTTTAGCACCGCATCGACGTTACCGCCGAATCCCTCGATCTTGACGTCGAAGTTTTTTAGCTCGCCGGCGGTGGCGATGACGTTGCCGTTTGCTTTAAACGCTCCGCTAAGCTTTTGCCCCACAACGGGCTCAAATTTAGCCAGATCGTCCACGATGAGCTTGACGTCGCTGCTTAGGGTGTTTGAGTTTGGATCGTAGATCGTCTTGTCGCTGCCGATCGTCGCTAGCGGCGTGATCACCGCGCTTTTGGCGTTTACGATACCGTCTTTAACATCGGCTACGATTTTGCCGTTTGCGGCGAAATTTGACGGCAACGTGACGTTAAAATCCTTTGCAATTAGCACGTTGTCTGTTTTGATATCCAAGATATCGACGTTTGCGGTGCCGTTTGGCTTGCCGCCGCTTTCTACAATATTTGCGATGGCGGAGATTTTACCGTGCGCGTAGATAGGCTGGCCGGCTAGCGCTAGGGCCTTTTCTACTTGTAAATTTTTGGCGTCGAGCTTTAAAGAAAGCGGCTTGTAGTCTTTTAAATTTGCGTCAAAACTGACGTTTGAGCCTAGCATTTGGCCTACTCCGCTAGCGGTGAAATCGCTAAATTTGCCCTTTGCGATGCCCGAGATTTTCATAGCTTCGTTTAGCTTGACGCCCAGGCTTTTTAGATCGCTAACGGCGACGTCGTATTTTAGATCGAGGCTTTGCGAGAAAATCGAAAGCCCGCCGTTTACGTTCGCTACGATCTCGCCGTTTACATTCGCTACGATATCTACGCTCGTCGGACGGATCTGAAATTTGTCAAATTTGACATCAAATCCGCTTTTTTCTTTGATCAAATTTTGGGCATACGGCTTAACCAAATCGTTGCCAAAATCCGTAAAGGCCGCGACGTAAGCCGTGATAAGCAAAGCAAAAACCAGTCCGAGCATGGCGCCTAAAATTTTCATCGTCTATCCTTTAGATTTAGTTTAATTTTATTATGAAACTTGAGCCGATTATACTAAGACTTGTTAAGAATTTTAGCTAAATTATTGACAAATTCTAAAAATTTGACTATAATTTCATCACTCAAAATAAAAGAGTGCTAAAAAAGTAAAATCAAACCATAAAGGATGAATCATGAATTTTCAACCGTTAGGCAAACGAGTCTTAGTCGAGCGTCTCGAGGACGTCAAAACGACCGCTTCGGGCATCATTATACCCGATAATGCAAAAGAAAAACCTTTAAGCGGCAAGGTTTTGGCGGTATCAAGCGAGGTAGAAGGCGTGAGCGTGGGCGATAGTGTAGTTTTCGCTAAATACGGCGGCACCGAGGTTGTACTTGACGGCAAGACGTATTTGGTTCTAAAAATCGAAGACGTTTTGGGCGTTTTAAAATAATCTAAATTTAAAGGAACAAAAATGGCAAAAGAGATATTTTTTTCAGACGAGGCTAGAAACAAACTATACGAAGGCGTTAGAAAACTAAACGACGCGGTAAAAGTAACGATGGGGCCTCGCGGCAGAAACGTGCTAGTGCAAAAGAGCTTCGGCGCTCCTGCGATCACCAAAGACGGCGTGAGCGTAGCTAAAGAGGTCGAGCTAAAAGACGCTTTAGAAAACATGGGCGCAGGCCTAGTAAAAGAAGTCGCTAGCAAAACAAACGACGAGGCGGGCGACGGCACGACTACGGCTACGGTTTTGGCGCACTCTATCTTTAAAGAGGGCTTAAGAAACATCACCGCAGGCGCAAATCCGGTCGAAGTAAAACGCGGTATGGATAAAGAGGCCGCAGCTATAATCGCCGAGCTAAAAAACTTATCGCGCAAAGTAACCGATAAAAAAGAGATCGCACAAGTAGCGACCATCTCTGCAAACTCAGACTCTGCTATCGGCGGACTGATCGCTGACGCGATGGAAAAAGTTGGCAAAGACGGCGTCATAACAGTAGAGGAAGCAAAATCTATCCACGACGAGCTAAACGTGGTCGAGGGTATGCAGTTTGACCGCGGATATCTAAGCCCGTACTTCATCACAAACGCCGAAAAGATGCAGGTTGAGCTAAGCAATCCATTCATATTGCTATTTGACAAGAAGATTACAAATTTAAAAGACCTACTACCTGTGCTCGAGCAGATCCAAAAAACAGGTAAGCCGCTACTAATCATCGCTGAAGATATCGAGGGCGAGGCGCTTGCGACGCTAGTAGTAAACAAGCTTCGCGGCGTGCTAAACATCTCTGCGGTTAAGGCTCCTGGCTTTGGCGATCGCAGAAAAGCGATGCTTGAGGATATCGCGATATTAACGGGCGGCGAAGTAGTGAGCGAAGAGCTAGGCAGAACGCTAGAAAGCGCGACTCTAAGCGATCTAGGTCAAGCTTCAAGCGTCATCATCGATAAAGACAACACGACTATCGTAAACGGCGCAGGCGAGAAATCGGCAATCGACGCTAGAATCATCCAAATAAAAGCTCAAATCGCAGAAACAACGAGCGACTACGATAAAGAAAAACTACAAGAGCGCCTAGCTAAGCTAAGCGGCGGCGTAGCGGTTATCAAGGTGGGTGCTGCTACCGAGACTGAGATGAAGGAGAAAAAAGACCGCGTGGATGATGCTCTAAGCGCGACTAAAGCGGCTGTAGAAGAGGGTATAGTAATCGGCGGCGGCGCTGCGTTTATCAAAGCGAGCGCAAAAGTAGATCTACAACTAAGCGGCGACGAAGCTATAGGCGCTGATATCGTAAGACGCGCGCTAACCGCTCCGCTACGCCAAATCGCTGAAAATGCGGGCTTTGACGCGGGCGTAGTAGCAAACTCCGTAAGCGTAAGCAAAGACGATAACTACGGCTTTAACGCGGCTACGGGCGAGTATGTGGATATGTTTAAAGCCGGTATCATCGACCCGGTTAAGGTCGAGCGCGTGGCTCTTCAAAACGCGGTTAGCGTGGCGAGCCTGCTTTTAACTACGGAAGCTACTATAAGCGAGCTAAAAGAGGATAAACCGATGCCTGCGATGCCTGATATGAGCGGAATGGGCGGCATGGGCGGAATGATGTAAGCCAGATTTACCCGACGAAAAGTCGGGTAAATCCCTAAAACTTAATTTTCCAAAAATAGCTAAAATTAATAACAATTTAATCTCCTTTTGCCTATAATCCTAAAGCTATTTAGCCAAAATGTAAAGAATTTATAATAGAGGAAATATTTAGAGAATACAAGTATAATGATAGCTGACTCTCATAATCCAAATGAGTACAACGGCTTAAGGTTAGCTACTTCGGCGAGGATTTGCAAAAACCAAAAACCACCGTGCTAGCGGACATTGAGACAAAAACGCAAATCACGGACGATCCAAGAGTCGAGAAATTCGATATTGCGACGCCTTATAAAAATTTTCTTATCGAGTAGTTTGTGCATCTAAAAAATTTACCGCAAAAATTGTCATCAACTTCGCAAATGGTGCGGTCGGAGCGGTTCTGCCAGAAATTTGCGAGACGTTAAATTTAAACGTTCTAAAAGTCGCATTAAAAGGAGAATTTGTGGATGACAGCCAAGTGTTAGTGTGAGCTTCGAATACGAACATGTTATTGTTGTGAGGTTTAAGGCAACAAGTAAAGATTTTTATATAACGCATAATGCAATATAAGTATTTTGAGTTAAAAAAGTTATAATTTCTAAATATTAAAGGATAAGTGTTTGACTATTCTATCGCATAGGGGTTTTTGGCGAATTGAGAGTGAAAAAAATAAACTTGTATCGTTTAGGCGTAGTTTTTTACTTAACTTTGGGGTAGAAACCGATATTAGGGATTACGATACAGAGTTAGTTATTTCACATGATATGGCAGATGATAATTGTCTATTGGTTGATACTTTTTTTGAAAGTTATACTGAAATAAATTCTAATTTGCCACTCGCTATAAACATAAAAGCT
>ERZ773009.2548-NODE-2548-length-11539-cov-50.373389_pt1 | contig 11539 bp, 9 predicted proteins | sample MGYA00580663_ERZ773009 | MGnify/ENA primary metagenome ERZ773009 (study PRJEB29015, sample SAMEA2737969) | human oral metagenome | biome: human oral; feature: human-associated habitat; material: dental | place: China | collected 2026 ... | reverse complement strand
CATACCGGCGTAGGAAGGCTCTTCCCTCGTGGCCGCCGTGCAACACGAAGGGAGTTTTCTCGCATGGCATCCACTGCTCCGTCCCTCCGCTGGAGGGTCATTGACATCGTCACCGCCGCCGTCCTGGGCGTCGCTTGCGGCCTTATTTTTGTCGTCTGGAACCAGGTGGGCGGCGCAAGTTACGAGTTCCTCAAGACCATCGGCCCCGGCGTGGGTGGCCTGGTGACGGGTGTCTGGCTGCTGGGCGGCACGCTCGGTGGCTACGTCATCCGCAAGCCCGGCGCCGCGCTCTTCGTCGAACTGATGGCGGCGACCGTCTCCATGGCCCTGGGTTCCCAGTGGGCCGTCGAGACCATCTACTCGGGTCTCGCGCAGGGCCTCGGCGCGGAGGTCGTCTTCGCCCTGGTCGCCTACCGCCGCTTCAACGCGACGATCGTGGGCGCTGCGGGCGCCGTGTCCTTCGCGTTCGAGTGGGTCCTCGAGCTCTTCCTCTCCGGCCACCTCGCGAAGGGCGTGCTCTACAACGCGATCTACCTCGTGTGCGGCATGGCGTCGGGCATCGTCCTGGCGGGCATCCTCGCCTGGGCGCTGACGAATGCGCTGGCAAAGACAGGCGCCCTGGATCGCTTCGCCTCCGGCCGTGGAGCGCGTGAGCTTGTCTGATTTCGGATCCATGGACGAGGCCTACTCCGCCTCCGCCCGCGCCGCTTCCTCCCCGGACGGCCAGGTGCCGCTGGGTGAGGGCGCGGGCGCGCGCGTGTGCGCGCGCGGCTGGGGATGGCGTCACGCCGGGCGCAAGAACGCCGTGCTGTCGGGTGTTGATCTCGATATCGCGCCGGGCGAGCGCGTGCTGGTGTTGGGCCCGTCCGGGTCGGGCAAGTCGACGCTCATGGGTGGCTTGGCCGGCCTGCTGGGCGGTGCCGAGGAGGGCGAGGCCACCGGCACGCTCACCGTCGACGGCGTCGCTCCGGCCGAGGCGAGGGGCCGCGTGGGCCTGCTCATGCAGGACCCCGAGGCTCAGGTGGTTCTCGCCCGCGTGGGCGACGACGTGGCCTTCGGCATGGAAAACCTGGGGGTTGCGCGCGAGGAGATCTGGCCACGCGTGGAGAACTCGCTTGAGGCAGTGGGCCTGAGCGTCCCCCTGGATCATTCGACGACGGAGCTGTCGGGCGGGCAGAAGCAGCGCCTGGCCCTGGCGTCGATTCTCGCGATGGGCCCGGGCCTGCTGCTCCTGGATGAGCCCACCGCGAACCTGGACCCGAGCGGCGTCGCCGAGGTGCGCGCCGCCGTCGAAACCGTCGTCGAGCGCACGGGCGCGACCGTGGTCGTCGTCGAGCACCGCGTCGACGTGTGGGCCTCCCTCGTGGATCGCGTCATCGTGGTCGCGGACGGTGCGATCGCCGCAGACGGCCCGCTCGACGAGGTCCTCGCGCAGCAGGGTGACGCCCTGCGCGAGCGCGGCATCTGGCTTCCCGGCGACGACGTCGCCGCCGAGGTCGGACCCGCCCCCAAGGTCCCACCGGCCTCGTCCGAAAGCCCGGAAGGTGGAGCGCGAGGCACCACCCCGATCACCCGCGTCACCGGCCTGACGATCGGCTACGACGCGTCCGCCCCCGTACGCAGCGGCATCGACCTGACGATCGAGCGCGGCGTCTCCACCTGCATCGTTGGCGCTAACGGCGCCGGAAAATCAACCTTTGCCCTGACGCTCGCGGGCCTCCTGCCGCCCCTCGCGGGCACGGTCGAGGTCGAGACCGCCGACGGCACGGTCGGCGACCCGCACGAGTGGAGCAGCAAGCAGCTGCTCGGCCGCATGTCCATGGTCTTCCAGGAGCCCGAATACCAGTTCCTGGCCGCCACCGTCGCCGAGGAGCTCGCGATCGGCCCGCGCGCCGCCGGCATGACCGACGAGGAGATCGCCCCCCTCGTCGACGAACACCTCGAGGCCCTGGGCCTGACCAAACTCGCGCGCGCCAACCCCATGACGCTGTCGGGCGGCGAGAAGCGCCGCCTGTCGGTGGCGACCGCGCTCATCAGCGCCCCCGAGCTGCTGATCCTCGACGAGCCGACCTTCGGCCAGGACCGCGGCACGTGGCTGGGCCTCGTGCGCCTGCTGCGCGCCGCCCTGGAGCGCGGCGTCACCCTGGTGTCGATCACGCACGACCCCGCGTTCGTGGCCGCGATGGGCCAGCGCGTCGTCAACCTCGGGCAGGTCGGCACGCGCGGCGCGGCCCCCGAAGATTCCACGGACGAGGCCGGGGCCGCCCCCGCCAGGAACGTTCACGATCGCGGCCCGAAGCGCGAAGCCCGAGGCCTCCTCGCGCGTACGAATCCCGTTGCCCGCGTGCTCGCCCTCCTGGTCGCAACCACGCCCCTGCTGATCACGATTGACCCGGTGAGCGCGGCCGTTGCTGTCATTCTCGAGCTCGCGCTCATGCCCCTGTCGGGCGTGTCGGCGCGCAGCTTCTTCCTGAAGGCGACGCCGCTGCTGCTGGCCGCGCCGCTCGGCGCGCTGTCCATGCTGCTCTACGCCTCACCGGGAGGAACCGTGTACTGGCAGTTCGGGCCGGCAGCGGTTTCGGACCACTCGATGTGGCTGGCGCTGGGCATTGGCCTGCGCATGTGCGCGATCGTCCTGCCTGCGATTGCCCTGCTCGACCGCATTGATCCGACCGACATGGGCGACGGCCTCGCGCAGATCCTGCACCTGCCCGCCCGCCCCGTGCTGGCGGCGCTTGCGGGCGCGCGCATGACGTCGCTGATGGCGGCCGACTGGAAGGCCCTCGAGCGGGCACGCCGTGCCCGAGGCGTGGGTGACTCCTCGCGCATCCGTTCCTTCCTGCGAGGCTCCTTCTCGCTGCTGGTCTTCGCGCTGCGTCGCTCCGGCAAGCTGGCCACCACGATGGAGGCAAGGGGCTTCGGCGCGGAAGGCAAGCGAACGTGGGCACGTCCCTCGCGCCTGCGCGCCGCCGATGCCGTCCTCATGGTTGTCGCCATCGCCCTGCCCGCGATCGCGCTGGCCGCGAGCATCTGGGCGGGTACCTTCGCCCTGGTGGGCCGATGAGAGGCCCGACCTGGGAAGACGTGAGCGGGGGAGTGGGCCCGAGGGTCACCGTCCCCGTCACGATGGGCCCCGATGAGGCCGCCCGCGAGCTCGCCCCCCGCCTGAGTGCCCTGGCGGGGGAGCGGGCCCCGGCCTCGTCTGGTGAGGCGGGCGCGCGTCCCGGCGTCCCGGTCGTCACGATCGACGGCTACTCCGGCTCCGGCAAGTCCACGCTGGCCGCCGCGCTTGCTCGGCTCGTGAACGGCTGGCAGGTCCTGCACCTCGACGACTGGTACCCCGGCTGGGACGGCCTCGCGGAGGGCGCCCACATCGCGTGTCGAATTGCCGCCGATCTGCGGGGAGGGCGTGCCTCCTCCTACGAGGCCTGGGACTGGGAGAACGGTAGAACCGGGGCGATGATCAGCGTCCCCCTCGCCCCGACGATCATCGAGGGCTGCGGCGCCATCGACGCCGAAGCCGACCTCAGCGTGTGGATCGCCGACCCCGGCGAGGACGAACGACGCAGCAGGGCGCTCGCGCGCGACGGGCAGACCTACGCGCCGCATTGGCAGCGGTGGGCCGACCAGGATCTGGGGCGCTCGCTACCATAGGTGTATGCTGCCGCCGCATCCTGAACCGCCGCTGTGGGCGTGGCTCCTCTTTGGGGCTTTCGAGTTCGCCATCCGTATCATTGCGCTCGGCATCGTCCCCAAGCATCGCCGCGCCTCCACGTCGACGGCGTGGCTGCTGCTGATCTTCCTGTGGCCGCTCCTGGGTGTGCCGCTGTATGTCATCTTCGGTTCGTGGTGGGCGATGGGTCGGCGGCTCGACGACGACCCGGAGGCCCGCCAGCTGGTCGATGCCATCGTGGCCGGCTCGACCGCGCCCGGCCCTGAGAACTACGAGGTGCCGGACGGGCCCGACGGCCTGCCCGCATGCTCGGACGATGACACCGCCTCGATCATGCGACTGTCCGGGACCCTCAGCGGCTTCCCGGCCTCTGTGGGACGGGTTGGTCGCCTCTACAACGACACTGCCGAGACCTTCCGGGCCATGGCCGCCAGCATCGACGCGGCGACCCACCACGTGAACGCCCTGTACTACCAGACGTCCTGGGATGAGTACACGGCCCCCTTCTACGAGGCCCTCGAGCGCGCGGTCGCGCGTGGCGTCACCGTCCGCCTGCTCGTCGACCACCACGGCATGCGCACGATCCCGGGCCACAAGGACTTCCGCCGCCGCCTGAACGCCATGGGCATCGAGTGGCACGAGATGCTGCCCTTCGCCCCGCTGCGCGGGCAGATTCGCCGCCCCGACCTGCGCAACCACCGCAAGATCCTCGTCATCGACGGGCGTGAGGCCTACGTCGGCTCCCACAACCTCGTGGCCCCCGACTACGACACCCCCTCGTACGCGAAGTCCGGCATGCTCTACGACGACACGAGCGTGTCCGTCACCGGCCCCATCGTCGCGCAGATCCAGGCGGTCTTCGCCGTCGACTGGTACTACGCGTGCAAGGAGATCCTCACGCCCGAGGTCCTCACCCCGCCCGCCGCGCAGCTGGCGGCCAAGAACGAGGACACGCACATCTCGGCCATGCAGATCATCCCGTCGGGTCCCGCGTTCAAGGGCGAGCCGAACCTGCGCGCGTTCGTCCACATGGTCTCCTCGGCGCGCACGCACGTGTCGATCACGAGCCCGTACTTCATCCCGGACGAGACCCTCATGACCGCGCTGACGAACGCCGCGCTGTCGGGCGTCAAGGTCGAGCTCTTCGTCTCCGAGCAGTTCGACCAGTTCCTGGTCGGCCACGCGCAGCGCTCCTACTACGGCATGCTCCTGAAGGCGGGCGTGCGCATCCACCTGTACCACAAGCCGCGGATGCTCCACTCGAAGTACATGATCGTCGACGGGAACCTGTGCGTCATTGGCTCGTCCAACATGGATGTGCGTTCCTTCGGCCTCAACTACGAGATCATGCTCGTCGCCGACAGCTCGCGCCTGGTCGAGATGCTGCACGGCAACGACGACCGAACGCGCGAGAAGTCTCGCCAGCTCACCTACGAGGAGTGGCGCGGCCTGCCGTGGCACGTCCATTACATCGACAACGTGTGTCGACTGGGGAGCTCGCTCCTGTGAGTGTTCCCGAGAACGAGGCCATGGCCGGACGCGCGGACACCTCTCTTTCGTGTCAGCAGTACGGGGATTGCGAGGTGATAGCGAACAGTGTGTCCGCTTCGCTCGATGTCAACCCCTTCGTCGGCGAGGGCGGTGCCTACGATTCCGTGCGCCCCGCCTACCCGGACGAGGCTGTGGCCGCGTTGATCGACGCAGCGCAGCGCGCGCGGAGAGAGAACATGCCGGGCCGGGGCGGCCCACTGCGCGCCGCCGACATCGGCGCGGGCACCGGCAAGATGAGTGAGCTCCTGGCTCGCGGCGGTCTCCTCGTCGACGCGGTCGAACCATCCGAGGCGATGCGCGCCCAGGCCTCGTCGATCGAAGGCGTGACGTGGCACGGCGGCGTTGCGGAAGATATAGGGTTACCGAACGGCGTGTATGACATCGTCGTGTTTGCCCAGTCCTGGCATTGGATGGATCCGGAGCGTGCGGGCCTCGAGGCCGCCCGGATCCTGGCGCCCGGCGGCGCGCTCGCCATCGTGTGGAACCAGATGGCCGTGTCGATTCCGTGGGTGCATCGCCTGACGCGCATCATGCGCTCGGGCGACGTACACCGCCCCGACAGGCCGCCCATGCCGGGCGGCGGCTTCGCCCCGATGACCCTCACCCAGGTCGCATGGGAGGACCGTATGACCCCCGAGGAGATCCTCACCCTGGGCACGACCCGCTCCTCGTACATCCGGTCCTCCGAGGCCGGCAGGGCGCGCATGCAGGAAAACCTGCGCTGGTACCTCTACGACCACCTCGGGTACGCGCCGGGGGAGCAGGTGACCATCCCCTATGCGACCCTCGTGTGGCTCACCCACCTGTGAGAGGTGGGCGAGCCGAGCGCGCGGGACGTCAGTGAATGGGCTCCAGGAACCTGTCCGAGGAACCCTCAGGCATGGGGAGCGGGCGCTCCCGCGCGGCACGCAGAGCGGGGTCTAGGACGGCCAGGAGCGGGTCCCAGGTGTGCAGCGGATGAGTGATCGTGAAGCCTGCTGACTGGCTGTTCAGAACGATCTCCTCGTAGACCTGGATCGTCACGCCGTTGTACTCGTGAGCGACGTGCTGGAGGAAGTAAGAGTTCGGGAGGTAGGTGACCTCCTGGAGGTTGAAGTTGGGAGCCCCCTGAAGGATCGGCGTGAGGTCGCGCCCGTTGGCGCCGACGACGATGGCGACCTCCGGCCGGGCTAGGTTGTTCGTCGCGATCTCGAGGCTGTGCGTCGTGGCGGTGAGCGTCGGCGAGCCGACGACCCGCACCCGGTCCACTGCGCGATCGACGTAGCCGCGGAAGGTGATCAGCGGCTTGGCGGGCAGCTTGTTGAGGAGGTTGAGGAGCGCGCGGGTCTGATCGGAGTAGTTGTCGGTCATCGGTCTTCCTGGGGCGTGTGGGGCGCGTCGTGGGTCCGTTGCGCCGGTGTTTGAACCGTTTCCGGTGGTGACGAAGTCGGTGGTGCTGTGCCCACGGTATCCGATTGTGACCGTGCGGGCGACACTGAATGATCGGGCCCCGTATGAACGTCACGCGTGAGGTGAATGCGGTGGTCGTGTGTCAAGCCCAGAAACGTGTGGGAGCACGTGCCTCGTGCCGCTCCTGAACGCCGCGGCTGCCCCTGGCACAATGGGGACCATGGCTGTGTCGTTTCTGGGAGTGATCGCCGCCCTCGCCATGTACGCGGTGAGCGTGGCGCCGTCGCTGATGGCGCGCTCGTGGGCGTGGCATGCGGTCGCCTCGGGCGTCCTCGTGTCCTGCGGGTACGTCGTGGGCGTGGTCATCCAGAACGTGGGTGCCCGCATCATCGCCATGACAGGCCTGACGATCCGCGCATCCGAGCCCGTCGAGATCGGCTTCCGCGTGTGCATCGCCGCCCTCTTTGCGATCTGGTGGCTCTATGCGGTCACCCAGTCCTACCGACGGGCCCGCTTCGCCGCCAGGCTCGTGAACATGCCGGGGGAGACCTTCGGCGAGTACCTCCTGGGGACGGCCGGCACGGTCGTTATCGTTTGGTGTCTCATCCTGATCGTCGGGGCGTTGAACCGCGTGGGACGTATGCTGATCGGGGCGCTCGTCGGCTACATGCCGCGCCCGGCGGCGATCGCCGTGGGCGTCGCGATCCTGTCCGCCATCGTCTTCTTCCTGACCTCCAACGTGATCCTGCGCGGTGGGATCGGCTTCTTCCGCCACCATGCCGAGCAGATGAACACGCGTACCGCTCGCGGCATCTACAAGCCGTTCGTGCCCGAGCGCTCCGCCTCCCCGGCCTCGCCCGTCACCTGGGAATCCGTCGGCGGTCAGGGGCGCGTCTTCCTGGGGCGCGGCCCCTCGCGCCTCGACATCGCCCAGGTCACCGGCGGCGAGGCCATGGAGCCGATCCGCGTCTACTCCGGCATGCCCGCGGGTGGGGCGGGCATCGAGCAGGCCGCGGCGACGGTGGTCGCCGAGCTGCGCCGCACGGGTGCCTTCGATCGTGCCGTCATTCTCATCGCCGCGTCGACCGGCTCCGGCTGGGTTGACGAGTGGCAGGTCCAGCCCCTTGAGTTCCTGACGCGCGGTAACTGTGCCACCGCCTCGCTCCAGTACTCCTACGTGCCCTCGGCCCTCAACTGGCTGACCGGCCTCGAGCCAGCGCAGGAGGCATCGGCCGTGCTATTTCGGGCGGTGCGGGCCGAACTCGACGCGATGGACGAGGCTGACAGGCCCGCTCTCTTCGTCTGCGGTGAATCCCTGGGGGCTTTCGCCTCGCAGTCGGTTTTCTCCTCGGTCGAGGAGGCGCTCTCCCAGGTGGATGGGGCCCTGTGGGTGGGGACCCCCGCCTTCACACCGATGCACGCCGAGCTGACGAGTGCCCGCCACAAGGGAAGCCCCGAGGTCGCCCCCGTCGTCTACAACGGTCGGCGCGTGCGCTTCGTGAACGAACCCTCCGACCTGCGTACCGACCTCTACGGGCGCGAGCTGGGGCCGTGGGGCTTCCCGCGCATCGTCTACGCCCAGCACGCCTCCGATCCGGTTGTGTGGTGGAACCGGAAGATGCTCTGGACGCAGCCTGATTGGCTGCGTGAGCGGGCGGGCCGCGACGTGTCTCCCTTCGTTGAGTTCACGCGCTTCGTCACCTTCATTCAGGTGCTCGCTGACCTGCCCGTCGCGGGGACCGCTCCCGGCGGCCACGGCCACACCTACAACGAGGAGCTGATCCCCCTGTGGCGGGCGATCCTCGGCTTCGATCTCCTCTTCGATGAGACCCCGACCCACCCGCGCTTGGCAGCTCTGGATGGTGAGTGGGTGGACGAGGAGATGGTGGAGCGTATCGGCATCGTCGTGCGGGCGAACCTGGAGCTGTCGGACCGGCAGTAGGGGGCCCGCGGCGTGCCGTGACGTGTTTGTCGAGGTCGCAGGCCTGCCGCGTGCCTGTTTGTGTTAGTTCGCGACGGTATTTACCGTGCCAATTGAATTCTGTATCATCCAGAATGTCAGTCGTTTAAGAGGATTGTCGGTGAATATGTGTGCTTTTGTCGCGGAACATATGTTTAGTGGTCAGTGAATGTGTCGAAATCTCGCTGATCAGAAGGTTAAGGATCTCCTTACTATCCCTATCAATGCCTTGTAGCTACTGAATGGTAAGTCAGTAACGCATTGCTAGGTATCTGATTACGCGTATCGCGCGAACTGTGAGCTGCTGAACCTAACCGTTTGGAATGGCTCGTACGAATCAACATTGGAGTGAGCATGTCATACACATTTCACAGGGCGTTGATCGCAGCCCTGGCAGTAACCCCGCGTCCGACGCGATCCTCTATCGCCGCGTCGTCGATTTCCCCGGCAATGTCACCGCTGACGGGAAGCACCACGACACGTTCACCATCACGTTCCCGGACATCCAGGCAGCCTGGTCCAAGGATGGCCACACTGACGCCCTGTCCGCGACTGTCAAGCTCGTCGCATGGGGCAGTGACGGCATGCCGGACAATGCCAACATGACGAAGGTCAATTGGTCCGGCGACGACAATCGCCGTTGTGAAGTCTGTGAAGCAGGATGCGAATGCGCCTGCTCCGTGGGTTGAGCACCAGTCTGCTCCCGATCCGCAGCCCGCTCCCACCCCGATGGGCGCCTGGGTGATGGACTCGGTCGGCTGGTGGTACCGCAACGCTGATGGCAGCTACCCGACGAACACCTCGATGGTGATCGACGGACGCACCTACCGCTTCGATGGACGCGGCTACATGCGTACCGGCTGGGTCCTGGTCGACGGCTCGTGGTACTACCTGCACGGCTCGGGCGTGTGGGTCGCATGATCTGATCGAGGCCTCGACACCGGACCCGGTGCGTTAGACACTTCAGCTCCTCTTCACATATCAGTAAGCAATACCGTGATTGTCAGGGGGATCACGTGAGGTATGTTGTAAGGAGACGGCTGGTACACCGACGTACCGGGTGCCACTGGCACTCCGTCCCCCAACATATCGGAGAAGGTTTATGTCAACGAAGAAACCGGCTGCCCTCCTTGCCTTCGTCGGTGCGTGCGCGCTCGCGGTCACCGCGCCGGCCACCCTGGCCTCGCCCGTGCTCCCGGGCTCATCCGGCGTCAGCGATGGCGCAGCGGCCCTGCCCACGGGCGACATCGACACGGCGCTGACCTCGAAGAGCGGGCAGTCCGCGCCCTCCTCGACCGACACAGAGGCGGACCCGGCGCGCGTCGTCGGCGTTATCGTCCAGCTTGAGGACAGCGCGTCCCGCGAGGGCACGATCAGTGAGATCAACGAGGCCGTGGCCTCCCTCTTCCCTGGCGCCTCGGCCCAGGTGGAGCGCGAGTACGACAACGTCATGTCGGGCTTCTCCCTCAAGGCCCCCGCCGGTGCGCTGGACGCGATCCGCCGTGCCCCGGGCGTGCGTGCCGCGTTCCTTGAGCGCGAGGGGCGTGTCAGTGATGTGGCCACGCCCGATGCCGAGGGTGGCATCGAGTCGACGCAGACCGGCGGGCAGGACCCCGCCAACCTGAGCGCCCATCTCATGATGCACATCGACCAGGTCGCCCAGAAGGGCGAGGGAAAGGTCATCGCCGTCATCGACACGGGCGTCGACATGACGCATCCGGCGTTCAACGGCGAACTCGCGGGGTCGCCCCCGCTCACCCCGCAGAAAGTCGCTGCGATGACCTCGCAGCTGGGTGAGGGCAAGACCGGCGTCTACGTCTCGCAGAAGTTCCCCTTCGCCTACGACTACGCGGATGGCGATAACGACGCGTCGCCGGCGAAGACCCCGAACGGCTCCCACGGGACCCACGTCGCCGGCATCGCCGCAGGTAACGCTGACAAGATCGTCGGCACCGCTCCGAACACCCAGGTGATCGTCGCGAAGGTGACGCGCAGTGAGGACGATGCGCTGCTGGACTCGGCGCTGCTCGCCTCGCTTGACGACATGCTCGTCCTGCACCCCGACGTCATCAACCTGTCGCTCGGGTGGACGGCCGGCATGGATAACGAGGCCGACTCCGTGTATGCGACCGTGTACAAGAAGCTGCAGGAAGCGGGCATCACCGTCAATGCGGCCTCGGGCAACGCCTTCTCCACCGGGTATGGAAACAACTCCGGCAAGGGCCTGCCCTACGCCACGGACCCCGACTCCTCGGTCATGGACGAGCCGGCCACGTACTCCTCGGTGGTTGCCGTCGCCTCGGTCGAAAACGCCCTGCTTCGCAACGCCTTCACCGTCAATGGGAAAGACATTGGATACCAGCGCGCTCGCGGCCTCAACGGTGAGAAGGTCGCCTTCTTCTCCGACCTGCCCGCAGGCACCTACGAGTACGTCGACGCCGGGTTCGCCTCCGAGGAGGACGCCGCCGCGCTCAAGGCGAAGTACCCAGACGGCCTCGCCGGAAAGATTGCGCTCGTTTCCCGCGGCAACATGACCTACCAGAAGAAGGTCGAGAATCTCTACGACCTCAATCCCGCCGGAATCGTCGTCTACAACAACGTGTCGGTCGGATCCCTCATCGCCATGAATCTGACGACGCAGGACATGCCCGCCGCGTTCATTTCTCAGGCTGACGGACAGGCCATGCTGGATGCCCCCGAGCACAAGCTCTCGATCGCCGAGGGCCAGGTCCTGCCGCAGTCCACTGTCTACGAGGCATCGGAATTCTCCGCGTGGGGTGTGTCCCCGGACCTGCGCCTCAAGCCCGAGATCGCGGCGCCCGGTGGCGAGGTTTTCTCATCGATACCGGACGGTGCGTACGAGCAGTCCTCGGGTACGTCGATGGCCACGCCGCAGATGGCGGGCGTCAGTACGATCGTGCTTCAGCGTGTGCAGTCTGATCCGCTGTTCGCGTCGATGAGTGCGC
>ERZ773009.2545-NODE-2545-length-11545-cov-5.405483_pt1 | contig 11545 bp, 7 predicted proteins | sample MGYA00580663_ERZ773009 | MGnify/ENA primary metagenome ERZ773009 (study PRJEB29015, sample SAMEA2737969) | human oral metagenome | biome: human oral; feature: human-associated habitat; material: dental | place: China | collected 2026 ... | reverse complement strand
CCGAGGCCTTGGTCAGCGCGAAGCCGTTACCGATGAGCTTGGTGGAGGGCAGGTGGGGACCACGGCACAGGTCCTTCCAGGCGACGGAGCCGTCGCGGCGGACGTTGTCGTACATGGTGAGCGTGGCGCCGCCAACCTCAACGGAAGCTCCCTCTGCGCCCTTGCCCTTGGTGGTGACGAGCTCAAGCTTGTAGGGCTGAGCGGCCAGCTCGCGGGTGGCCTCCTCTTCGGAGATTTCGCGGCGCACGAAGCGCTGTCCCTCCTTGACGATGCGCTTCATGCGCTTCTCGAGCTCACGCAGCAGCTCCGGGGTGACTGCGGCAATGTTGCCGAAGTCGTAGTAGAAACCGTCGGTGATGAAGGGGCCGATGCCTAGGTTGACGTCCGGGAAAACATCCTGGACGGCCTGGGCGAGCACGTGGGTGGCGCTGTGGCGCAGGATGTTCAGGCCGTCCTCGCTAGCCAGCGTGATGGCCTCGACGGTCGTGCCCTCCTCGAAGGAGGTTTCGAGGTCGCGCGGAGTTCCGTCAACCTTGATCGCGACGACATCGCGAGACTTCTCGAACCACGTCGTGCCCGTGGTCCCCGCCGGTACGGTTTGTTCATGTCCGTCAATGACGAGCGAGATATCGGGCACTGTGTCTCCTAGTTTCATGAGGTACGCGAGATTGTGTTGTTACTGGGATTCTATCCCCGTGGCGCGAACGCTTCAGGAGCGGGCACGCCAGTCCTTGACGGCTTTCGCCGTGCTGAGGGCGCGATAGGTCGCCTTTTTGATCGGCATGTCCCATCCCCCGGGAACGTCTGTGAAGTGCGAGGCAAAGGCGCTCTTGTACTTGCCGACGCTGTAGAGCTCGGGGCAGCGCGGCGAGTGGGCACCCATGAGATCGAATTCGCGCACGCCGTCGCGGGCGAGGAATTCGGCGGCCAGGAAGTCCAGGACCGGGGGCTGACGCAGGCGTCGGCCGGCCTCAGTGGAGGCGCCGTACTCTGCCTGCGCGCGGATTCCCTCGACGAGGCAGAAGTCCCAGCAGAGGATGTTGCTCTCGGCGTCACGCATCGAGAAGATACGCGCGTGCTTGGGACCGAGGATCGTCAGGAGCGTGAGGTAGTAATCCTTGGGATGCGGGCGGAAGCCGTCACGTTGGGCGGTCTCCTCCATGACGGCGTAGTACTCGTCGATGACCTCGGCCGCGTTCGCGGTGTCCTCGTGGAAGGTCACGCCCTCCGCCTTGCCCTTCTTCAGGCCCGAGCGGATGGAGCGCTTGCCTGCCTTGGGCATGGCGGCGAGGATTGCCTCTTCGCTCTTTCCTTTGGTGTCGATGACGACGGTGCGGTCGTAGGAGATTGTCTGCAGCGGCATGCACAGGTCGGGGTGCTGGTAGATGGCGTGAAGGCGCACAAAGGCAACCGACTTGTCCTTCGCCTTGATCTCACGCAGGAGGTCGGCACGCAGAGCCGCTTCGCGTTCGGGGGTTGCTTCCTTCACCCACGCCGGTCCCCACTTGGCCCACAGGTAGTGGATGCCGCGCACGGAGTACTTGTAGAGCGTGATGAACGCGATCTTCGCGTCATCCTCGCACCACGCGTAGCGGCCCCACACCCCATGTCCCTGGGACTCCTCGAACGCCTCCCACACGCACGCCTGCTCGATGGGAAGTGAACGGTCCTGGAAGCCAGAGACCGCAGCGATCTTATCGTCCTTGGAAATGGGCACGAGTGCGGTTGTCGTCATGGTGTCCTCGTTGGTCGGAAATATCGGTCGCGTAGGGGGTCAGTCTATCAGGGCCGCCTCCCCCACCGACGAGGCCCGGGCCAGGCAGGGAAGGGACGTGACGTCAGTAGGACGTCTCGGTAGGCTCCGGATAGTAGCGGGCAAACTTACGACGATGGTTCTGCTTCTGCAGCCAAACAGTGAGATTACGGCGCAGATCCTTCTCCGTCGGGTTCAGGAGCAGGTCGAAGCGGCGCCCCTCCCGGATGATGCGCTTGACACGCTTGCGCAGCTCGGGGTCCGTGATGTAGTGCAGGAGCAGGGAATCCGGGACGAGGGTGTACAGGATCTCGTCCTTCGCCTGGACCTGCTCGTATTCCTTCCCATCGATAAGGTCTGCGACCATGGGAATCATCGGATTCGCGCCGGCAGCGGCCATGTACCAGTTGTTACGGCCGATTCGAGGGTTGACCTCGAAGAAGAGGGCGCGCCCGTCGCGAGGGTCGATCTTCACGTCGAAGTTCGCGAATCCGCGATACCCGTTCTCGGTGAGCAGCGCGCATGCGTCGGCCCACAGCTGGGGGAAGTCTTCGGTGATCATGGCAACCGGGTTGCCGATCATTGTGGGGGCGTGATCCTCCAGTAGGACGCGGGCCGAACCGATGAGGGTGACCTTCCCACGCGAGTCGACATAAGCGGTGATCGATCGCATCGCCGTGTTGTCCCCGGGGATCAGCTCCTGGACCAGGAAAGTATCGCGAAAGCCTGCATCCTTCAGGGTCTTCCAGAGTTGCGCCAGCTCCTCGGGCGTATCGATGAACCAGATCTTGCGCTTGCCGTCGAACTCGAGAACGTCGTAGGGCTCGCCCTTTGCGGACTTGGCGACGACCGGGAAACTGAACGGAATGTCCGGGGCGGCCCAGGCCTCGTCCTCAACGCTCGAAAAATCGACGGCAACCGTGCCCGGCGAGTCAATACCCGCGCGCTCACACGCGCGCGCAAACTCTTCCTTATCAGTGAGTCGATCCATGACCTCTTCGGTCGGGAAAGGCACTGCGTAGTGCCTCGACAGTGCCTCCATATTGCGGGCGACGAACGCGGAGAAGATGTCGTGGTTCGCCATCAGGATGAGTTTCTTGTCCGCGTGCTCACCGGCAATAGTCATCAGGACGTCGAGGAGCTGCGCATCGCTCGCGTGGGCACTCACGTGCCGGACATCAAAAAAGTGTGACCGCGTGATCGACTCCGTGGGTTGGGAGCCGACGCAGATGCATCGGCAACCGAATGCTTCATTGAAACAGCGCCCGATTCCATACACGCCGAAGTCTCCACCGATGATGACAGGCAGAATGTCGTCGCGGGGCGACAGGGGACGAGGCCGGGTCAGGTAGTCGATTATCATGCCATAAGCCTAGCGCCTGGTAGGATACAGAACTATCCCTGAGACCTCTCTCACCTCTACGAAAGTTCGCTATGAGTTCGCCATTTTCGCAGCACAATCAACAGCCCTTCCAGCCTCAGCAGGGAGCAGGCGGATACCCCCAGCAGGGAGGCTACCCCCAGGGAGGAAACCAGCAGGGAGGCTACCCCCAGCAGTCTCCCCAGGTCGGCTACGGTGCTTCCCCGTACGGCCAAGCAGCCTATCCTGGCGGGCCGATGGGCCCCCAACCGTTGGGCTCCAACAACGGAAAGATCATTGCGATCATTGCTGGCTCTTTTGTCGTTGCCCTCGTCGTCGCAATAGTCATCTATGTGGTGTTCGCATACGCCTCGTCTTCCTCTCAAGACGACCGTTCAGCAAGCCCCTCGCCCACATCATCAAGCTCTCCGTCATACGGATCGAAGCCCACGAGCCAGCCATCCTCGTCGCCCGCCTACGGCTCCAAGCCGTCACCGACGTCGGGATCTGGCACCGGTACGGGCTCCTCAAAGGGCTCGAAGGGGTCGAATGGCGGATCTGACCCCGATGTCGAAACGAGGATCATGTCCACCTGCGACAGCCAGATCAATGCGGCGATCAAGGGCGCGTCTATCACGGATCAGCAGATCACCTTGGTTTCCTCGACCTCCAGTAAGCAAATCTACGAGTACACGGGTCGCGTGACCGGCAGGAAAGCCTCAACCAACGAGGCCGTCAATGGCGACTTCACCTGCAAGGCAGACTATGACCCGGCGACGGGTTTGATCGAGACAAAATTCCAGTAACCAACGATGCCTGTGCTGCAGCCTGTCCCGTCACTTCTTCCGTCCTCAGTCACGGGCGAGATAGGCCGCACTCACCAGACTTCTACCACTATCAGTTTCAGGGAGTCCTCATGTCCAACCCGTACGGCCCCAATCAGCAACCTGTTAACGGCGATAACAACGGCCAGTACTCTACTGAACAACAACCGACAGAACAGTTGCCAGCCGTTGGCTACGGCCAACAAGCAACCCAACAAATGCCGGCCGCAGGCGGATATGGGCAGGCTCAGCCCGGCTACGCACAGCAGCAGGGTTATTATCCTCCGGGTCAGTTCCCGGCAAGCCCCTATGGCGGACAGCCGAAAAAGAAAGGGCCAAATACCGGTCTCATCATCGGCGTGATCGCCGCTGTCATCGTTGTGATACTCATTGCCGTCGTTGCAATCATCGCGCTGAACAGGGGGGATTCCTCTGACGACTCCTCGGCCTCGCCCAGCGCCTCACCGACGACCTCGACCAGCACTACCCCGTCAGCTTCACCGTCCTCGACCTCTCACCCGTCGACGTCCTCCTCTTCAAAGCCGACACCGAGCCAGTCCTCGCCTTCCTCCAGCGCCTCCCCCAAGCCCACGCCGTCTCAGAGCGCTAGTGCGTCAAGCACCGTGTCCGCTGACGAGGAATACGGCGTGAAATCTGAGTGCAAGAATGCGATGACACAGTTCGTTCAGCAGGGCAAGCTGGAAAACTGGACCGTCGAACGCGACGGCGTGAATTCCAACGGAGAGAAGCAATACATCTCCAAGGGCCAAATTAACGGCACACTGATCACCGGCGAGACGGGGGTCTACAACTTCACATGCACCGCCGTCTACCACCAGGACTCCGGGCTGTACGAGGCCTGGTCGACCATCGAATACAAGTAAGCCTGGCTGCGAGCACAAGCGATGCTGTACCGTCCCGAACTGCTTCCTTCCGGACGCTACGAAGTACAGACGTGGTGGACAAACGCGGTTCTCTACCAGATCTATCCCCGTTCGTATCAGGACACGAACGGGGATGGAGTTGGTGACCTAGAGGGCGTCTATCAGCGGTTGGACTACCTGGCAGATATGGGCATCGACATCGTGTGGATCTCCCCTATCTATCGATCTCCGCAGGCAGATAACGGCTACGACATCTCGGACTACCGCGATATTGATCCACTCTTCGGGGACCTCGCGGCCTTCGATCGTCTGGTCGCACGTGCCCATGAGCTCGGTATGCGCATTGTGATGGATCTCGTCGTCAACCACACATCGATCGAGCACCCGTGGTTTCTTGAGTCTGCCTCGTCCGTTCATTCACCGCGCCGCGACTGGTATTACTGGCGTGACGCACGCGCGGGAATGGAGGCGGGAACGCCCGGCGCGGAGCCGAACAACTGGGAGTCGTTTTTCGGAGGATCGGCCTGGGAGTTCGACCCGCGATCAGGCCAGTATTACCTGCACCTTTTTGCCCGCGAACAGCCGGATCTGAACTGGGAGAACCCCCGGGTGCGCGAAGCCGTCTACGAGATGATGAACTGGTGGATGGACCGTGGCGTTGATGGCTTCCGAGTGGATGCCATCGACGTGATCTCTAAGGCGCCAGGGCTCCCCGATGGTGGCCCGGCTCGCGCCCCATTCGGAGTCGGGCATGAGCTCTACGCAGATGGCCCTCGCCTGCACGAGTTCTTACAGGAGATGAACGCGCGAACGTTCGCCCACCATCCGGGTACCTTCACGGTCGGCGAGGCATCGAACGCGTCTCCTGAGTCGGCGCTGCTATTCTGCGCGCCGGAGCGCGGTGAGTTCAACATGCTCATCCAGTTTGAACACATGAATGTGGGGCTCGAAGACGGGAAGTTCTCACCTCGTTCCCTTCAGGAGGGCGAGCTCGCCGATGTCTTCACTCGTTGGCAGGAGAAGCTCGGGGAACGCGGCTGGAACGCTCTGTATCTGGAGAACCACGATCAGCCTCGTTCGGTCGCCCGATTCGGCGATGCCGAGGCATATTGGCGAGAGTCGGCTACGGCCCTCGCGACGGCTTACTTCCTGCAGCGCGGGACGCCTTTCATCTATCAGGGTCAGGAAATCGGGATGCTCGGAGGTTCTTTCTCAGCACCCTCCGATTTCCGCGACGTTGAATCCCTCAACTATTTGGCCGGTTTCAGCGACAACTACGTGCCAGCGGGGGTGGCCGCGATGTCGCGCGATAACGGGCGCACCCCCATGCAGTGGGACGACTCCCCCACCGCCGGTTTCACTTCCGCCGATCCCTGGATTGACATCCCGCCGTCAGCTTCTTCCATTAACGTCGCAGCGCAGGTTCCAGATCCCACATCGGTACTGTCGTATTACAAGGCGCTGATCGATGCTCGCCATCGTATTCCGGCGCTGACCGACGGCACATTCGACCGCATTGACGTCGGTGATCCGGCGCTCTTCACGTACTGTCGCCGCACGTCGCGCAGCGAGGTTCTCGTGATGGTGAACCTTTCGGGTACCGCTCGTGCGCCGCACTTCCCCTCCCCCGACGAGGCCTGGGCATCGTCACGCTGGGCACTGTATCTGGGCAATACGGGACAGTGTCATTCAGGTAGCTCCCTCGACGTGCAGAACGAACAGAATGAGGAGGATCACGAGCTCCCTCCACGCGCATCAATGCGGCCGTGGGAGGCGCGCGTCTACGTACGTGCCCTGTAGGTTCCTCGCAATCGCCAACGCTTCACGGGACGTTTACCCGTATCCCGACAGCCGTGCACTGACCCCCGAACGTCGGCGCCACTAAAAAAGCGCGGATGAGAAGAGGGTGTCTTCTCATCCGCGCTTCATTCTAGAAATGCGTCAGCCACGACGTCGCTGAGCAATCACCAGAGATACTCCAGCAATCGTCACTAGTCCGGCCAGGAAGCCGAGGCTCGTCGTACCTGCTCCTGTTTTGGCCAGGCGCGGTGCGGGAGGTGTCGACGGGGTCGGGGTCGGCGTGGGAGTCGGGCTCTCCGGCGGCGTAGGAGACGGCGCGGGTGTCGGACTCTCAGACGGCGTAAGAGACGGCGCGGGTGTCGGACTCTCAGACGGCGTAGGCGTAGGAGTAGGAGCGAGCTTGTTGTTGAGCGTCAGCGCAAAGACGTTATCCTCGCTCAGCGTGAACGTCGCCTCTCGATTGTTGGCTTTCAGGGATACTCCCCTGCGCAGTCTCGAAGATGTGGCTCTCAGCCTCGTTCCAGGTGATGCCATCGGCAGTAGGTAAGTCACCCTCGGAGACAGTGACCTGAGTGCCGAGCGGAAGAGTTCCAGGATAGGTGTACTTCTTGCCCGCCTTCACGGTCGCCTGATAGGTCTTATTCACCGACGGATCCGTGTCGTTCTTCAGCGTGATGCTGAGGGTGTAGTCGAGATTCTTGGCGGTTTCAGGCAGCTCGCCATCAACCTTCTTGATCACCAAGAACGTCTGATGGGCGAAGGCATCCGCCACCGCGCCAAAACGCGCAACCTTCGTGACCGGGGCAACGTTCTTGCCCGGAACATTGAAGTTGACAGTGTTCGTGGACTTGCCGGTCACATCCGCGGCGCGCTTGGCGCCCTCAACACGGCTCGGGATCTCGACGATCGCCGACTGGTGAGCAGGGATCGTCGGGAAGTTGACCGTCACCTTCTGCGAGGTGCACGCAACGGTAGAGCCTGCACCGAAAGCACCATTCGATGTGTCCTTGCTCTGACGCTTACCCTCAGGCGTGGCCGGATCAACGACGACGAAGGTGTGCGCCTTGACGTAGTCAGTCACTGTCGCACAGTCACAAGACCAATCTTCACCGGCAGGAACCTCGTCAACAATCGATGCTCCAGTCACGGACTGATCACCGGCGGGAAGGATGACGCGCCACATGACAGCCTTGTTCTCGTCTCCATCCTCGCTGTCACGCAGTCCCAGCCAGCCTTCCTTAGCGTAGCGAACCTGACCAGTCGGTTTTACAACCATATTGAGCTTGCTTGCCACTACCTTGTTGCCTACCTGAACCTGGGAGCTCTCCTTCGCAGGCCCGATATAGTGAACCATCGCGCTCGTCGTGACGGAACCCGACCATTCGGCAGCAGAGTCGGCATTCTCGTTAAAGACAACGGTGACGATACCGTCGGTCCCCCACGTGCCACAGCCGACGACAACACCGTTGGCAGATCGAACATCGAAGGTGCGTTCAGCGGCAGGACGCAGGATCGGTTGGCCGGTTCCGGCCTCGGCGACGGTCGCGTCGTAGGTGAAGAAGTCTCCAGCCTTGACGGTTCCCTTCGTCTTCCACGGAAGCTTCACACCGAGGTCCCACAGATCTGCGACCGTCTTGGCCTGGGTCCCCTTGGGATTGACCAGCTGCAAATTGCCCCCGTCGAGAGCAACCTTGTCGTTGACGTTCGTCGCGGGGGCGGGGCACGCAAGCGCGGTCGCCAACGCGGTACTGGTCGTCAACAGCTGCAGAGCTCCAAAGAAACTCAGTACCAATGCAAAAACCACAAGAAGTGCGCCAAGCCGATTGCTCTTCAACGCAACCATAAATTACTCCTGTCGATGGGCATGAGACTCTGTCGCCTCAAGCACATAATTATAGAGTAACGCCACAAAATAACCGAGAATTGCGCGATACTGCGGAATCTATTTCAATATAATTTTCCGTCAAACAGCTTTCACCTGCATATATGCTGACACTAGCAACCCCTAGTAAATCACCCATTTTAATTTCCTGCACAGCGGGTCAATTGGGCTTGACCAGCACAAATGCAAATGCGATGTTTAAATGTTTTTATCACATTATTGAGAAATTTGTGCCGATGCATGAAACGAGCCGCGACAGCATACTGTCGACCGCTCAATAGCTCACAGGTGCGGACAATCGGCGTCAATCTGCCCAAATAAGACAATCGATTCCCTATCGATACGCACCCACATCCTTGCATCTACCCACCTCGTCCAGTCAGCAGGCATGCAACATGACGAGGAGCCTGCCATCTTGACAGGACTTTCGTCTGTCACTGCCCCATTGGCTGCACCTCTGGGAGTGCGCAAGAACGACGAGACAAAAAGACACAATAATTCGCTCATTCTCAATTCAAACGCGAGAAATAAACACCTATATTCCCCCACCTTTTCACGAATCGATGCTTGCGCACAACCACAGACACGAGACAACGGAACAAAAAGGTGGGCGGGACGAGCATTGCTCATCCCGCCCACTATAGGCGCTCACGCGCCCCGAGCTCTCTTTGACATCAGCGACCGCGACGCTTGGCGGCCACGAGGGACAGACCCGCGATGGCGACAATGCCAGCCAGGACACCCAGGCCAGCCGCATCAGTACCGGTCTTTGCCAGCTGCGGGGCAGGCGACGGTGTAGCCGACGACGTCGGAGCGGGGGTCGAGGGCGTGGCCGACGGCGTCGGAGTCGGAGCCAGAACATTGGTGAGAGTCAGCGAGTAGACCTGGTCATCGCTCAAGGTGAAGGTAGCCTCACGATTGTCCGCCGAGAGGGTGACACCATCGGCGGTCTCGAAGACACGGCTCTCGCCATCGATCCAAGTGATGTCAGCACCGGCGGGCAGGTCACCCTCGGAGACCGTGACGACGGTCCCCAGCGGCAGAGACGTCGGGTAGGTGTAGGTTTCGCCAGCCTTAAGGGTCGCCTCGAACGTCTTGTTCACTGAAGGATCGGCATCATTCTTCAGGGTAATTGAGAGAGTGTACTCGAGATCCTTCGCGGACTCAGGAAGGTCACCCTCCACCTTCTTGGTCACCGAGAAGGTCTGGTGTGCGTACGCATCGGCGGACGCACCGTAGCGCAGAACCTTCGTGATGGGTTCAGTGATCTTCACGCCCGCAACATTGAACTTGACGGTATTCGAGAAGAGACCATTGATGTCACCAGCACGCTTCGCGCCCTGGACGTGACCGGGCAGGAGGATGATGGCGGACTGGTTCGCCGGGATCTCGGCGAGCGTCACAGTCACCTTGGTCGAGGTGCAGTCGACCTGTGCAGCGGCACCGAAAGCGCCGTGCGACGTGTCGTTACCCTGGCTCAGACCGGCGGACGTCGTCGGATCGGTGACGAGGTAGGTGTGGTTCTTCGTGTACTCGTTCACGACATCGCAGTTGAAGTTCCAGTTGGAGCCCGCGGGGACCTCATCGACGATCGACGCGCCAGTCACAGCCGTATCACCAGCGGGGAGCACGACGCGCCACATGATGGCCTGGTTGTCGTCACCGTCCTGATTCTCAGAAAGGTTCAGCCAACCGTCCTTCTGGTAGCGAGCGACGCCGGGAGTACGGCGCAGCATGGTCAGCTCCCGCTCTACCTTCTTGCCCAGCTTCACCGTGTAGGTCTCACCTCCGGGACCCGTGTAGCTGGTGAGGCCATTCGTTGAGACATGGCCGTACCACTGCGCGGCGGACTCAACCTTCTCATTGAAGACGACGGTTACCTTGCCGTCGGTGGCCCAGGTGCCACAGCCGACGACAACACCGTTGTTGGAGATGACCTCGAACTGGCGCCTGATGTTCGGGCGCAGGACACTCTGACCCGTCGCAGTGTTCACGATCGACGCATCATAGGTGAAATAGTCGCCGGCCTTCACCCGTCCCTGGGTCTGCCACGGAAGCTTGATACCCAGGTCCCACCAGTCACCAACAGCATGCGTTTCGCGACCACTGTGGTCAACAAGCTGAGCGTTGTCCCAATCCAGCGTGACCTTGGCACTCACATCCGTAGTCGGCGCCGGGCAGCTCAAGGGAGCCGCGGAAGCAGGGGTCTGGGCGCCAACAAACCGCGCAAGACCAAAGAAACTCAGAACCAATGCGAAAAACGCAAGAAGGACACCGAAGTGAGGCGCTTCAGGGCAACCATAGAAAACTCCTGTCAACGGGATGTGCGACGGCGTCGCTGCATACCGAACCAGTTTATGCCAATCACCTGCAATACGGTCACGAATGGGAGAAATACATTCTGAAAACACCGCAAAAGACAGGATCGACAAAAGCGATTTTCGCCGAGTTTTCGATCTGCTTAATAAACTGACAAATTTGCTGTCCGGGCGTGTCGTCAACCTGAAAGCCTTAGCAACAACACTCCGACAAACTAACCCTCCGTTCAGAAAAAGAACCGAACGGATAACGGGGTGCTCAGCTGACACGAATTCGCGGATAAGCTCCTCGACCACGCGGACGGCAGACGCTCATCGAACGGGCAAACCAAGCATTCAGAGACAGTCCACACACAACGGGGCAGACCATAGAGGACGATATGCGCCGCTGTATCGCCTGGCCGGACATCAGACCACTGCACGCCCCTCCAGTCTTCTCGACTTCTGCTCTGTGCCCAGGACGTTGACTGTCGTCCAACCGTGAACCCTATGGCACTCAGTCCTGACCACTGTATGCCTGCGTCAGGCCCGGCGCTTGACCTTCCAGTGACACGTAGCACCTATCACCCATAAGCTCGGCAGCTCATCCCAGCACACGTATGACAAAGGCTCCCACCACAACGGCAGGAGCCAGATAAACGAAAAACCGGATCGTCAGATCCGGCTAACTGGTGGGCGATACTGGGATCGAACCAGTGACCTCTTCCGTGTGAAGGAAGCGCGC
>ERZ773009.2540-NODE-2540-length-11557-cov-2.712311_pt1 | contig 11557 bp, 8 predicted proteins | sample MGYA00580663_ERZ773009 | MGnify/ENA primary metagenome ERZ773009 (study PRJEB29015, sample SAMEA2737969) | human oral metagenome | biome: human oral; feature: human-associated habitat; material: dental | place: China | collected 2026 ... | reverse complement strand
AAATTAATCCTCAACGTATCAAAGATACGCCTGCGGTTAATTTGTGCTCGCGCCTCGTATCTACACCGTCTATTTCAAAAGGCGCTGGGAGAGGGTGTTTTCAAAAAGTGTTGGAGTATTACTCTTAAGCTCTCCGCACGAATAAAATGAAAAGAAGGAGTAATGACGATATGAACACAATACGGAAATACAGACAAGCATTTTTGTCAGGAGCTATTATTTGTTTACTGTTTTTTGTATTGGCGCTTCCTTTGTGCTTTCACGAGTTCCATCTGTGGGGAGGAGGCCCCGAATTGCACGAGCTGTCCCTGACGGAATCCGTAAACAACGCGATCCTGAACCTCTGCGAGCGTTCGGGCTGGAGGCGCGTCCGCCGCATCGTGCTGAAGGTCGGGGGGATGAGGAAGGTCAACCCCGAGCTGATGTCCTTTGCCTTCTCCGTGGTCTCGAAGGGGACCGTCACCGAGGGGGCGAACCTGTCGATCCTCTCCATGCCCATCGTCTTCCGCTGCAGGGCCTGCGGAAAGGTCGCCGACAGCGAGAGCACGGCCTTCCTCTGCCCCAAATGCGGGAGCCCGGACGTGGAGCTTCTGTCCGGCCTGGAGCTCTCCATCGACTCCATGGAGGTGGAGGCGGGGAATGGGCCCGAGGCTTAGCTTTCCGGGGGATGGCTTCGGCTGCTCGCTCCCGTGCGGGGGCCGCCGGAGGCGGAAAATCTTAAGGAGACGATAACATGTCGGATAAGGGCATTTTGGACCGCCTCTCGCCCAGGCAGAGGGAGGCCGTGACGTACATAGACGGGCCGCTCCTGATCCTGGCCGGGGCGGGGAGCGGAAAGACGCGGGTCCTGACGCACAAGATCGCGTGGCTCCTGGCGGAGGGCCTAGCGAAACCGTGGGAGATCACGGCCGTGACCTTCACCAACAAGGCGGCCGGGGAGATGCGCGAGCGCGTCTCGGCGCTCGTCGCCTCGGGGGCCGGGGATGTGCGCGTCAGCACCTTTCACGCCTTCGGCCTGAAGTTCCTCTTCCGGAACCGCGAGGCCGCGGAGGCTGTCGCGGGTGTGAAGCCGGGCTTCGCCGTCTTCGACCGCGGGGACAGCCGCGCGCTGGTCAAGCAGATCCTGGAGGGGATGGGGGTGAACACCAAGGACGTCGAGCCCGCCTCGGTCCTGGACGCCATATCCCGGGACCGGGCGGCCTGGACCCCAGGCAATCGGGAATCCCTGCTGGAGGGGCTCTACCTGGATGCCGCCCGGGTGTACCGCAGGGAGCTTCGGTCCCGCGGCGCCGTGGACTTCGACGACCTGATGATCGTCCCCCTGCAGGTCCTGGCGGGGGACGAGGAGGTGCGGCGGAGGGAGCGCGAGCGGATTCGCTGGCTGCTCGTGGACGAGTACCAGGATGTCAACCGCCCCCAGTACCTGCTGCTCCGCTACCTCACGGGGCCGGAGTGCCGCCTGAACGTCGTGGGCGACCCGGACCAGTCCATCTACGGCTGGCGCGGGGCGGACATCGGGATGATCCTGAACTTCGAACGGGACTTCACGGGAGGGGAGGGGCAGAAGGAGGCCCGCACCATCATCCTGGACGAGAACTACCGTTCGACCGGAAACATCCTGGGGGCCTCCAACGCCCTGATCCGCAACAACTCCGCGCGCAGGGAGAAGGATCTCAGGACCGCCCGGGGGGCGGGCGAGAAGGTCTACACCCTGCTCGCGAACAGCGACCTTCAGGAGGCCGGCTTCATCACCGCGGAGATCGGGCGTCTCAAGTTGGGCCACGGCTACGACTACGGCGACATGGCCATCCTGTACCGCCAGAACGCCATGAGCCGCCTCTACGAACAGAAGCTCCTGGAGGCGGGCATCCCCTACAGGATCGTCCGGGGGACGGCGTTCTACGAGCGCAGGGAGGTGCGGGACGTCCTGGCGGTCCTGAAGCTGGCCGTGAACCCGGACGACCGCACCTCCTTCGAGCGCGTGGCCGCCTTTGCGGTCAAGGGCATGGGGCCGAAGAAGAGGGAGGAATGGGCCGAGTGGCAGGCCTCCGGCGTGGTGCCCGCCTCGCCGGCCGCGGATTTCTGGCGCGCCGTGGGGGAGGGGGCCTTCCCGGTGAGGGGACAGGTCGGGGGGGCGGTCGCCCTCTTCGGCAGGCAGATGTCGGGGCTTCTGAGGGCTGCGGAGCGCGGGGTGGGGGCCGCCGTCGACCATGTGCTCTCGAACATGGGCTACGAGGAACTGCTGAGGGAGAAGAGCCCCGAGGACTGGGAGGACCGCATCGAGAACGTCATGGAGCTGCGGTCCGTCGTCCCCGAGGGGGACCTGGCGGAGGCGTTGGCGGAGGCGGCACTCTTCACGGACGCGGATACTCAGGACCCCGACGACCGGCGCTCCGTCGGCCTGCTGACGCTGCACGCGGCCAAGGGGCTGGAGTTCCCCGTCGTGTTCCTGGTGGGGCTCGAGGAGGACGTCTTCCCGAGCTCGCGCGCGAAGGACGATCCCGCGCAGATGGAGGAGGAACGCCGGCTCTGCTACGTCGGCATGACGCGTGCCGAGGAGCGGCTCTACCTGACGGCGGCCCGCAGCCGGCGCCTCTACGGCACGACGCTTGACAAGGGGTTCTCGCGCTTCCTCTTCGAGATCCCCGATACGTTCAAGAACTTGGACGACCGGGGCAGCGAGGACCGCCGGGGGGCCTGGGACGGGTATGGAGGGGGAAGGCGGAGCTATGGCGGCTATAACGGCAGTGGCGGTTACCGGGGACGTCGGGGCTGGTAAGTCCACGGCTGCCCGCCTGTTCGAGTCGCTCGGGGGCGTGAGGTTCGACGCGGACGCCGTCGTGGCGGAGCTCTGGAGGCGGCCGGATATCGTCGGGGCCGCGGTCGGGCGGTGGGGACCGGGGATCCTCGACTCCGAGGGACGCGTCGTGTTCGCCCGTGTTGCCGCGCGCCTGTTCTCCTCGCGGACCGAGTACGACTGGGGCTGCGCCCTGCTGCACCCGCCGGTCAAGGCGGAGCTGGCCCGCCGCGTCGCGTCGCTGGACCCCGAACGGGACTGGGCCGTTGCGGAGATCCCGATGCTCTTCGAGTCCGGCGTCCCCGATTGGGTCACGGCGACGGTCTTCGTGACGGCCTCCCGGGACGTCAGGGCGGAGCGCTGCCGGGCGCGCGGGTGGGACGACGCGGAGCTTCCGCGGCGGGAGGCCTTCTTCCTGCCCTCGGAGGAACGGGCCGCCCGAAGCGACTTCGTGGTACGCAACGACGGCGGCCTGGACGACCTGGAGCGTTCCGTCCGCGCCGTCCATAAGCGTGCCGTGATCGAGAAACTGAAGGGGGCGTCCCTGCGATGCAGCTGATCACCAGTCACCTGAACACCGATTTCGATTCCCTGGCGAGCATGATCGCCGTCCGGAAGCTCTACCCGGACGCGATGATCTGCCCCCCCGGCGCCATGGGCCGCAAGGTTCGGGACTTCATGGCGCACTACGGGCACCAGTGGAAGTTTCTGAAGCCCAAGAACGTCCCCATGGAACAGGTGACCTTGATGGTCGTCGTGGACACGCGGGCGCGGAGCCGCATCGGCACCTTCGCGGCCCTCGCCGGGCGGCATGACGTGAGCGTGCATATCTACGACCATCACCCGCCCACCGTGGACGACATCCCCGCCGAGACGATGCAGTGGGCCCCCATAGGGGCGACGGTGACGATGCTCGTGGAACAGCTCGTCAGGGAGCGCAAGCCCATATCGCCCGAGGAGGCGACGCTCTTCGCCCTCGGGATCTACGACGATACGGGAGCCCTGACCTACGAGTCCACAACCGCACGGGACGTCCTGGCGGTGGCCCGTCTTCGGGAGATGGGGGCGGACCTGTCCCGGATCCTGGCGCGGGCGGAGGTCTCCATGCCGGCGGCGGAGCGTCGCCTGCTGGACGTCCTGGCGGAGAACGCCAGGGAGAGCTACATCAACGGGGCCAAGGTGCTGTCCACCTGGGCGGAGACGGAGGAGTACGTGGAGGGCCTTTCCCTCTTCGTGCACCGCCTGAGGGACTACTGCGAGTCCCACGTCACCCTGGCGGCGGTGCGCAGCGGGGGGCGCAAGATCAGCCTGATCGTCCGCAGCGCCCCCGGGGTGCTGAACGTCAAGGAGTTCCTGACGCCCTACGGCGGCAGCGGCCACATCCAGGCGGGCTCGGCCTCGGTCCTGAACCGGGACCCGCAGGAGCTGCTGGCGGAGCTGGAGGAGGACCTGCACCGGCGCATCCCCCGGATGCTCGACGTGGCGAGCGTCATGACCTCCCCCGTCCTGGCGGTCTCCCCCGACGCCATGGTGGACGAGGCGTACCGGACGATGATCCGCTTCGGCCACCAGGCTCTGCCCGTTGCCCTGGAGAACGGCGAGGTCGCGGGCATGATGACGCGCAAGGACCTGGACAAGGCGCATCTGCACGGCTTCGACCGCGCGCGCATCCGCGACTTCATGACGGAGGGCGTCATCGGGATATCCTCGGAGGCCTCGATCGACGAGGCGCACCGCCTGATGGCGACCTACAGCTTCGAGCGGCTTCCGGTGCTCAAGAGCGGCAGGCTGGTGGGCATCCTGACACGGGCCGACCTCGTCCGCGCCCTCTATCGAAACTTTCAGCCCTCGGGGGAGACGGACGCGAGGTCGGGCTTCCTGTGGATGGAGGGGGTCGCCCCGCTGATGGAGTCCTCGTTCTCCCCGCGCATCCTCGACCTTCTGCACCGCATCGGCGCCCGGGCGGAGACGATGGGAATGAAGGCCTACCTGGTGGGTGGAACGGTTCGGGACATCCTGATGGGGGTGAGAAACCTCGACCTCGACATCGCCGTCGAGGGGGACGCCGAGGAGCTGGTCCGCAGCTGGGACGAGCCGGGGTGCCGGGGCACGGTGCACGGGCGTTACAAGACGGGGACGATCACGTTCCCGGACGGGCTGAAGGTGGACATCGCGACGGCGCGTCGGGAGTTCTACGAGCATGCGGCGGCCCAGCCGACGGTCGCCGGCGACTCCCTGAAACAGGATCTGGCACGGCGCGATTTCAGCATCAACGCGATGTCCGTCTCCCTGAGCGAGGGGGATTGGGGGACCCTGACGGATTATTTCGGGGGCAGGGAGGACCTCCGGGAGGGGGTCCTGCGCATCCTGCACAACCTCAGCTTCGTGGAGGACCCCTCCCGGATCCTCAGGGGCATCCGGCTGGAACAGCGTCTGGGGCTGCACTTCGAGGACAACACGCTGCGGCTCCTGCACAGCGCGGTGGGGGGAGGGCTGCTGGGACGCCTCTCGGGAGTGCGGGTGCGCATGGAGCTGGAGATCGGCACCGGCGAGGCCCGCTTCCGCCGGATCGTGATGCGGATGCAGGAGCTGGGGATCTGGGAGGCGCTGTTCCCCGGCTTCCGCCTCGGCACCTCCATAGAGCGGAGGCTGCACGTTCTCGAGCGCTTCCTGCCGCGCGCGCGCAGGGTGGGGGTGGACTTCAAGGGAATGGAATGGATCGTCGGCATGGCCGTGGTGCTGGCCAAGTCGCCGCCGGCCGTGCGCTTTGCCGCCATGGACCGTCTGGGGCTGCGCCCCGCCGAACGGCGGGAGATGTCGCTTTGCTTCGACTGCTGGCCTCAGGTGGAGCAGTTCCTGGGAGGGAGGAAGAACCCGAGAAATTCGGAGATCTACCTCTTTTTCAAGCCGTATGGCCCGGCGCCCCTCCTGTTCTGGATGACCTGCATGAAGCGCTGGCAGTCCCGGCGTCATGTCGTCCGTCACCTGCTCTCCTGGACTCCGCTGCGAGGGGAGCTCACCGGCGACGACCTCGTCGGCATGGGGCTGAAGGGCTCCGAGATCGGGGAGGTGCTTCAGGGGATACGGCTGGCCCGCATGGACGGGCGCCTTTCGACGCGGGAGGGCGAGATCGGCTACGTCGAAAGCCGCCTGGCCCACAGACGGTAATTCCCTTGGCGGTCCTGTCCGACATTTTACGAGGGCGGGTTTCTCCGGCTGGCCTGTACAATGAGTGGGAACCCCCATCCCGGCTGTCCTGCGGAGCGGGGGGAGCGGGGGCCCCGTTTTCGGATTTGGGGTCCCCGGGAAGGAGTGGAGGTTTTGAGGCTTTTACAGGATCCGATGATGTTGCTGCTGACGCTGCCCGCCGTGCTGTGGGCGATATCGTTCCATGAGTTCTGCCACGGCTATGCGGCCAAGCTGGTGGGAGACCCCACGGCCGAGCGGTCGGGACGGCTTTCCCTGAATCCCCTGGACCATTTCGACCTCGTGGGGACGCTCATGCTCCTGCTCGTGGGGTTCGGGTGGGCCAAGCCCGTACCGATCAATACGCGCTACTTCCGCCACCCGCGCCGGGACCTCGTCATCGTCTCCCTGGCCGGAATCGTCGGAAACATCCTGACGGCGGTCGTCTGCGTGCTGTTCCTGCGCTTCCTGGGGGAGCCCTGGTACCGTCTTGCCGGAAGGGCCGGCATTACGGTTCTGATTCAGATGATCGTCATCAACGTGGGGCTGGCCGCCTTCAACCTGATTCCCATCCCGCCGCTCGACGGTTCGAGGGTGCTGGAGGCCTTTCTGCCATTCCGGTTCCTGCGGTACTATTACTGGCTGGAGCGGTACGGCATGATCATCCTCCTGATCCTTCTGTTGACGGGGATCGTCGACGTCCTCTTCAACCCGATCTTCAACTTTCTGTGGGGCCTGCTTCCCTTCAGATCCCCTTTCTGACCTCCGGAAGAGCCGTGAGCTTCTCCGTCGTCAAAACCTCGTGAGAAGGACGCCCGAAGAGAGGGCTCCGCGATGGATAATAAACAAGCGTAAACTATGTATTAGTCGTTGACTTTTTGTTTATTGTTCTCTATACTGCTTTACGTGAGACAAATCCCTCGGAGCGCCCTGTCCTTTTCTCATGGGGGCACGGCTTTCGAGGCCGAACAGGACCTCTCGGCCGTGGATTTTTCGGTTGATCTTCGATATGGGATCTTCGATACCAATTCAGGAAGGAAGTTTTAGGATGGCGGGCAAGAAGGGTAAGGTCGTCCTTGCGTACAGCGGTGGTCTGGACACATCTGTGGCGGTGGTCTGGCTCTCGGAGCAGGGCTACGACGTGGTCACGATGACGGCGGACGTGGGGCAGAAGGTGATCGACCTCGAGGCGGCGAAGAGCAAGGCCCTGCACAGCGGCGCCGTGAAGGCCTATATCTTCGATCTGAAAAAGACCTTCGTCGAGAATTATGTCTGGCCCTCGCTGAAGGCCAACGGGATGTATCAGGGGACCTACCCTCTGACCTCGGCCCTGTCCCGACCGCTGATCGCCAAGACTTTGGTGGATATCGCCAACAGGGAGGGGGCCGTGGCGGTCGCCCACGGCTGCACCGGGAAGGGGCAGGACCAGGTGCGCATCGAGGTCTGCGCCACGGCGCTGAACCCCAAGCTGGAGGTCCTGGCGCCGGTCCGGGACTGGCACTTCAGCCGCGAGGCCGAGATGGACTATGCCGTGAAGCACGGGATTCCCGTCAAGGCGACGGCCAGCTCCCCCTACAGCATCGACGAGAACCTCTGGGGCCGCTCCATCGAGTGCGGCATGTTGGAGGATCCATGGAACGAACCGCCGGAGGACGCCTATGAGCTGACGGCCAACCCCCTGGATGCGCCCAATGAGCCGGATTTCGTGGAGATTACCTTCGAGCACGGGCTTCCGGTCGCCCTGAACGGCGAGAGGATGGACGGGGTCAGCCTGATCCTCAAACTGAACGAGCTGGCCGGCAAACACGGCGTGGGCCGCGTCGACATGGTCGAGGACCGGCTGGTCGGATTCAAGAGCCGCGAGGTCTACGAGTGCCCCGGCCCCATCACGCTGCTGAACGCCCACAGGGCCCTGGAGACCATGACGCTGGACAAGCGCGTGCTCATCACGAAGAGGGAGCTCGAGGTGCGCTTTGCGGAGCTGACCTACGAGGGCTATTGGTTCTCGCCGCTCAGGGACTGCATCGGGGCCTTTATCGACGAGACTCAGAAGTATGTGAGCGGCACGGTGAAGGTCCGGCTCTTCAAGGGGCAGGCCGTCGTCCGGGGGATGAAGGCCGGTAAGACGATCTACAGGCACGACCTGGCGACCTACTCCGAGGGGGATGCGTTCGATCACTCGGCGGCCGTCGGCTTCATCAAAATCTGGGGGCTGCCCGTCCGAACCTGGACCTCGACCTTCCCGCGCGACAATAAGGAGGAGCTGCCCATCGAGGCGTAATCCCTTCCTCCTGCGGTTTCCGTTTTGAAATCGGGCCCCTCCGCCGACGGGGGGCCTATTTCGTCGGATTGGGAATCGGGGAGAAGCGCCGGCCTCTTCCCGGCGGCGCGGGGTTGGGTCCCCCTCCGGGGGAAAGGACATCGGAGTTCTTGTTTCCTACCGATGCCGCGCTTCGCCTCACGGTGTGAAATCCACAGCAGGAATAGACGCGGATGTCGTTCTCCCAAAACCATTTTACGTTCCGGAAGTCGTCCCGAACCCGTGATCTCATGCAGACCTTCCATCCCGTTTCCGGCGACGTGCCGAAGACGAGGCGTATCGTCTCCGCCCCGTCCGTGTAGAGAAGTTCGCCCTCACGCTCCGCGAGGACGGTCTCAAGCGCCCTTGCCAGATCGGAAGGTGCGTTTTGCCCCATCGGCCGCATCAAGGCGGCGGGCCGGGAACTCGCCAGCACGGTGCCCGCCCCGTCCAGGACGTCCGCCGTCAGGGACGCAGGAAGGCCCCGTGCCGTGACGAGCTTCTGGAGCTCGAAGATATTCGTGTCCAAAACGGCAGTCCCCACCTGCCTCCGATCTGCCGTACATACGGGACAGACCGCCGTGACCGTCGGAGCTCCGGTCAGCGATTGTCTTCGGAACGGCATCCACTGGGGCGAAGCCGGGCTCTTCTTGTCCCATGACGTCCCATCCCATGACATCCCGTCCCCAACGTAGTCCGGAAACGCTTCGAGTGTCTTGGGTTGGCCCTCGTCCCGATAGGCATAGACGGCCAGCGCTTCCTTGTCCGGGGAGTCCCCTGCGGACAGGCTCAGGCCCAGCCCCGTGGCCGCATCGTAGGACGCGACGTAATGGGCCGGGAGGGCCCTGCAGCCGGACAGGTCCCCGGCCGCCCAGTACTCCCCGGCCTCCCGGGCCGCCTTCCTGAGGAGGACGCTCTTCTGAAGTATCGCCGTGTGGAGGGCCTGCAGAATGCTCTCCGTCTCGGTTCGAAGCTGTGCGTCCATCCTTCCGGCAACGTAGTTCTGAGCCAGACGGTACCCCGGATAGCGGGCTGCGGCCGCGAGGCAGAGGGCCAGCAGCGCCGCACGTCCGAAAAACGATTTTTTCCCCATCGGCCCGATCCCCCTTTTCCCCGTGATTCCGGACGCTATTTTACATCGTTTTTTGAAGGGGACGCGCCGGCTCTCCGGCGGGAGAGGGGGGAGAAAGAATTTTCCGTAAGATACGTTATAATTGACAGGAAGCCGCATAACGTCCGGACCTTGACCTGAGGCGTTTGCGCGGGAGGACCTCCAATCATGATGTACGGTTTTCTGATTATTCTGATCTTGGCGGCGATCAGCTCCTTCTTTTCCTTCTCGGAGATATCGCTGGCGGCATCCCGGAGGATGAAGCTGCGTTCCATCGCCGAGGGCGGCGATGCCCGCGCCGCTCGGATTCTGGGCTTTCAGGATCAGCCGGGGCTATTCTTCACGACGGTCCAGATCGGGCTGAACGCCGTGGCCATCCTGGCGGGCATCGTAGGGGATTCCCTTTTGTCGCCGGCGATCCGTGATCTGCTTCCCGATATCCTGGGCCCCGCCCTGAAGGGGCAGGTCGCCTCCGCCGTTCCCTTCGTCGGGGTCACCCTCTTCTTCGTCCTCTTCGCGGACCTCATCCCCAAACGCATCGCCATGGCGGTCCCCGAGACCGTGGCCCTGAGGTCGATCGAGGGGATGCGCCGGGTGATCTTCGTCTTCGCCCCGCTGTCGAAGGTCTTCAACTCCCTGAGCAGCATCATCTGCAGGGCCTTCGGGCTTCCCGAGAAGCGTCGGGACGACATCACGTCGGACGACCTCTACGCCATCGTGGAGGCGGGGACGATGGCCGGGCTTCTCAGAAAACAGGAGAAGGACCTGATCGGCAACGTCTTCGAGCTCGACGTGCGCACCGTACCCTCCGCCATGACCGTCCGGGAGAACATCGTGTATCTGGACCTCCACGAGGAGGAGGCGCGCGTCAAGGAAAAGATCGCCTCCGCGCCGCATTCCACCTATATCGTATGCGACAAGGACATCGACCACATCGTGGGGTACGTGGATTCCAAGGAGCTGCTGGAGCGGGTCGTCAAGGGGCAGAGCCTTCAGCTGGACAACGGGCTCGACATCAGGCCGCCCCTCATCATCCCCGACACCCTGACCCTGGCCGAGGCCATGGACCAGTTCAAGGGACGGGAGGAGAACCTGGCGGTCGTGCTCAACGAGTACGCGCTGGTCGTCGGGATCATTACCCTGCAGGACATCATGATGATGCTGATGGGCAACCTGGTGGGGGAGGAGGAGCAGATCATCAAGCGGGACGAGACCTCGTGGCTGATCGAGGGGGCGACCCCGATCGAAGATGCGATGCACGTGTTCGAGATCGAGGATTTCCCCGAGTCCCAGAACTACGAGACGGTCGGAGGATTCCTCACGTTCATGCTGAGGCGCATCCCTCATCGCACCGATTCCGTCGTGTACGGGGGGTACAAGTTCGAGATCATGGACATCGACAACTACAAGATAGACCAGATCCTTGTGACGCGCCTCGCCCCACAGGAGCCGAAGCAGGAGGAGAGTCCGGAGGTACAGGAGCAAATAATTCCGTAAATGATCTCGTAAAGGCAAGGGGGGCCGTTTGGCCCCCCACTTTTGTCCTTGCCGGTCGTCAGCGCCTGGGCCCCAGGAAGGGGATGGGGTCAACGGGTTTACCGTTGACCCGGACCTCGAAGTGAACGTGGCTCGTGGTGGCGCGTCCCGTACGGCCCACGGTCGCGAGCGTCTCTCCCTGACGCACCCTTTGGCCCTGCCTGACCTCGATGTTCAGACAATGGGCGTACAGCGTGGCGATTCCGCCGCCATGGTCGACGATCACCACGTTCCCGTATCCTCTGAAGCTCCGGCTTTTGGCGGAGGCGACCAGCTTGACCACCCCATCCCTTGCGGCCCGGATATACGTGCCCTTGGGCATGGGGATGTCGATTCCCGAGTGGAGGGATCTCCTGCCCCGCTTGCCGAACCCCGACGAAACGGCCCCGTTTACGGGCCAGATCATCCGGGATCCCGAGAACCTGGAGAACTCCGGCAGAGCGGGTCCATGGGACGGCCTCCCGGGGAAAAGGCCTCGTTGGATGCCGGTCAGGCCGGAGGTGCGGGAAGCCTGCTTGCGGGGAAGCCTCACGACGACCACGTTGTCGCCCGATATGACCAGCCTCATGGGGCCGCTCAAGGAGTCTTCGTCCTCCGAGAGGAACAGGACGGGTTCCCTCGTATCCGC
>ERZ773009.2536-NODE-2536-length-11571-cov-17.901702_pt1 | contig 11571 bp, 10 predicted proteins | sample MGYA00580663_ERZ773009 | MGnify/ENA primary metagenome ERZ773009 (study PRJEB29015, sample SAMEA2737969) | human oral metagenome | biome: human oral; feature: human-associated habitat; material: dental | place: China | collected 2026 ... | reverse complement strand
GCGAGACGCCGTCCCACCATGCGAGATGCGCTATCGAGGCGAAGCGGGGACGGGGTGCCGGAACCTCTTCCGCCGCCGCCCGGTCCGGCTCGCGGCGCCCGCTGCGGCGGCGCGGCGTCGAGCCGCCCCTTGAAGGCTGATATTCGCGTAATGCCGCGCTGAGCCGGAATCGCCTGCCCTGTGGATATCTTCGGTTATCCACAGATGCCGCCTCCCCCTGGTGAGCGCCAGCGGAGCGGAGCATCCTGGGGCCATGGGAATTCGTTATTACGCATACGCCTTCGAGGCCGAGCAGACCGCCGACGCACTCGTTCACCCGCATCGCTACCTCTCCGCCGATCCGCTGGCCGACGCCTGGGGCTTCGAGCCCGGTGCGCGCATCGGCTCGGGGCTCTACGGACAGGTCGTTCCCAAAAAGGACATGCTCTATCTCGACAAGGCCTGGGATGAGCTCCAGGACCTGACTCGTGAGCGTCCCGGGGTGCACCCGGAGCGTCCGTCCTACCGCATGTTCGAGGGGCACGTGAATGTCAATGCCGGTCCGCCCGGCTGGGAGCCGTGGGTGCGGGTGCTGGCCCCCGAAGAAATGAGCCCGATCGCGCAGGATCTGAGTGAGCTGTGCCGCGATCTCAACGCCGAGTCCCCGGACGAGAGCGTGGCGAGTCTGTGGCGGTGCCCCTCGAGCGCGGACTACGTCCTGCCCTACCTCTGCAAGGCTCGGGACTTCACCCGCGGCCTGGTGGAGGACGGCCGCGGCATGGTCTACATGATCGCGTGACGGGGCGCCCACGCATCATCGCGCTGGTGCGCCCGCTCGCCGGGGGCTCGCGTCACGTGGGCCGGGCCGAGCGCGCTCCGCCTGCCAGATGGCGCACCGCCGGGGGCTCGCGTCATGTGGGCCGGGCTCCTCGCCCTCGGCGGTGAGGCGCCCGCCCGCCGGGGGACCCGGTCGTCGCCCGGCGGGAAGCCGGTCAGGGGGCGGTGGCGTTCTCGATGGCGGCCGTCACCGCGTGCTGGCGGACGGCGAGGTTCTCCGGTGGGAAGGCGGGGTCGATGCACCGCCTCCGGAAGTCGAGGTGGGCCCGGTCGAGCCAGTGCCCGCTGGACTCCACGCCGCTGCCGCCCTCGCCCTGGGTGGAGCACCAGTAGAGGTACTCGACGCCGTCGACCGTCTCGGAGAAGATCGTCTCGACGTGCATGCGCTCCGGCCCGAGAGTCTCCCGGACGGCCTGCTCGTGATCGCGCAGGAGGGCCGTCCACTCCTCGACGACGTCGCTGCGCCCGGGCGGCACTCGGAACCGCGTCAGTTCCACTCGCGTGGCCCCAGTGTGGCACCGAAGCGAGCGTTCCTCCGGGTCTGCGCCGGTGTCCCGGTGGCGCCAGGTTCGGCATCTTCGTGGCTATGCCCCTGCTGAACGAATCTGCATCCGAAAGCCCAGTGGATCGTTGTCGCCTATTGTTCGGGTGCACCGCTTCGTCGCGGGTGCGGGCGGGTCGTGGACGCTGCTGCGCACGAGATCATCGTCCCGTCTGTCCCGCTTGCCTCATTCGCCTCTTTCGTCTCGCCGCGGGCGCGGGCGGACACCGGGGTGAGTCTGTCCGGCGGCTCAAAAAGGTGGCCGGCGCGTATCTTTCACCCCCGGTCCCACGCCCCTCCCGTCCCGAAGTGTTGCAATGACGCCATTCCCCGGGAGCGCAGGAGCAGTCGCGCACCCGAAAGTTACGCGCCGGCCACCTTTTTCCGCACCGTCGACGCCCCCGAACTGCTCCCGGACAGCGACGGCGGGATCGCTGGCCAGGAGATCATCTCCGTGCGGTCCGCTGAGGCTCCCGGACTGCGGCGGCGGAGCTTCCGGAGGCTCCGCCGCTCCCGGACCGCCATCGACCGGGCCCGGAGCGCGGCGGAGGGGAGCTCAGTGCTCGTCGTCGAGGACCTCGACCTCGACCACCCCGTCCACCATGGACAGGACCGACAACAGGTCGGAGACGTCCTTCTTGCCGCTGACCCGCATGTCGACGACGGCGCCCTTCCAGTCCCTGCGCGTCATCTGGCGGCTCGCCGTCACCATGGTCTCGAAGCCCATCTCGGAGGCCTTGACCAGGATCGTGCGGAGGAGCCCCCTCCCGTCGGTGTACGTGATCCGCAGTCTCCCCTCGGAATCCCGGTGGATGAGTCGGCGGATGACGGGCGTCAGGGCGAGGACGGCCACGAAGTACAGCGCGACGACCAGGGCGGCGACGGTGATCATCCCGGTCCCGCACGCCATTCCGACGGCGGCGGCCACCCAGATCGCGCTCGCCGTCGTCAGGCCCCGGACGCTGTCGTGCCCGAAGAAGATCACCCCTGCGCCGATGAAGCCGATCCCCGAGACCACCTGCGCGGCGATCCGCGACGCGTCCCAGCGCATATTGCCCGTGAGCCCCGACGGCGCGCCGTACAGCGACACCAGGGTGAACAGGTAGCTCCCCAGCCCCACGAGGACGTGGGTCCTGATTCCCGCGTCCTTGCGGTGCACTTCGCGCTCCAGCCCGATGAGGCCGCAGAAGAGCAGGACGAAGAGGGCGGGCACGACCTCCCCGGCGGATGGCATGTGGAACAGGTCCATGTGGGCTCGCTTTCGCAGCTGCACGACGACGCTCGACGCGGCGAGCCTACGCGCCGGCCGCCCCGCACGGGGTGCAACGGGGCGCAGCGGATCCCGGGCGCCGCTGCGAGTCGGGACTGCGCCCGTCCGGGGAGCGCCGCAGTCCGGGGGACGGGGGTACTGCAAACCGGGGTGCGGGTCGTGGGGGAGGGGAGCGCCGCAGTCCCGGGGGACGGGGCCCGTCCGGGGGCGCCGGTTCGAAGGGGATCCACAGTCCGGAGGGAATGGTCCGCCGGAGGGGGACAATCGCGGTGTGCGCATCACCGGTATCGACCACGTAGTCCTCACCGTCGCCTCCGTCGAGGCCTCCGTCGACTTCTACTCGCGCGTCCTGGGGCTGGACGTCGTGACCTTCGGGCGGGGGCGCACCGCGCTGCGCCTGGGCGACCAGAAGATCAATCTCCACCCCGCCGACGCCCCGATCGCCCCGCACGCCGCCCGCCCCGCCCCCGGCAGCGCCGACCTGTGCCTCGTCGTCGTCGGGGAGCCCGACGACGCGGTCGCGCGCCTCGCCGACTGCGGCGTCCCCGTCGAGCTCGGCCCCGTCGACCGAGCGGGCGCGCTCGGCCCCATCCGCAGCCTCTACGTGCGCGACCCCGATCGCAACCTCGTCGAGCTCGCCTTCTACGACGGGGCCTGACTCGCCCTCCGCGGCGGAACCTGGGAGGCTTGGCGCATGCGACTCGTCATTGGCGCCCCGGGCAACGGAACCGTTTTGAAGGATGCGATCAAGGAGCGGTTGGCCGTCGACCGGCGCGTGAGCTCCGTGGTCGACCTGTCCGCGCCGGGTATCACCTACCCGGAGGTCTCCTTCCGGGCCGGCCGGGCGGTCGCCGAGGGGGAGGCCGATCGCGGCATCCTCATCTGCGGCACCGGCGTGGGCACCGCCATCGCCGCGGGCAAGGTCCCGGGCGTGCGGGCCGCGACCGCCCACGATCTGATCACCGTGCGCGGCTCGGTGGAGAACTACGACGCCCAGATCCTGTGCATGGGCCAGAACGTCATCGCGGCGCCCGCGGCCTGGGCGCTCATCGACATCTGGCTCGACCTGCGCCACGACCCCGCGAGCGACTACGGTCCCAAGGTCGGCGAGATCGAGGCCTACGAGGCCCGCCGCGCCTGAGCCCCGGGCCCGCCGTCGACCCTACTGCGCGGGCCTTGCGGGGACGGCCCGCGTGGGTGCGCAGATGCGGGTGTCGAAGCGCGTGCTCGCCAGGCGGCGCTCCGCTCAGATGATCGTGTCCAGGACGGCGCGCGCCGTGTAGGCCCGCCGCCCGGCCCCGATCGACTCCGTGGTCAGGATGCCCGCGGCCCGCAGGGTCTCCAGGCCCCGGGATGCGGCCGTGCGCGAGACGCCGTAGATCCTCGACGCCGTCGCGATGGTGAGGGCCGGGGCGCCCGGCAGCCCCTCCAGGATCCGCAGGGCCGCCGAGTCTTTCCGCAGTGCCCGGCCGCCGCCCTCGCGGGCGACCCACTTCTGGAGACTCTCGTTCCACTCCTCCCGTACGTCCGTCAGTTCGGCGGAGATCCTCTCCGCCTGATCGCAGGCCAGTACGACGGCCCCGAGGAAGAACGAGATCCACGCGTCGCGGCCGCCGTCGGACTCGCCTGGTTCATTCGGCCCGCCCGGTCCGCCCGGTCTGCTGGGCCCGTTCGGATCGCCCGACTTTCCCGGTCCGCCCGGTCCGCCCGGATCGCCCAGCGCGTCCGGCCCGTCGGGGCCGGCGGCGTCCGGTCGGTGCGACTCGGCGTCCGGCCCGCCGGGGCCACCCGCTTCGCGGAAGCGGGACAGCGCCTCGACGTACTCGTCACTCAGCGTCGACAGGACCGGGCTCGTCGGCAGAATCATGCCGGCGAGGAGCCCCCGGCGCGTCAGCACCGTGTGGGTGAGCGCCCGCCCCACCCGGCCGTTGCCGTCCGCGAAGGGGTGGATCGTCTCGAACTGGGCGTGCACGAGCGCCGCCTGGATGAGCGGGGCATGGGTGGCGCCGTTGAGGTACGTCAGCAGATCCGCGACGAGATCCGGCACCAGCTCGGGCGGCGGCGGCACGAAGTCGGCGTCCAGCGGGTGGTAGGAGGAGCCCCCCACCCAGTTCTGGGTGGAGCGGGTGCCGTGGTGCTCGGGGGAGTCGGGCAGCAGGCTGCGGTGGAGGGCCAGCAGACGGTCGGCGGTCACCGGTTGCGCGCCGGAGAGATCCTCCACCGCCGCGCGCACGAGTGTCACATTGCGGGCGACGGCGCGGACCTGCTCGCTCAGTCCCCTGACCTCCTCCTGCTGCGCCAGCTCGGCCAGGGCGACCCTGTGGGCCGACGGCGCCACCCCCTCGATCCGGGAGGAGGCGATCGCCTCGCTGCGCAGGAGGAACCGTGCGATCCCCGCCATGTCCGGCAGGGCGCCGAGGGCCCGCACGCGCGCCTCCGCCCGGGCCGCCAGCGCCTCGGTGCCCGGACTCAGGACCAGGGCGGCCCCCACCAGGGGGTCGGGAACGTACGCCCGGTACTCCCCGGAGCGCCGGTCCCGGCGGCGCAGGCCGCCCTCGTGAGGGTTCTCCCAGAAGCGGGTGACCCGCCGTCCCATCGATCCTCCTCAAGATGTTGCACAACGTGTCGTACAACAACCGATCACCACACGTTAATGATTAACGTGTCATGGATTCGGCCGGAGTGCCACCCTGACCGGAGGCGGGGCCGAGTCTTCCGGTGCGATGCGGGTCCGGTCGGGGACTGGGGGCGGTGTCGGGGGGTGCGCCGCGGTCGTCGTGGGGCGAATTGGTTCGACGGAGCCCGCCTCGGGGGCGCCGGAGGGGCTTCGTTGTCCAAATCTGTTGCAAAGGCCCGGATCGAGCCGGGATGCGCGAGGAGAATCGTTGATATTCCGCGGTTCTTCTCGCGGCCGATCCCGGCCCGGGGCGCCTTTGCAACAGATTTGGACACGCCCCGCCCCGGACCGCCCCAGGAGTCCCACCCGCCCCGCCGCGATCACACGGCCCCCGCGGGCCCCGGGGCCGCCATCGTCGATCTGGGCTGCGGGCTGGGCCGTCTGGTCGGCGATGTCGGTACCGAGGGCGGCCGGCGCGGCCCTTGGGCGCGGCTGCGATCGCCGGGTTGCCACCGGAGCCGAGTGACTAATCTCGCAGATTTCTGCATTGAGTGCAATCCTGCACTAAGTGCATGATTGAGGCATGACCAGATCCGGCCTCCGCACCGCCCACGCGCGACGCACCCGCGCCGCCATCCGGGCGGCGGCGCTCTGCCTGACCCGCGAGCGCGGCTACGTCGCCATGACGGTCGACGACGTCGCCGCCCTCGCCGGGGTCTCCCGCCGCACCGTCTTCAACCACTTCTCCTCCAAGGCCGACCTCATCGTCGTCGGACTGGATCCGCCCGACCCCGACGACGTCGAGGCTTTCGTGTCCGGGACCGGCGCCCTGCTGGAGGACCTCGGCTCCCTCCTCGCCTCCGGCGCCGAGTCCGTCGAGCCCGAGCGCGACTGGCTCCTGGCCTGCCCCGAGGTCGTGCGCGACAATCCGGAGGTGGAGCGGGCCGTCCACGAGCGGCTGTGGGCGATCTCCCTCTCCCTGGCGGAGGCGGTCGCGCGGCGCCTGGGGGCCGCGCCCGACGATCCCCGGGTCCGCGCCGTCGTCGCCCTGGCCATGGCGATCCAGCGCACCGCCATAGACCTGTGGGCCGGCGAGGACACTCCGGATGAGCCGCAGAGGACCCGCCTGGCCGATGCCGTCCGCGCCGTGACCGCGGCCCTGGGCGAGGTCCTGACCGCTTCGTCGGCGCCCGCCGGCCCGGCATCCGCAGGACTCGCGCCCGCCGGCTCCGTTCCGCACCCGACCCACTGACGCCCGCCGGCCGGCGCCCCGACCGGCGACGGCCCGGCCCGTCCGGCCCGCGGCCCGCCCGCCACTTCTCACAAGCACCCGTTCCATCGAGCAAAGGCACCATCCATGACTCAGTCCGCTACGCCGTCGGCCCGCGCCGACGGCGCCCCCGCCGCGGCGGGGGTCGACTTCCGCCCCGACCGCCGCTTCTGGGCGGTCTACGCCTCCCTCCTGGTCGTCATGTTCCTGTCGGCCATGGACCAGACGATCGTGGGCACCGCCCTGCCCACCATCGTGGGCGACCTGGGCGGGGCCGCCCACATGGCCTGGATCCTCACCGCCTACACCCTGGCCATCACCGTGGCCATGCCCGTCTACGGCAAGCTCGGCGACCTGGTGGGGCGCAAGAACCTCTTCCTGGTGGCCATCGGATTGTTCCTGGCCGGCTCGGCCCTGTGCGGCACCGCCGGCACCATGACCCAGCTCATCGTCTACCGCTTCATCCAGGGCCTGGGCGGCGGCGGCCTCATGATCTCCTCCCAGGCGATCACCGGCGACCTCATCCCGCCGCGCGTGCGCGGCACCTACATGGCGCCCATGGGGGCCATGTTCGGCATCGCCTCCATCCTGGGGCCCATTATCGGCGGCTGGCTCACCGACTCCGTCTCGTGGCGCTGGACCTTCTGGATCAACCTGCCGCTGGGGGTCCTGGCCTTCGCCGCCATCGCCGTCGTGCTGCGCCTGCCCGGCCGCCGCCTGACCAGTCCCATCGACTGGTGGGGCCTGGTGCTCATGAACGCCGGCGCCGTGGCCATCGTCATGATGGCCACCTGGGGCGGCAACCAGTACGCGTGGACCAGCCCGGTCATCATCGGCCTGGGCGTCGTCGGCCTGGTCTGCTGGGGGCTGTTCGGCTTCGTCGAGACGCGCGCCACCGACCCCATCCTGCCCTGGACGATCCTCACCAGCCGCACCTTCATCGTCTCCACGCTCGTCGGCATGCTCGCGATGGGCGGCATGATCGGTGTGCTGAGCTACCTGCCCACCTACCTCCAGATGGTCTACGGATACTCGGCCACCACCTCCGGCCTGCTCCTGGTGCCCATCACCATCGGGATGCTCGTCTCCTCGATCCTCTCCGGCGTGCTCGTCTCGCGCACCGATCGCTACAAGATCTACCCGGTGGCGGGACCCCTGGTTGCCGCCGGCGCCGCCTTCTGGCTCTCCCGCCTGTCGACGACGTCGCCCGTCTGGCAGATCTCCGCGGCCACCTTCCTCATGGGGGCGGGCATCGGGCTGTTCTTCCAGCTCCTGGTCACCGTGGTGCAGAACGCCCTGCCGGCCAAGCACCTGGGCACGGCCACCAGCGGCAACAACTTCTTCCGCGAGGTCGGCGTCTCCCTGGGCGCCTCGCTCATCGGTGCGGCCTTCTCCTCCGGCCTGACCTCCAACCTCACGGACCGGATCGGGGCGCTGGCCCGCAGCGCGGACCCGGCCGTCCTGGGGGAGCTGGCCCGGTTCAAGGACGCCGACACCTCCTCGCTCACTCCCGCCCTGGTCAACCAGCTGCCCACCGCCCTGCACGACGCCGTGGCCGGCTCCTACGCCGACGCCCTCCTGCCGATCTTCGGCTGGATGATCCCGCTGTTCGTGGCGACCTCCGTCGTCGCCCTCTTCCTGCCCGAAGTGCCCCTGTCCCAGAAGACAGCCATGGAGCAGGTCGCCGAGGCTGAGGCCGAGGATGAGCTCAGTGGGCCGACGTCGCCGCAGGAGCCGGACTCGGCGCCGCAGCAGGCGGAGCGGGAATCGACGGAGCCGGTGACGGCGGCTGACGCAGAGTGATGGGCGGCCCGGTGGCCGGGCGCCCGCCTCAGCCCGCCGGGAACCGGTAGCGGTAGATCCTGCTTCCCCGCGCGTAGTAGAGACTGCCGTCGGCGCCGAGGGCCAGGGAGTTGACGTAGACCTTTCCTTGAGGCGTGGTGGCGAAGTCGGCGATGACGGTGCCCTCATCCTGCAAGGATGTGCTCAGGGCCCGCAGGCGCCCCGCCATGATCCCGTAGAGCACGCCGTCGCGCTCTATCAGCTGACTGCGGTTGGCGTCGGCGTAGCCCTGCCTGGTCAGCGCCCGGCTGCGTCCGATCGTGAAGTCGGCCGGGATCATGGCGAAGACGTGCATGCCGGTAGTCCCGTACACGGTGCCGTCGCTGCCCAAGGTCAGGGCCGTGATGGAACGCTGGTCCTTGAACGGCGTCATCACCCGGGTCACCTTCCGCGTCTTCAGGTCGAACTCGAAGAGCCTGGGCGCGCTCGCCTCCGTCTGGTCGGGGTTCATGCCGTTGCCGCTCGCACTGGTCCCCACGTACAGCTTGTCCTGGTGGTGGACGATCGACAGCGGCCGGCGGTCGCTCAGCAAGCCCCGCAGCGACGGATCCGCATAGTTGATCGTGTCCAGCGGGTAGGTGTCGATCGTGTTGTGCGCGGCGTCGTAGATGGACAGCGCCCCGGAGCCGGCCTTGCTCTTGGGAGAGGTGCCGACGGCGAACTCGTCGTCATTGATCGGCACGATGGCGTACGGCCGCGCCTGGCGGGCATCAGGCGTGATCCTCACCGACTGGTGATTCTCCAGCGTCGGCCCGGAGGCCCCCATCTCGTACCTGACCAGCTCACCACTGGGGTAGATGCCCGTGACGAACCACTTGCTGCTGTGCCCGAAGCCCTCGACCTGACCCAGCGGGGCCTGGGGCAGGCTGTACTGCGTCTTGTCCACCTGCGCGTTGGGGGTGGCGCGAAGGAGCATCGGGGCGGTCATGTACCAGGAGGCGTAGAGGTCTCCGCCGGGGACTGCCGTCAGGGACTGGATGTCGCGAGGTGATCCCTGGATCGCGTTGCCTCCGTTCGCGTCCTGGGGAAGGCCCGTCGCGCTGCCGTCGGAGGCGTGGACAATGGCGATGCTGGCGTCGTCCTTGCCCGCTGAGATGAAGTGCTCGTGCGTCGCCCAGCTCGACTGACTCGGCCTGGCCGTGGAGGCCAGTCCTTGGGCCAGCGTCCGTGAGGTGTTGGTCCGTGGGTCGTACTCCTGGAGCGTCGGTGTGTTGTGGCTCTGGACGGTGTAGTAGACCTTCTCGGCCTCGCCGGGGCGAGTGACGACCTGGCTGGACCAGGTGTCCAGCTCAATCGGCTTGCCGTCCTTCATCTTCTGCGCCCCGGTGGCCGGGTCCAGGACGCAGGTTCCCCCGCAGGTCGGCCGGACGTTGCCCGGGACATTCGTGCCGACGTACAGGTTGCCGGCCTTGACCTGCAGCCGCTCGAGGTGGGAGAGGCCGGCGGTGACGTGACTGGGAACCGATAGCTTGGTGGCGGCGTTGGTGGAGGTGTTGATCCGGAAGATGGAGAAGCTCTTCGTTCCCGTCCCGGCGTAGAGGAACCCGTTGTCGTAAGCGAGGCTGCGTACCTCGGTCTCGCCTGCCTGAACGCCGCCCGGCAGCAGGTCGGTCCACTGGCCCCGTCCCTGGTTGGCGGAGGGGTCGTATCGCAGGATGTGGCCGCCGTGATTGCTCTGCGTGGCCACATAGACCCGGTCGTGCTCGTCGACGGCGACGTCCCAGAGGAACGTGCTGTAGGCGGCGACCTGTTCGTAGCCGGGCCGGGACGGATCGCTCAGATTCGTGGCTTTCTGTCCCTCGGGGGCGTCCGGATCGATCTCGAAGAGCTGTCCGCCGCCGCTGGCGAGCAGGACGTGCCGGTTCGACAACGTGGCGAACTCCCAGGGCTGCACGTCGGTGTTCTCCGGGACGAGCCGCTCGCGCGACCTCAGCGTGCGGGTATTGAGGTCCACGACGTGCAGCAGGCCGCCGTTGCCGCCGGCCACGACGATGCCGACGGGGGTGCCGTCACTCAGGACGGTGGTTCCGATGCTCGGCACGCTGGGGTCGGGTGGCGGCGTAGTGGGCAGGGCCTCCTCCCTGCCTCCCGGGTCGAGGGCGACGGCGGGTGCGGTGATGGACAGGGACAGGGCAAGGGCGGTGACGAGTGCGCCCCACAGGGTGAGGATGGTTGTCCTGGCTGACTGCTTCATCGCTGTTCTCGCCTTGTGTCGGAGGAAGGGGGCTGTGCGTGCTGCCGTCCGACGGGCTGAGCCCGTCGGAGCGGATGGAACCGCCTGGCCATTGTTCACCGGGGGAGAGATGACGGGTGGCGAAACCAACCGTGAAGTTGATCGATAAATCACTGTGAGGATGCTGGTCGAGGTGCTCCGGTGGTCTTGAGTGCTCGCGCAGGCCGAGCCGGGTGCGCCGCCGGGGTTCGACAGGTGAGAGGATGGCCCGGTGATGAAGCAGATCTTCAGACGACCGCCCCCGGCAGTGCTGCTGGCGATGGCGGGCGCGGCGCAGAGCGCCATGACTCGTGGTCGGACAGTGACGCCCGCGTCGGTGGCGGCGGCCACCGCCGTCGTCGGAGGCTCGCTGTGCCTGCTCGCCGGAAGTGCGGGTAGCTTTCTTCGCCACCGCACCACGGTCGACCCAGTGAGGGTCGAGCGGGCCCAGCACCTCGTTGTGGACGGCCCCAACCGGCTGACGCGCAATCCCATGTACCTGGGCCTGACGGGCCTGCTGCTCTCGCACGCGATCGCGCGCAGGAGCCCGTCCGCGCTGATCCCGCTGGCCGGCTTCGTCTGGCTCATCGACCGCCACCAGATCCCGGCCGAGGAGAAGGCTCTGGAGGAGAGGTTCGGGCAGGACTACCTCGACTACAAGGAGGCCGTTCCCCGCTGGCTGGGTGTGCCGTGCGCTCGAGGGTGCTGTCAGGCGCGCTGCCGGCGCTGAGGGTGTGCGGCGCATGAGGGTGGGGTGACCTGAATCGCGCGGTCGGCCGGAATGATCCGACGGAGCACGTCGTTGAAGGTTGCATGAAAGCATTCGGGTTCCTCAGCTTCGGACACTATGGACACGGTCGCGGCCCTGGCGACCCCGACGCCGGCCAGGCGCTCAAGGAGGCCGTCGAGATCGCCGTCGGCGCTGACGAGATCGGCGTCAACGGCGCCTACTGGCGCGTCCACCACTACGCCCGCCAGGCCGCCGCCCCCATCCCGCTGCTCT
>ERZ773009.2534-NODE-2534-length-11577-cov-11.516837_pt1 | contig 11577 bp, 9 predicted proteins | sample MGYA00580663_ERZ773009 | MGnify/ENA primary metagenome ERZ773009 (study PRJEB29015, sample SAMEA2737969) | human oral metagenome | biome: human oral; feature: human-associated habitat; material: dental | place: China | collected 2026 ... | reverse complement strand
TTCGGTGAGGGGAAGGGTTCCCACGCCGCGGTGTGGGAGTGCCCCGACCTGTTCCTCCTCGACGACGTCTCCACCGACCAGACCCGCTGGGTGCTGACGACCTCGATTGGCGACAACGCCGAAACCCATGGTTCGACGGCCCAGTATTTCATCGGCGACTTCGACGGTTTCACCTTCTTCCCCGAGGACGACCGGGTCCGTTTCACCGACGCCGGCCAGGACTTCTACGCGGCCCAGACCTTCGAGAAGGTCGAGGGACGCCGCATCTGGTTGGGGTGGATGGGCAACTGGGCCTATCCCTACTCGATGCCCACCAAGGGTTGGAAGAACCAGATGAGCATTCCGCGCGAGCTGACGCTGACCACCCGGGACGGGGTGCGGGTTCTGCTGCAGCAACCGGTGAGGGAGTTGAATGCCCTGCGGGGCCGGGCCACGGATGTCGGCGGGCTGTCAGCCACGGACACGACCACCGGGCTGGGTACGGGCCGGGTCGTTGAGCTGGATCTGACGCTGGACGTCTCCAGAGCCAGCGACGCCTGGCTGGGCCTGTGCCGCGGCCAGGTCGACGGCACGCTCCAGGAGGTGCGGGTGGGTGTGCTGCCCGGCAAGGGCATCTTCTACCTCGACCGCACCGCAGGCGGCCTGGCGACCGTGCCGGGACGCGACGGCGGGACGGCGCAGTTCGCCCTGCGACGTGAGGTCGCCTACCGCCCCGTCAACGGGAAGGTGCGGCTGCACGTCCACGTCGACAATTCAAGCGTGGAGGTCTTCGTCGACGACGGCGCCCCGGTGGGGTCGCTCTTGGTGTTCAACGATCCCCGGGCCCAGGAACTGGTGCTGGGCGCGAAGGGTACGGCGAAGGTGATCTCCGGGGCAGTGACCCCGTTGTCCCTCCAATAGGTCTCGCGGAAACGCGAGAAAAGGGGGCGGCCGGGATCCGGGCAGATCGAATCCCGGCCGCTTCCGGAGGGGACTCCAATTACATCGGTGGAGTTCCCCAGCTCGTGGTCCTGCACAACGGCGCCAGAACCGAGGATGCGGGAGGGTTCCGCGGTCGGACAATGCCGAGAGCCATTCGCGAATCCCGCTGTCAGGCCACGAGTTTCCGGTTCCTCAGCCGCAGGACGACATCGGCGGCCTTGGCCACCTGTTTGCTGTGCGTCACGACGATGACGCACTTGCCCTTGTCGTGTGCGGCGGTCTTGAGAATGTCGATGATGTCACTGGCGGTGTCCTCGTCGAGGTTGCCGGTCGGTTCGTCGGCGAGGATCACGGGGGCGTCGGAGACCAAGGCTCGGCCGATCGCAACCCGCTGCTGCTGGCCGCCCGAGAGCTTCATGACGTTGCGATTGATCTCCTCCTTCTCCAGTCCCATCTTCTCCAGCACTCCTGCGTCCGCCCGGTGATTCACCAAGCGGAGGTTCTCCAGGGGAGTCAGGTAGTCGATCAGATTATAGTTCTGGAACACCAGCGACACGTTGCGTTTGCGGTGTTTGGGGAGTCCTTCTTCGGAGATGTCCTTCCCGTTGCAGAGAATCTTCCCGCTGGTGGGGACGTCCAGCCCGGCGAGCAGCCCGAGCAGCGTCGACTTGCCCGCCCCGGAGCCACCGAGAATCGCGTAGAACTTGCCTCCCTCGAACTCGATGGTGACATTTTCAAGGAGTTTGCGCGCCATCTTTTCGTAGGCGTAGTTGACCTTTTCCAGCGCAAGAACGCTCATCTATGATTTTCCTAACTCATCTTGGAGAGAATCTGCTTCGGCTTGAGCCGCAGCATCGGGATCATTGCGACCACCGCCGACAACAGGACGACGGCGTAGCCGAGCAGCCAGGCGCGTCCGAAGTCGAACGCCGAGGCGGCGGCGAAATTGGGGGGTGGGACGTTGACGCCGGACTGGCCGTCTTCCGCCCCCGTGGCCTGCCCGACGACGAGGTCACCGAGCATGCGGGAAACCTGGTCGGAGGCGAGGGCCGCCAGGCCACCCGCAACGAGCGCGACCAAGGTCAGCTCGATCAGGAACTGCACGAGCAGTCTCTTCTTGGACGTGCCCACCGACAGCAGGATCCCGATCTCGTGGACCCGGCCCCGCACCCAGAACACCAGCACGAACACCAGGATCGCGACGCTCGCGAGGCTCACCCCCGCCAGCATCAGGTTGAGCAACCCCTCGACGGTGGCAATCCCGGAGAGCACCCCGGAGAAGGTTTTGGCGTTGTCCTCCACCTGGAGGTTGTCCCAGGGCAGCGACAGTCCTTTTGCCCGGGCGATCGCAGCGCCCAGCTCGTCAGCACTCGATACCAGGTACTGGGCCTCGGTGAGTCCCTGCCCGGCGGCGAGTTCCCCGCTGGAGGCCAAGTCGGTGTAGAAGGTGTTCTCCGCCATCTCCGAGGGCAGCGACGCCTTCCCGCTGGTCCCGGTGAACAGGCCGACGATGGTCACCGTCACGGATTTTCCGTCGCGGTTCAGCGTGACCCGGTCACCCACCTTCAGGCCGTTCTTCGCCGCCAGTTCCTGGTGCATGATCGCCGAGTTCTGGTCGCCTTCGGCGATGTGGCGTCCCTCTACGAGGGTGTACTGCTTGGCGGCGAAACCGTGGATCAGGTCGCTGCGGGTCACCCCCGTGACCCCCGCCTCGGGTGCCACGTCACCGGAGAGCTCCACACCGCTGGCGGGCATCTCGACGAGCTTGAGGTCCGATGGTGTGGCGGTGAGACCGCGCACGTAGTTGTGGCCGGTGACCCCTTGCACCCCGCTGACGGATTGTGCATCGGCGAGGCTCAGTTCCCCGGAGCCGGAACGAACCACGAACCCGGCGGGCACACCACGGCTGACGCTCTCCCGGAGGGCCTGCATGGAGCTGCGGACGCTGGCCTCCGCCACCAGGGCGGTGAAGATCACCGTCATGATGAGCAGCAGCACCACGCTCTTCCCGATTCGCCTGCTGACCGACAGCCAGGCGCGTTTCAACAACAACGACATCGCAGGTACCTCAGGACAGCTGGGTGAGCAGGGCCTTGGGCCTGGCGCGCAGGACCGGGATGGAAGCGATCAGCACCGCGATGCACACCAGCGCCAAAGAGATTCCGCACACCAGCGCCCACTGCCCGGTATCCAGCATCACCTGGACGTGGTCGAGGGTCTTGCCGGACAGGGCCGATTCGTTGTCGGCACCGAGGCCGCTGCCGCCGAGCTGCGATGCCATGTCCTTCGATGTCGACTTCGCGGCCTGGGATACCAGCTGGTTGCCGATGAACTGGGCCGCTCCCTGGGCTGCGAACCACGCCGCTCCGAAGGCCGGGATCGCTATCAGCACAAGCTCCAGGATGTGTTGGGTGACGATCCCGGGTTTCGACGTGCCCACCGACAACAGGATGCCGGTTTCACGTCGCCTCTCCCTGGCCCACAGCCACAGCACCAAGGAGATCACCACCACGCCGAAGATGACCGTGGCCACGACCATCGTGTCGACGAGTTTGTAGATGCTCTGCACCGTGCCCGTGACGCCGGCGAGGATCTGGTTGGTCTTGGAGAGTTGGAAGTTCTTCCAGTCGACCCCCAGCTGACCGGCCTGCTTCATCACTTCGTCGAGTTTGCCTGCGGATTCCACGAAGAAGGTGGCATCCGTGTAGATCTCCTTGCCCTCCGGGAACTTGGCGAGCTGTTTCGTGGTGGTCACGTCGGTGTAGATGGAGTTCTGCACCAGTTCGACGCGCGTCCGAGCGGGTTTGATGTTCTCCCCCGAGAAGAGGCCGACGATCTCGACCTCCACCTCCTCGGTGGACTTGTTCACGTTGTCGGCGTCTTCGGGGTTCCCCTTCAGCTTGAGTTTGTCGCCGACCTTCAGGCCGTTCGCCTTGGCGAGATCCTCGTGAATGATCGCCTTGTTGACGTCGGATTCGTTGACGTGGCGCCCCTGACTCAGTTTCAGACCGCCGGAACGGAAGTTCACGTCCAGTTCGGTGTTGTTCTCCCCGTAGCCGCCCACCAGGTTCCCGAAGAGCTTTTCCTTCTGGGCATCGTAGTCGCGCTGGGAATTTGGCAGTTTCAGTGGCTTCGCCCCCACCAGGTCGGCGGTCAGCGACATGCGACGGAGGTGATCGCTCACCCCGGGCACGCCCTTGACAGCGTCGATGTCGGCTTCCTTGACGACACCACCACCCCGGGGAGTGCCGGGATTGTTCTTCCGGTTGTTCTCGAGGGTGAAGCCGGCCTTCAGCTGCTGACCGACCTGCGACGCCGCCGCGTCCGTCGAGCCTTTCACCGCAACCATGCTCAGCATGACCGTCGACAAACACAGCAGAATGCCGAACATTATCAACGTCTTCAGTTTTTTGCGCACCACGAAGCGCCACGCACAGGTCAGGGCCCGCATATCCGTTTCTCTCCCGCTCACTCCCGGGCCGCGCAACCAGAAACTCTCTGATCCACGCTGCCCTCATCAGCCGCACAGGTCGGCACCAACAGATTCCAGAACCGCGAACGTTTCCCTCACGACGAATGGTCGGATGCGGAACGCCGGATTTCCTCGGGAATCAATCCCTCGGCACACGGCCGAGTGATTTCCCGTCGGACCCACTGCCCCGGTTGTTCCCGCGGTCGGATTCGCTCACGATCTGGCTGGGAGCCTAGCACCGCGACAACTACCGGGGCAGTGGCCGCAAAGGACCCGTGAACTGCTTTCTACAACCCAGGTCTTGGCCTGTTGAACCCCGGAAAACCGGGCCTCAGCGATCAATCTGGGACGGTTGCCGGCCCGGCGGCTCCAACCCGGGTAGGACCACGGTAGGAGTCGCCCCGCAGAACCGAGCCGAGGGACCGATCCGTCACGACCAGCGGTCGGAGAAAAACAGACGAGAAGTCCACGGGATTTCACACCGCAAGCCAGTTGAGCCGGACCGCGAGCGCCCCTCCCCGAAGCCGGTTGACCCGGGCCGCGAACGCCCCTCCCCGAAGCCGGTTGAGCCAGCAAGTGAGCGAAGCGAACGGCTGAGTCGAAACCAGCTTCGGCAAGACCCACACCCCTTCCCAACTCCGAGCCCCTCCCCTTGTGCACGAAACGCGGAAGAAAAACGTTTCAACGTCGTGTGGCGACGTTGAACCGTCGAACCTCCGCGAGTCGTGTACGGGAAAAGCAGGGCGAGGCGAAGGGAGGGCGGTCGGGGACTTGTGGTCGGGTCTGCTCCTCAACCACCAGATGGTTTCGACACGGGCCGCTCGTTCCTCGCGACCCGGCTCAACCAGCTTCGAGTTGGGACGGTTTCGACACGGGCCGCTCGTTCCTCGCGACCCGACTAAACCAACTTCGAGTTGGGACGATTTCAACTCGAGCCGCTCCTTCGTCGCGACCCGGCTCAACCAGCGTCGGATTGGAGATCAACCGGCTTTGGGTGGGACTTCACATGCGGTCGGGGGCCTCGATTCCGAGGAGATGGAGGCCCTGGGCCAGTACCTCGCGGGTGGCTGCCGCGAGCGCCAGGCGCGAGGAGCGCACCTCCCCCTCGGAACGCAGCACCGGGCAGTCCTCGTAGAAGGCCGAGAAGGCCCCGGCCAGTTCGTAGAGGTACCCGCACAGTTTGTGGGGGGTGAGGGCACGGGCCACCTCGTCGACGACCTCACCGAAACGGCTCAGCACCAGCGCGAGGGTCTGTTCGGCAGGGTCCTCCAGCACCGCTACCGCACCCCAGCTGATGTTCTCGGCCTCTGCCCTGCGCAGGATCTGGCAGATCCGGGCGTGCGCGTACTGCAGGTACGGCCCGGTGTCGCCGGTGGTCTGCACCATCCGTTCGGCGTCGAAGACGTAGTCCTTGTGGATCGCGCCCGACAGGTCGGCGTACTTGATGGCCGCCAGGGCGATCTCGGGTGATGCCTCCTGCTCCGCCAGGTCGAGCAGGCTCGTCAGCGACACCGTCCCGCCGTCGCGGGTCTTGAACGGGCGCGAATCGGGACCGAGCACCATGCCGTAGCCGACGTGCTGCGCCTCGACGTCCTCGGGCAGGTAGCCGGCCTTCCGGGCGGCCTCGAAGAGTTCCTGGAAGTGCTGCGACTGGCGCACGTCGGTGACGTAGATGATCCGGTCGGCCTTCAGCTCGCGCACCCGGTGCCGGATGGCTGCCATGTCGGTGGTGTCGTAGCCGTAGCCGCCATCCGATTTGCGGATGATCAGCGGCGCGTCGAAACCCTCGACCCACAGCACCAGCGCCCCGTCGTCGACGACGGCGATGCCGCGCTCGGCCAGGTCGGCGGCCACCTCCGGAAGGGCGTCGTTGTAGGTCGACTCGCCCGCCAGGTCCGCATCGGTCAGCAACACCCCGAGGCGTTGATAGGCGGCGTTGAAACCGGCCAGGGAGACCGCGATCAGCTGCCGCCAGATCGCCAGGGTCTCCTGGTCGCCGCCCTGCAGCTTCACGACGCGCGCGCGGGCGCGGGTGGCGAAACCGGGGTCGTCGTCGAAGTGTTTCTTGGAGTCCTTGTAGAGCTGTTCCGCGCCTGCGAGGTCGAGGGCGGTGACGTCGGTGCCGGTCTCGATGATGTGTTCGACCAGCATCCCGAACTGGGTGCCCCAGTCGCCGATGTGGTTCTGCGGGATCACCTCGTGCCCCAGGGCGGTGAGGACGCGGTTGAAACAGTCGCCGATGATGGTGGTGCGCAGGTGCCCGACGTGCATCTGCTTGGCAACGTTGGGCGCCGAGTAGTCGATGACGACCCGCTGCGGGTGCGACGTGCGGCTCAACCCGTGGTGGGGGTCCTCCAGCACCGCGGTGGCTGCCTGGGCCAGCACGTCGGCGCGGATCCGGAAGTTGATGAACCCCGGCCCGGCGATCTCCAAGGGTTCGCACAGGTCGGAGACGTCGAGCTGTGCGACGATGTCCGCCGCGACCTCCCGGGGGGGTCGTTTCTGCTCCTTGGCGAGGCGCAGCGCCACGTTGGACTGGAAGTGCCCGAACTGGGGTTTCGTGGCCGGCCGCATCTCCGGATCCACCCCCGTGACGGCGCGCAGACGGGCATCGAGCAGGGCAGGCAGCGATTGCATGGGGGACATTCTCTCACCCTTCGCCGAGGTTGGTGATGCCCCCTTCCGCCAGGGTGTTCAATTGGGTTCATGACAAGCGCTCCGCCCATCACACTGAACGACGGCAAGTCCATCCCCCAGCTCGGCCTGGGCGTCTGGCAGATGACCGACGACGAAGCCACCGCCGCCGTCAGCCACGCCCTGGAGACCGGATACCGGCACGTCGACACCGCCGCCATATACCGCAACGAAGTGGGTGTGGGACGCGCGATCGCCGCGTCCTCGCTGCCGCGCGACGAGATCTTCGTCACCACGAAGCTGTGGAACAAGGACCAGGGCCGCGACCTGGCCCGTCCCGGTCTGGAACAAAGCCTCGAGAAACTCGGCCTCGACCACGTGGACCTGTACCTGATCCACTGGCCCTGCCCCGCGCGCGGCACCTACGTGGAGACCTGGGAACAGCTCATCGACTTCCGTTCCGAGGGTCTGGTTCGTTCCATCGGGGTGTGCAACTTCCTGCCCGAGCATCTCGACACCATCGTCGACGAGACCGGCATCACCCCGGTCGTGAACCAGATCGAACTGCACCCCACCTTCCAGCCCGACGACCTGATCAACCACTGCTCGGACCTGCGGATCACCGTGGAGAGCTGGTCGCCGCTGGGGCGGGCCGCCGATCTGGAGCATCCCGTCATCACCCGCATCGCCGAACGGCTCGGCGCCACCCCGGCGCAGGTCATCATCCGCTGGCACCTGGACCGCGGTTTCGTCGTGATCCCGAAGTCGAAGACCCCCGCGCGGATCGAATCGAACTTCGCGGCCCTCGAGATGAAATTGTCGGCGGAGGACCGGGCGGCCATCGACGCGCTCAGCGCAGGCAACCGCATCGGCCCCGATCCCGCCACTCTCGAGATGGTCTGACCAGGGGTTTAGCTGGCCGAGGCGCCACCTGTGAATAAGCCTCCTTGTACACGACACGTGGAAGAGAAACGGTTCAACGTCATGTGGCGACGTTGAACCGTCGAACCTCCGCGATTCGTGCACGGGAAAGGACGGGAGTGGGGCGGAATGTGGGAAGAGAGGTTCGACACGACCCGGTTCGTGCCCGGCCACGGAGACCCTGGGGCCTCACCCGCTACCCTTCAGCGCATGCGGATTGCAGTGATCGGTTGCGGCTACCTGGGGGCGGTGCACGCGGCCTGCATGGCGGAGATCGGCCACGACGTCGTAGGACTCGACGTGGACGAGGACAGGGTTTCCCGGCTGGCGCGAGGCGAGGCCCCGTTCCACGAACCCGGTTTCCCCGAGATCCTGGCGCGAGGGATCGCAGCCGGGCGGCTGGGTTTCACCACCGATCCCGGACGGCTCGCCGACGCCGACCTGATCTTCATCGGGGTCGGCACCCCGCAGCTGTCGGGCAGGCTGGGCGCGGACCTCAGCCAGGTCGACGCTGCCGTCGAAACCGTCGTCGAACACGTCAACCCCCGGCCCGGCTCCTCGGTGCTGGTGGCGGGCAAGTCGACGGTTCCGGTCGGCACCGCGCAGCGGCTCGCTGAACGCCTGAAGGCCAGTGGCAAGAATTTCCTTCTGGCGTGGAACCCCGAGTTCCTGCGCGAGGGCCACGCCGTCGCCGACACCCTCCACCCCGACCGCATCGTCTACGGGCTGCCCGAGGACCGCTCGACCGGGGACCGCGCCAAGGCGATTCTCGACGCCTGCTACGCGCCAATGCTGGCCGAGGACATCCCCCTGGTGGTGGCGAACCTTCCCACCGCTGAACTGGTGAAGGTGGCCGCCAACGCCTTCCTGGCGACGAAAATCTCCTTCATCAACGCCATGGCGGAGCTGTGCGACGCGACCGGCGGCGACGTCACCCGGCTGGCGGAGGCCATCGGCCACGACGACCGGATCGGGGGCAAGTTCCTCCAGGCGGGCATCGGTTTCGGTGGCGGCTGCCTACCGAAGGACCTGCGGGCCTTCATGGCGCGGGCCGGGGAACTCGGCATCGACCAGGCCCTCACCTTCCTGCGCGAGGTGGACGCCATCAACCTGCGCCGCCGCGACCACGCCGTCACGCTCACGGAGAAGGCGGTAGCGGGACGGCTGGCGGGCCGGAAGGTGGCGGTGCTGGGGATCACCTTCAAACCCGATACCGACGACCTGCGCGACTCCCCCGCCCTCGACATCACATCCCGGCTGTGGGCGCGCGGCGCCGACGTGCGGGTCGTGGACCCGGCGGCCGGACCCGAGCTGCGCCGGCGCCAACCCGAAATGCGGGTTTGCGACACCGTAGAGGAGGCCCTTACAGGGGTGGATGCGGTGCTGCTACTCACCCCGTGGAAGGAATTCCTCTGCCTGGATCCGGTGGAACTGAGAGGAATCGTCGCCTCCCCCGCCATCATCGACGGCCGGAATGTGCTCGACCCCAAACTGTGGCAGGAATCCGGCTGGAGGTATTACGGAATGGGCAGGGGGGTCTCAATCTGGTAACCAATCCGGAAGGTTCCTGCCGTCCGAACGGCCATATCTGCGGGTTTCGGTGCGTCTTGGCTTGACATCCCCCCAACATCGGTCAAAGTATGTTTGCGTACTCAAATGCTTTAAGGAGACACAATGACCAAGCGTGAACTGATCCAGGCCATAGCGGCCAAGGCCGGGCTCACCAACGCGCAGGCCGAGGCCGCGCTCGACGCCTTCGGTGCCGTTATCACCGAAGCGCTCGTCGCTGACAAGAAGATCCAGCTTCCCGGCGTGTTCACCGCCTCCACCACACAGCGCGCCGAGCGCGAGGGCCGCAACCCCGCCACCGGTGAGGCCATGACCATTCCGGCCCGCCGCGTCGCGAAGTTCGCCCCGGCCAGTGCCCTGAAGAACGCTCTCTGAGCCTTCTTAAATCGAGCTGCATGAAACGCCGCCCCCATTTTGGAGGCGGCGTTTCAATTCTCGACGCCCCGGGCCCCGGGGATTCCGTCAATAGAGTTCGGCATAACGAGAAGCCGGTGCCGTTCAGGACTCCTTGAGGGCCACGCGGAGCATGTGACGACGCCGGCGAAGCCTGACGAGCCCGACCGCCATGTCCCAGACATCCGCGATCCTGATCCGGGTCCCGCCGCGTTCGTGACCGGCCTGGAGGACGACGGGAACCTCGACCACACGCCTCCGGTCCACCTGCGCGAGATGAACAATCTCGGTGCTCGCCAAGTAACCGTGCTCCCGGAGCAGGGGGATGTGGCGCTGCAGCCAGGTCCTGTTGACGAAGAGAGTTCCCTGGCAGTCCCCCACCGTCATGCCCAGGATCACCCTGCGCAGGAAACGGTATCCCCACGACATGACGGCCCGCAGCTTCTTCGATCTGGGAACCACGCTTCCCGGATGGGCCTTCGAGCCGATCACCAGGGCCGACGGGTCACCGACCGACTCCCAGGAACGGATGTCCGTGACGCCGAACGGGAGATCGTCTGCGGTGAGAAGAACCACTTCGCCCCTCGCCTCCGAGGCTCCCTTCAGGTAGGCGGCACCGAGTCCCACCTCGGACCGGAAGATCCGGACGGGAAACCCCCAGGAACCCGGGGCGAGTTCTTCGGCGATCTCCCAGGTGTCGTCGGAGGATCCGTTCTCCACGATTATGACCTCGACGTCGTCGCGGTCCAGTTCCCGCACCAGTTGCTGCAGCGTCTCCCGCAGGCGCGGACCGCTGTTGTGGGCGGGCACTACGATGGACAGCCCCGGTATGATGTCACTCACCCGCGTTGACCTCCACCGGACCCGTCGTCCCCGTCGCGGGTGAACGCTTGGCATACACCCAGTGTTTGTAGGCGAAATAGTTCCACACGGTGGTGATGGCGGTGGCGACTAGCTGGGAGGAACCCAGCCCCAGGCCGAGGACGTCGTGGCACACGGTCACGACGAACGCCACGACGACGGAATTGAACGCGACGAGAACCGAATAGCGGAACAACGACGCACGCACCGAGGCCTCGGAACGGAAGGCGAACATGCGCTGCAGGGAATAGGTGAAGAAGAAGGAGGCCCAGAAAGCCAGCAGCGCGGAGAGGCTCGTGGGAAGCCCGAGGACCTCCCGGAAGACGTTCAGGAGCAGGACGTTGAAGGCGAAGGCCAGGCCCCCGGCCACCAGATAGCGCAACGCACCACTGTTCAAGATCCTGGAAATACTCAAATCAATCCTTCACCAAAACCCAAGCCGCCCTCCCTGCGGAACGACGACCAAGTTTAACCCAGCCCTCCGTGGCACGGGATCCCGGTAATCCGGTCACGGGTTGGTGATGTGGAGGTCCTGTGACAGGTCGTGGTAGACCTTCAGGACCTCCTCTTAGCGGGGCATACGATGGGCGCGAAACCGCAGGACATCGCAGGCCTGCGTAACCAGCAGGTGGTAGTCACCGGACACGAACCACCCAAAGGTGCAGCAACCACCATGCCAGCACGCTGACCCCGGCCGCTCTGCTACGAGCAACCGGGACCAGGAGCGGAACGCGTCAGGGTTCAGCGGACATCAACGAACTGGTTCGTGGCGGCCGATTCGATCATCGCCTCGCAGACCCGCACCA
>ERZ773009.2533-NODE-2533-length-11579-cov-29.169733_pt1 | contig 11579 bp, 8 predicted proteins | sample MGYA00580663_ERZ773009 | MGnify/ENA primary metagenome ERZ773009 (study PRJEB29015, sample SAMEA2737969) | human oral metagenome | biome: human oral; feature: human-associated habitat; material: dental | place: China | collected 2026 ... | reverse complement strand
CCCCGAACCACATGTGGGCCAGCTCGTGCAGGATCGTCACGGCTCGCCGCTCCACGCGGGCCTCGACGGGCCTGGAGCGGAAGATGTAGTCGTCGCGGTGGGTGACGCAGCCGGCGTTCTCCATCGCTCCGGCGTTGAACTCGGGAACGAAGATCTGGTCGTACTTGGTGAAGGCGTAGGGGGTGGCGAACAGGTCCTCGTAGTAGGCGAAGCCCCGCTTGGTCAGGTCCAGGATCTCCTCTGAGTCCATGTGCTCGATCAGGCTCTTTCGACAGTAGACCCCCAGGGGCACGATGCGTCCGTCTCCAGCGACGTACTCGTCGGTCGCACCGACATAGGGCCCGGCGACGATGGCCGTGACGTAGGAGCTCATGGGCTCGGTGGGGGCGAAGGCGAAGGTGTGGGCATCCCCTGAGCCGTCGGAGGCCTTGGTGGGAGTCGGTTCAGGAGTGGGGGAGTTGGACAGCACCGTCCAGCTCGACGGCGCGGTGACGGTGAAGGTGAAGGAGGCCTTGAGATCGGGCTGCTCGAAGACGGCGAACACCCGCCGGGAATCGGGGACCTCGAACTGGCTGTAGAGATAGGTCTCGCCATCGGCCGGGTCGGTGAAGCGGTGCAGCCCCTCTCCGGTGTGCATGTAGGCGCAGTCGGCGACGACGACCAGCTCATTGTCCGCGGCCAGATCCTTCAGCGCGATACGCGAGTCCGCGTAGACCTCGGCTGGGTCCAGAGGGGCGCCGTTGAGCGTGATGGAGCGGACCGTCGGTGCGACGAGGTCGATGAAGGTGGAGGAACCCGGTGTGGCCGTGAACCGCGCCGTGGTAGTGGATCCGAAGACCGTCTCGCCGCGCGTGAGATCGAGGACGACGTCATAGCTCTGGGTCCGTACGGTTGCGCTGCGCTCGGCGGCCTCAAGACGAGTCAGGTTCTGACCGGGCATAAGAACTCCTGTCTGAGAGGGATGCGCGGCCCATGGGGGGCGCGCCGGGCGATTGTCTCACCTTCTGATCGACACCGGCAGTGCTGAGGTACGGCACGACGATGCCGGGGGACGACACGTGGCGTGTCGTCCCCCGGCATCGACGCTGTTCCCATGGAAGTGGGAACGTCAGCGGATCAGGTCAGATGCGGCTCAGGCCTTGTTGCGGCGACGCAGCACCAGGGCGGCGCCTCCAGCCACGACCAGGAACGCGGCGATTCCGCCGAAGAGCAGGCCGTTGGCACCGGTACGGGCCAGGGAGTTGTCGCTGTCCTTGGTGGTGGTCTCACCGCCGGCCCGGTTCTCCGAGGAGGAGTCCTTGGCGCTCGAGCTCAGGTTGTTGCCCTTGTCGGCCCCAGCCTTGTTGTCACCGGCCTTGGCCTGCTTGTCTCCACCGGCCTGCTTGTCGCTGCCGGCATTGGCGTTGCTGTTGCTTCCGCCGTTGTTGCCGCCACCGTTGTTCTCGGTGGTCTTCTTCTCGCTGGCCTTCTGCTCGGTGGTCTTGTCACCGCCGGCCTGCTTGTTGCCGCCACTGTTGTTCTCAGAAGCCGAGCGCTCAGTGGTGTTCTGCTCAGTGGTCTTCTGTTCAGTGCTCTGACGCTCGGAGGTCGAGCGCTCGGTGGTGTTCTGCTCCGAGTTCTGACGCTCGGAGGTGGAACGCTCGGTGGTCTTCTGCTCGGAGGTCTTGTCGCCACCGCCGTTGTTCTCGGTGGTCTTCTGCTCCGTGGTCTTGTCACCGCCACCGTTGTTCTCGGTGGTCTTCTGCTCGGAGGTCTCGGTCTCGGTGGTAGAGCGCTCGGAGCTCGCGATGGTGAAGGTGTGCTGGGAGACCGTGGTGACGGTCTGGCTGGTGGCCGTCTCGCTGTGGTGAGAGCCGGTCAGCACCAGGACGTACTCCCCGTCGGGGGCGTCAGTGGGAGCGGGCAGGTTGCCCGTGAGGTTACCGTTGGCGTCAACCGTCAGCTCACCAAGGGTGTAGCTGACGCTGGAGTCGCTCTTGCTCCTGAGGAGGACCGTGACCTTCTCGCTGGCGTAGAAGCCCTGGGCGTGGAAGGTGAAGGTCTGGGACTGGCTCTCCGTGCGGGCGGAGACCTCGTAGGAGCCGGAGATACGCGTGTCGTCGAAGTAGATCTGCGTCTGCTGCTGCTTGGTGACCTGGGTCATCTCAGTCTTGTCACCGTAGGTCATGCAGCCGGCGCCAATGGTCCACCCGTCAGTGGTGGTGGCGGTGGTTGTGCCGATGGACTTGATGAGCGCCGCCAGGTCGAGGTCGGAGGTCCAGCTGCCGTCCGCAGCCGCCTCGGTCTTGACGACGTCGGAAACGGAGCCGTCAGGTGCGTACAGCGCGATGCCGACGGTGGCCTGCTTCCCGGTGCAGCCGGTTCCCGAGATGGTGAAGGACGTGTTGGTGCTGGAGGAGGCGAAGGTCTTCTCCTGAGTGATCTTGAAGCTGCTGCCAGCGGCGGTCTTGCCGGGGGCCGGAGTGGCCTCGCCGGTCTTGCTGGGAGCCGGGCTGGGCTGAGCAGGTTTGCCGGAGGGCGTGGTGGCCTCGGCGGTGCTGCTGGGGGTGCTCGAGCTGTTGCTGTTGGAGCTGTTGGCGAGAACGGGGGAGGCAATGAGCGAGGCTCCGGTCATTGCGGCCACCGCGCTGGCTGCGGCCAAGGGGCGTCCAAGACGCATGTGTCCTCCTAGGTCTGACGGGGGGAACGATGGTTGCCGGCGATCTGATTCTTCGTCGACTCGTTATCTACCGTAACGATGAATAGGGCGAGAGCGTGGGTCTCTGAGGTGATACCAGCCACATGTGGGAGTGTCCTCCCTCACGTGAAAATGTGGGGTGGTCGTGTGAGAAGGGCGACGAAAGGCTGATATGGCGGGAAACCCTCGGGGTCTCTCCGATGAGTGACTAGGCTCCCGCTGGCCGACAGGTTTTGGGCGTGTACCCGTAGCCGGCCAGCAGATCGCGCGACTCCTGGTTGGGGGAGACGATGATCGACTCATCCCGAGGTCCCGTCGGAAGGTCGATGACCGTCGTGGTTCCGGCCCGTCCGGCTTTGGAGGCGCTACGTCCCAGTGAGACCAGGTCTGCGAGCCCGGTACCTGAGTCCAGGGTGATGTTCCCGGCCACGGTGTGCGCCAGCTGATGGAGCGAGACGGGGTTACTGGCCCTCTGCCCGATGGCGGACAGTACGGCCTGCATGACGGTGGCCGTGGACTGGCTGCGGCGTTGGGCGCCGTCGGCCTGGCTCATGGCCACCCAGCTGCCGTCGCGCAGGATCTCCGGGTGCCGTGAGCGGACAAGGGCCAGGGCGTCGATCCCACTGAGCCGGTGGCGGCCTGCGGAGGTGAGGTTCAGACCGGTGTAGGCGTCTCGAACCGGCTCGGGGATGTCCACCTCAACGCCTCCCAGGGAGTCGATGATGGTGGCGAACTGAGCCATGTCGATGGTCACCAGATGCGTGGTGGGGATTCCCAGGCCGGTGCACAGGGCGTTGACCGTGTTCTGCGGTCCCGGGACGTAGGTGGTGGCCAGGCGGTCCAGCTCCATGCCCTTGCTGTTGATGGTCAGGTCCCGGGGCAGGTTGATGACGGTGAGTCCGTCCTGGGATGGGCGTACCAGGGCGATGACGTCGGCGCGGGAGCCTTCCACCTCCTGAGTGGTTCCGTAGCGGCTCTGGTCTCCCGGCACGGTGGCGCGCGAGTCGGTTCCCAGGATCAGCCAGGTCTCGCCGGCCGTCGGTGAGGAGGTGGAGGGCATGGCGATATCGACGCGTGCGGGGCGATGAACCAGGACAGCCACATCCGCCCCCAGCGCCAGGGCGGTCGTCATGACCGCAGCGCTCAGGCCGACGACGATCCTGCGTCGCCTCGACCAGCGCCTGATGCCTGTGCCGCCCCGATCTCGACGGCCTCGCAGAGGCTGGTGGAAGGCGGTCTCGGCGGGGTTCCCGGTGGCGTCCGAGGCTTCCGAGGGGGCTGCGCTGTGCTCGTCGTGGGAGGCGGATTCCATGGTCTCAGTGTCCGCTTCGGGGCAGTGTTGTGCCGTCAGGCGTGGACGCGCGTGCCGTGCGCCGGTGGCGGGATGGAACGAGGCCGCCGGGGAGACGCCACGTGCAGTGCTGTCTCCCCGGCGGGAAGGTGTTCCCAGTCAGACTGGGAGGAGGCGATCAGGCCTTACGGCGACGCACGACGAGGGCACCGCCACCGATGGCCACGAGGGCCGCGGCAATGCCGCCGAAGAGCAGGCCGTTGGCACCGGTCTGGGCCAGGGGCTTGCCCGAGGTGGAGGAGGCCGCCGGGGTGGCCTCGGTGCTGGCCGGGACGTTCACGCTGCCGTTGGTGGCGGGAGCGGTCGGGTTGGCGGTGGCGCCACCGTTGCCGGTGATGCCGTTGTCACCGTTCTCCACGAGGTCGAGGGAGCCGCCCTTGGCGACGACGGTCTTGGTGCTGCTGCCGCCCTCGCCGTAGCGGTCGCCCTCGATGGTCAGCGTGTACTCGCCGTCCTCCACGTTCGAGGGTGCGGGAAGCTCGCCCGTGACGTTGCCGTTGTCGTCAGCCGTCAGCGTGCCGACGGGGTAGGTCTTGGAGGAGTTGGCCTTGCTGACCAGGGTGAGGGTGACCTTCTCCTTGGGGGAGAAGCCCTTGACGTCCACCGTGATCTTCTGAGCGCCGTTCTCGTCGGTGGTGATCTTGTAGGTGCCGTCCACGTCGGTGTCGTCGAAGGCGATGCCCTGCTGGTCCTGGCCCTTCTCCTCGCCGTAGGAGACACAGCCGGCCACGAGGGACCAGCCGTCGTCCGAGCCGTCCGTCTTGGCCTCAGCGCCAGTGGACTTGACCAGCTCGGGGATGTTCAGCGTGGTGGACCAGTTGCCCTCGGCGTCGGGGGTGGCCTTCACGATGGTGGACATCTCGCCCTTCGAGGTGTGGAGGGCGATGCCGACAGCCGCGTCCTTGCCGGTGCAGCCGGTGCCCGACACCGAGAAGGCGGTGTCCGAGGGGTTGACGATGACCTGCTGGTCCTCGGCGAACTTGAAGGCGAGGGAGTCGCCGGCCAGGGCGGGGGAGGCGGCAAGGGAGGCGCCGATGGCGGCGGCCATCACGCTCGCGGCGGCCAGGGGGCGTCCGAGACGCATGAGTACTCCTAGATATAGGGGGATAGGTGGCAACCGGTGAGTCGGGGTGTCACCGCGTTGTCCCCACCCTAGCGTTCCTCAGGGCGAGGTTCTACGGTTTTTTGTGAATGAGGTGTCGACCTCAGTCGGGAGTAGTTGTGGATTCTTCTAAGTAGGGCAACGAGTTTCGGACCCTGGGGCTTGAATCCGAGCGACCGGGCCGTTTACCAAATAGAGACCCGCTCGTTTGGTGACAACCACAAGGCGTCGTCGGAATCCACCGCGAAGGCCTTGTAGAAGGCATCCACATTGCGCACGATTCCGTTACAACGGAACTCCGCCGGCGAGTGCGGGTCGACGGTCAGGAGAAGCTCCGCGTAGTCCGGACGGCTCTTGGAGCGCCAGATCCGTGCCCAGGAGTAGAAGAAGCGCTGCAGGCCGGTGAGCCCGTCGATGACAGGAGCCTCATCCACTGAGGGGATGCCGGCGTCGGCCAGGGCCAGGGAGTAGGCCTTGAGGGCGATGCCCAGGCCACCCAGGTCACCAATGTTCTCCCCGATGGTCAAAGCGCCGTTGACGTGCGGGATCTCCTCCTGCGCCGTGCCCGCCTCCCGGTGCTTGGCGACGACGACCTCGGGCGTGTAGGCGTCGTACTGGCTGATGAGCGCGCTCGTGCGCTCGGTGAAGGCCTCCCGGTCCTCCTGGGTCCACCAGTCGCTGACCTTTCCGGTGCCGTCGAAGGTGGAGCCCTGGTCGTCGAAGCCGTGGCCGATCTCGTGGCCGATGACAGCGCCGATGCCCGCGTAGTTCACGGCGTCGTCGGCATGCGGGTCGAAGAAGGGAGGCTGAAGAATCGCAGCGGGGAAGACGATCTCGTTCATCGTCGGGTTGTAGTAGGCGTTGACGGTCTGAGGCGTCATGTGCCACTCGTCGCGATCCACCGGCTTGGTCAGCTTGCCCAGGGAGTAGGCCATGTCGGCCCTCTCCACGCTGCGCACCGAGGCCAGCACGTCCCCGGGCGTGACCTCGACGGCGGAGTAGTCGCGCCAGCGCACCGGGTAGCCGATCTTGGGGGTGAACAGCGCCAGCTTCTCCAGGGCCCGCTCCCGCGTGGCCGGACTCATCCACTCCAGTGAGGAGATGGACTGCCGGTAGGCCTCGATGAGCCGGCCGACCAGGGCCTCCATCGCCGACTTGTGCGACGGCGGGAAGTGCCGCTCCACATAGATCTCGCCCAGTGCCTCGCCCAGGCAGGACTCCACCAGGCCGACACCGCGCTTCCACCGGGCTCGTAGCTTGTCGGTCCCCTGGAGCGTGCGGCCGTAGAAGGCGAAGTTCTCCTCCACGAAGGCGCTCGAGAGCAGAGTGGCGCGCCCGTGAACGACGTGCCAGGCAGCCCACGCCTTGAGGTCCTCCAGGTCGGCGCCCTGCCAGATGCCGGCGGCGTGGGGCAGGTAGTCGGGCTGGGTGACGATGGCCTCGTCAAGGAAGGTGGTCCGCTCGACGCCGGCGGCCCGAGCCGCGGTGAGGATCCCCTCGCGCCACTCCTGCCACGGCAGGCCCGGGGCCGAGTCCACGATCTCCTGCCAGGACATCGGGTTGTTCATCTTCTCCACGTCGCGGCAGGTGACGCGGTCCCAGTGGCCCTTGGCCAGATCGGTCTCCACGGCCACGACGCGCTCGGCGAGGCTCTCTCCGGAGGCGGTGAGGGACTCGGTCAGCCCCGCCAGCTCGAGCATCGTGGCCACGTGCGCCACATAGGCCTGGCGCAGGGGGGCCTGCGCCTCCTCGCGGTAGTAGGACTCGTCCGGCAGCCCCAGCCCCGACTGGCCGATCCAGCTCGTGTAGCGATGCGGGTCATTGATGTCGACCTCGACGTCTGCGCCGACGACGCCCATGAACCCCAGCGGCGTCATCTCTCCGAGTGCCCGGGCCAGCTCCTCCTTGGAGGAGGCGGCCAGCACCGGCGTCAGCTCAACGGTCAAGGGCTCGACCCCGAGCTCCTCCAGGCGCTTCTGATCCATGAAGGCCGCGTAGAGAGCACCGACACGGCCCCGGTTCGTGCGCAGGACCTCGGAGGACGCCGTGGAGAAGTCCTCGGCGAGCTCCTCCACGATCTGGCGGCAGGCGGCCTCGGCCTCGTCGCGCAGCACGGTGAAGGCACCACTGCTAGGACGATCTGCCGGGATCTCGGCGGTGGCGAGCCACCCGCCGTTGACGAAGCGGAACAGGTCGTCCTGGGGTCGGATCGAGGAATCGCTTGTGGCCGTCTCCAGGACACCGGCGAGAACCGGGGGAGCGGTCTCAGCAGCGGCGTCCAGCCGCGTGGAGGGCCGCGATGGTGAGTCGGAGGAAGGACCGGTGAGAATCGGCGAGGCGTCAGTCATGACGGACACGCTAACCCGGCTCGGCCCCGTTGGCGTCCTGACGACGCTCATGCGCTCCTGGTGCGAAGCGCTGTTCGCGTGAGGCACAATCCTGCCTATGCGCATCCATATCGCCTCCGACCACGCCGGCTTCGAGCTCAAGAGCGCCGTGATCGAGCATTTGCGGAAGGAGGGGTACAACGTCATCGACCACGGAGCCCACTCCTACGACCCAGATGACGACTATCCCGCTTTCTGCCTGGCCTGTGGAGAGGCCGTGGTGGCCGACGCCGGAAGCCTTGGCATTGTTCTCGGGGGGAGCGGCAACGGGGAGCAGATCGCCGCCAACAAGGTTGACGGGGTACGCGCAGCCCTGGCCTGGTCGATCGAGACCGCCCGGTTGGCTCGCCAGCACAACAATGCCAACATCGTCGCCCTGGGCGGGCGCATGCACGACCTGGGAGCGGGCCTGGCAATCATTGATGCCTTCCTCTGCGAGCCCTTCAGCGGAGACGAGCGTCACGTGCGCCGCATCGCCCAGCTCACTGACTACGAGATGCGCATCCACGACGGTATCGCCCCCGCCGGAGTCCCCACCGGCGCCCCTACCAACACCCCTGCCGGGGACTGACCGGAGCCGCCACATGCCGGAGGGCCACACCATCCACCGGCTCGCCGCTGCCCTGGACGAGCTCTACGGTGGACAGAACCTGCACGCCTCCTCCCCACAGGGGCGCTTCGCCGAAGGGGCCGGACGCCTGGACGGTCAGGTGCTTCTGGGCAGCCAGGCCCACGGCAAGCACCTCTTTCTTCCCTTCGGTCCCCGTGCCGACATGCCCCACGACGACCCCGGCGTCACCTGGCTACGTATCCACCTGGGCCTCTACGGTTCGTGGACCTTCGACGGCGACCGCGAGTTCATCGCGCCCCACGCCATCGGCGCGCCCCGCAGGCGCGTAGGCGAGCGCGGCGAGCACGCCCTCAAGGGCGGGGGAGGCTCAGCCCTGGCCGGGCTGGACGGCGGTGCTGCTGACGTCGACGACGCTCAGCGGAGTGCTGAGGGCGCAGACGTCTCCCCTCACCATGGCCCGGCTCCCGATGAGTGGGAGCCACCCGAGCCCCGTGGCGCGGTGCGGTTGCGGCTCCTCGGCCGGCACGGTGTGGCCGACCTGACGGGACCGGCGGCCTGCGAGTTGCTGGATGCCGAGGGCGTGGCCGCCGTGCGTCGCAGGCTCGGACCGGACCCGCTGCGCGCCGACGCTGATCTGGAGGTCTTCGTGGCCAAGGCCCGCTCGCGGCGCAAGAGCATCGGGGAGCTCCTCATGGACCAGTCCGTCATCTCCGGGGCCGGCAACATCTACCGGGCCGAGACGCTCTTCCGGGTGGGGGTTTCACCCTTCCGTGCCGGCAACCGCATCAGCGAGGAGCGGCTGCGGGCCATCTGGGAGGACCTGCGCCCCCTCATGGAGTACGGGGTTGCCACGGGCTTCATCACCACCGTCGACCTCGACGACGTCCCAGACCCCCTGCCGCCCGACGACCCTGAGGCCGGCCGGTGGTACGTCTACCACCGCACTGGCCGTCCCTGCCTGCGCTGCGGAACTCCGGTGGCGGAGCGGGAGGTGGCGGCCCGTCGCCTCTTCTGGTGCCCGACCTGCCAGGCCCGCTGAATCCGGCTGGAGTCCCGCCGAGCGCCACTAAGGTGGCGGCATGTCGAACGCCTCGCCCGCCCTGCACTCCTCGAGCTGGTCCTCCTCGACTGCCGGCCTGCTGACCCGGGACCACCACCTGACCGTTCCTCTGGACCGCAGCGGCCAGGGGGACCTGGCACCGGACGGCACGGGCTCCATCACCGTCTACGCCCGTGAGATCTCAGCCGCGGGCATCGACCCGCTCTCCCGGCCTCCACTGGTCTTCCTTCAGGGCGGGCCGGGCTGCGAGGCGCCGCGCCCCAGCGCCGACGCCGGGCTCGGCTGGATCGGCGCGATCCTGGAGCACCACCGGCTCATCCTCATTGACCAGCGCGGTACCGGTGCCTCCAGCCCGGTGGATCGGCCCGATATCGCCGGTGCCCCCGCAGCCACCGCCCGGCTGCTCACCCACCTGCGCGCCGACGAGATCGTCGAGGACTGTGAGGACCTGCGCCGTGCCCTGGGCCTGGAGCGCTGGAGCCTCCTGGGCCAGTCCTTCGGAGGGTTCTGCGTCACCCGTTACCTCTCCGAGTACGCCCAGAGCCTGGAGAGCGTCTACATCACCGGTGGCCTGCCCGCCATCGGGCACAGTATCGATGAGGTCTACACCCTCAGCTACGAGGCGATGCGGACCAAGAGCGTGGAGTACTACGCCCGCTTCCCCCAGGACCGCGACCGGATGGCGCGTCTGACTGAGAAGGCCGGTCGGGGTGAGCTGACGACGGTGGGAGGGGACATCGTCGGACCCGAGCGCCTGCGCTCGCTCGGTGCCCTGCTGGGACGGGCCGGGGGAGCGGACACGATCCACTACCTCCTGGAGCGTGACCCCGCCTCCTGGGCCTTCCGCTACGACCTGGGGCAGTGCCTGCCCTTCGGCGGCAGGTTCCCGCTCTACGCCGTCATCCACGAGTCCTGCTGGGCCGATGCCGGTACCACCGACTGGGCAGCCCAGCGCATGCGTCCCGCCATCTTCGACGAGGATCCCACGCTGCTGACTGGCGAGCACGTGCGATGCGAGTTCTTCGCGGAAGACGCCGGTCTGCGCCCCTGGCTGGAGGTGGCCGACATTCTGGCCGCGCACGAGTGGCCGGCCCTCTACGATCCGGCTCGCCTCAGGTCCACGGCGACCCCCGGGGCGGCCGCCGTGTATGCCCGTGACGTGTTCGTGCCGATGACCACCTCCCTGGAGACGGCTGCGCTCATTCCCGGCCTGCGCACCTGGATCACCAGCGAGTACGAGCATGACGGCTCACGCGCCTCCGGCGGCCGGGTCTTCAACCGCCTGCGAGACCTGGCTGCCGGAGCGATCGCCCGCTGACTGGGCGAATGGGCACGGTCGGCGGGCGATCCGGGTGATTTGAAACCGTCAGAAGAGGCGTCTCAGATGTAGATGGTCGGGTCCATCATGAGCTCGGGGTCGGTGCGAGGGTCTCGGGCCCGGCTGGGGACACCCACGGCGACATGCCCCTGCGGCAGATTCTTCACCAGTACCGCGTTGGCTCCGACCTTGGCGCCGTCCTCGACGATGACCGGCCCCAGGACCTTGGCGCCGGCGCCGATCTGCACGTTGTTGCCGATGGTTGGATGACGCTTGCCGGGACTCATGGACACCCCGCCAAGAGTCACGCCGTGGAACAGCAGGACGTCGTCGCCAACTTCCGCCGTCTCGCCGATGACCACTCCCATGCCGTGGTCGATGAAGAAGCGCTCACCGATGACTGCGGCTGGGTGGATCTCGATGCCGGTGAAGTTTCGGGCGGCCTGGGACAGAGCGCGAGCGGCGAAGCGGTGCCCTTTGTGCCACAGCTTGTGAGCGGCGCGGTGCGCCCACAGGGCGTGGACGCCTGGATAGAGAAGTGCTACCTCCACGTTGGAACGGGCAGCGGGATCGCGTTTACGCGCCGTAGCCAGGTCCTCGCGTGCCAGTTCCAGAAGGGACCGTTTGGAGTTGTGCATGGTGTGCTCCTCTGATGGGTGACGGTGCGGCCCAGGCGGATTCGTGAGCTCGTATCGCACCCGCTGCGCCGTTCACAACACCGACGGCGGCTAGCCTGTTCCCAGGTTCGCCGCCGTCGGGGCCGTCAGTCGAGGTAGTCTTTGTACAGAGGCGTGGACAGGTAACGCTCACCGGTGTCTGGCAGAACGGTGACGATCGTCTTGCCCTCCAGCTCAGGACGCCTGGCCAGCCCGCTCGCGGCGGCTAGGGCAGCGCCTGAGGAGATGCCTACGAGGAGGCCCTCCTCCGCAGCGGCGCGGCGTGCGTAGGTGATGGCGACGTCGGACTCGATGTGGAGCAGCTCGTCCCAGATTTCCTGGTCGAGGATCTCGGGAACCACGTTGGGTCCCAGGCCCTGGATCTTGTGGGGAGCGGCCTTCCCCTCGCTCAGCAGCGGGGACTCGGAGGGCTCGACGCCGTAGATCTTCACCCCGG
>ERZ773009.2531-NODE-2531-length-11582-cov-9.213412_pt1 | contig 11582 bp, 9 predicted proteins | sample MGYA00580663_ERZ773009 | MGnify/ENA primary metagenome ERZ773009 (study PRJEB29015, sample SAMEA2737969) | human oral metagenome | biome: human oral; feature: human-associated habitat; material: dental | place: China | collected 2026 ... | reverse complement strand
GCCCGCCAACGGCACCGCCTCCCCCAGCGCGCTCGCGGAGGAGGCCAGTGCCCCCTCCGGATCCCGCGCCCCCGCCCCCCGAGGGCGCAGGTGGAGGTTCTCGCCCCTGTCGCTGATCCCCTCCCTGCTCGGCCTCGCCGGATTGCTGCTCTTCCTGTACCCGTCGATCTCCGCGTGGATCGTCCAGTACAACCAGTCGCAGGTCATCGCCCAGTACGAGGGATCCGTGGGCCGCGCCGACCCCTCCGCGGACGAGCAGCTCGCCCTGGCCCGCAGGTACAACGACGCGCTCAGCGCCGGTGCGGTGCTGGAGGCGAACGCGAACGTCCCCACCGGCGACGGCACCTCGGGGGATGACAGCCTCGACTACGACTCCATCCTCACAGCGGACGGGACGGGCCTGATGGCCCGGCTGAAGGTCCCCGCCGCCGACATCGACCTGCCCATCTACCACGGGACCTCGGACGACACCCTGCTCAAGGGGCTGGGGCACCTGGAGGGGACCTCCCTGCCCGTAGGCGGCCAGGGGCAGCGCACGGTCATCACCGGGCACCGGGGGCTGGCCGAGGCGCGCATGTTCACCGACCTGGACAAGGTCGAGCCGGGCGACACCTTCACCTTCGAGGTCTTCGGCGAGGTCCTCACCTACAGCGTGATCGACAAGAAGGTCGTCGAGCCCGAGGAGACCGAGGCGCTGCGCGCCGAGCCGGGGCGCGACCTGGCGACGCTGGTGACGTGCACGCCGCTGGGCATCAACACCCACCGCATCCTCATCACCGGGGAGCGCGTCTACCCCACTCCCCAGAAGGACGTGGACGCCGCGGGGGCCGCTCCCGAGATCCCCGGCTTCCCGTGGTGGGCCGTGGGCCTGCTGGGGGGAGTGTCACTCATCGGTGTCTACGTATGGCGCTCCGGGTACCCGTCCCGCTCGGGAAACCGCGCGAACACAGAATGATTCGTCAAAAACCCTGTTGAGCAATTCCGATCTCTGGGGGCGGCCGCCCCGCGAGGCGTCCGCCCCCCGGCGATAGCACTATCGCCCCGGGCGTGGCACAATCAGGTGAACGCGGCGCCGGTACCAGCACGTGACCGGGTGGTCGGCCACCGGCGCCCCAATGGGAACAGGGAAGAGAATCGGAATGGCACTACGAGTGACGGACGCGCCCCGCACCGCTCCCGTCCGCACCGCCCTGCCCGCCCGCGCGGACGAAGGGGGCGGCTATGTCCGGTGACGCCACCGATTACCTCCGCGACCCCGTCATCTACCCGCACTGGATGTGGGTCGCGGGCGCTGCGATCCTGCTCCTAGTGGTCGGCTGGGTGGCCTACAGCCTGTGGAGCTGGTGGCACTCGCGCGAGCGCACCGTCACCGACCTGCAGAGCATCTCCGACGCCCGGCGCTCGCGCTACTACGAGTTCATCGACCAGATCGCCCAGCGCAACGCCAGCGGCGAACTCGACGAGCGCGGCACCCACCTGGCCATCGCCGGCCTCATGCGCGCCCTCGGCACCGAGCGCTCCGGACGCGACCTCGAGGTCGCCACAGTCGCCGAGATCCGCGCACTGGTGCCCACATGGCCCCAGCTGGCGGAAGTCCTCGAGGCGTGCGAGGAGCCCAGCTTCGTCGGCGACGAGCAGGAGGGGGCCGACCAGGGCCGCGGCGAGCGCCCTGACAACCCCCTCCTGGCCGCCGGTTGGGACATGGCGCCCCCGCCCCCGCCCCGCCGCCCCTCGGTGGACGGCATCCTGTCCCTCGCCTCGCAGGCGGTGGGCGCATGAGGTTCACATGGCTCGTCTTCGTCGTCATCGGCGTCGTCCTGGCCGCCACCGTCATCGGCTGGTGGCTGGCCCGCGACGCGGGCAAGCGCGCCGACAAGAAGGGGTGGGTGGCCAACACCGGCTACCTGAGGTCCCTCCCGAAGTACCAGGCGCTCGTGAGGCGGACCCGCCTCGTCTTCGCCTCCGTCGTGGTCTGCTTCTTCCTCACGGTCGTCGCCGTCGCCATCAGCGCCGGGGCCCCGGTGGACCGCCAGGTCAAGCACGACAAGCTCTCCACCCGCGACATAGTCCTGTGCCTGGACGCATCCGGGTCGATGATCCCCTACGACGGCAAGATCGGCGAGGCGTTCCGCCAGATCGTCCAGCACTTCTCCGGGGAGCGCATCTCCCTGCAGCTCTGGGACGCCCGCTCCATCACGAAGTTCCCCCTCACCGACGACTACACGCTGGCCGACGACGTGCTCAAGGAGATGAGCGAGATCATGGAGAACGGCTTCCAGGGCAAGAGCGCCTCCGGAGTGTACGTCTCCAACGAGCTGCTGGAGTACCTGGAGGACACCTTCGACTCCCAGGGGGGCAGCTCCTCCCTGGCCGGCGACGGACTGGCCTCCTGCGTGCTCGGCTTCGACCACTACGACCAGGAGCGCTCGCGGATGATCCTGTTGGCCACCGACAACGAGATCCTCGGGGACCAGATCTACACCTTGAAGGACGCGATCGATTTCGCCAAGCGCCAGAACGTCGTCGTCACCGCGCTGTACCCCTCGGACGGGTCCACGTTCCTGTCCAGCGAGGGACGGGAGCTGGAGACGCTGGTCAAGGAGACGGGGGGCGAGTTCTACGACGCCTCCAACCCCGCCAGCGTGCAGGGCGTCATCGCGGCGATCGAGGAGCAGCAGAAGGTCGACCTCGAGGGCTCGGGGGAGATGCTGGAGACCGACAAGCCCGCCTCCGCGCTCGCGTGGACGGTCCTGGGCATGTTCGCGCTCTTCGGCATGATCGCCCTGGGGAGGGTGTGACATGGTATTCCGGCCAATCGCCCACATCGCTGTCATCATCGCGATCCTCGTCATCGGCACCGCCATGGTGTTCCTCATGTGGAAGCGCTCGGCGCGCCCCCACTTGAACGACGCCGTGCGCCGTGCCCTGGCCGTGGTCGTCGTGGCGCTCATCTGCGCGGGCCCCTCCGTGGAAGGCGAAGCGACCCAGGTGAGTTCCTCCGTTGAGGTCTACCTGGTCATCGACCGCACCGGCTCCATGGTGGCCGAGGACTGGGACGGCAAGAAGCCCCGGATCGACGGGGTCCGCCAGGACGTCGCGACCATCCTCGAGAAGATGGCCGGCTCGCGCTTCTCCATCATCAGCTGGGACTCCGGCGTGCGCACCGAACTGCCGCTGACGACGGACTCCACGGCGGTGACCTCGTACATGGCCACCTTCGTCCAGGAGCTCTCCGAATCCTCCCAGGGCTCCTCCCCGGACCGGCCCGCCTCCCACCTGGCGACGATGCTGGAGAAGAACAAGCAGAAGCACCCCCAGAACCTCCGCACCCTCTTCGTCTTCACCGACGGGGAGACCTCCAACCAGGACCACTGGTCGGCCAACAGCCCCGGTGAGGAGAGCGACTGGGACCAGGTCAAGCCCTACATCGACGGCGGCCTCGTCATCGGCTACGGCTCCAAGGAGGGGGGGCCCATGAAGGTCCGGCGCATCGGCGGCGACCCCACCACGGACGCCCAATCGGGCTCGGACGGCGACTCCGGGGAGGACGAGTACATCCACGACCGCTCGCAGGCCGGCGACCCCGTGGCGATCTCGAAGATCGACGAGGACAAGCTCCAGGCGATCGCCTCGCGCCTCGGGGTCGACTACATCCACTCGCCGAGCACCGCGGACATCGAGGGCAAGTGCTCCTCGCTCATGGACGGCGCCTCCGACGTGGCCGAGACCCGCAACCTGCTCTCCACGTACCGGTACGTCGTGTGGCCGCTGGCCCTCGTCCTGGGGGCCCTCATGGCGTGGGAGGGCGCCGCACTGGCCATACGCGCGCGCTCTTTGAGGAGGTCCCATGCCATCTGACGGCCAGTTCCCCCCCGTCGGCCCACCGTCCGCCGACCCCGATGACGTGCTCGTCCCCTTCGGCGCGCCCGAGGCGGACACGGGCGGCTCCTCGCCCAAGGCGAAGGCCGCGCGCGGGCCTGCCGCCAAGCCCCGCAGGTCCCGCAAGGCGCTGCGCCCGCTGCTGTGGTCCCTCCCCTTCGTGCTGATCGGCCTCGCCGCGTCCACGTACCTCATCGGCCTCACCCTGTGGTCCCGCGCCTCGCTGGGGCACTGGACCGACTCCGACTACGCGAGCGCCCAGGCCGGCTACGAGGGGCAGAAGACCCTCACGAAGAGCGGGGTCGAGCCCTGGGTGGCCAACTACAACCTCGGGACCACGATGCTGCGCGAGGGCGACACCGATGGCGGCATCGGCCTGCTGCGCACGGCGAAGGAGCAGGTCCCCACCGCCACGGAGGTCGAGCCCGGCCGCATCGAGACCTACTCCTACGAGTGCCAGGTGCGCATCAACCTGGCCCTGGGCATCGAGATCCAGGGCGACGCGAAGGCCGCGTCGGCCGACTGGTCCGGGGCCGCCACCGCGTACTCCGAGGCCAAGGACATCATCTCCCCGTGCCAGTCCCCCTCCTCCAGCCAGGACCAGTCCGGCGACGGCGAGGGCCAGTCCGACCAGCAGAGCGGCGGAGAGGGCGGTGGCGGCGGCCAGTCCGACCAGCAGAGCGGCGGACAGGGCGGTGGCGGCGGCCAGCAGGATCCCGGGGAGCAGGCGGACGACTCCACGGACCGCCTCGGCGACAAGGAGCAGCAGGCCAAGGACAAGCAGGGCGAGGGCGGCCAGGACCAGGGCGACCAGGGCGGCCAGGACCAGAAGGACCAGGGCGGCCAGGGCCAGGACCAGCAGGACCAGGGCGGGCAGGGCCAGGACCAGAAGGACCAGGGCGACCAGGGCCAGGACCAGAAGGACAAGCAGAACAAGGGCGGCCAGGGCAAGAGCAAGAACGAGGACGAGGGGTACGACAACGAGAACTCCTCGGACCGCCAGAAGCGCCAGGACCTGCAGAAAAAGAACCGCGGCAACGAGAAGGACCGGCAGGACCGCTCCGACTCCAAGCGCTCCGGCAACCCGAACGGGGCGTGGTGAGCGCGCGGCGGCGGGGACTGTGACGTGCGACCAGGAACGGGATGGCGTCGCCGCCCCGCCCGCCACGGCCGCTAGAGTGGGACTGTGAAGATCCTCCTCGTCGGCAACGGCGGGCGCGAGCACGCGATCGCCCGCGCGCTCGCGCGCACGTCCACCACCGACCACCCCGTCGAGCTCGTCGTCCAAGCGGGCAATCCCGGCCTCGAGCGACTGGGCGAATCGCGCACCCTCGACCCCCTGGACCCCGACGACGTGCTGCGCCGCGCCCTGGGCGAGCAGGTGGATCTGGTCGTCGTCGGACCCGAGGCCCCGCTGGTCGCCGGGATCGCCGACGCCGTCCTGGAACGGGGCGTCCCCGTCTTCGGCCCGACCCGCGCAGCCGCACGGCTCGAGGCCTCCAAATCCTTCGCCAAACAGGTCATGGCGGCCGCCGGCGTCGCCACCGCCGCATCCCGCACCTGCCGCACCATCGACGAGGCCGGGGCCGCCCTGGACGCCATGGGGAGCCCCTACGTGGTCAAGGACGACGCCCTGGCCGCGGGCAAGGGCGTCGTCGTCACCGGGTCGCGGGACGAGGCGCTCGCGCACGCCGCGGCCTGCCTGGCCCGCCAAGGGGGCGCCGTCGTCATCGAGGAGTACCTCGACGGGCCCGAGGTCTCCCTCTTCTGCCTCAGTGACGGGGCCACCGCCCTCCCCCTGGTGCCCGCGCAGGACTTCAAACGCGCCGGAGACGGGGGCACCGGCCCCAACACCGGCGGCATGGGCGCCTACAGCCCCCTGCCATGGCTGCCTTCCGGCGCCGTGGACCAGATCGTCCACGACATCGCCCAGCCCGTCATCGACGAGATGGCCCGCCGGGGCACCCCCTTCGTCGGCCTGCTCTACTGCGGGCTCGCGATGACCTCGAAGGGCATCCGCGTCGTCGAGTTCAACGTCCGCTTCGGGGACCCCGAGACCCAGGTCGTCCTCGAGCGCCTCGACTCCCCGCTGGCGCCGCTGCTCCACGCCGCGGCGACCGGCTCCCTGGCCGGCGCCGCACCGCCCGTGTGGTCCCCCGACGCGGCCGTCACCGTCGTCATGGCCTCCGGCGGCTACCCCGGACCCGCGGACACCGGGCACGCCATCACGGGCATCGACGCCGCCGAACGGCTCGACGGCGTCCACGTCATCCACGCGGGCACCTCCGAGGAGATCACGGACGACCCCGCCGATGTGGCGGCCGGCTGCTGCGGATTCGAGCCCACCCTCGCACTCGTCAACTCCGGGGGCCGCGTCCTCGACGTCGTCGCCCGCGCCGCCACGGTGGAGCGCGCCCGCCAGCGCGCCTACGAGGCGGTCGGCCTCATCCGCTTCCAGGGCGAGCACCACCGCACCGACATCGCGACCTGGCCCGCCGGACTGAACGGCTGAGGCGCGGAGACCAGGAGGAACAATGGGCGAGCACGTCGAACTCACCGGGTGGACGCACCTGGCCTCCGGCAAGGTCCGGGACATCTACGCCCCCGACGGGGAGGACCCCGCAGGAGCCGACGCCCTGCTCATGGTCACCAGCGACCGCATCAGCGCCTACGACCACGTGCTGCCCACCACCATCCCCGGCAAGGGCAAGATCCTCAACCAGATGGCGATCTGGTGGATGGGGGAACTGCGCGGCATCGTCGACAACCACCTCCTCGCCGTGGGGCGCGCCGCCCCCGCGAACGCGGCCGACGCCCTCGCCGGGGCGCCCCGCCCCCCGCTGCGCGCCGTGCCCGACGCCATGGACGCGCGCGCCGTCGTGTGCCGCCGCCTCGACATGGTCCCCATCGAATGCGTGGTGCGCGGGTACCTCACCGGCTCCGGCCTGGCGGAGTACCGCCGCACCGGCGCCGTCTGCGGCATCGGGCTGCCGGGCGGGCTCACCGAGGGGTCCCGCCTCGACACCCCGGTCTTCACCCCCGCCGCCAAGGCCGGGGCGGGAGAGCACGACGAGAACATCACCTTCGAGCGCGCGGCCGCCATGGTGGGGCGCGAACTGGCCGACCGCCTCAGGGACGCCTCCCTGGCCCTGTACGAGAGGGCCAGGGGGATCGCCGCCGGGCGCGGAGTGATCATCGCCGACACGAAGTTCGAGTTCGGCCTGGATCCGGACACGGGGCGGATCGTCCTGGCCGACGAGATCCTCACCCCCGACTCGTCGCGCTTCTGGCCCGCGGACCAGTGGCGCCCCGGGCGCCCCACCCCCAGTTACGACAAGCAGTACGTGCGCGACTGGCTGGCCTCGGCCGGATCCGGGTGGGACCGCGCCTCGGGGGAGAACCCGCCCGCGCTGCCCGACTCCGTGGTGGCCGCGACCGCCGCCCGGTACGCCGGGGCCTACCGCCGCCTGACGGGCGCCGACCCCGTCCTCTAGCAGACCTGCCCGCCGGGCGAGGTGCGCGGCGGGATCCTCACCGACAACACAAGGAGGGACGCCGTGGGGCGAATCATCGTGGAAGTGATGCCGAAGCCTGAGATCCTGGACCCGCAGGGCAAGGCCGTCGGCTCGGCGCTGCCCAGGCTCGGGATCACGGGCTTCCAGGCCGTGCGCCAGGGCAAGTGCTTCCACCTGAGTGTGGAGGGGCCCGTCACCGGCGAACTCCTCGCCGAAGCCCGCAAGGCCGCCGAAGAGGTCCTGTCCAACCCCATCATCGAGGACGTCGTGCGCGTCGAGGCCATCGACGAGGCCGACGCCCGGTACGCGGGAGGCGCCCGGTGACGCGCATCGGAGTAGTGTCCTTCCCCGGCACCCTCGACGACCGCGACGCCGCGAGGGCGGTGCGCCTGGCGGGGGCCGAGCCCGTGGCGCTGTGGCACAAGGACGCCGACCTGCGCGGCGTCGACGCCGTCGTCGTCCCCGGAGGCTTCTCCTACGGGGACTACCTGCGCTGCGGGGCCATCGCCGCCACCGCTCCCGTCATGGCCGAGATCGTGCGCGGGGCCGGGCGCGGCCTGCCCGTCCTGGGCATCTGCAACGGCTTCCAGATACTGTGCGAGTCGCACCTGCTGCCCGGCGCCCTCATCCGCAACGACCACCAGAAGTTCGTGTGCCGCGACCAGGAGCTGCGCGTCGAGAACCCCGGCACCGCGTGGACCCGGGGGTTCAGCGCGGGCGACCTCATCACCATCCCCCTGAAGAACGGGGAGGGCAACTTCCAGGCGTCCCCCGACGAGCTCGCCCGCCTTGAGGGCGAGGGCCGCGTCGTCTTCCGCTACGCGGGCCCCAACCCGAACGGCAGCGCGAACGGCATCGCGGGAGTCGCCAACGACGCCGGGAACGTGGTCGGCCTCATGCCCCACCCCGAGCACGCCGCAGAGGCGGGCTTCGGCCCCCTCGCCCACGACGGCGCCGCAGCCGCCCACCACGGCGGCACCGACGGCCTCCGGATCTTCCAGTCCGTCCTCGCCCAGCTGGCAGGCTGAGGGCCCCGGGTCCGCGCGAGGAGCGGACCGGCCCCCGCCTCGTGAAACAATGTACGAACGGAGCGAAGCATGACCGCCCAGGCCACCCCCACCAACCCCCGCGAGCTGCACGACACGGTCGGGGACGCCGCCGCCACCCCCGACAAGGAGATGCCCTGGAGGGAACTGGGGCTCAAGGAGGACGAGTACCAGCGAATCCGCGCCATCCTCGGCCGGCGCCCCACGAACGCCGAGCTCGCCATGTACTCGGTCATGTGGTCCGAGCACTGCAGCTACAAGTCCTCCAAGAAGCACCTGTCCGAGCAGTTCGGCGCACGGACCACCGACGCCATGCGGCGCCGCCTCCTAGTCGGAATGGGCCAGAACGCCGGGGTCGTCGACATCGGGGGCGGCTGGGCCGTGACCTTCAAAGTCGAGTCCCACAACCACCCGTCCTTCGTGGAGCCCTACCAGGGCGCGGCCACCGGGGTGGGCGGCATCGTCCGCGACATCATCTCCATGGGGGCGCGTCCCGTCGCCGTCATGGACCAGCTGCGCTTCGGCGCGGTCGACCACCCCGACACCGCGCGCGTCGTCCACGGCGTGGTCGCCGGAGTCGGCGGCTACGGCAACTGCCTGGGCCTGCCCAATATCGGCGGGGAGACCGAGTTCGACCCCTCCTACCAGGGGAACCCCCTGGTCAACGCCCTGTGCGTGGGGACGCTGCGCCATGAGGACATCCACCTGGCCAACGCGACCGGCGAGGGGAACCTCGTCGTCCTCTTCGGAGCCCGCACGGGTGGCGACGGCATCGGCGGCGCGTCCATCCTGGCCTCGGAGACCTTCGAGGACGGCATGCCGGCCAAGCGGCCCAGCGTCCAGGTGGGCGACCCCTTCATGGAGAAGGTCCTCATCGAGTGCTGCCTGGAGCTCTTCGGGGCCGGGGTCGTCCAGGGCATCCAGGACCTCGGCGCCGCCGGGATCTCGTGCGCCACCTCGGAGCTGGCCTCCAACGGGGACTCCGGCATGCACGTCGACCTGGAGAACGTGCTGCTGCGCGACCCCACCCTGACCGCGGGCGAGATCCTCATGAGCGAGTCCCAGGAGCGCATGATGGCGATCGTGGCCCCCGCCGACCGGGAGCGCTTCTTCACGATCATCGACAAGTGGGACGTGGAGGCCTCCGTCATCGGCCGCCTCACCGGCGACGGGCGCCTCACCATCGACCACCACGGGCACCGCATCGTCGACGTCGACCCCAAGACCGTCGCCCACGAGGGGCCCGTGTACGACCGCCCCTACGCGCGCCCCGCGTGGCAGGACGACCTGCGGGCCGCCACCTCGGAGCCCCTGCGCAGGCCCGCCACCCGCGCGGAGCTGGTCGAGGACCTCGAAGCGGTGCTCTTCGACGCCAACCAGGCCTCCAAGGCGTGGGTCACCGACCAGTACGACCGCTACGTGCAGGGCAACACGGCCCTCGCCCAGCCCGACGACGCGGGCGTCATCCGCGTCGACGAGGCCACGGGCCTGGGGGTCGCCCTGTCCACGGACGCGAACGGCTGGTACACGAAACTGGACCCCGCGGCGGGGGCCAGGCAGGCGCTCGCCGAGTCCTACCGCAATGTCTGCGTGGTGGGCGCCGAACCCGTCGCCATCACCGACTGCCTGAACTTCGGCAGCCCCGAGGACACGGACGCCATGTGGCAGCTGGTGACGGCCATGACCGCGCTGGCCGACGGCTGCGTCGAATTGGGGATCCCCGTGACCGGCGGCAACGTGTCGCTGTACAACTCGTCGGGGACGGTCAAGGGCCGGATCGGCTCCTCGATCAACCCGACCCCCGTCGTCGGAATGCTCGGGATCGTGCAGGACGTCGCGCGCGTGAACCCCTCCGGCTTCACCGAGGAGGGGCTGGCAGTGGTCCTGCTGGGCACCACCCGCGAGGAGTTCGACGGCTCCGCGTGGGCGCGCATCGCCCGCTCGCACCTGGGTGGGGTGCCCCCCGAGGTGTCCCTGCCCGCCGAGGCCGCGCTGGGGAACGTGCTGCGCGCGCTGAGCGCCGCCGACGGCCCCGACGGGCGGCCACTGGTCCGCGCCGCCCACGACCTGTCCAACGGCGGCCTCGCGCAGGCTCTGGTCGACTCCGCCCTGCGCTTCGGCGTCGGCGGGTCCTTCGACTTGGCCTCCGCCGCCCGGCGCGACGGGGTGGGGGACCTGGAGATGCTGCTCTCCGAATCCCAGGCGCGCGCCTTCGTGGCGGTCCCCGAGGCGGCGCTGCCCGCCGTGTTCGCGGCCGCCGAGGCCGAGGGCGTCGAAGCGGTCCGCATCGGCACGACCGGCGGCGACCTGCTGGCCGTGGCAGGCGTGGACCTGCTGGCGGCAGAGGGGAGCGGCGGAGGCTGGGTCGCCGACCTCGCCGGGCTGCGGGAGCGGTCCGAGGCGGTGCTGCGGGACCGGTTCTGAGCGGCTGGTCCCGGGGCGCAGTGGGCGGTGCGTCCGCGGCCCCGGGGGTCCCCGTGTCCGTCGAGGCGGATGCCGCGGATCGGATCGAGCTGCGGCGGGCGGTGCGTTCCCCCGGCGGGGCCATAACTTCTGTCTATAGCTCCGCCGGGGGGGGGAATAGTCGTCGGCGTCGGTGTGAGAGCGGGCGCCAGTGACGGAGCAAGTGGCGGCGTCGGCACGCGCGTGGCCTCGGGATCCTGGCTTGACCTTGACACGGTGCGAAGGTGTTCCATGGTTGGCGAAGGAGGCGGTGATGAACACGCAGCAGAAGCCCTCGCCCCAGCAGAACGCGGTCCAAGCCCTGGAGTCGCCGGATCCGTCGGTGCGGCTACGGGCCGCCATGGAGATGGGCAAGCACCCCGATCCGGAACACCTCGACGCGCTAGTGGGGCGCTGCGCGGTGGAGCCTGACTTCTACGTCCGCGACATGCTGACCTGGGCGATCACACGGCTGCCGTCGCGCAGCACGTTGCCGCGGCTGCGGCGCGAACTCGGATCGGAGACGGCCCAGGCGCGCAGCCAGGCGCTGCACACCCTGTCGAAGATCGGCGACCGGAGCGCGTGGCCGTGGGTCTCCCGGATGCTGCGCGATCCTGACTGCGAAGTCGCGCGGACGGCCTGGCGGTCCGCGGCGGCCCTCGTCCCCGATGATGAGAGGCGCGCGCTGGCGGTCGAGCTG
>ERZ773009.2530-NODE-2530-length-11586-cov-7.653890_pt1 | contig 11586 bp, 11 predicted proteins | sample MGYA00580663_ERZ773009 | MGnify/ENA primary metagenome ERZ773009 (study PRJEB29015, sample SAMEA2737969) | human oral metagenome | biome: human oral; feature: human-associated habitat; material: dental | place: China | collected 2026 ... | reverse complement strand
AGTCGCCGTGACGCTCCTTGTTGAGCACCGACCAGTAGACCTTGCCGCTCGTGATATTCGAGCGTTTCGTGAGATTGATGTCGATGAAACGCTCGTAATGTCCGAGATCGAGATCCGTCTCCGCGCCGTCATCGGTCACAAAAACCTCCCCATGCTGATAGGGGCTCATCGTGCCTGGATCAATGTTGATGTAGGGATCGAATTTCTGAATCGTGACCTTCAACCCACGATTTTTGAGCAGGCGGCCGAGCGACGCCGCTGTTATGCCCTTGCCGAGCGATGAGACCACGCCGCCCGTGACGAAAATATATTTTGCCATGTCGTTCCTCCGCACATCCCTGTTTCAGTTCTGGATACTCTCAAGTTTCTTTTTGCGTGCCGCTTCCTTCGTGAGAGCAGTCTTTGTCGCGCCCCCCGCGGAGCGGGACGAGGAGCGCTTGACCTCGGGCGGCACCCACTCCGTCAGCCCCCACCGACTCTCTCCCTCATAGTGGAAGCGGCTGTCCATGTTCATCATCGTATAGATCTCAGAGATTGCCATCGCAAGCGACTGGACGGGCTTGTGTTTCGTCTCGATCACCTCGAGAATCAGATCCTTGTAGTGGATGGGCTCTTTTTTTTTCGTAAGGATGTAATGGGCAACATCGACTTCCGACATATGTTCAAAATCCATGAATACGCTCCTTTCAAGCTGCGGTTACATTGTTTCGGGTGCCGATACGCCGAGCACGCCGAGGCTGTGGCGGATCACGTGTCCCGTCGCCATGACGAGAGCGAGGCGTGCCCCCGCAAGCGACGCGTCCTGCCCGACAATACGGCATTTGTTATAGAAGGAGTGGAATGCACCCGCCAGTTCATGACTGTAGCGTGCGATGCGCTGCGGGGCAAAATCCGCAGCGGCACGCGCAATCTCCTCCGGATAGGATGCAATCTTCTTGATGAGCAGGATCTCCGTCTCATCCGTCAGAAGCTCCAATTCGCGCCCATCCTTTACCGCGATCCCCGCCTCATTCGCCTGACGGAAAATGCTCGAAATACGGGCGTGCGCATACTGGATATAGTAGACGGGGTTCTCATTTGATTTCTTCTTGGCAAGATCGAGATCAAAGTCGAGCTGACTGTCCAGGGAGCGCATGAGGAAAAAGTATCGGGCGGCATCCACACCGACCTCCTCCATCAGCTCACGCAGCGTGACCGTCTCCCCCGTGCGCTTGCTCAGTTTCACAAGTGCGCCGTCACGATAGAGACTCACCATCTGGAGGAGGAGCACTGTCAGATGCTCCGGATTGTGTCCGAGCGCCGCCATCGCCGCCTTGACACGCGCCACATAGCCGTGGTGATCCGCCCCCCAGATATTGATGAGCCGTCCGTAGCCGCGCCTGTACTTGTCGTCATGGTAGGCGATGTCCGCCGCAAGGTAGGTCGGCACACCGTTATCGCGGAAGATCACGCGATCCTTATCGTCGCCGTAGTCCGTCGAGCGCAGCCAGACCGCACCATCCTGCTCGTACGCCTTGCCGCATTCGAGCAGCACATCCACAACGCGCCGCACGGCATCGGGATGGAGCGTACGCTCGCTGTACCAGCGGTCAAAGGTCACACCGAAGTCCGCCAAATCCTCCTCCAGTGCCGCCAGTTTCTCACGGTAGGCGACATCCTGAAACAATTTCAGGCGCTCATCCTCGGGAAGTGCAAGGTACTTGTCCCCCTCGCGGTCAATGATGCGCTGCGCCGTCTCCACGATGTCCGCCCCATGATAGCCGTTATCGGGAAAGTCCATCTCGTTGCCGAGGAGTTCCAGATAGCGTGCATTGACCGACACGGCAAGGAGATTCATCTGATTCCCCGCATCGTTGACGTAATACTCACTGTCCACCGCATAGCCCGCCGTGCGCAGGAGATTTACGAGTGCCGAGCCAACTGCCGCACCGCGCCCGTGCCCGACGTGGAGAGGTCCCGTCGGATTCGCACTGACGTACTCCACCTGTATGCGAGGTGCATTGTTCGGCGGCAGTGTACCATACGCCTCACCTGCGGCAAGAACGGCACGCAGCGTATCGGCGATCACAGACTTTTTGAGGTAGAGATTGAGGAATCCGGGGCCCGCGACCTCTGCACGGTCAAGCCAGTCTCCGGTCAGATGCTCCTTGATCGCTGCCGCAATTTGCTGCGGCGGACGGCGAAAGACACGTGCCGACTGCATCGCAAAATTCGTTGCGAAATCACCAAGCTCCTTTTCCGGCGGTTCTTCGAGAAGAATCGCGGGCAGCGGGCCGCCCTCCGGCAGCTCCCCTGCCGTCACAGCCGCATCCACGGCATGAATGAGCGCCTGCTCTATCTGCTGTTTGATATCCACCTTGACTGATTCTCCTTTACACCGGCTCGATTCGTATGTCGAGCGTGTTGTCACTCTGGCGCACGCCATCCACATAGAGCGTATAGAAAATATACGCCTCCTCCGTTCCATCCGGGAACGCACGGATGCGCAGACGGCGCGTCACCGTCTTGAGGAAGAACGTTCCATAGGGGGTACGGTAGTTGCTCGTGCGTTCCTCACCTGCGACAAAGTGCTGTGCATAGCGCACAACGCCGCGCCGCTGCAGCATGATCCCTGCCTCACCGAGCCGCAGAACGGAGGGAACGACCTCCCCCTCGATAAGCTCCGTATCATCATAGCTCACATAGCGGCTCTCTCCACGCAAAAAACGCCGTCCGATAACGGACAGCGCAATGCGGCTCTCCTCGCCTGCAGCATCCACCTGTCTTCCATCGAGGAAGACACGCACCTGCTCCGCACCCTTCATCGAATCTCCCTCCGATAAAAAGTGTTCTGCATAGCCGTTCCTAATTCTGGTCAACGGCGATCGCCAGATCCACCAACTGACCGTTCAGATTCATCTCCACAACAAGATACTGACCGTCGCTGATCTTGACCTCGAAGTCCTTCCCCACCGTCAGCGATGGCGTTGATATATCAACATCCAGACCAAGTCCCGTGATGTTCGTCGCCGTATGGGCCGTCAGCATATTGCTGAGTTCCGAGATCGCGCTCTGCGCCATCTCGTCAAACGTCTCAACCGGCATCCCCATCATCATCTGGGAGGCGATGAACCGCGCCGTATCCTCACTCATATTGTAGACGACATTCCCGCGGATCTGCTTCGTGAAGCCGACCAGCATCGACACGCCGAGACTCTTGACCCGACTGGATGCGGCATAGAGCTTCGTACGCGTCGGTTCGGGGAATCCGAGCATCGGCATCACTGTCGTAAAGGCATCCACAAAAGGATTGATCAGTTTTGCATCCATTGACTACTCTCCCTCTGCAAAGCCCACATTCATCTGCACCATTCCGATCGGCAGCCGTATGCTGATACAAAATGTCGTCATACGAGGGCTGACAATATGCACCTTTGCCCCATGAATCGTCCCCGGCGGTGTCAGGCGCAGTTCCTTTCCCTCAAGTACGTTGTTGATCTTGGAGACGGCGCGACCTGCAATGATATTTGCAGCTTCCTCCACAGCATCCACCGCTTCATCATCTGCAAGCTCCTCCACGGTCGCACGCCCAAGCATATGCATTGCAAACAGCTTGATCACTGCCTCATCCACATAAAAGATCACGCGCCCCGTCGTAAATCCCGTAATGCCGATGATGACTGCCGCACCGCTCACATCAAGAGAGCGTGACTCATACGTCTCGATCTCCGCCGGTCCCTCCATGCCGAGCAGCCCCAAAAGTCCCTGCTGCAACCCACGCGCAAACGGTTTGGCATAGAGTTCACGGAAAACCGACTCCTGACTTGCCGCTGCCTGGGCAATCAAATGGAACGTATCCACCAAATCGGACTTCGGCACCGGCTTCTGGAGAAATGCACGAATCCCGATGGCCTTTCCCTGCGTAATAAGGTTCAAATCCTTCATTGCGCTGATCATCAGAATCCGCGCCTCAGGATCTAGAGCAAGAATGCGCTTGCTGCACTCCAGACCATTCGCATCCGGCAAATTCATATCCATCGTCACCAGATCCGGATGGAGTTCCGCATAAAGTCGAAGAGCTTCCGCCGCATCCGCCGCCATGCCGCAGACCTCAAAATCCGTATCCCTTAGATTATCGGCAATCATAACACGGCTGATCTTGGAGTCATCCACGATCAACACACGTAATTTCCCCATATAACTTCACCCTCTTTTACGGATCATCTCATATATCCCTTATTATACACGAAACGCAGTCGTTCGTCACATATTTTTTGGTAAAACTTCAATCCAATATCCATCCGGATCTTCGACGAAATAAATTCCCATCTCCGCATTCTCATAGCAGATCACGCCCATCGCGGCGTGTTTTTCGCGTGCTGCTGCGTAATCCTCCGTATAGAGTGCAAGATGGAACTCCTTCTCCCCGAGGTTATACGGCTCTGTGCGCCCATGCAGATACGTCAGTTCCAGTTCAAAATCCGTCACACCGTCCGAAAGATAGACGAGCGTGAACCCCTCCGCCTCCAGACGCCGCTTCTCGTAAAAACCAAACGCCTTCTCATAGAACGCCATGCTGCGTTCCAAGTCCAGCACATTAAAATTGACATGAGTAAACGTAAACGACATCTTAATCCTCCCGTATAAAACCTATTGTATGTTGAAAGAACTTCCTGTGCAGTAACAAATGCAACGACGAACTACGACCGATCCACGCGGTCGAAGAGTGCCGTCACCTCCGGCGCAGGCTCTTTATCCAGCTTACTCACGACATAGATTGCAAGGAGTCCGAACAGGAAGCCCGGCACGATCTCATAGAGGCCAAAGAGTGCAAACTGCTTCCAGAGGAGCACCGTCACGCCGCCCGTGACAATCCCTGCAAGCACCCCTCGCTCCGTTGTACGCCGCCAAAAAAGACACATGAGAAGCGCAGGACCGAACGCGGCACCAAAGCCCGCCCATGCGTACGCCACCATATCGAGGATAAAGTTGTCCGGACTCATCCCAAGATAGATCGCTGCTGCCGCAATCACGAGCACCGAGAGACGGCTCACCCAAACCAGCTCCACCTGCGGTGCGTGCGGACGAAAGCTGCGCCGATAGATATCCTGTGCAAACGCGGATGCCGCTACAAGCAGCTGGGCGGATGCGGTACTCATGATGGCAGCAAGCACCGCTGCAAGAATCAGCCCCGCCACAACAGGCGGAAAGAGCTCCCCCGCCATTGCGAGGAAGACCGTCTCTGCCGCCGTCCCCGTAAGTGGTGTCTTCAGATAAACCGCACCGACCATGCCGACCAAAATGGCAGCGGAAAGCGAGATCACGACCCACGCCATTGCAATCCGCGTCGCCTGCGGCAGCTCCTCGGCGTGACGGATCGCCATAAAGCGCACGAGAATATGCGGCTGACCGAAGTAACCGATGCCCCACGCCATGAGTGAAACAAACTCGATGAACCCCAAGGTAGATCCGTCCACCTTCGTGAACGGTGAGAAAAACGAGGTGTGCTCGGCGTAGATCAGATCCGCCGTCGCCGTAAAGCCACCGAGCATGATCGCCGCGCCCACAGGCACAACCAGAATGGCAAAGAACATCATCACACCCTGAATGAAGTCCGTACGCGACACGGCAAGAAAGCCGCCGACGAGCGTATAGAACACGACCACCGCCGCGCCTGCAAGGAGAGCCGTCAGATACGGCAGCTGAAAAATTGTCTCAAAGAGCCGCCCCGCTGCCACAAATCCCGAGGATGTATAGAGGATAAAAAAGATCAGGATGAAGATGGCGGGAACAATGCGCAGTGCACCGGATTGTGCAAAAAAACGGTTTTCAAAGAAATCCGGCAGCGTCAGTGAATTGTTCGCAAGCTCCGTATAAACGCGGAGGCGCGCAGCAATGAACTGCCAGTTCGCCCATGTACCGAGCGCAAGACCAAGGGCAATCCATCCTGCATTGAGACCCGCAACATAAGCAAATCCCGGCAGCCCCATCAGCATCCAGCCCGACATATCGGATGCCTCGGCGCTCATCGACGTGACCCATGCGCCAAGTTTTCGGTTGCCGAGAAAGTAGTCACTCATATTGCGCGTCCGACGATAGTAATAGACACCGATGCCCATCATTACGAGCATATAGACAAGAAAAATAATACTGATTTCAAGTTGCTGTGCCAAAAGTATATCCCCTCACACAAAATAATATGCCGTACATTATACGGGATTTTTCCCCGAAAAGCAAAAGCATTTCAATGAAAGGGCACACAGTACATGAAAAAAACCCCGCATATGCGGGGCTGCTCTCCTGGAACGTCAGCGTTACTCCTGCAATTCAAACAACGTCTTGTCCACGCCGCAGAGCGGGCAGACAAAGTCCTCCGGCAGATCCTCAAACGCCACGCCGGCTGCGAGATCGTAGTCAGCATCGCCGACCGCCTCATCATAAACCCAGCCACAGACCGTACAAACCCATGTCTTCATGAGAAGCCCTCCTTTAACATAATACACAGCATTGATTTATAATACACAGACGCATTGGGTAGTTTGACTTATTTAAAAGTTACTACTCAATAACGATTATTATATTACAACATTTTTATTTATTTGACCAGATCTTTTGGAAAAATTTTTATATATTTTTTCCATGTCGATATTCCGTCGGTTTAACCCCCATATGCTTCTGAAAAACCTTACTGAAATACCGTGTGTCCTGATATCCACATGCCGCAGCGACTTCGTAAATCTTTTCATCACTCTCACGCAGCAGCTGTCCCGCACGCCGCAGACGGCAATCCGTCAGATACGCGCTGAACGATGTACCGCAGCGTGCAAAGAGCTTGTGCAGATAGCTGACACTAAGACCCAACTCATCGGCGACCTCACGCACGGTAATCGGCTCTGCCATATGCTCCTCCATATGGCGTACTGCATGGAGCAGATACCCGCGTACCGGTTCTTCCTCCGGTAATTCGAGGTGAACGCAGTCCGTCTCTGCGGCTCCCCGTTCGTGCAGATGAAACCGGCGCTCCTCAATGTGCTCTGCCGCAAGACGTACAGCGGAGGTGAGCTCCTCATCATCCAAGGGCTTCAGGAGATAGGCACATACACCAAGTGAAATTGCCTGTTGGGCATACTCAAACTCACTGTACCCCGAGAGAATAATGTACTCCGCATCCAACTCCTCCCGCAAGCGGGCAATGACATCCAGCCCCGAAAGCCCCGGCATCTTAATATCCACAATAAGCACGTCGGGGCGATATTTGCGCGCCAGAAGAATCCCTTCCATGCCACTCCCTGCCGCACCGACCACTTCGGCATCAAAATTTTCCCATGGTGTCAGGCGCATAATGCCCTGCCGCTGCATGGGTTCATCATCAATAATCAACACTTTAATCATAACGAGGAGCCTCCTCCCGTTGCTTGAGTGTCAGAATTACCTCCGTTCCCTTCCCCTCGCTGCTGTGCAGCGTAATCCCACAGCCCTCATCCCCATTGAGAACCGCACGAATATGGACGTTATAGAGTCCGAAATGGTTGTCGTCACGCCGTACAAGAACTTCCTGCCGGCGTTCCTGCGACATCCCCTGACCATTGTCCTTCACGCAAAAGACAAGGTATCCGTTCTCACGCCGTCCCGTGATTGCGATGCGGCCGCCGCTTTCTGTCATCTCGATGCCGTGTTGGATCGCGTTCTCGACGAGCGGCTGCAGAATCAGCTTCGGAACATAACAGCCGTACGCACCGGCCTCCACGCGTATCGTGACTTTTAGGCGACCCTCGAAGCGCCGCTGCTGAATCTTCAAATAGGTACGGAGGAAACTCAGCTCCTCTGCCACCGTCACGAATTCTTTCATATTCACGGAGGCACGCAGCAGCTTCCCGAGCTGCACAGCGGTATCTGCCGCACCCTCACTGTCTCCGAGCTTTGCGCTCCACTTGATGAGATTCAGCGTATTGTACATGAAATGGGGCTTTATCATCTCTGTCAGAGACTTTACCTGTGCCACGCGCAGCCGCCGCTCACGCTCCCTGTTCTCCGCAAGCAGCGTGCGAATGTGTTCGACCAGACTGTTGAACGTGAGTGCAAGCTCCCCAATCTCATCGCTGCGCCGAACGTTCACCTGCACAGAAAAATCATCACAGCTGCGCACACGGCGCATCGCCGTTGCGAGTGTATGCAGAGGCCGCCAGAGGTGTCGGCTCAGACGATAGGCGAGATACGCCGTCATGCAGAGAGCTACTGCATCCACCATGACGACGAGACGAAAAAGATAATCCAACGGTGTCGAGTCCAGACGTTGACGCAAATGGACGGCAAAACCGGTCATCGGAGAGGAATATGAATAATCACGGAAAACAGATTCCGTCGTCTCCGCCTCCTCAGCGGACGCAAAGACCGAGGAAAACCCCTCACGATGATGATCGAGCATATCCATCATGACATAGTGATAGCGATCCGTCAGGATGATCTGTCCCTCATTCCCGTCCTGCACACGCTGGATGAGCGGGACAAGAGCCTCACGCCGCACATCAATAACGGCAAAACCGAGCAGTTCATCCTCCTGTCGAATCGCGTGCGCCATCGAAAAGACCGTTTCCCGTCGATCAGCTTCATAGCGGTCTGCCGAGGAGAGCACCCAGTCCTGACTCTGAACCGCCTGTCCAAGAAGCCCCCAATGCAGATATTCCGGCAGGCGATAGTCCCGCGGCAAATCATCCGTTGCAATCACCTGATCACCATCTGCCGAAAGCAGGTAGATCGCCGTCTCACCGGAACGGCCTGCGAGAATCGCATAGAGATCCCCATAGATATGTTCCACGTTCGAACGTTGACCGCCCAGGAATGCAATGGTCTCCTCCCGCACGAGGAGCGGACTCACCAAACGCTGATAGTTGCCCACAAGATTGTCGATCTCACGTGAGATGCGCTGTACTTCGGCACGACCATCTTTTGCCTGTGTGTTCTCATAGACACGATCCGCCGCATAGAGAATCATCACAGAGGCAAGGAAAAGAGGAAACAGCCCCCCACGAGGAGATAGGCAAGCAGACGTTTTTGATAACTGATCCGATCCCATGTCATGCAGCGTTCATCTCCTCTCCTGCCGTATACTGCACAGCGGAAAAACGAGGAAAACAATTTCATTCCTTAATGTTCAGACTATAAAGAAAGAATACGAATAAAATTCGTTTCTGTCAAGCAAAATTATCAGTAAAAATATAAATTTATATGTAAATTATATATAAACAAAGGAAAAACCGCCACACAAAGTGACGGTCTTGGAAGGGGAAAATATGGGAATGGGGGATGGGGGGAAAATGGGGATTTATTTGATAACCGCTGCGCGCCATTTGCTCAGGAACTCATCCCTGAAGGACACGGCACGCTGCGTATCAAACCGTATGTAACGAATCTCCGAAAGAGGACGAAGATTCGGGGGTGCCGAAACGTCGGCACGTGTCGAGCGTCTCTCATAATCACCGAGGTGTTCATGAACTTGACGACTCATCAAAAAATTTAGAAACTTTCTTGCGTTATTCGGATGCGGTGCATTTTTGATGATAGCAACAGCACTTGAAGATACTTCCGTCCCCTCCTCGGGGTAGACAATCTTCACGTGCGCACCGGCTGCGATGTATTTGAGCACCGGCTCTTCGAACGTCGCCGTGACCGCATACGCTCCATCTGAGAGTGCCTTGATCTGCTCCGCCGAACTGCCAAGGATGCGTCCGTCGAGTTGAGCCGCCAACTGACCGATGACGGCAGGATCTCCTCCCAACGCATCCATCATCGTCAGGAGAACGGCGTAGGAAGACGTGGATTTCGTAGGATCTGCAAGAGCAATGCGTCCACGGAACTTCGGATCGAGGAGATCCCGCCAACCATGTGGGGCATCTGCCGCACTCACGAGATCCGTGTTGTAAGCGATGACATAGGGATCCATGACCATATTGTAGAAAGCATTGTTCCTGCGTACATACGTCGGGAGAATCGCAGGTTTTTCCGAGGACTCATAGGATTCAAGATAAGTCTCAAGAGAGACATAAGAATCCTCTGTGCCACCCCAGATAACATCGCCGTGCGGATGCTCCTGTTCCGTGCGAACACGTGCCATGAGCTCTGCCGAATTGCCGCTGACAAGCTGCACCCGGATGCCTGTCTGCTCCTGAAATTCTTTGGCAAGAGGAGCAGTCCAGTCGTCTGTATTACAGTTGTAGACAACAACGATATTCTCGTCCGCCTTTATGGTCTGCCCTGTGTCGCCGCAAGCTGCAAGCATAAGGCTTACGATCAGAAGAAGCGTCGCACCCCATATCTGCATACGCTGAAAGATGATCATCGTGCGACACCTCCTCAACGAGATGTCATCAATTTCAAATCTTTTTGATAATTATAAAATAAGATGTACGGCAATGCAACCGTACAGTTCGTCATTTTTGGGGGAGAATCCTATCTTGATGAGTCGCAAGCATAGCAAACGTATAAAAGGAAGAGACGACTGCGGGTCTTATTCCCCACGCATTTCCCGCTGTGCCTCGAAGAAATGATAGACAGCCTCTGCCGCAGAACGGTTCATCCCGGGGGCGGCGGCGAGTTCATCAACTGAAGCAGCCTTGATCTTATCCAGTGTACCGAAGTGCATTCGAAGACTCTCTCGCCGCTTCGGACCGACACCGACGATATGATCCAGTACAGAAACCAGGTTGCGCTTGCCGCGCAGCTTACGATGAAACGTAATCGCAAAGCGGTGCGCCTCGTCTCGGATGCGCTGAATGAGATAGAGCGATGGACTGCGGCGCGGCAGTTCGATCGGCTCAGAGTTCCCTTCCGTAAAGACAAGCTCGAACTGCTTGGCAAGACCGACCACGGGGACGTTCTTATGCCCCGCCTCATTCCGAATAATCTCAAGTGCGGAGGAGAGCTGTCCCTTGCCACCGTCGATGATGATGAGATCGGGCAGTTCCTCTTCGGACAGCCCCACATAACGGCGTGTCGTGACCTCGCGCATGGAGAGAAAATCGTCGGGTTTTCCCTCCGCGCTCTTGATCTTAAATCGACGATAGTCCGACTTCTTCGGCATACCGTCCTCGAACACAACCATGGAGGCGACGGTCTCCTGCCCCTGATTGTGCGAGATGTCGAAACACTCCATACGATGCGGCGGGTGCTTCAGCCCGAGATAACGCCCGAGCTCTGCGACTGCACCAAGTGTCTGCTCGTCCGCAAGGCTGCGCCGTGTCTCTTCATCTGCAAGGAATTTTTCCGCATTGCCCGTCGCCATCATGACGAGATCACGTTTTGTTCCGCGCCGGGGCGTGAGAAGGACAACCTTTCCCCCGCCCTTTTTCTCCGCAAGCCAGCGTTCGATGATCTCCTGTCCCGCTGCATCAATCGCGCACGGGAGCAGAACCTCGCGCGGCACAAACGTCGCCTGATTGTAATACTGTTCGAGGAATGCGCGCAGGATATCGGCGTCGCTCTCCTCCTCGCTCCCGCGCAGAAGAAAGTGCTCACGCCCGATCATCTTGCCGCCGCGGATGAAAAAGATCTGCACACAGACCCCCGCTGCCGAGCGTGCCATGCCGACGGCATCCTGATCGCCCGCCCCCG
>ERZ773009.2526-NODE-2526-length-11591-cov-6.291522_pt1 | contig 11591 bp, 6 predicted proteins | sample MGYA00580663_ERZ773009 | MGnify/ENA primary metagenome ERZ773009 (study PRJEB29015, sample SAMEA2737969) | human oral metagenome | biome: human oral; feature: human-associated habitat; material: dental | place: China | collected 2026 ... | reverse complement strand
AAGAAATATTTTCAGAAAATCTTTTATACTTTTTTACAAAATAAGGAGAAGCATACAGCAGAAATATTTTAGAATTGATAAAAAATTAACTTTAAAAAATTTTTTACTTTTAAATTTAAAATACTCAAACAACATCCAATATTAGACGCCGTTTGAGTAAAATTTCTTTAAGTTTTACAATTTTATACGATAAAAATTGGTTTTTGGAGATTTTCTAGTATTCTGATTCCAAGTTTTCCTGTGATTCTTTCAACCATTACTGTATACCGTAAATCTCCCATTAAAACTAAATCATAATTTTGAGATTCGTTCATAATTGTCTTGAATGTATCTCCTTTTTTATGAATAAGGTTATAGTTTTCTCCAAATCTTTGAGCTAAGCTGTTTTCATCATCTTCTTCTACATTTACACGTAATACATTTACCTTTTGCTCACCAAATATATGGAAGAAAGTAAATAATGTTTTATTCGCATTATAAGCACCATCATCAAGAAGTACCAAATCATCTAATTTAAAATCTTTTACATTTGGTAAAATAATTAGCGGCTTGAAAATACTTCTTAAAATTTCTTTTAACACTGATGTAACTTTTTCATTTTTTACAAGCACTAGCAAATCATATTTTTTTAACTCTTCCAGAACTATTTCAGAAGTTTCTCCATCTTTTGTATAAAAATTTGAAATATCATCTGACATTTGTTCCTTTAATTTTTTTACAGTTTTTTCTTCCAGTTCCCTATATTCCTTAAAGGCATAGTTTGCCCCTACATTCAGTCCCATTCCTTCTATGCTGACAGGAAAAACTTCATATTTTAGAACATCTTTAATATAAACAACATCAATTTCAACATTGTATTTTTTTTTGAAAATACCTGCAAAATTAACTAATGGCTGAACTTCATTTTCTGCTGTAACTAAAAATAGCGCTTTTTTTTGTAACATTTTAACCACTTCCTTACATATGATAAATTTTTTATAAAATTTTTGTATACTTAGCCATGTTCCTATTTTTTTACTTCATCATCTAATTTTGGTTCTTCTGTAATTTTCACTATTGAAGCAATTTTTTCGTTATTTCTAACTTTCATTATTCTTACTCCCGTAGCAGAACGTCCGATTACTGACACATCTTTTACGCTCGTTCTGATTAATGTTCCTTCTGAAGTAATAAGCATAATTTCATCGTCATCTTTTACAATTTTTACATCTACAATTTTTCCAGTTTTTTCATTAAGTTTTGCATTAATGATACCTTTTCCGCCTCGTGATGTAAGTCTGTATTCTAATAATTTTGTCCGTTTTCCGTAACCTTCCTCGGTAATTGTCAAAATCCGTGCATCGTCCTTATTCATTTCTGAACTAATAATTGCCGCACCTACAATTTTGTCTTCATCCCTAAGATTGATTCCTCTCACTCCAGCTGCTCCAGTTCCCATACTTCTTACATCTTTTTCAGAAAATCTGATAGCAATACCATTTTTTGTCGCTGCAAAAATCTCATCTTCTCCGCTGCCGCTTGTAAGCCCAATAAACATCACTTCATCATCTTCATTCAATCTAATCGCTCTTTTTCCAGCCTTTTTGATATTATCGAATAATGTCAGTTCTGATTTTTTAACAACTCCATTTCGTGTTACAAAAAATAAGTTTTTATTTTTTTCAAATTCACGAACTTTTATTATTGTGCTAACCTTTTCATCATCATCCAGATTTATAATATTTCCAATCAGTTTTCCACGTGCCTGTTTTCCAGTTTCAGGAATTTCATACACTTTTATGCTAAATACTTTTCCTTTTGTTGTGAAAATAAGCAATGTGTCAAGCGCCTTTGCTATATACATGTCTTTTACAACATCATCTTCTACTGTATTTGTAGCATTTACTCCAATTCCACCACGTTTTTGTGAACGGTAAGTGTCAATTGCCACACGTTTTACATAACCTTTTTCTGTAAGCGTTACAACAACTTCCTCATCCTTAATCAAATCTTCGATGCTAATTTCAGCTCTTGCATTTCTAATTTCAGTTCTACGTTCATCCCCAAAATCTTCCTTTAACTTAAGTGCTTCCTCTTTAATTATACCATATATTTTTGAATCGTCAGATAAAATTCCAGTTAATTCTTCAATTAATAGCATAAGTTCATTATACTCCTGATTAATTTTATCTCTTTCAAGTCCAGTAAGCCTTTGTAATCTCATATCCAGAATAGCTTTTGCCTGAATTTCCGAAAATCCAAATTTTGCAATTAACTCAGCACGTGCAATATTTCCATCTTTTGAAGCACGTATAATTCTAATTACTTCCTCAATATTATCAAGCGCAATTTTGAACCCTTCCAAAATATGAGCCCTATTTCTAGCCTTTTTCAGCTCAAATTCAGTTCTTCTTGTAATTACTTCAAATCTATGTTCCAAATATTTTTGAAGAACCTGCTTTAAGTTTAACACTCTTGGCGAATTATCCACAAGTGCAAGCATAATTACACCAAATGTATTCTGCAAATCAGTAAATTTGTAAAGGCTGTTCAAAATCAATTCACTTTCTTCACCTTTTTTCAGTTCAATTACAATTCTAATACCATCTCTGTCAGTTTCATCCCGCAAATCAGATATTCCAGTAATTTTCTTCTGTCTTACCAAATCTGCAATTTTTTCAATAAGTCTGGCTTTATTTACCTGATACGGCAATTCTGTAACAATAATCGATTCTTTTCCAGTTTTGGAAGTTTCAATTTCCACACGTCCTGCAACTCTTAGCTTTCCACGTCCAGTTCTATACGCATCATAAATTCCCTGTTTTCCGTTAATTATACCTCCCGTTGGAAAATCTGGACCTTTTATATACGTAATCAGTTCGTCAATCGAAATTTCAGGATTATCAATCAATGCAACAATTCCATCAACGACTTCCCCTAGATTATGTGGAGGAATATTTGTAGCCATTCCAACAGCAATACCATTTGCTCCATTTAGTAGTAAATTAGGAAGTTTTGCAGGCAATACAACTGGCTCATCCAAACTTTCATCAAAGTTCTTTCTGTAATCAATCGTATCTTTTCCAATATCCGCAAGCAGCTCTTCAGTAATTTTAGCCATTCTAGCTTCTGTATACCGCATTGCCGCCGCTTCATCACCATCAATCGAACCGAAGTTCCCATGTCCGTCGATAAGTTCATATCTCATATTGAAGTCCTGTGCCATTCTAACCATTGCACCATAAACTGATGAATCTCCATGTGGATGGTATTTCCCCAATACATCCCCGACAATTCTTGCCGATTTTTTAAATGGAGTCTTATGGCTCATTCCCATTTCACTCATGGAAAACAAAATTCTTCTATGTACAGGCTTTAATCCATCACGTACATCAGGCAACGCACGGCTAACAATTACACTCATCGAATAATCCAAATAAGCTGCCTTTATCTCATCCTCAATATAAACATTAGATTCATTTGATAAATCCGTAGCCTTAGGCAATCCTTCCACAATGATTTCCCTATCATCATTTTCATCCATTTCCGTTATCTCTTCTTCTCTTTCATCGTCATCTCTAAAATCGTCTGACATCCTGCACCTCTTTTCTTCTCTTTCTTTACAACAAGTGAACTATTAATTAAGCTATTTCCTAAATTTTTATTACAAGTTATCTTAATTAGTAATTGTTTTTCCTTTTTTATATTAACTCTTTTAACGCAGAGGTATCAGACGCCATACCTCTGCACTCCCGCTTACGCAAAACTTTCTTAATAAAGAAAAAATAAAACTCGATTTTGAATCAAGATTATTTTAACATAATTAACTAAATATAATTTAAAAAATAGTTTGACATAATAAATATTAGTATGATATATTATAGAAGATTATGAAATAAAATTAAAAAAGGAGGATAAAGAGTATTTATTGCTCTTTAAATGGTTATAATGTTTAAAAATAAGTACTTATTTATATTAGCACTTCTTGTAACAACTACTTCTTATTCAGAAAATTATATCGTAACACAAGAAAATAAAAAGGAAACAAAAGAAGTATTAAAACATGAAAAGGAAGATAGTGGCAGAATAGGCGAATTTGCAGTGAGTGGAAATGCAATTATATTTAAAGGAAATGGTTTTTTAATAAATGATGGGGTTTTAAAAGGTAGTATAAAAGCAGTTGGAGAAGACACAAAAAATGAAAAATCAAAAAAGGGTGAAATAATTGTTACAGCACAGGGAAATGGAGTTTCAGGAGTAGGATATTCTCCTTATAGTAATAAAAGAGATGTGGATAAAAAAATTAATTCAATAAAAAATAGTGGATATATTTCAGGAGAAGCAAATTTAACTGGAGGAAATGCAGTAACACATGGAGCACTAGAGGAAGTATATTCAGTTGCAAATGGGATATCTGGATTAACATTAGCTGACTTTGGAGATACTGCAACAGGTGGCAGTGGAGATAGTGGTATAGTTGATGGAGCAGGAGGAGCAAGTAGAAGTGGAAGAAATAAATCAGTGAGTTTACTATCTACAAAAGTTTTAGCTTCTAAAACAGTAGAAAAAATTTCAGAAAATAAAATTGGTGAAATTAAAAAAACAGATCCAGCAGATTTTCATGGAAAGAATAATAAATTTACCTTGGAAGATATTGTAAATACAGGAAACATTTCAGGGAAAGCTATGTTGAGAACAAAAGAAGGTTATGTAAAGCCAGATTCTGAGGCTTTTGCTGGAAATAAAGCAATGTCACCTCAATGGAGAACTATTAATGCTGTATCAACAGCAAATGGTATAGCTAATATGGCATATATAACAACAATAGATAAATATACTTATTCAGAAGATAAGGTAAATGGTTCATATATAAGAAATATAAATAACTTTGGAAATATATCAGGAGAAGCTGATGCTAAAACAGGATCACTTGCAACTTTAAATAATATAAGAGCTTATGCAACAGCAAATGGTATATCATCAGTGGCATATTCAAATAATTATGTTAAGAGTTTGACAGAAGCTACTATTGATAAAGTAAATAATAGTGGAAATATATCAGGAAAATTAAAAGCAGAAGTTGGACATAATACTTCAAGAGGAATACATGAATATTCACAAGCTCTTGTAACAGGCTCAGCAAATGGTATATCTGTATATAGTAGATCTAGTAATGGGCAAATGAAAAATTCAAGAGCAGTGTTAGGAGAATTATCTAATACAGGTTCTATATCAGGAGATTTATATGCAAGAGGTGGTTCAGGTTATGGAGAGGCTAGAGCAGATATAAAATCTTCTGGTAATGGTGTGGCAGTTTACACAGAAAGCAGTGTTAAAAAGGAAACTAAAATTGGAAGTATAAATAATCAAGGTATGATTACAGGAAAAGCTATTATCTATGGTGGAAAAGATAAAAGAGCTATGAATGATAAAGAATTAAAAGATAAAATTTTCCATGTACCTTTAACAAATAATATTTCAGGGTTTTCATTACCAGAAGAAGATGTAGAAGATGATAAAGCTGCTGTTGCTGAAATGAGAAAATATGAAAAAGAAAAAGCTAATGAACTAGAAAATAATATAGCAAAATATCAAAAATTAATAGAGAACAAAGAAAAGGATATTTTGGCTAAAAGTCCTAAAAAACCTGAAATCACTGAAACAGATAAAAAAGATAGGGATGATACTTTTAAAAAATATTTAAAAGCTGAAATCAGTTTTCAACAAAATTTAATATGGAGTGGATATAATAGTAAAGTAGTAGCTGATGCTAAAAAAAGAAAATTAGAGCTTGAAGAGTTACAAAATAATGCAACAGATGAACAAAAAAATAAGTTCTTAGAAGAGTATAAGACTGAATTAGAAAAAAGAATAAATGGACTTCAAACATGGCAAAAAAAAGAGATAAATGAAAAACTTACAAAAATAAATAATATTTTAGATAAAAACAAAATAAAAGATATTCCAGATAGTCCTGAAATACTAGCTTTAAAAGAAGAAAAAAGAAAATTAGAAAATGAGTTAGCAGTTCTTCAAAAAGAAAAGAGAGATATAGAAAATGACCATATAGCTGCCAATGTTAATACAGTAACAGGAGTGGAAGCTAGCGGAAATGGGATATCTATAAATGATGGAAGCCAGGCTGGAGTTGAACTTGGAAGTTTTAAAAATAGTGGGGTAATAAGTGGAGAAACAGAAATACATCATGGAAATTCTCAAAGAAAATATACAAGAATAGCTCATAAAAATAGTGGAGCAGGTGTGGCTGTTGGGGGAGATGTATTAAGCAAAATAGAAAATACAGGTATAATTTCTGGTACAGAATTTGCTTTATTAGCTAAAGGAAGTAGAAGTGATGCCTATGGTTTAAAGAAAGAAGATATAGTTTATAAATCTGGTTTTAAAGGTGGAGTAGATAACTATGGTATCTTAGCTGGAAGAATAATTATAGGTGGTTATCAAGCTGCCCATACAGGAACTCATGGGGAATGGGGAGCAATAGAAGAAGATTATGCTTACTTTGAAACTATATATAAAGATGAAAAACACTATAATAATAAAGGAATATTTTTAGTTCTTGATAGAAATGGAGAAGTAAAAAAAGTTATAGGTAAAAATGAAGATGCAACCCATAACAGTAGAACAGTTAAAAATGTTTTAGATAAAGATAGCACTTATGAAGGAGATACAACTAACAAAATTATAAATGGTGTTGGAAAAGATGGAGTTGTAATAGCAAAAGAAAACCAAGATAGAAATATTGATAATAGCATAGTTAATGGTTTTAAAACAGCAGTAAAAGTTGAAGATAGAGGAGTAGCCAGAATTTCAAATTCAACTATTAATGCTAATGGTTTTGGAAACTCTTATGCAATTTTAGGAGATAAAGGAGCAAATGAAGTTGAAATAACTAATAAATCAGTTATTAATGGAAAGATTGATTTAGGAGCAGGAGATGATAGACTTACATTAAGTGGAAATTACAGATTAAATAGAGAAGTTGATTTAGGAAAAGGAAATAATACCTTAGCATTTGGAAAAAAAGAAAACACAACAATAAGTACATTATCTTATTCAACATTTGGTACAAGTTCAACGAATACTTCTGTATTTAATGGAACAGTAAATAATGCAAATAAAGTTGAAGTAAATGAGAATACTTCCTTTTCTTCAAGTTCAAGAATAAATGGAGTCAATGAATTAAATTTAGCTAATGGAAAAACATTAGATTATTACTTTGTTGATAAAGAAAATCAAGCATTTGCAGAGTTAGCAAAAAATAATAGAAATTTAAAAGTTAATGGAAGTGGAAAAGTAAATCTTGTACCTATTGGAAATAAGGTTCAAATTGGTTATGAAAAAGATTTATTAGGTTTTACTTTTGGTAACAATCTATTAAAACCAAATAATAATGGAGGAAACAACAACTCTGGTAATAATAATCCAGGTAACAATAGCAATAATGGAAATAACAATAATCCTGGAAATAATATACCTGACAATAATGGAAATTTCTTTATTGATCCAAGACTTACTCCATTTGAAAAATATTCAAAGGGTGCCTTTGATGCTTATATAGCTGATTATAAATCAACAGGAATAGATTTCTTAAAAGATTATAAGTTAAGTCAAGAAGTATTTAAAAATTATTTATATAATTTAACAAATAATAATCCAGTTGGATATTTAAAAGATTCAGCAATAGATACTATGTTGGCATATCATAAAGTAAACACTAATAATTTTGCTAAAAAGGGGCAACTTGCTGTAAGTGGTGAAATTTTTAATATTAGAAATAAATATTATGAAAATAATAAAGTTGTTTCTAATGGAGCCTCAGCAGAAATAAGTTATGGAACTAGTGATAACACTAATATAGGTCTAAATATTGGTGGTGGACAAAGTAAAGTTAAAACATCAGATAAAAATTTAAAATCAGAAGTTCTAGTGCTTGGTGTAAATGCAGAATATAAAATTAAGAATTTCTCTTGGCAAAATGAAGTATCTTATGGAAGAATAAAACCTAAAAAATATTCAACATTGGATACATATTCTCTATATTCTCAATTAGGATACAATATTCCATTATCTGAAACTTGGAGCTTAACACCAAAAGTATCTGTTTTTCTTTCAAAAGTTAAACAAAAAGAAATGACAGTTAATAATATAAAAGTTGCAAAAGATGATGATACTTTTGTTGAAACAACTGTTGGAACAGAATTAAATAAGAAATTTATGTTTGGAAATAATGGAATAAATTTTGGACTTGGTGTTGATTATTCAATGGTTAAAGACTTAGATGATTCTAAGGCACATTTTGTAGGTGGAAGCACAGAATTTGATTTAAGAAATTATGACAGAAAAAATAGAGCCACTGCTGAAATAAAATTTGGATATGAACACATAAGTGGAGTAACTGTTACATTTAAATTTAGAAAAAATAAAGATATAACAAGTTCTGGTTTTGGACTTGGATATAAATTCTAAAAAATAAATTATAAAAAGGTATTAATGGAAAATTTTTCTATCAATACCTTTTTATTTTATAATTTTTTTAAAAGTTCTCTAAAAAGTTGTTCTTTTTCAGCTAGTATATTAAAAAAATTATCATCAATGTTTTCAACAAGTGGGACAGCCTTTTCTAAAATATTTTGCCCTTTTAAAGTTAAAAAAACAGAATTTGCTCTTGTATCCTTAGAATGACGCTTTCTTTCTATAAAACCATTTTTTTCAAGTAAATTTATTATTTGTGAAATAGTCATAACATCTATACCAGATATTTTTGAAAGCATAATTTGAGTAACTTCATCTTCTTTTTGTAAAAGATATGCAAGAGAAGTCAAAACAACAAATTGTGGCTGAGTAATATCTAATTTTTTTAGTTCTTTTTTTATAATGGAATGCCATTTATTGAAAACTCTCATAAATAATAAGCCTGTAGAATTTTCAGAATTATCTTTATATTTAGATGGGAACAAACAAATCAATCCTCCTCAGGTAAAATACTTTATATTTATTTTATAGTACTTTTATTTTTTATGCAAATAGTCTTATAAAAAAGATTGACTTTTTAAAATATTATAAGTATACTTATAATATATAAACTTATAATTTTTTAGGAGGAGAAAATATGGAATTTAGTTTTAAAATTAAAATTAATGCTAAAAAGGAAAAAGTTTGGAAATATTATGCTGATATCAATAAATGGTATATTTGGGAAGAAGATTTAAAAGATATAAAGTTAAATGGAGAATTTAAAACAGGAAGCAAAGGAATAATGGAATTAGAAAATATGCCTCCTTTAGAATATATCTTAACTTCTGTTGAAGAGAACAAAGAATTTTGGGATAAAACTGATATTCCTTTAGGAAGTATACATTTTGGACACGAAATTTTTGAGGAAGATAAAAATTCAGTTAGTATAAAACATACAGTAAGGCTTGAAAGTTCAATTATTAATGAAGAAAATATAGAGTTTTTAAGAGGAATATTTTCAGATGTACCACATTCAATGATGCTTTTAAAAAAATCAGTAGAGGAATAAAAATAGATATACTGCATTTAATTTTCTAGTTATTAAGCTATAAGTGCAGTTTTTATTCTTCTGGTAAGTTCATTTTAAAATTATCAAACTTTATAGCTTTTGCATAATCCTTTCCCCATAACACAAGAGATTTTAATATAGGAATTAAGCTTTTTCCATATTCTGTTAATTTATATTCAACCTTTGGAGGAACAACAGGATAAACTTTTCTTTCTATTAAATTATCTTCTTCTAATTCTCTTAATTGTCTAGTAAGCATTCTTTCATTGATAGATGGAATAAATCTTTTTAATTCACTGTGACGAGCAACAGAATTAATGTTTATATAATATAAAATAATTGGTTTCCATTTTCCACCAACTATATCCAATGTAAATTCAAAAAAACAATTATATTTTTTATTTTTATCCATTTTACTCACCTCTTTTGTACATTTTAATATTAATTACAGAAAAAGTAAATACGGACAAAAAAGACTGTACTTTACAAAAGTAGGACATATAGTTATACTTCAATTAAGAATTATTAAATTTATCAGTAGGAGGTTTATTTATGAAAAAAGTACTTATAGTTGGTGGAGTTGCAGGAGGAGCCTCTACTGCCACAAGACTTAGAAGATTAAATGAAAATTTAGAAATAATTATGTTTGAAAGAGGGGAATATGTATCTTTTGCTAATTGTGGATTACCTTATCATATAGGTGGTGTAATAGAAAATAGAGAAAGTCTTTTAGTTCAAACCCCTGAAAGTCTTAATGCTAGATTTAATTTAGATGTAAGAATAAATAGTGAAGTAATTGAAGTTAGTGGAAAAGATAAAAAAGTGAAAGTTAAAACTAAAAATGGAGAAGAATACGAAGAAAATTTTGATTTTTTAGTTTTAGCTCCTGGGGCAAAACCAATTTTTCCAGCTATAAAGGGAATAGAAAATAAAAAAATATTTGCATTAAGAAATATAAATGATATGGATAAGATAAAATCTGAAATTAAAAATAATGCTGTAAAAAAAGCAGTAGTTGTTGGTGGAGGTTATGTAGGAGTTGAAACTGCTGAGAATTTAAAACATTTAGGAATAGATACAAGTTTAATTGAAGCAGCACCTCATATTTTGGCTCCATTTGACAGTGAGATTTCAAATATTTTAGAATATGAACTTGTAAATAATGGAATTAACCTTTTAACATCAGAAAAAGTAGTTGAATTTCAAGAAGATGGAAATGAAATTATTATTAAACTTGAAAGTGGGAAAACTGTTACAACAGATATGGTAATATTATCAATAGGAGTTAGTCCAGATACTAAGTTTTTACAAAATTCAGGAGTTAATTTAGGGGAAAGAGGACATATACTTGTTAATGAAAATTTAGAAACAAATGTAGATGGAGTGTATGCCTTAGGAGATAGTATTCTTGTTAAAAATTATATAACGAACGAAGATTGTGCAATTCCACTTGCAGGACCTGCTAATAGACAGGGAAGAATAGTAGCAGGAAATATAATGGGAAGAAATGAAAAATATAAAGGAAGTTTGGGAACAGCAATTATCAAAATATTTGAATTGACAGGTGCTTCAACTGGATTAAATGAAAGAGCTTTAAAACAATCAAATATATCTTATGAAAAAATATATTTACACCCAAATAACCATGTAGCCTATTATCCAGGAGCAACACCTATAACTATAAAAGTACTTTATAATAAGGAAAATAGAGAAATATTAGGTGCTCAAGCTGTTGGAATGAGTGGAGTGGATAAATTCATAGATGTAATGGCAACAAGTATAAAATTTAAAGCTACAATAGATGATTTAGCAGAATTAGAGCTTGCTTATGCTCCAGCTTTTCTATCAGCAAAATCACCTGCTAATATGGCTGGTTTCATTGGACAAAATATAGAAGATGCTTTATTAGAACAAGTATTTATTGAGGATTTAGAAAAGTATAATGAAAAAGAAACTATAATTTTAGATGTGAGAGAAGAATTAGAATTAATAAGTGGAAGCTTCAAAAATAGTATCAATATTCCTTTAAGTGAGCTTAGAAAAAGATATACTGAACTTCCAAAGGATA